>MDTG01446901.1_pt1 | contig 52353 bp, 41 predicted proteins | sample 811421 | NCBI WGS metagenome assembly MDTG01 (sample SAMN05326645, study PRJNA326480) | marine metagenome | isolation source: seawater | place: Pacific Ocean: South East | collected 2011
CGAGCCGCAGATGCCGTTCGGCGGCATGAAGGCATCGGGCTACGGCCGCTTCGGCGGCAAGGCCGGCATCGACGCCTTCACCGAACTGCGCTGGATCACTTTCGAGACCGAACCGGGGCACTACCCGATCTGACTGTCTCGGCACTTCCATCGGAGACGCACTGGCCACGAAGTCGCTCCGCCCGAGGGCAGGGAAATGCTTTATCCTTGCTCTACCTGCCCTCGGCGCTGCAACCCGCGTGCGATCAACCAGAACAGCATGGCCCACGATGCACCCACAGCCCACCCGGCCAGCACGTCAGACGGCCAGTGAACGCCGAGGTAGACCCTGCTTACCCCGACACCGATCGTCACAAGCACTGCGAGCCCGAGAAAATAGACCTTCGTTGCGCGATTGGGCAGAACTCTTGCAAGCAGTGCGGCCAAAGTGAGATAGGTTATGGCCGACATCATCGAATGCCCGCTCGGAAAGCTGGCCGTGTAAACGAGGGAGTCGTGCGGAACGAGGTCCGGTCTCGGACGGTCGAATCCCTGCTTGAGCAACGTACTGACAAGGAGGCCGCTACCGATAGCGCCTAGCACCAGCAGCATCGCGCGAACCTTCCCGATCAGCCAGAGGTAGCCCGCAACGGAAAGCGTGAGCAATGTCAGCACGCCAACGCCTCCCAGCGCGGTGAAGTCGCGCCCCAGTTCTTCCACCCAAAGCGGACCTATCGGATCGGACAGATCGTTAGAGTTCCTCAGTGCCAGGAGCACCCGGGAATCTGTCGCGCGGCTCTCGCCTTCAACCACCTCGTCTGCGACTTCGATGAAGGCCCAGATGGCCAAGGCGAAGCCCGCCATGGCGACGAGGGTCCATGTCTCGAAGCGTTCATGCCATCGACTGATGAAGTCTCTTGTCTTCAAGCCTCCCCCTTGGTGCTCTCAGCGCGAAGGCCAATCCCCGCGAAACTCGCGGCTATATCGCGGCGTCGGGCATCGCGGAGAGATCTTGAGCGGTCAATTCGGTTTGCAGATTGGCATCGCTCAGAACACCACCTTCAGTTACGGTGAGGCCATCAAGCGGCACTTCGACGTAGCGGTCCGGTTCGCTGTCCTCGATCTCTACAAGAAGACCTGTCACGGCCCCAGCCGCATCGCGGCGAACCTGTTCGATGTCGCCCAGTTCGGTCCCGTCCGGAGCCACGAGTTCTGCATCCAGCAATTGTCGCTCCGTCAGTCCCAGCGCGGCGATTGCGTCTCCAGCGGCAGCTGCGCTCTGCTCTGCCTGCTGTTCGATGCGATCCTCTGTCAATTCGGCTTGTTGTTCAGCCTCGGACTCGCAGGCGCCGAGCGCAAGGGCCGCAAGAGGGACGAGAGCGAAGGAGGCACGATTCATGTCAGTCTCCGTAATATGGTCACGTGATACGAAAAGCTCTGCGGTTTCGATTGTTCCTGTTCGGGCAGCTACACTCCGAGGCACTGGCAATTAGCGGGTGCGCAATTCCGGCCACTCAACCGACCACTGTCCGGCCTAGGGCAGCCCATAATGAACCGTTACTGCTGCGCTGCCCATTCGAGGAAAGGGGGCTTGCGCGCATCGGTGACTATCGGATCCCTGTCACTGCTCGAAAATTGACAGGTCTATCGCATCGGCCATGGCTCGTTCCTGCATCGTCGGGATGAACGGGGTCCCCGGGGTGAACACAGGCGATCGGCATTGCCAGTTTCGGACCATTTCGTGTCAATCAGTCCTGACGACTTTCCCGAAGCGCCTGCATCTTCGCACGCCATTCGGCAGGAGTTGGCATCGTGGGGTAATCGATACGCCGCAGGAACTTCCACTCCCCATTCTCTCGAATGAGTTCGTCCTCGTAGCGGCCGGCGAGCGCTGGCACCGGCTCCCCATCAGGCCCCCGCATGATGAGCAAGTGACGGGAATGCGCCGTCGCCCGGTCGCCATCTACGTCTATCTCGATGTTGCTGCTGACGTGCAGGCTCTCCTTGTTGACGTAATCGGGTTCGGGCTCACCATAGATGGAAACGAGCATGTCCAGGATCGCGTCAGGTCCGCGATAGGTCCGGTTGCCATTGATCCATTCACCCTCCCCGGCAAAGAGGGATGCGAAAGCGGTAAAGTCGCGCGCGTCCTGGGCCCAGGCGTAGTCGATCAGTAGCCGCCGGATCGCTATCTCGTCCTCGGCGCGCTGGATACGCTCTTCCAGCGAAAGCTGCGCACCTTGTTCCTGTGCAGTTGCGGGAACGGCGATCGGCAGCAGGGCCAGGATCGCTGGCAGCAGTCGTATCATCGCGCATCATCCCCGGCAGCGACGATTGCCTGCCACTCCTGCGCCGTGGGCATGATATCCTCGGCCACGCGCCGCGCGATTTTCCATTCGCCTTCGTGCCGCACGAACTCGTCGTGATACAGCCCGGTCAATGCGGGCGTCGGCTCTCCCTGTGGACCGCGCAGAATGAAGATGAAGCGCGAAGTGGCCGTTGCCCGGTCGCCGTGCAGATCGATGCGCGGGTTGCTGAGAAGGTGGTAATTCTCTGCATTGGCACTGTCTGCCGGGCCCAGCGCTCTGGCCAACATCTCGCGGATCTCGGCGCGACCCTGGTATCCTTCGCCCTCCGGCTTCGTCCATTCGCCGTCCGGGGCGAACAGTTCGCTGAATGCGGCATAATCGCGCCTGTCGAGAAAGGCGGCATAATCGACAAGGACGCGCCTTATCGCCAGTTCGTCTTCGACCCGCTGTATCCGCTGTTCGAGCGTCGTGTGGTCATCCTGCGCGCTTGCCGTGGCTGGCGCGGCTGCCAGCAGCGCGGCGATGGCGATAGCCCTTGTCATTTCCTGCATCCCCCCGGAGTGAATTTTCCTGTCTCTCGGTGCGGACAGACTCCGGTCGGATGCTCTATCTGTCAAAGGAAATTGCTCGGCCCCGCGATCGTGTCAGGTCCATCGCAGACTGAAGGTGAAGGGCTAAAAACCAAGGATTTGCGCGCTCCTTGGGCACGCTTTCCATCGCCGGGGATGAGCTTTCGAGCGGTTCGCTTTCCATTTTTGACAACTCAACGGTCTAACAGGGACAAGGCTCGCCAAGCGGACCAACTGTAATGTGGTTTTCCCCTTTGGTGCGGGTTTGTGAGGGCGAGTTACAAGACCGGAGGCTCGCATTTGGGAGGGGATGGTCAGTGATTGCGGGCGGACAGTTCATATCGCCTGCGTCAGGCCTGCCAGAAAAGAAAAATTGCCAGGACAGACTGGCGGGGGAGATAATCGATGAATGATCAATCGCGCAGAACGTGCAGGAAATATCTTCGCGCCAGCCTGCTGGGTGCATCCGCGCTGAGCCTTGCCGGCCTGGCCTGTTCACCGGCGATGGCGCAGGATGCCAACGTCAACAACAACGATCCCGCGGTGACCCCGGCGGACGACCAGGGGCCCGGTAACGTCATCATCGTGACCGCGCAGCTGCGCGAGCAGAACGTGCAGGACATCCCGCTCTCCATTACCGCAATCAGCGGCGATCTGCTGGAGGCGCGCAGCCAGACCAACCTGACTGAGGTTTCGCAACAGACGCCAAACCTCTTGCTGCAGCAGAACCCGTCGGGTTCGGGCAACTCAATGCGGGCTTTCATCCGCGGCGTGGGGCAGTCCGACTTCAGCCCCTCGGTCGAGCCTGGCGTCGGCATCTACATCGACGATATCTATTTCGGGACGGTCACGGCATCGGCATTTGACCTCGTCGACCTCGATCGCATCGAGGTGCTGCGTGGGCCGCAGGGCACCCTGGCCGGGATGAACTCGCAAGGTGGTGCCATCAAGCTGTACTCCCGCCTGCCCGAGGGCGAGGGGGGGTACGTGGAGGCATCACTCGGTAACTTCGGCCGGGTGGACTTCAAGGGCAGTGCGGATTTCACCGTGGTCGACGATGCTGTCTTCGCCCGCCTTACCGGGGTTTATCGCAACCGCGATGGCCATGTGACGCGCTACGATTATGCCTGCGTCAATCCCGACGATCCCGATGTCCAGGCGGGCCTTCTTCCTCGCCTCGCCACCGATGGCGACTGCGTGACCGGCGAACTCGGCAATCAGGATGTCTATGCCCTTCGCGGCGCGCTGCGCATCGCCCCTGGCGGTAGTCCGCTGGAGATCAACCTGATCGGCGACTACACCAACGATCGCTCCAACGTCCAGGCTTCGACCCTTATCGCCAGTGCCGAATACACCGGACGCGAAGGGCTGCCCCTGCCGTATCAGGGGGTGGAATACGATCACCGCTTCGTGACGTTTGGCCAGTATCGGCCTGCGGACGCCAGGCTGAACGATCCTTATGCGACCTACGCCAGCTTCTATGATCCGGGCGTCATGTACGAAGCCGCCGGTGCCCCCGTTGGCCCGCCTTCCACGGCGCCCGCCGGCGATCCGCTGGGGCCGTTCATCGTCGATCCGCAGCAGAAGCTGGAGGCCTGGGGTTTCTCGGGCACGGTCGACTACGAACTGAGCGATAATTTCGCAATCAAATCCATCACCGGTTATCGCCAGTACGACAGCCAGAGCGGTAATGATAACGACAACTCGCCCGTGGTCTACATCCAGAGCCAGGGCCTGTTCGAGCACGAGCAGTTCAGCCAGGAAGTGCGGCTGAGTGGCGTGCTTCTCGAAGACCGGCTGAACTTCACGGTGGGTGGTATCTATTACGATGCCAGCACCCGCTATCTCGACCGCATCCATACGCCGTTCTCCGGCTTCTGTGCCGCGTCGACACCGTGCTTCTCGTTCCTCAACGACGATACCGCCGATCTCACGGTCTGGGCCGCGTTCGGCAACGTGGCGTTCGAAGTTGTGGAGGGCCTGACGCTGGAAGGCGGCATCCGCATCACCGACGAGACGAAGGACTATACCTTCGGCCGGTTCAACCCGGATGGCGAAGGCGAGTACCTGCCGCTCAGCAACCCGAACAACCCCCTCAGCGGCCTCACTGACACCTATACCAAGACGATTGCCGACTATCGCGCGGTCATCACCTACGAATGGTCGCCCGAGATCATGACCTATGCGCAGTTCGCAACCGGTCACAAGGGTGGCGGTATTGCGCCGCGTCCCTACGATTTCCGACAGGTGCGCCCGTTCGGCCCGGAAAAGCTGCGTAACTACGAAGTCGGCTTCAAGACCGACCTGTTCATGAACCGCCTGCGCCTGAACGGTGCCGCGTTCTACATGGAATACGTGGGTTACCAGGGCATCCCGCAAACCTGCGTGGGCGAGGACGGACAGCAGCTTCCTCCCGATGGCGGCGGCATCCCGGGTCTGTGCGGCCAATACCTCAACGTAGGCGATGCGGAAGTGAAAGGCTTCGAGCTCGAAGCTTTCCTCGAGCCGATCGACGACCTCAACATCGATGCGGCGCTCAGCCTTACCGATTTCGAGTTCACCTCGGTCAACTTCCCCACGACCTCGATTCAGGTCGGCTCCAGCCGTCCCGGCATCGGCGAATGGAAGTGGAGCATCGGCGCTCAGTACAGGATCGACCTTGGCGATGCAGGCTCGCTCACGCCGCGTGCGGATGTGAACTACACGCCGGGCTACTGCGGCGACTTCGCCTGCACGCCGGAAGCGATCGTGGACAGCCGTACCTTGCTGAACGCCCGCCTCACATACCGCACCGAGGACGAAGACTGGAGCGTGGCGCTCGAGATGACCAATGTCACCGACGAGTTCTACTACATCAACAAGTTCTTCAATGCCTTCTACGTCACCGGGCAGCCTGGCCGGCCGCGCGAATACGCGGTTACGGTGCGGCGCAATTTCTGATCGGGTTAAGGCCGGGGTGACTTGACGCTCACCCCGGCAGCAGGGTCGCAATCCGAAAAAGAACCCGCAGGCTTCGCGTGAAGTCTGCGGGTTCTTCCTTTTTCCGGTCTTGCACCAAGGGGAGGATGCGCGGAAAAACTCGGGGATGTGATGTTCCTTGTCAGGTCACGTCATTACAACGGCGTGGCGCGCTCAGGGCCAGGGCGTCGGCATGTAGTAAGGCAGAAATGTCGCCACCCCTTCGGACTGCGTCACGACGTCGCCCTCGATCTTTACCAGTTCGGCCACCAGCCGGCTCATCGGGAAAGGCCGCTCCAGCGTCGCGGTATGCCCGCCGGCGGTGCGAACGGTGGTTTCGGCTGCCGGAATGTCCTGTACGCTGATCGCCAGGACCAGGCCGCGCTCGGTGTCGACCACGGGAAAGCGCCTGTCCCTGATCCGGTTGACGGGGGCAAACAGACCGGCCTCGAAAACCGCTGCACAATCCCGGTTTTCTGGCTCGACATCCAACTCCGCAGAGGTGATCTGCACCCCGTTCTCGATCATCGCGCAGTCCGGCGCGAACTGGGCGAGCAGGGTGCCGTTGTTGCGCTGCTTGGTGGCGAGATAGGAATTGGCGAGGTCGACAAGTCGCTCGCGCGAGCGGCGCTGATTCGACGCGACCGGCTGCATCATCGCTTCCGAAAAGGCGAACTCGGTCGGCTCGCCGAACACCATCGGCCAGGGCGAGCGGGCGGCGATGACCTCGATTTCCTCGATCCGCCCTTCGGGCGCTTTCAGGCGCACGGCTCCGAAGGAGGGTTCATCATGGTCCCAGATTGTCCCGAACCAGACCACCTGCCCGGCTTCGGAATCGGCGATGGCGAGGGCCTTCTGGTCGTCCTCCCCGGTATTCTCGCCTGCCGATCCCCACCAGGAATCGCCGATCATCAGCGAGACATTGTTCTCTGTGAAGAGCACCGGATCGGCCCAGGGCAGGCGACGATATTCCTGGTCGCCGATTGCGGAAAGGGTCTCGTCTGCAAGCTCAAGCAGGCACGCTTCATCGCAGTTCTGCGCGGTAGCAGGGCTGGCAACGAGGGCGGACGCGATAGCGAGGGTAGAAGCCAGCCGCATCATTCGCCTCCCTCCGCCCATGGGGAATGCATGCCGTAGGGCACGTAATCGAACACGGCTTCGATGGTATGAATCTTTCCGTCCACGATCTTGAAGGCCTCCATGATTGTCAGCGAATTCGGCCATTTGAGCAGCGTTTCCATGGTCCGGCCGTCGGTGAGTTCGTATTCGTCGAAATAGTTCGCGTGATCGAAGAAGTTCATGCCCACGATGATGCCGCGCTCCTCGTCGATCAGCGGGTATCGGCGTTCGCGCAGCTGCTTGTTGATCCGGTAGATGCCGAGCCGGAACTGTTCCTCGCAGCCTTCTGCAACCGAGGCCGAGCTGTTCGAACCCTCCACCGCGCTGGTGGTGCTGATGCCGTTTTCGAGGCGCGAGCATTCCTCGTGGAACGGCGCGAAGACGGTGCCGTCGTTGTATTCGACGGTGTTGAAGTATGAATCCGCCAGCGCTCTCAAACGTGAACGCGGCGGTCGCTCGTCCTCCGGCATGATTTCCTGCCACACCGGGCTGTGCGGCTCATCCCCGTCACCGAAGATCAGCGGCATGCCGACGCGCCGCGTCACCACGGTTTCCACCTCGTCGATCTCGCGGCTCCGGTTGACGTGAAGGCGGATCGCCAGGAACACGAGGTTGCCGTGTTCGTAGGCCTGGCCGAACCATGCGACGTTGCCGGTCAGCGGGTCCGCCGGCATCATGCCAACCGCCGGATCGGCCGCGCTGACCGTGGCCCACAGGCCGTGGCCGATCGGCATTTCCACGCTGTTCTCGGTAAACCTGACGTTTTCGGCAAAGCGCGCCTGAGAAGGATCTTGCGCGGCAAGTGCCGTGACATAGGACGTGGCAAAGGATTCGAGACAGGCCCTGTCACAGTCGTCGCGCGGCAGCGCCGTCTCTTCTCCGTACGATTGCGCCGCAGCAGGTACGGCAAGGGCCAGGCCCAGGGCGGCAGTAGCGCCACGCAGCATCAGTTCTCTCCCATTATGCATGGCAATGCTGGCAGCGCGCGCCTGCCAAGTCATTGCCCGAAAGGTAGCCCTTTATGTGCCCAGTTGGAATCGCTCTGGCGGCAGCTGGGGGGTTGGCGCATTCTCTTGGCAACCGCGCCATCGAGCGAAGAGCGAGCGCGAGAGAAACAGATCGGAGAGATGCCATGCGCCATGTTCCATCCCTTGCCGCGATCGGCCTGACGCTTTCGGCCTGTGCCGCCCAGTCAGCGCCTGACCAGTCCGCGCCCGGCGACCTTGCGCAGCAGGTTCGGGAACTGCAGGACGAAAAGGAAATCCGCGAGGTGCTGGTGGAGTACGGCGAGTTTCTCGATGCACGCGACTATGCCTCTTATGCCGCGCTCTTCGCCAGCGATGGCGTGTGGAGCGGCGGCTTTGGAACCTATACCGGACCCGAAGCTATCGAGGCGATGCTGGAGGAGAACATGGGCTCCCATCCTGCCGACTACGTCAACAAGGAGAATTTTCACCTCAACACGACCATGGTGGTCGACGTGAACGGGGACGAGGCGACGGCGCGCTCGCGCTATCTGTTCTTCACGGCCTCGGACGAAAACCGGCCTGTCGTTGCGCTGGCGGGCCGCTACGTCGACGAACTCGTGCGCGAGAACGGCGAATGGAAGATCCGCACCCGCAAGTCGCACGGCGTTATCCCCTATCGCGATGGCAATGCCCCGCCGACGGAGCAGCCGCCCGCTGGCGTGCCGCAGGCGCAGGAAGGCGAAGCCGAAAGCTAGGCCTCGCTCGCGCGCACCGCGTCAGCGTGGCTGCATCCCGTAAGGCAGTTCCGAGGTAATCGCCTCCACTCGTTCGATTTCGCCGTTCCTGAAGCGGAACAGCTCCACCACCTGCAGGGTGCGCGGATAGGTCAGCGCGTCGGTGAACACCGTGCCGGAGGCATCGGTGAACTGCTGCCGCGTAGCAGGAAAGTCCTCGTAGGTGGACATGGCAACCAGACCACGTTCCTCGTCCACTGCGATCACCTCGCGGTCGCGAACCTGCTCCAGCGGTTGCAGGCGCAGGGAAGTGAAGGGCGCGTCGCATTGCCCGACCGACTGGCCGTTGAGAACCCAGGCGCAGGTATCGGCCAGGTCTCCGGGGGCGGTTCCGTCCTGTGCGTTCAGCGCGGTGTAGAACCGGTCCACCGCCACGAGCATTGCATCCCTGCCGGTGCGTTCGCCGGCGGGAAGCGTTGCAAAGTCCGGCGCGCTTTCGGGCGCGGCGTATGGCGCGCCGTATTCCTCGCGGCGAATGACCGCCTCGATCCGGCCGATCCGGTCGCCGTCGGCCGAAACCGTGACCCCGGCCCAGGCGGGCTGGCCGTGTTCCTCTATTCGTCCCAGCCACAGGGCGCGACCGTGTTTCTCGTCTGCGATCACCAAGGGATCGCCGTCGATGCCGGTGGTGGAGCCCCAGATGCCCTCGTTCACCTGCATGCCGACACTGTTCTCCTCGTAGCCGACTTCCTCGGCCCAGGGCAGGTTCCGCCATTCGCCGCGCTGGGTGTAGGCATTCATCACCTGTCCGGTCAGCCCGGCCAGGCACGTCGCGTTGCATTCCTCGGGCGAGGATCGGGGCACGGGCGGCGCGGCGGCAGGTCCGGCGAAGGGGTTGTGCATGAAATATGGCACGTAGGTGAAGACGGCCTCGATCCGGCTGATCTTGGCGTCCCTGATGCGGAAGGCCTCCAGCAAAGTTATCGAGTTGGGCCATTTCAGCGCGGTGCGCATCTCGCGGCCGTCGGTCAGCAGGTAGCGGTCGAATTCGTTGGCATGATCGAAGAAGCCGGTCGAAACCACGACGCCGCGCTCCACGTCGATGATGGGATACCGGCGTTCGCGAATGCGCTTGTTGATCCGGAAAATGCCCAGTTCGAACTGCGCCTCGCACCCGTCGACCATGGTGAATTCGGAGCCATCGTCCTGCGCGCGTGTCGTTGTGCTGATACCGTTTTCCAGGCGTCCGCAATCCTCGTCAAAAGGAGCAAAGACCTGGCCGTCGTTCAGTTCCACGGTGTCGAAATAGCTGTCGGCGATGGCGCGCAGGCGCGGGCGCGGGCGCCGCTCCTCGGGTGGCAGGATCTCGTTGAAATCGGGATCGTGCCGCATGTTCATGGTTTCGCCGAAAGGCGCGGGCAGGGTCGGCTCGCGCAGGACCACCGTCTCGATCTCGTCGATCATGCCCTTGTCGACATGAATGCGCACGGCGAAGATTCCGGGCGCGCCGTTCTCGGTCATGCCGCCGAACCACGCGGCATTCTGCGTCTGCGCATCGGCCACTTCCAGACCTGTCTCATCGAGCCGGTCGACCGTGCCCCAGAGGCCTTCGCCGACCTCGATGGAAACGTTGTTCTCGGTGAAGAGGTAGTCGTCGGCGAGAGGCACCAGCGAAGGCGTCCGCACCCGCAAGGCATTCACATAATCGTTGAGCTTGCCGATCAGGCAGTCGCGATCACACTCCAGCTCGTAGACGGCGCTGTCCTCGCCCGGGGCCTGGGCAGAAGCGGGCAGCGCGATGCATGCCGATGCCCCGGCGAGCAGTATTGTCACAATGCGCATCGGTCAGTTCTCCATTCCACTCTGCACGGCCATGTCGGCCCAGTCTTCGTTGGCCCGTGCGATCAGGTACTGATGGATCGCGCGCGCCTCCTGCTCGGTCAGGATGTCGGCAAAGGAGGCCATGCCCTTGTCGGTCCGCGTGCCGCGCAGGACGATGTCGAGGAACGCCTCGCGCGTATCGGCGCTCATCCAGCGCAGGTCCTTCAGGCCTCCGCGCGCATCGTCGCCGTGGCAGCTGGAGCAGGTGTCGGCGAACAGCGCCGCACCCTGTCGCACCACGTCTTCCCCGGCCGTGAGGCGCGGGGGACGCGGCAGGTCCGTTGGCGGCGGCATGGGCGGCAATTCGCCCTGACCGTCGAGCCGGAAAACCATCAGCCGCGCAGTCGCCATGTTGCTGGACCAACCCGGAATCCGCGCGAGGATGGAGGAAGGCTGGCCTCCCCAGCCGACATTCACGGCAACATACTGCACCCCGTCCACCATGTAAGTGACGGGACCGGCGATCGGCACGTTCTGCGTCGGCATCGACCACAGCTTTGCGCCGTCCGTGGCGCGGTAGGCGGCGAATTCCTTTTCCGGCGTGCCCTGGAACAAAAGGTTGCCGGCTGTCGCCAGCACGCCGCCCGAACCCGGTGCGATATGTTCGACCCGCCATGCCTCCTGCTGGCGAACCGGATCCCAGGCGAGCAGGAAACCGGCCTCGCGAGAGTCCGCGAATGCCTGCAACTCGCGCCGCCGCTCCGGATTGCTGACGTAGTCGAAACCCGAGTTGTTGCGCCAGGTGACGTATTCGAAGTCTTCTTCCTGGATCTTGGCCATCACCATCCAGTGTTCGTGCGCCGGGAAATACACGAGGCCGGTGTTCGGATTGTAGGCCATCGGGTGCCACGAGTGGGAACCCAGTGCGTTCGGATTCATCAGTTGCGGCTCGTAGGTCAGGCGCGCGCGGTCCGTCTCCACCGGTCGGCCCGTCTCGGGGTCGATGTGCGAGGCCCAGGTGTTGGGCACATAGCTTTCGGCAGAAATGAATTCGCCGGTCCGCCGGTCGAGGACGTAGAAAAAGCCGTTCTTGGGGGCCTGCATGATGACCTGCCGCTCGCGCCCCTCGATCTGGAGATCGGCCAGCATCATCGGCTGGGTGCAGGTGAAGTCCCAGCTCTCTGCAGGCACCATCTGGTAGTGCCAGCGATATTCGCCGCTATCGGCATCCACCGCGACGATAGAGCACAGGAAAAGGTTGTCGCCGCCGCCCGGAGAGCGGATGGTATCGACATGTGGAGAGCCGTTGCCGGTTCCGATATACACGAGATTGAGCTCGGGATCGTAGACGATGGAATCCCATGCGGTGCCGCCGCCGCCGTATTTCCACCATTCGCCGTTCCAGGTGGGCAGGGCCATTTCCATGGCCTCGTCCGACGCTTCGCCATCCGGGCCGTCCGCCGGATTGCCGGGGACGATGTAGAACTTCCACAGCTGTTCGCCGGTCTCGGCGTCGTAGGCCGATACGAAACCGCGCACGCCATAGTCGGCGCCGCCCTGTCCGATTACGACCTTTCCGTCGAACACGCGGGTGGGGCCGGTGATCGAATAGGGCTCGGTGTTCTCGAAGGTCTTGGTGGTCCAGATTTCCTCGCCGGTCTTGGCATCGATGGCGATCAGCCTACCGTCCAGCGCACCGATGAAGATCTTGCCTTCCCAGGCGGAGATGCCGCGCGTGCTGGGACCGCAGCAGGCGAGGCGCGCCCATTGCGGATCGACTTCGGGATCGTAGGTCCACAGCTTCTCGCCCGTGGCGGCGTCGTAGGCGGTAACGACGTTGAAGACCGAGGCGTTGTACAGCACCCCGTCGATGACCAGCGGCGTCGCCTGGACGCCGCGAAGGGTGTCGAGATCGTCGTACCAGGCGAGGCCAAGGCGCCCGACATTGCTTTCGTCTATCTGCTCCAGCGGGCTGAAGCGCTGTTCTGCCCAGCCGCGTCCGTAGGACATCCAGTCGCCTGCATTGCCCGCAGCATCGAGATTGCGCATGGCCTGCGACGTGACGGCAGCAGCCGGCATCGCGCCGTCGCCCGGAGACATCGAGGCGGTTGTGCAGCTGGAGAGCAGCGTTGCCGCTGCCAGTGCGGCCAGCGGCCTGCCTCCTCGCCTGCCGAAGACACGGCGCGGGTGCGCAGTCTCATGAATTTGGTTGCCAGTCGCCATCAATTCTCTCCTCCCGGCCCTGCTGCCTATGGCGCAGCTTGCCAATCTCGTGGCAATTACATATCCTTGAATTATCAAGGTGGGCGTTGACTCACATGGAGGGGAAATTTGTCGCAATTGGAACAAGGCGCAACAAGTCCGTTCCTGCCGCTTGTCGATCTCAAGCAGATCGACTGCGACAAGCGCGCGCACAAGTGGCGATGCGCAGTACGAGATTCCTTTCCGAGTCTCTCGATCCGCCTGCCGGTTGGCACTCCCCCAACGGGTTCGATCAGCCGGGTAAGCATGGGTTCGGGCGATTTCTTCGAGATCGATTCCGCACCGGCCGATGTGACCCACACCGTCAAGGATACCAGGGCGAAGAACGCGCACATATCGCTGATGGTACAGTCGAAAGGAGCGATCCTGGTGCGGCAGGCCGGACGATCAGCCATGCTGGGCAAGGGCGATGCCTGCGTGATCGACGAGGCCCGCAGCTTCCGGCTGATCGGCGAGGGGCGCAGCAAGATCCATTTCCTGCGAATACCGCGCGCCGCCGCCCTCAGTCGCTATCCGCCGCTGGAAAAGCTTTTCGTGACCACGTTCTCCTGCGACGATCCGGGCACGCAGATGTTGGTGGAAACGATGCTGCGCTTCAGCGAGGTCGCCGGAACGCTGAACGGCTCGCAACGCAACGCGATGACCAATGCCATCATCCAGATGCTTGGTATGGCGGAGCCATTCATAAATCAGGAGGCAGCCCCCGACTGGCGCGTGCGCCGGGCGCTCGATTTCATAGAACTCAACCTCTCGGTGGCCGGGCTCACGGCCGAGGCGGTGGCCATGGACCAGCGGATCAGTCGCCGGCGGCTCGACCAGCTGATGCTCCAGTCCTTTGGCCATTCGATCGCAAGCCACCTGTGGAGCAGGAGGCTGGAGCAGGCGGCCGCAGATCTGCGAGACCCCGCACGCGCCAGCCAGTCGATCGCGCAGATCGCCTTTGCCAACGGGTTCGAGGATGCCGCCCACTTCACGCGGGCCTTCAAGCGCCGCTTTTCGCAGACGCCCAGGCAATGGCGCGCCACTTGAAGGCACTGCGCTAAGGTCTTGAGCGGACACCGATTGAGTCAACTCGCGATTCCAGATCGGACCAGCCTTAGTGTTTGCTCGGCAAGCGCTGTGCCCTATCCTGCCGGAAAGCCGCGATAGTCGGCCGCAGATGGAGAGGAGCACCTTGCGCAAGTCCGCAACAGGAACCCCGAATGGAATGGCTCGCATGGCCTTGGTTGCCGCAGCCCTGCTGGCAAGTGCCTGTGCCACGGCGTCCGCAGGCACGCCCTCCAGTGAGCCGCAGGACATCCGCATCGCGGGAACCGGCGTCTATCCCGAAAGCGTGACCTCGGATGCCGCGGGCAACGTCTATGTCGGCAGCATGAGCGGCACCATCTATCGCGCGCAGCCGGGCAGCACCGTCGCCGGGCCGTGGATCCGCCCGAGTGAGGCAAATGGATTGATCTCGCTCTTCGGAGTTCTCGTGGATGAGCGGCACGACCTGCTGTGGACCTGCTCCAACCCCAATTCCTTTGCACCGGGCGGGCCGACCGGCGGTTCCAGCCTCGCCGCATTCGATCTGGCGACCGGAGATCTCGCCGCGCGCTATCCGTTCCCGGCGGGTCCGGCCGCCTGCAACGATATTGCCGTCGCACCTGACGGAACCGTGTTCGCGACGGAAACTTCCGGCGGACGCATTTTCAGCCTCGCACCCGGCGATGACGCACTCGAACTGTTTGCCGCCGGAGAGAACCTGATCGGTGTGGACGGGATCGCCTTCGCGGACGACGGCACGATGTACATCAACAACGTTCGTTCCAACCGCGTCCAGCGCGTGAACAGGAATGCGGGCGGCGGCTATGCCGGCATTACCGATCTCGCCCTGTCGCAACCGGTCAGCGGCCCGGACGGCCTGCGGCCAGTGGGCGGGAGCCGATTCCTGCAGGCCGAAGGGTCGGGTGGGCGCGTGGCACTGATTACCGTGGAGGGGGATCGTGCCACGGTCACTCCCGTTGCAACCGGCCTCGATTCCTCGCCCGGCGTAACGCGTGTCGGTTCCATCGGCTACGTTACCGAAGGCAAGATCGGATACCTGATCGATCCTGCGTTGCAGGGGCAGGATCCGGGGGATTTCTACATCCGCGCCTTCACTCTTCCGGAGGGACTATGAAAAGACTTGTGATGCTCGCCGCATGCCTGGCGCTGATGCCGCAGCCGGCATTCGCGCAAGGCGCGCTCGATCGGGAGATCGCGGAGTTGACCCAGCGCGTCGAACGGCTGGAGGGTGGCCGGGCCGTGAAAAAGCTCCAGCGCGCATTCGGCTTCTATGTCGACCGGGGCCTCTGGCGTCAGGCGGCAGACCTGTTCGCCGAGGATGGCTCGATCGAGATCGGTCTCGACGGGGTCTATGTCGGCCCGGACAGGATCGAGGAGTACTTGCGCCGGCTGCATGGCGGCCAGGAAGGTCTCATCTACGGACAGCTCAACGAGTGGATTACCCTGCAACCCGCGATCCTGGTGGCGGAAGACGGCGAGAGCGCCACGGCCCGCTGGCGCGATCAGGGCATGCTGGGCCAGTACAACGAACATGCCGAATGGCGCGACGGCGTGTACGAGAACACCTACGTGAAAGAGGACGGGGTCTGGAAGATCCGGTCGCTCCACCTGTTCGTCAATTTCGTTGCTCCGTTCGAAGACGGATGGGCGCGCCTCCAGCCCGGCGAGGGACTGGCGCGCAGCCAGACATCGATCGATTTCCCGCCCGATCGAGGTTCCACAGTGAACTACGAGCCGTTCCCGGCCGTGCAGATACCGACCTTCCAGGCACCCAACCCCGTGACCGGCCGTGCGGTGCAAGGAGACATGCGATGAGGACGCCTGCACGCTTGCGCAATGGCCTGCTTTTCGCTGCCGTGCTGTCGCCGCTGGCCCTGCCACTTCCCGCCGCTTCGCAGTCGCTCGAGCAACGCGTTGCCGAATACCGCGAGCGCGTCGAACGGCTGGAGGACCAGGCGGAGATCGAGAACCTCACGGCTACCTTCGGCTACTATTTCGACAAGGGCCTGTGGGACGAGGCCGCTTCGCTTTTCGCCGACGACGGGGAGTTCGAATACGAGCAGACCGGCGTTTATGTCGGCCCGGACCGTATCGAGCGGGCGATGCACATGCTCGGCCCCCAGGGGCTGGCCCCCGGTTATCTCAACAACCACATGATGCTGCAGAACATCATCTACGTGGCGGAGGACGGCCGCACGGCCACGGGGCGCTGGCAGGGCCCCGTCATGCTGGCGGAACCGAATGCCAACGGGCAGTGGGCTGTCGGGATCTACGAGAACGACTACGTCAAGGAAGACGGGGTCTGGAAGTTCGACAAGCTGCATTTCTACCTGACGGCGAAGACCGACTACGACCGCACCTGGCCGCAGGGTTCCATCCCGATGCGCGGGGTCAGCGCCCTGTACCCGCCGGACGAGCAGCCGACGGAAGTCTATCGTTCTTTCCCCGGTGCCTACATTCCGCCGTTCAGCTTCGATCACCCGGTAACGGGCGAACCGCTGACCGACCTGCCCATGGCAGGTGATGACGTGACCGGACGCGAGGAGGTTCCCTTCACCGGCCACATCGAGGGAGGCGAGTGATGCGCGCCCTGCTTCTCGCTGCCTCGGCCGCGACACTGGCAGTCTGCTCGGCTCCGGCCACGGCCCAGTCCGCTGCCGAAAGGCTCGACGCGCTCGACCAGCGGATCACGCGGCTGGAAGATCTCAACGAGATCGAGCGAGTGCAGCGCGCCTACGGCTATTTCGTCGACAAGAGCCAGTGGACTCCGCTGGCCGACCTGTTCACCGAGGATGCGACGCTGGAAATCGGCGGCAAGGGCATCTTCGTCGGGCGCGACCGCGTGCTGGAATACATGCAGACCGCATTCGGCCCGGACGGGACGAGGGAAGGGCTGCTGGCCAATCATATGCAGTTCCAGCCCATCCCCGACATTTCGGAGGACGGGCAGACCGGCTGGATGCGCGCGCGCGCCTACGTGATGAGCGTGGGCTGGGGCCTGCCGCTTTACGAAAACGAATACGAGAAGGGCGAGGACGGCAAGTGGCGCATCAGCCGGCTGACCGGGCCTTTCACGATGTACACGAACTGGGATGGCTGGGGCGAATACGCGCTCAACAACACCTGGCCGGACAAGTTCGACCCGCCGCCGGACCTGCCGCCTTCGGTCGTCTACCTGACCTACCCGGCCTATTACATCATCCCCTTCCACTACCCCAATCCCGTGACGGGGGAAGCGTTCATACCGGCCACGGGCGAAGTCGGCGCCTACCACCGCCCGCCGGGTACCGCAGCTCAGGAAGAATCCATGCGGGTCGGGCGAACGGTGAACGGCACGCAGCCCATTGCAGAACCGCCGAGGGATTGAGCGCGTGCGACTCGCGACATGCCTCGTCCACGCCGCGCTGGGGGCTGCAGCGCTGATGTTCACCACCGCTGCTGCCGCCCAGACAGCGCAGGAGCGGCTGGACGATCTGGGGGAGCGGATCGACCGGCTCGAGGGGATGAACGATATCGAGCGGCTGCAGAACGCCTATGGCTACTTCGTCGACAAGGCGCAGTGGACGCCGCTGGCGGAGTTGTTTGCCGAAGATGCCACGCTGGAGATCGGCGGGAAGGGTATCTTCGTCGGCCAGGACCGCGTGCTGGAGTACATGCAGCAGTCCTTCCGTCCCGACGGTATCGCGCCGGGCGTGCTCATCAACCACATGCAGTTCCAGCCCATCGTCGACATCTCGGAAGACGGCACGCGCGGCTGGATCCGAAGCCGTGCCTACGTAATGGCGAACGAGAGCTGGGGGCTGCCGCTTTACGAAAACGAGTTCGTGAAGGAAGACGGCGTCTGGAAGATCGCCCGCCTGACCGGGCCTTTCACGATGTACACCAACTGGGATGGCTGGGGCGAATTCGCGCTCAACAACACCTGGCCGGACAAGTTCGGCCCCCCGCCGGACCTGCCGCCGTCGGTCGTCTATCTGACCTATCCTGCTTACTACATCATCCCCTTTCACTATCCCCATCCAGTGACGGGTTCCGTCTTCCGGCCGGACCGGGGCGAGGTAGGCGCCTACTTCCGCCCGCCAGGCACGGCGGAGCAGGAAGCCGCGCTGCAGACCGGCCGCACCGTTCACGGGGATCAGCCGATTGCCCAGCCCCCGGAGGACTGACCGCTTGCTTGCGAAATCGAACCTGAAATCCCCGACCCGGCTCCTGGCGGCGCTGTTCGGTCTGCTTGCCCTCGCTGCCTGCGCAACCGCAGTTGTGGAAAGCGAGGGCGACTGGCTCGCCAGCCACAGCGACGATGCCGGTGTCTGGCTCAGCGACGGGCGCACCTATGCAGCGCAGCGCTATAGCCCGCTGACGCAGATCAACGCCGGCAACGTCGATCAGCTCGGCATCGCATGGTACGACGATTACGACACCTATCGCGGCATCGAGGCGACGCCCCTCTACGCCGACGGCGTGCTCTACAACATCCTCGCCTGGAACATCACCATCGCCTACGATGCGCGTACGGGCGAAAGATTGTGGACCTTCGACCCGGAGGTTCCCCGGGAAATCGGCCGCTACGCCTGCTGCGAACCCGTTTCGCGCGGCCTCGCTCTCTGGGAAGACAAGGTTATCATCGCCACGCTGGACGGGCGGGTGATGGCCCTCGACCGCGATACGGGCGCGCCGATCTGGTCCACGCAGACCTTCGATCATGAGATGCCCTATACCATCACAGGAGCACCACGCGTGTTCGACGGGAAAGTGGTCGTCGGCCAGTCCGGCGGCGACCTTGGCGTGCGCGGCTTCGCCATCGCTCTGGACGTCGATACCGGCGCGGAGCTGTGGAAGTTCTACCTCACGCCGAACCCAACGGGCGAACCGGATGGTGCCGCCTCCGATCCCGTCATGCCGATGGTCCGCGAAACATGGTCGGACGATGGCATGTGGACCGAGCTTGGCGGCGGGGCGAATGCCTGGGATTCGATCGCTTACGATCCTGAACTCGACCTCGTCTATATCGGCACCGGCAACGGTTCGCCGCTGGCCTGGCAGCATCGCAGCAACAGCGAAGGGGACAACCTCTTCATCTGCTCGATCGTCGCGCTCAACGCGTCGGACGGCAGCTATGCCTGGCACTACCAGATGGTGCCGGAGGAAGATTGGGACTACACCTGCACCAGTTCGATCGTCAGCGCCGATCTCGAGATCGAGGGCGAGATGCGCAAGGTCATCATGCAGGCGCCCAAGAACGGATTCTTCTACGTGCTGGACCGGGCGACGGGCGAAGTTATCAGTGCCGAGACATATGTGAAGGTTAACTGGGCGCGCGGTATCGACCCTGCAACGGGCCGCCCCCTCATCAACCCCGAAACGCATTACGGCACCGATCCGGTGCTGGTCTATCCGGGGCCGGGCGGAGCGCACAACTGGTTCCCAATGGGCTACAGTCCACGCACGAAACTGGCCTATTTCCCGGCCTATCAGTCGGGCATGGTCTATGCGCTCGATCCCGATTTCGAACCAACGCCGTTTCGCTCGAACGCGGGCTGGGGTGGCTATTCGGGCGAGGCGCTGGAGAAGCGCCAGCAGCTGATGGAGCAGGCCAACGCGGACGAGAAGGCCTGGCTGGTAGCCTACGATCCGGTGAGGCAGCGTATCGCCTGGCGCAACGAATTGCCGCGTCATGGGAACGGCGGCGTGATGATCACCGCGTCGGACCTGGTGTTCGAAGGCACTACCCACCAGACCTTCGCGGCTTTCGATGCCCGCACGGGCAGTCAGTTGTGGTCCTTTCCCATCCAGAGTTCACCCGTTGCCGGCCCGATCACCTATGAGCTGGACGGTGAGCAATACGTCGCCGTCAATGCCGGCTGGGGAGGCGGGGCGGCAGGCGTCGAACGGTCCATGGGTATAGACCGTGCGCGTGCGACCGCGCGGCTGGTCGTCTTCAAACTCGGCGGCGATGTCGAACTTCCGCCCCTCGCCATGCAGGAGCCGATACCGTCCCCGCCACGGCTCACGGCGACGGAAGCCGAGGTCGGTCGGGGTGCGCAGCTCTACGCCCAGACCTGCGCCACCTGCCACGGTCGGAACGCCGTAGGCGGGGTAGCCGACCTTCGGCACATGGATGCCGAGACCCACGCCCAGTTCAAGGATATCGTGCTTGGCGGCATCCTCCTCGAGAAGGGCATGGCCAGCTTTGCCGACATCCTGAGCGAAGAAGAGGTCGAGGACATCCACGCCTATCTCATTGCCCGCGCCAACGAGGACTGGGGAGAAGACGGCGTGGGCGGAGGCGCCGGCGATGTAATATCGAGCGCACCGTCTGGCGGGCCGCACTAGCGAGGCAGGGTAAGAAGGGAGACGTTATGACAGGAATGAATTGGCGAGCCGGCTTGCTAGCGGGCCTGATGGTTGCCATGCCTGCTGCCGCTCCCGCCCAGGCGCAGCAGGCACCGAGCGAGTTACAGGAATTGCGCGACAGGGCCGCGATAGAGGAATTACTGCGCGCCTATGGCAGGACCATCGACGAACGCGATTTCGAAGCTTTCAGCGCACTTTTCGCCGAGGACGGCGAGTACGGCAGCGGACCGGTCACGAGCGTGGGGCCGGAAGCGATCGCGGAGTCCATGCGATCCGTGTTCGAAGCCAATGCGTTGGGATTTGCAGAGCCCAATTTCCACGTATTCTTCAACGAGGTCATCGCGATCGACGGTGACAACGCACGCGCCAGCAGCATGTCTTTCTACATCGTGCCGGGGGAAGACGGCCTGCCCGAAATCGCGTTGATGGCGCGTTATGACGATGAACTGATACGGGTGAGCGAAGGATGGAAGTTCAGGAGCCGCCGCGTCGAGGGGCTTTTGCCTGCCCCGCGCTAGGCTGCGATACGCGCAGTTCAACTCGCCGACCCTGCCAGTCGGCATGGCCGTCCGGTTCCGATGCCGCATCGAAAATTTCCAGAGTCATTGCATTCGCCGGTGCGCCCAGCCCGGCCAGGATGCCAGCGATCTTCTCTCCCCTCTGGCGCGCCATGTCCTCGCGCTCCGCGAGAATCTCGCCGGTATCGAGCAGGGTCGCGCCCCGATAGGCACGGATCGAAACAGCAGCGCCCGGCGTGGCTCCGGCAAGGCGAGCGAGTTCCAGCATCACCATGGCGTCGGGGCCGGAGGCGCGGTCGCGTTCGAACGGGAAATATATCGTTTCCGTTCGGCCCAACGCCACTTCGGGCATGGGTAAGGCCGGAAGACGCACGATCTGGAGGGAAGCGGATGGATTGGCGAGGATCATCGCCCGCTGCGCCTCTGTGATGTCGGGCCGCCGCCCCAGTTCCAGTGCCAGGATTTCGGGCGTGGCGGGCGCGATCTCGTCGCACTCGGGGGATATTTCCGGCATGACCGATGCTCTCCCCTCGATTTTCACCCCGCCGCATTCCTGCTCGTCGTCGCTCACTACACCTTCCACCAGCAGCTTGTGGCCAAGCTGCGGGTTGCCCCAGTCCGGTGGGCTCGACACGCCATAGCGGATACCCTCGTGCCGCACGAAAAAGCACACGTCGCTGTGCTCCCCCGTGTCCTGCGCCACCGGGCAGGCGATGAAGTTGAGGTGCTCCTGCGCCGAAGCCGGCACACCGCTGGCGATCGCACCGAACGCAAGGACGGGCGCGAGATTTGTGAAACGCATTTTCACAGCACACTCATGAAGTTGACCAGATCCTGCTTTTCCTGGTCGGTATAGCGGATGTTGAAGCGACGATCGTAGAAGTCGACCATCTCGCGCAGGGTATCGGCTTCTCCGCCCATGAAATAGGGCGCACGGGCGGCAAGACCGCGCATCTGCTGAGTCATGCTGGCACCTATGTCGCTACACCTACCCGTGACCAGGGCGCGGCCCGGATCGTGGGTGTAGATGACCCTGCCCAGATAGGACTGCGGCACTGCATCGTCGTGGCAGGTCGCCTTGAACAGCGGAAGGTCCTCGCGCCGGTTCCACGGCCAGTTGTTCAGTCCCAGATCCATGAAACCGGGTGCCAGGTCCATGCCCGCAAGCACGGTATTGTGGCAACCCGACGCGCAGCTGCGCTTGAATGGATTACCCAGTCCCTTGTCGTTGTAAACGCCGACGTCCTGAATGAAGAAGCGCTTGTCGAAGAAGACATTCGCGCCCCGCGCGACGGAGGCCTGGAATTCTTCCTGCGGGGTCAGCTCCTCGTCTTCGCCGCGCTGGTGCAACCACATGGCGAAGGTGCCGAACACGCGGTTCACCGGATTGTTACCGAGTTCGCCGGGCGGGCCGTCGCGCATGGCTTCAGGGCCGAGGCCCGGCGGCGCGCCGGGACCGCCGAGTTCGCCTGCCTGGTTGCTGAACCCTTGCGCAACGTAAATCGACCGCTCGAACTCCTCGATCTGGCGCAGATCTTCCTCGGTCAGCTCGGAGATCATTTCCAGATGGGTGGAACTGGCATCGCCCGCCTGTCCGCGCAGGGTGGGCAGCCTGCCGTCCGACATCAATTGCACCGACACGAACTCGCCTGTTTCCGGGTCGGTCGGCAGCAGGCTCTTGTCGTTGTACATGAAATATTCGTGCGGGGTCACGCCGTTGGGCAGCGTGAGCAGGTACTTCATGTTCGCCACCGGGCGCGGACGGCGGAAGACGGAGACAGCGGGATCGTCGCTGAACATGCCCCATTCGGGATCGAGATTGCATCCCGTGGGATCGCTGATAACCTCAAGTTCGAATTCGGGTTCGATCACTGAGCCGTCCGCAGCGCGCGGCGGCCAGGGGCGCGGGATGCGGAAAAGGCCCTTCTCCAGCAGCAGCGAGTGGGAGGCTTCCTCACCCTGCGGCAGGCTGGGGCAGTTGGAGCCGTCGATCGCTGCGAACAGCGGGTCGGTGCCGTCGGTCGCCTCCCACTGCGCGCGGATCGTCTTTACCGAAAGGCTCATCGCATCGGACGGCTGGTGACAGGTGACGCAGGCGCGTCCGTTCTCACCCAGCGGTTCGAAGAAGGGATGCCCTGTCGTGTTGATGGGCTCGCCCGTATTGACCAGGCGAAGGCGGCCGTAATCGTTGGGGAATTCCAGAGTTTCGCCGATAACGAACTCCTCTCCCGGCCCCCACCACTGGCTGTCGGACTCTTCGGCACCCTGGCTGAAGGCAGCGACGCCGAAGGTCAGCGATGCGCCGACCAGCAGGGCGGCGGAGATACGATGAAGGGAATGCCGGCTCATGATCCTGTACTCTGGCGAAGCTTAGCAGTCATTCGGGCGCGGTTTCCAGCAACTCGCGCTCCCGCATCCACTCCAGCAGGCGGTCTCCCCACAAGTCCGGCGTCATCGTGAAATTGGGAACGTCGTAGACGTGCAGTTCGGCATTCTCGCGCTCGGCAATCCACATCTGGAACAGCGCGACGAGCCCGTCGGTCACGGGGCCGTGCCAGGATTCGGTTATCAGGAACAGCGGGGGCGCGTCCTCGGGCACGGCAATATCCTGAAGCGCAGGTCCGAAATTGGAGACGATGAAATCGGGCGTTGCCCCCTCCTCGCCCGCCATCATCGTCCCGAAGGCGACACCGCCGCCTGCGGACGTGCCGAACATGCCCACACGGTCGGGGTCGATGCCCCATTCGGCCGCGCGGCTGCGCACCAGGCGAAGCGCTGCCTGCCCGTCAGCCGTGGCGAGGCGAAGGACTTCACTCAACACCGGGTCGTCAGGCGAGGGATTGGCGTTGGCATTGCGGATTTCCATTGATGGGAATTCGATGGGACCGGATGCCGGGGGGCGCGGAGCGGTGGCGCGGGCGATCTCCTCGGGGGTGCGTTGCAGCGTGCGATATTCCAGCACAACCACGGCCACGCCATGCTCGTTCAGCAGCGCAATCGTCTCATGCATGTCGCCGCCCATGCTTAGCACGCGCAGCCCGCCGCCTGGCAGCATGACGATGGCCGCACCGTCTGCCAAGTCAGGCTCGGGCAGGAAGACCTGCAGGCGCGGCTGGGTAGTGTTGTAGCGATCCTCTCCGCCATCGGTGGGATGAACCACCAGCGGCTCCGACCAGTCCTGCGAACCGGGAGCGGGGCCATCGTACAAGTTCAACGTGTGCTGCTGCGCCAATGCCGCGCAGGAGGGCAGGAAGGCGAGACAAGCCGCGCAGAGTGAGTGCAGGATGGCTTTGCGCAAGTTCACGTCAGAAGCCCTTCGCTTCGTAAGTCCACTCCGCATCGTCGCACAGGCGGCAGTCCTCGCCAGTGAACCAGCGCGCAGCGGCCTCGTCACCGCGAAGTTGCCATTCGAGCCACTGCGCCGCGACCGTGCCGACCCGGCCACCGTTCGGCTCCCGGAATGTGCCGCCGTGGCCAACGTCGAGGTTCGCGACGGCGACCGGCACGTGGTCGATGCGCGCGAAATCGTCCATGCCGTTGGGATAGGCGACGTCGCTCTCTCCGCCCAGGATATAGAGGACCGGCGAATGCATGTTGCGCAGCTCTTCCTTGGCTACGGAGAACCCGGTGATGGGATTGAAAGCCTCGGGGGCGAGCACGCCGCTGTTGTGCACGATGGTCGTGGCGATGCGCGGATCGGCGGCGACGCTGATCGCCTGGAGGCCGCCGCAGCTGTGCCCGGCGACTGCCACCTTGGCGGGATCGATGCGGCCGTAGAAAGGACCTCCGGCACGCTCATTCTCGGCCAAGATCCAGTCGAGGCCCGCCAGCAGGTCGGCGGGCATGGTCTGTACCGGCGGGAAAGCGCCCTCGGTGGGCGGAGCCTCGCGCGGTGGCTCGGGCAAAGCGCCAGGACCGCTGTAGGCCTTGCCGGGCGCAATGGCGACGTAGCCGTGCGAGGCGATTTCCAGCAGGTGAAACCGGGCGGAGGCCGCATCGGCAGAGCATCCGCCATTGCCCCACAGCACCACGCCTAGCTGGCCGTCAGCTACCGCATCAAGGTCATCCGGCCGGTAAACGAGGTGATCGGGAAGGTTGGCCCGAACGTCACGTATCGCGGGGAAGGGGCCGCTGCCCGATGTGTCCGGCGCGGCGTCGAAGGCGGCCGCAGATGCCTCGCGCGCTGACGCCTGATCGGTCGCAACTTGCGCCTCGCCAACAGGCGCGCAGCTTGCAAGCAGGATGGCGAAAGCAACTGCCGCGCTTTGCAATGAGGCGTTTCTCATAACTCTCTCCAGTACGAAAGATAACGGCCGGCAAGGGAGGCTTGCCGGCCGTTACCTGGTTCAGAACCCGGCGCGCAGGCCCACCGCGATCGTGCGTCCGATCGGGCTGTGCGCATTGGGATCGAAGGCGAGATTGCCATTCTGCACGTAAGGCGGATCGTTATCGAAGATGTCCTGCACGTCGAGCGAGAGGGTTATGTTTTCGGCAAAGGCGAACGGCTGCTCCAGCGTGTAACGCAGCGCCAGGTCGAACTCGGTGTGCGCGGGCACGTCCTGGATCGGCGTCACGGAATCGTTGTCGTAGCTGCCGTAGTGATTGACGAACACGGTACCCGACAGGCCGCCAACTTCCGCCCCGGCGTAGGCACGCGCAACGAAGGACGCGGGGTTGTTGATCGTATCCAGCACATCGCGCAGCGGCGTGCCGGAAATGATCGTGCGATCGAACGACAGGATCTTGGTGGCGTTCACGCCCACGCGCCATGAACCCCAGTCGGTGAAGCCTTCGTAGCTGCCGATGAATTCGAGCCCGTCGGTCTTGTTCGCGCCAAGGTTCACCTTGCGCCCGTCGACGATGGCGTAAACGTCCTCAGGTGCGGCGGGCGGGGCACTGAACAAGCCTCCCGCAACGATCTCGTTCACCAGATCGATGGGCGGGTCCAGCGTGACGATGGTCGCCAGTTCGGGTTTCTGCAGAGCCAGGCGATCGTTGCCCGGCGTGGCAATGCGGTTGGTGTAATCGACGTTATAGTAGGTCACCGAAAGGCTGAGGCCGGGAACGGTATCGGGCTGCCAGTCGGCGCCGAGCGACCACGTTGTGGCTTCTTCCGGCTGCAGGTCAGAGTTGCCGCCGCGCAGGAACAGGACGTTGCGCAGCACATTGCTGTCATCCACGAACTGCGTGTACTGGTTGAACGGCAGGCCCGTATCCGACAGCGTCGGCGCACGGAACGAGGTGCCGTAACTGCCGCGCAGGGTCAGCGATTCCACCGGGCGGAAGGTAACGCCGAATTTCGGATTCAGCGTGTCGCCCACGTCGTTGTAATCGTCATAGCGCACGGCTGCCGACAGGTTCAGTTCGGGGCCTTCACCGCCGATGATCGGCACGAACACTTCGCCGAAGACCGAATTGATCTTGCGGTCGAAATCGCTCTGGAACGGGGCGAGATCCTGGAAATTGATCTCCTGCCGCGAGGCGCCCAGGGCAAGGCGGATTTCGCCCGCGGGAAGGCTGGTTACCGGCCCGTCAACCGACACGCCGTACTCGTGGATGCCGTAATTGGTGTCCACGCGGAAACTGCCACCGGCGATGGCCGCGATGGTGGCAGGGTTGTTGTTGCCGGTGGAGCTGAACGGGTTGAAGGCCGTCGCCGGGTCGGGATCGGCCAGGGCTGCAGTCAGCGCGGCATTGTCGATCCGACGGTCGAACGACCGCTCCTTGTCGTGGCCGTAGGCGTAGAAGACATTGCCCGACCAGTCGGCGCCGAGCTGCGCATTCAATCCGCCCGTGAGGTGATAGGCCTGCTGCGACGAAGGGTTTCGTTCGAAGCCCAGTTCGTTGACGAATGAGTACGATACCGTCACGCGTTCGCCCTGCGCACCCGGATTGACATAGAACGGGTTGCTGGTCGGCACGTCGAATTGCGCAGCAAGGGCACTGGCGGCCAGCGTACCGTCACGTTCTGCATAGAAACCCTGCGCGTAGAACTCGATGCTCTGCGTGATTTCCTGTTCGAACGTGGCGGCCGCGCTGTAGCGTTCCTGCGCCGGCAGGGCGCCCGCGCCAAGGTAGGCGCTTTGCAGGTTGCGAGTGCCTGCGGTGAAATCGCCCGGTGTCAGGTTTTCGCCATCCCCCGTGGGAATGGCATAGGTCACGCCGCCTACCGTGACGTTGCCCGGCGCGGCGTTGGCGGAGCGAAGGTCCGGCCCGCCGAAGGGGCGCAGATCGTCGGTGTAGAAATCCCGGTCCGCCGCGAACAGGATGCCGCGGTCGTTGTATTCGCCTGCCACCATGATGGAACCGGTGCCCCAGGTCTTGCCGAGCACGAGACCCGCCTGGTATTCCTCGAAACCGTCGGCGAACTTGACGCGGCCCATTGCCTCGGCCCCGTCGAAGTTCTTGCGCAGCAGGATGTTCACCACGCCGCCCACGGCGTCGGAACCGTAGATGCCGGAACTGCCATCGGCCAGAACTTCCAGCCGCGCGATAGCCATGGTCGGGATGACGGAGGGATCGAAGAACTGGCTCTGCGTGCCAGCCGCGGGAAGGCGGCGTCCATCGAGCAGGGTCAGCGTGGATTCGGTCCCCAGGCCGCGCAGGTTGATACCGGTGCCGAAAGTGCGGTTGGCGTTCTGGTTGTTTGCCGAAGTGAACGACGCATCGGTCGCGCCGAAGTTGAACACCTGCGGCAGTTCCGAAAGCAGTTCGGTCGTGGTCGAGGCCGAGCTTGCCTCGATGTCCTCGCGCCCCAGTCCGATCACGGGCGAGCCGGTCGGCTCGATACCGCGAATGCGGCTGCCGGTGACGATAATGGCTGGCGGCGCGTCTTCCTCGATCCCGGCCCCGGCATCCTGCGCCATCGCGGCCACCGGTAGGCACAGGGCAACCAGGGAGCCGCTGCCGAGCAAGGTCCCGCATTTCGTCTTGATATTGCTACGCATAGTTTCCTCCTCCCGAAAGGCCTCGTCATGCAGGCGGGCCAATTTGCGGTCCGCATCGCTCGATTGGCTCGCGGAAAACAAGTGAAAACTATTCAACAATATTGTCGACAATCTGGCGAGTGATCGCGCTTCAGGCGACCGCAGAATGGGGCGTGTCTTTGCTGAGATGCGCGGGAAAGGCGGCAAGCGGTTCTTCGGTCCGGCTCGTACGCTCCCGTCCGAATTTCTATCATTCAGTTGGCGTCACCACCTTCGATGATCTTGCGAAGAACGATCTGGAGCGCTCGGCGCTCGTCGTCGGAAAGCGACGCTGTCAGCGCCCGGTCATGCCTTGCAACCTGCTTTCGCAGTTCGATCAGCGTGCTTTCCCCCTCCTCGGTCAGGTGGACGCCGCGTGCCCGCCCGTCTTCCGGCAGCCTGCGCCTGCTCAGGCAATTTCGCGCTTCCCAGAAATCGATCGCCAGGGTGGCGGCGGGCTTGCTGAGGCCAAGGACGGCGGCGAGTTGCATTTGGCGCAAACCGGGGTTGGCTCCGACTACTTCGAGCACGGAATAGCGCAGGGGCGTGATCGAACGATCGCCGATTTCCTCGGGAAAGGTGCTGAAATCGAGAAGGCTGGCGCGGCGCAGGTGAAAGCCGATCAGGCTGGGAAGCTGGCCGTAATCGAAGGTTCGATCGAAAAGCGCGATTTTCGCGTCGGACTGTGTCGCCAAGGTCACTCTCCCCTCTTCACTGATAGCGTTTTCACCGCCGGCTACTGGCTTTGCAAGCACCTTGGCCTGCCTACAGGCAAAAGTAGTTATTGACGATAATCATACTTGCTTGCAATTCACGGCATCAAGAATTGAGCAACAGATTCAATCGCTGCGAGAGGACGATATGATGGTTACTTGGTCGAAGGTGAATTTCCTGTCGGGCGCAGCCTTGCTGGCTCTGTCTGCTGCGGCGACAGGTCTTGCTGTACCGGCGTTGGCGCAGGGCACGCAGAACGGTGACGCGATTGGCGATGAAGAGCAGGCTGGCGCGGCCCCGGCACCGGATTCGGTCATCGTCGTGACCGCTCGCCGTCGCGAGGAATCGCTCCAGGAGACGCCGGTCGCGATTTCCGCTTTCTCCGCCGAGACATTGCAGGATCGCCAGATCCAGCAGACATCCGATCTCGAGCGCATTACGCCCAGCCTGCAGTTCAAGCCGGCCGGGCAATTGTCGGGCAACAGCGCTTCCTCGGTGGTTTTCATCCGCGGTGTCGGACAGCTTGACCCGACAGCTGCGGTCGATCCGGGAGTCGGCATTTACATCGATGAGGTCTATGTCGGCCGCGCGGTGGGCGGCACGATCGACTTCGGCGATATCCAGAGCGTGGAAGTGCTACGCGGCCCGCAGGGGACGCTGTTCGGGCGCAACACCATCGGTGGCGCGATCCTGGTCCAGACCCGCGAGCCCGAGTTCGACGAACTGTCGGCTCGCGGCCGCTTCCGCGTAGGCGAATACGATCTCTTCGAGGGCTTTGCCGCGTTCAACCTGCCGATTTCCGAGACGGTCGCTGCGCGCGTTTCCGGCGGTTTCCGCAAGCGCGACGGCTATGTGATCAGGGAATTCGACGGGCTCGACCTCGGCAACGATGACAGCGTGACGATCAACGGCGCGCTGCGTTTCGAACCCACGGCCGACTTCGAACTCCAGTTGCGCGCTGACTATACCAAGCGCGACGAGAACGGCGCTCCGTTCGTCTTCGCCGGTATCAACGAAAACGCGCCGGTGGCGGCCATCGTCAGCGTGGCGGCGGGCTGTCCGGGAGCGACGATACCCTTTGCGCCGCTGCAACCGGGCGACCCGCGCTTCGGTGCGCCGAATGTCCCGCTGATCGACGACGCGCGCTGCGCCAACGATTTCCAGGACCGCGGTAACTTCGTCAACGGAGGTACTGCCGACGTTCTGAGCACGTCCGAGGTCTGGGGCATTTCGGGCACGGCTACGCTGGATGTCTCGGACAACGTGCTGCTCAAGGGCATCACGGCCTACCGCTCCACCGAATCCCGCGGCATTCGCGATGCGGACAACACGCCGTTCCTGCTGATCACGACAGACGTGGGAAGCAAATCCGAACAGTTCAGCCAGGAACTGCAGGTGCAGTACGATGGCGGGCCGCTCAATGGCATCCTCGGGGTCTACTACTTCGACGAGGACACGAACGAACGCGCCACGGTTCCACTGTCCTTCCCCCCGTCACCGCCGGTAATCGGCTCCATCCTCGCTGGCGGACCGGGTTCGCGCGACCTGCAGGTGTCCCAGCTGGAAACCCGCTCCTGGGCGATATTCGGCGAGGCATCCTACGAGATCACGGACGCCCTCGAGGTGAGCGGCGGCCTGCGTTACACCGAAGATCGCAAGACCTTCCAGGGGACGGTGCTGAACCTGTTCCCCGCCACGCTGCCCGATCCCGATCCGCTGCCCGATACAGCAATACCCGACGGCGGGCCGTTGTTCATCTACCCCACACCCAACCGGGAAACTTTCAGCGCGCTGACCGGCTCTGCCAGTGTTTCCTACGAAGTCGCGCCTTGGCTGAACACCTATCTGTCCTACTCCCGCAGCTTCAAATCCGGCGGTTTCAATACGCGCTACAATGCGCCGCCTCCTGGGTTCGAGCCGGTTCCGTTCGACGAAGAAACGGTCGACAGCTATGAAGTCGGCGCAAAGATCGAGGCGGGTGACTTCCGCCTGAACCTGGCTGCTTTCCAGGCGGACTACGGCAATATCCAGCTCGTCTTCCGTCAGGGCGTGGTGCCGCTGCTGTTCAACGCCGGTGAAGCACGCATTCGTGGTTTCGAGGCCGAGGCCAGCTATCGGCCGTTCGACACCGGCCTGTTCATCGATGCAGGCATGAGCATTCTCGACGACGAGATCCTCTCGATCACCGAAGTCCCCGGGGCAACGGCCACGGTCCAGCCCGGAGACGAATTGCCGCTCACGCCTTCCTTCCAGGGCAACCTGGCGATCGGCTACGACATCGAGATCGGTAATCGCTACGTCCTCACTCCGCAGTTCGACGGCTCCTACACTTCGGACGTCGTTTTCATCACCGGCAGCGTCCCGGAGATCGAGCAGGAAGGTTACTTCGTGGCGAACGCATCCATTCAGTTGGAGATCGACGAACGCTTCTCGGTGCAGGCCGGCATCATCAACCTGTTCGACAAGGAATACCTGATACAGGGCAACGCCTCGCTGGGTACGCTGGGCTACGCGGAGAAAATCTACGCTCGCCCGCAGAGCTGGTATCTGCAGGTCTCGGCGGAGTTCTGATGCTGCTTTCATAAGACTCCTCGCCAGCAGACAGGCGAGAATGGGGCGGGCGCGAAGGGCATTCCGGTAAGCGGAGAGTCCGGACGCGCCCGCCCTGCTCGGTTTTGCATTCCGTTCCGGGCGGATCGATCCCATCGGATCGAGGCGAGAGGCGGAGGAATCGAGCACCGTGACTTCCCAATCCGGGCAGTTGTGCGGTAGTCCATGCTGCCGTGGTTGCCGTTACACGGCGGCACACTCCCGGTTTATGAGAAGGGAAACGTTATGGCCGAGGCGTACATCGTAGACGCGGTCCGCACTCCCGGAGGCCGCGCGCGCAAGGGTGGCCTGGTGGACGTCCATCCTGCCGACCTTGGCGCGACGGTGCTCGATGCGCTGGTCGGTCGCACCGGCATCGATCCGCAGGCTATCGAGGACGTGATCCTTGGCTGCGTCACGCAAGCGGGCGAGCAGGCCTTCGCGTTCGGGCGCAACTGTGTGCTAGCCTCAACGCTGCCCGAGACGACGCCAGCCGTGACGATCGACCGCCAATGCGGCTCGTCGCAGCAGGCCCTGCAATTCGCTGCGCAGGCGGTGATGTCGGGCACGCAGGACGTGGTCATTGCGGCCGGTGCGGAAAGCATGACGCGCGTCCCGATGGGGTCGAACTGGCAGTTGCACCAGCAGAACGGGATAGGCATCGGCCCTTGGCCGCCGTCGATCCAGCGTCGATTCGGGGTGAAGCAGCTCAGCCAGTTCCACGGCGCGCAGGCCATCGCCGACAAGTACGGCTTCACGCGCGAAGCGATGGATGCCTTCGCCCTGGAAAGCCACCGCAAGGCGGCCGCCGCAATCGACAGCGGCGCTTTCGAGGCAGAGATCGTCCCGGTCGACACGGGGAACGGCATGGTTGAAACCGACGAGGGCGTGCGCCGCGGTGGCACGATGGAGAAGATGGGCGAGATCCCGCCCATCAGCGAAGGCGGATCAATTACGGCAGCAAATGCCAGCCAGATGACGGACGGCGCATCGGGCGTGCTGGTGGTGAGCGAGCAGGCGCTAAGGGACCACGACCTCACGCCGCTGACTCGACTGCATCACTTCTCGGTAAGCGCGGGCGACCCGGTCATCATGCTGGAAGAACCGATTCCGGCAACGCGCAAGGCACTGGCCAAGTCCGGGATGACCCTGGACGATATCGACCTGTTCGAAGTGAACGAAGCGTTTGCCTCGGTGCCGATGGCATGGTTGCAGGTGATGGATGCCGATCCGGCGAAGCTTAACGTCAACGGAGGCGCGATAGCTCTTGGCCACCCGCTGGGCGCGACGGGCACGAAGTTGATGGCTACTCTGATCCATGCGCTGAAGGCGCGGGGCGGGCGCTATGGCCTGCAAACCATGTGCGAAGGTGGCGGGATCGCCAACGTCACGGTAGTAGAGGCGCTCTGACTTCAACGAAAAAGGGTCGAGCATAGATGGCAGGCAAGTTTTTCGACGAGTGGCGGGTGGGAGAAACCATCGCCCACGAAATTCGTCGCACGGTGACGGAGACGGACAACCTGCTGTTCTCCACCATGACGCACAATCCACAGCCGCTCCACCTCGATGCGCAGGCGGCGAGCGAAAGCGAATTCGGTCAGATCCTCGTCAACGGCACGTTTACCTTCGCGCTGATGGTGGGGCTGAGCGTGGGCGACACCACGCTGGGCACGCTGGTGGCCAACCTTGGCTATGACAAGCTGGTGCATCCCAAGCCGACATTCCTGGGCGATACCCTGCGCGCCGAAACCGAAGTGGTGGACAAGCGCGACAGCAAGTCTCGCCCCGGCTCGGGCATCGTCACGTTCAGGCACCGCCTGCTCAACCAGCGGGACGAAGTGGTGTGCGAATGCCTGCGCATGGCGCTTATCAAGGGCAGCTAGGCGTGAGAATGCGCAGCCTGCTGTTCGTTCCCGCCGACCGGCCCGAACGCTTTGCCAAGGCGGCGGCGAGCGGGGCCGATGCGATCATTATCGATCTGGAGGACTCCGTCGCTCCGGCCAGCAAGCCGAAGGGCAGGGAGGCCGTGGCCGAATTCCTGCGATCGCCGGGCGACGTGGCGGTGGTCGTGCGGGTCAATCCGCTCGGTAGCGGGGAGACGGAAAGCGATCTGGCCGCCGCCCTGCCGCATCCTCCCGCTGGCATAATGCTGCCCAAGGCCGAGGGGGCAGCGAGTGTCGAGCGATTGGCGCGGATGATGGATGGCGCCGCGATTCCGATCCTGCCGATTGCGACCGAAACGCCCGCCGCCATTTTCGAACTCGGTTCCTACCGGGAAGTCACCACCCCGCTGATGGGTCTCACCTGGGGCGCGGAAGACTTGCCAGCGGCCATGGGCGCGGCCACTTCGCGCGAAGACGACGGGAGCTACACTGCGCCCTACGAGATGGCGCGCAGCCTCACGCTGCTGGGCGCGCATGCGGCCGGTATTCCCGCGATCGAAACGGTCTATCCGGACATCGGGAATACGGACGGTCTTGCCGCCTATGCCGCACGCGGGCGGCGCGACGGGTTTACCGGCATGATGGCAATCCATCCGGCACAGGTGCCTATCATCAACGATGCCTTCAAGCCGAGCGAAGCGGAAATCGCGCACGCGCAGGCAGTCGTAGAGGCTTTTGCCCAGCAGCCGGACGCGGGCGCTCTCCAGCTTGACGGCAAGATGATCGACAGGCCGCATCTGGTGCAGGCGAAGCGACTGCTTCAGCGTGCCGGCGAAGCCTCCTGAACACGCTGCCAACAGGCGCTTCACTTTCCTGCCACATGTCCGCTATAGCGGGCAGGAATGAACACGAAACTACCAGCATTATTGCTACTTTCACTCCTCGGCCTGTCCTCCCCCGCACAGGCGTGGGGGCCGATAGGCCACCGGATCAGCGCCGAGATTGCCGAAGACAACATCAGCGGGAAGACCCGCGCCGAGATCGAGAAGATCCTCGCGCACGAGGGGCTGCCCGAGGCGAGCACCTGGCCTGACGAGGAACGTTCGAACCCCTCGCCATTCTGGCAGGAAACCGCCTCGCCGTTCCACTATGTCACGCTGCCGCCGGGGACCGATGTCGAGACGATGGTCCACCCGCCAGAAGGCGATGCGCTGACCGCGCTCGAAGGGTTCGCGGCGACCCTGCGTGACGAGACCGCCTCGCAGGAAGACCGGGCGCTGGCGCTTCGGTTTATCGTCCATATCGTGTCCGATCTGCACCAGCCCTTGCATGCCGGGAACGGCAGCGATCGCGGCGGCAACGATTTCATCGTCGACTGGTTCGATATGCAGACGAATTTGCACTGGGTCTGGGACGAAGGCATGATCCTTCGCCAGCAGCTTTCCTACAGCGAATATGCCGAGCGTCTCAAACGCCGCGTCGGCCCTCAGGAAGTCCTCGACTGGTGGGATGCCGACCCCGCAACCTGGATTGCCGAAAGCACTGCACTTCGGGACGAGATCTACCCTTCGACGGGGGGTGAAGCAGGCATGGGCACCTTCGAGGCACCCGCGATACTGCGCTATCGTTATCACTGGGAGTGGGTCGGGCCTGTCGAACAGCGCCTGGCGCAATCGGGCGTGCGCCTTGCAGCCTTCCTCGATCAGGTGTTTGCCGACGATGCGGCCGACACTTCCGCGCAAGCCGGTTCGTGAAGGGAAGACGCGTGGCAACTACCCTTGAACAGATCGACGGCATCCTCGACGAACTCGAAGCCATCTACGACAGGTCGCGGCAGAACCTCGTGTCTGCCCTGCGCGCTTACGGGAAGACGCGCGAAGCGCCCGACCCTGCAGACCGGGAAGCGGGCATCTTCGCCTATCCGCAGCTCACGCTCCACTTCGCAAGCGATGAGGGCATTGCCTATCCCGCGCGGTCCTATGCCCGGCTGAACCAGGCCGGCACCTACTCCAGCTCGATCGCCGAGCCACGCATTCTCAGGCCCTACCTGAAAGACCAGTTGCAGCACCTTGTCAGCGATTACGATGTCGAATTGCAGGTGAGCCGGTCGGCGCAGGAGATACCCTACCAGTACGTGCTCGATGGCCTTGCGCCGGACCTCAACCAGGCCAGTAGCACCGAACTGACGCGGCATTTCCCCGCATCGGACCTCGTCAGCATCGGGGACGAGGTGATCGACGGCACGTGGATGCAGCCCGAAGGCGGCCACCGCCCGCTCTCGCTGTTCGATGCCCTGCGCACCGATTTCAGCCTTGCACGCCTGCGGCACTACACCGGCACGCCCGCCGGGCACGTGCAGCGCTATGTCTTGTTCACGAACTATATCCGCTACGTCGAGGAATTCATCGATCTTGCATTGGCGGAGCTGGCCGATCCCGACAGTCGTTTCGAACGCTTCTCCGCACCCGGCGTGGTGATCGAGCGAGACGATCTGGAGGGGGCGCGCGACAGGGTAACGGGCGGCACGTGGCGCAGGCACCAGATGCCCGCCTACCACCTGATCGGGAAGGACAATTCGGGCATCACGCTGGTGAACATCGGCGTCGGCCCGTCAAACGCCAAGACGATCTGCGATCACATTGCCGTGCTGCGCCCCGAAGTGTGGCTGATGATCGGCCACTGCGGCGGCTTGCGGCCCAGCCAGACCATCGGCGACTACGTGCTGGCACATGCCTACCTGCGGGACGACAACGTGCTCGACAGTGCGCTGCCGCCGGAGATCCCGGTGCCGCCAATTGCCGAAGTGCAGACCGCCATGTTCGAAGCGGCCCGGCGCATCACCGGTGACAGCGACGAACAATTGAAGCGCCGCCTGCGCACCGGCACCGTGGTGACGACGGACGACCGCAACTGGGAACTGCATTTCACCCGCTCCGCGCTCAGGTTCAACCAGAGCAGGGCGGTGGCCATCGACATGGAATCCGCCACCGTGGCGACGCAGGGCTACAGGTTCCGTGTGCCCTACGGCACGCTGCTGTGCGTGTCGGACAAGCCTCTCCACGGCGAGATCAAGCTGCCGGGTCAAGCCAATGCTTTCTACGAGAAGTCGATCAGCCAGCACCTGCGCATCGGGATCGAGACGCTGGCCCTGCTGAGCAAGGAAGCGGGCAGCTTCCACAGCCGCAAGCTGCGCAGTTTCGACGAGCCGCCGCTGCGCTAGCCGCGCGATTCACTTCTCTAACGGCCAAAAGAAAGGCGGCGGCACTCTTTCGAATGCCGCCGCCCTTTTTGTTTCAGGCTGGCTGAAGCTTAGAAGCCGACCAGCAGCGAGACGCTGGCAGCGCGCGGGGCGCCGATCTGGGCGAAGCCGAAGCCGTCCAGCGAACCGCCGAAGAACCCGATGTAGTATTCATCGAAGATGTTCGTCACGTTCAACTGCAGGGCAGCGGTCTGGCCGTTGTCGAATTCCGCCAGGTTGAAGCGCAGGTCGAGGTCGACCAGCGTGTAACCCGGAGCCTTCAGTTCGTTCAGGTCGTTGATCCAGCGCGGGCCGGTGTACTTGGCCTGGATGCCGAGTTCGGCGGGGCCGAGGTTTGCCTGCGCACGGCCACCGAAGCTGTAGGACGGCGTGCCCGATTCAGCGTTTCCGGCAGTCGGTTCGAACACCGGGTTGCCATCGTCATCGAAACCGGTCTGCACGTCATCCTTGATTTCCGATTCGTTGATCGAACCGAAGACATAGAGCAGCGTGTTGTCGGTCGGCGCAAAGGACACGGAAGCGTCCACACCGTACTTGTCGACCTGGCCAAGGTTACGGAACACCGTGGCACCTTCGCCGTTACGCGCCGTCGGGTCGAAAGCCGAAGCCAGACGGTTTTCGTAGCGGGTGAACCAGCCGGCAATCTGCGCCTGCACGCGTCCGCTGGTGAAGCGGAGGCCCAGGTCGAAGCTGTCGGTGGTTTCCGGAACCGGGCGGGCACGCTCGTCTTCGGGGATGTAGAGCGAGTCGTACAGCGGGTCGGTGCCGGGTACCGAGATGCCCATGTTGTAGTTGGCGAAGGCCGAGACTTCACCGGTGAAGTTGTAGACCACACCGAACGAAGGCAGGATCTTGTCGTAGTTGTACTCACGCGACAGCGGGGCCACGTAGTCCGGGTTGGCGGCTTCGTAAGCCGTCAGGTCCTGACCGGGGTTCGGGCAGTCGACGAAGCCGTTCTCCGAAGTCGTGTAGCAGTTCTGGTTCAGCTCGCGGGTGAAGAACGGCACACGCAGGCCGGCGTTCACGTAAAGATCGCCGAAGTTACCGGCGTACTCAGCCGAAAGCTGGTTCAGGATTGCGTAGGACAGACGGTCACGCTTGTTCACTTCGTATCCGTCAACAGCCAGCAGCGGGCTGTCGATGGCATAGACGTCGCGGATTTCGCCGTTGGCCAGCATCGTGGTGATTTCACCGGTCTGACGGTGACGTGCGTGATCCAGCGTGTAGGCTGCACGAACGGTGTGGTCAGGAGTGATATCGTAGATGAGGTTGGCAACCAGGCCAAAACGGTCGGTGCGAGTCTGGCTCGGGTCGTTACCGGCGATACGGTCCAGCATGTCGCCGTCGCCATTGAGGTCACGGCCGAAGTAATAACCGCCATTGAACGCGCCGACGAGGTTGGAATCCGTGCCGAACGGCGTGAAGAACGCTTCACGCAGATCGTCGGGTCCGCCACCATTGGCCTTCACGTACTGGTAGCTTGCGTCCATCGCGAAGGTCAGGTCGTCGGTCAGCGTGAACAGCGAGTTCGCGCGCAGGTTGCCGGTGCGTGACGGGTTGTAGCGACGGTAGAAGGCGGCGCCGCAGCCATTACGATCGTCGTAACGCTCGGATTCGCCGTTCTCGCCGCCACCGCCGATCAGCACGTTGCTGGGCACGGTGCAGGGGTATTCGCCGCTGAAGCGATAGAGTTCGAAGCGTGCTTCGCCGACCGACAGGCCGGTTTCTTCCTCGAGAGCTTCCTGGACGTCGCCGTCCGAAAGCGCGACGAGTGCGCCGAGGCTTTCCGAACCCGCGAAGTTGTTGACGTTCTCGTTGTAGTGGGCGGTCAGCGAGATGAAGTCGCCGTTGTCACCGATGTCCTGCCAGATACGGGCGTTGAACTGGGTCTTGTCGATTTCGCCGTACGGATTGTAGGGCACGCCGTAGTTCGTGTAGCTCAGCGACGCGAAGGCCTTCAGGCCGTTGCCGGTGATGTCGCCGGTGTCGAACATCGCGAAGCCGCGATAGTAATCGGTGTTCGTGGAGTTGCTGGCCAGCACCTGGCCATAGGTGGCCGTGGCGGTGACGGCTGCAAAATCCGAAGGCTCGCGCGTGCGAATGTTGATCGTGCCGCCGGCAGCCGAAGCGGTCGGGCTGTCGACGTCGGTGGTGCCCAGGTTCACGTTGATCGAGGACAGCACCTCGGTATCGACCTGCTGGTTGGTGTAGAGGGCGTAGTTGCCGCTGTCGTTCAGCGGAATGCCGTCCAGCGTCTGCGACACGCGGTCGGCGCCGAAGCCGCGGATGGTGAAGCCACCACCAGAGGAACCCCAGGGGTCGTTGTTCTGGAAGCTGACGCCGGGAACCAGGTTCACGATGTCGTTCAGCGACTGGCCGGGGCGCTGGCGACGAATCAGTTCCTCGTCGATCACCTGCTTCGCGCGCGACGTTTCGGGAATGCTGACCCCGCCCACGTCGATGTCGCGTGCACCGGTGACGATAATGGTGTTATCTTCGAAATCGGTCGAACCGGTCGACTGCGCATGGGCAGGCGCGGCAATGCCGAGCGCGATGCTGGGCATACTCACCGCAAGAAGCAGGCGGAGTTTCATTACAGTTTCCTCACAAGGGTTAACGATCCCGGACCCTTCGTCCAGACAGGCGTCCACAACCCCAGTGGCATGACAGTGCAGTTACAATGGAGTCAGTTTATTGCAACGCACCATATTCGTGTCGGATTGTTGCGGCAGCGCAACACCGTCGCGTCTGAAACCACTATGGGTTTGATACATCGCCGGCCGAGCCAACCCCTTGGAAATCAGGCCAAACCGATTTCGCGCAGCCTTTGCATCAGGTAATCATGCGCCAGGATCGGCGGCTCCGGGGTCTCGCCGGAATCCACGCATTGCGGCAGCGGCTCGATCAGGAAGTCGGGCCGGAAATGCAGGAAGAACGGCATCGAATAGCGCGAACGCCGGGCGGCCTCGCCCGAAGGATTGACGACGCGGTGAGTCGTCGAGCGCAGCTTGCCGTTCGTCAGCCGGTCCAGCATGTCGCCAACGTTCACGGCCAGCGCGCCGGGCGGCGGAGACACGGGCATCCATTCGCCCTGCTTGTTGAGCAGTTCGAGACCGGCTTCCTCGGCCCCCAGCAGCAGGGTGATGGTGTTGATGTCGCCATGCGCGGCGGCCCGGATGGCGCCTTCGGGCGCGTCGGCGGGGAGGGGCGGGTAATGCAGCAGGCGCATTACCGAATTGCCTTCCTTCACGGTCGGCTCGAACCAGTCCTCTTTCAGTCCGAGGTGTAGCGCGATGGCGCTGAGGATGCGCGCGCCGGTGGCCTCGAAGGCGCTGAACAGTTCCTCGAAAGTCTCGCGGAATTCGGGCAGTTCGGCGGGCCACAGGTTGGGCGGCATCACGTCCGACAGGGGGTGGCCGTCTGGCAGGCTGCGGCCCACGTGCCAGAATTCCTTCAGGTCGTGGACCGTGGCATCCTTTGCAATCTCGGTGCCGAACGGCGTGTAGCCACGCGCGCCGCCGCCGCCTTCCAGGTGGTAGGCGCGCTTGGTTTCCAGCGGCAGGTCGAAGAAGCGGCGGGCCATTTTCTCGGCGCGGTCGATCAGGTCCTGATCGATGCCGTGATCGCGCACGATGGCGAACCCGTATTCGGCGAAGCTGCGGCCAAGGTCGTCGGCAATCTGGGCGACGGGGCGGGACAGGGAAATGGTGGCGATATCATCCATGACGGGAACCTAGAGAGGGAGAAACAGGCCGGCCAGCGCCGCGCTCATCAGGTTGGCGAGCGAACCGGCGGCCAGCGCCTTGATGCCCAGCTTGGCGATGACCGGGCGCTGGTTCGGGGCCAGCCCGCCGGTGACGGCCATCTGGATGGCGATGGAACTGAAATTGGCGAAGCCGCACAGGGCGAAAGTGACGATGGCCGCCGTGCGCGGGGCGAGGGTGCCGTCTTCCAGCGCCCCCAGGTCGATGAAGGCGACGAATTCGTTGAGCACGATCTTGGTGCCGAACAGGCCCCCCGCCGTTCCGGCCTCTGCCCATGGCACACCGATCAGGAACATGATCGGGGCGAAAACCCAGCCGAGGATCTGCTGGAACGAAAGGTCCGGCATGCCGAACCAGCCGCCGATACCGCCAAGGATACCGTTGGCGAGAGCGATGAGGGCCACGAAGGTCAGGACCATCGCGCCCACGGCGACAGCGAGCCTGAGACCGGTCTGCGCACCTTGCGCTGCGGCCTCGATGATGTTGGCCGCGCGGCCGTGCTCATCGAAATGCGCTGCGGCTTCCACTTCGTGCGGCACTTCGCCTTCGGTCAGGGCTGCTGGGCCTTCGGAGCTTATCCGGCCTTGCGGCAGGGCCAGTTCGCCCTCGGCTTCAGGGGAAGGCTCACCGGTGTCGGGCATGATGATCTTCGCCATCAGGATGCCGCCGGGTGCCGACATGAAGGCAGCGGCCAGCAGGACGGGGAGGTAGGCAGGCCCCAGCAACCCGGCATAGGCGGCAAGGATCGTGCCCGCGACACCGGCCATGCCCACGGTCATCAGGGTGAACAGGCGCGAAGGTGACAGTGCGGCCAAGTAGGGGCGCACCACCAGCGGGCTTTCCGACTGGCCGACGAAAATGTTCGCCGCCGATCCCAGCGATTCGACCTTGGAGATGCCGGTGATCCAGCCGATCGCGCCGCCCAGCCAGCGCACCAGCCGCTGCATCACGCCGACGTGATAGAGGATCGATACCAGCGAGGCGAAGAACACGATCACCGGCAGCGCGCCGAGTGCGAAAGTGTTGGACAGGGGGTTCGCCTCGTTGCTGCCGAACAGGAACTGCGTGCCCGCATCTGCGTATGACAGCAGCGCGGCGACGCCATCAGCCATGGTGCGGATCACCGCCGCGCCCCAGTCGGTCCGCAGCACCAGTGCAGCAATCGCAGCCTGCAACGCAAAGGCGGAGCCGACGATGCGAAGGCTGATCTGGCGCTTGGCGTTCGAAAGCAGGAAGGCGAGCAGGAGGATCACTGCGATCCCCGCAAGCGAGATCAGTTGGGGAGGCACGGCTTCTCCTGAAATTTGGTGCAGGTGCACACATTGCCCGCCTGTCACGATCCTTTCAATTGAAATTTCCTGCCTGTGAATATCTTCCCACCCCCTTCCATTTGCGCGGTCGGTTGAATAGCCACCTTCCATGGATCGTCATTCATCGCCTGACTCGCCCCCGGTATCGCCCACCGATTCGCAGCCGCGATCGTTCTTCGTGCTCTCGCTGCTGTATGGCGGCATGACCGTTATCGCGGGCGTTCTCGCCTACAAGCAGTTCGCCATTGGCCCGCTGGTGGTGGAGAGCGGCATTCTCGCTTTCCTGCTGCTGGTGGTGATTTCCAGCGCGGTCTCGCAGCTCCACGGCAAGGCAGCGGCGGATCGACTGGTATTGTGGGGTTTCCTGCCGCTGGCGTTCTCGGTCGCACTGATCGGCCTCGTCCTGCTGCTGCCCGCATCGCCGGACATGCCGGCCGAAAACCTCGCCGCGTTCGAGCGCGTGCATGGACAGACGCCGCGCATCATGGCGGCGGGGCCGGTGGCTTACGGTGTGTCGCTGCTGCTGAATGTGTGGATTTTCGACAAGCTGCGCGGGAAGGGCAGGCAAGGGGGAGGCTTTGGCCTGATGGTTCGCGGGGCGGTGGCTTCCGCCATCAGCCAGGCGGTCGACACGCTGATTTTCATCACCCTGGCTTTCTACGGCGAGTTTCCCATCGGCAGCCTGCTGGTGGGGCAGGCCATTGCCAAGATCGTTCTGTCCTTCGTGCTGGTGCCGTTCCTGATCTTGGGAGCGGTCGCCGTGGCGCGGCGGCTGGATGCACCGCGAAAGGGCCTCGCGGCATGAACGGGAAACTGATCGAAGCTGCCATCGAAGCGCGCGCCAAGGCGCATGCGCCCTATTCGGATTTTCTCGTCGGCTGCGCGGTCGAAAGCGAGGAAGGCGAGATCGCGCGGGGCGCCAACATGGAAAACGGCTGTTACCGGCTGGGCGTCTGCGCGGAACAATCCGCCCTCGCCGCGGCGCAAGTCGCTTTCGGCCTCGGCAAGGTTTCGCGTATCGTCGTTGTCGGCGGCCCTCGCAGCGCGCGCGACGGGGAGACGGGCGAAGCGGTGATGCCCTGCGGCGGGTGCCGTCAGGCGATCCAGGAAGCGGCGGGTCTTTCAGGCCGCGATATCGAAGTCGTGTGCTGCGATCATTCAGGCGGCAACGCGGTCACCACCACGATCGGTGCGCTGCTGCCCGCCGCCTTCGTTTTCGACAAGGATTGATCAGGCTTCGGCCAAAGATTCCGGTCGCCCGTTCTCGACCGTCATCGTCATCCGCGTGCGGATTTCGCCGCCACGGTCGGTCACGGAATCGATGGTCCGGAACTTCGTCGTCCAGAGATCCGGCGTTACCTCGCACATCACGTAGCCGCGCTGGGCGTTGTGCCACTTGAGCTGCGGGTTTTCCTGCTGGATCGCCACCGTGTCACCGCGCTGGTCCACGCCGTTGCCGCCCGAGGTGATCGAGGTCGCGACGAATTCGGTGGCAATCGGGCGCGGGCCGGGAGCCTTTCCGTCCACGTGCAGTTCCCCGGCGTAGTTCTGGTGCTCGTCGCCCGTCAGCACCACGACGTTGCCACGGCCCTGTTCGCGCACGGCCTCCAGCACGCGGCGGCGCGGTTCGCGGTAGCCGGCCCAGCTGTCGAGGTTTTCGGTGCGAGGCTCGCCGGGCGTACGGTCGAGGTCCATCATCATGATCTGCTGCGCCAGCACCTGCCACCGAGCGTCCGATGCGCGCAGGCGGCCCATCAGCCATTCCTCCTGCGCGCCGCCCAACACTGCGGCATCGCGCCTGTCGATAGCCTGGCACGGCACGCCCCAGCGGTCGTCGCAGGATTGGTCGGACCGGTACTGGCGCGTGTCGAGCAGGTTCAGATCCAGCAGGTCGCCGTATCGCGCCTGCCGGTAAAGCTGCATCCGCGTGCCCGCAGGCATCGACGACGCGCGCAGCGGCATGTTCTCGTAATAGGCCTGCATGGCAGACTGCTTGCGCAGCGCGAAGATGGCAGGCGGCGTGCCGTCCTGGTCGACATCGCCGACCCAGTTATTGTCGATCTCGTGATCGTCCCAGGTCATGAACCACGGCGCAGCCGCGTGGGCCGCTTGCAGGTCCGTATCCATCTTCGTCTGCGCGTAGCGCCGACGGTAGTCGCCAAGGGTGTAAAGCTCGTCGCCCTCGTACTGGCGCACGTTTTCCAGCGGGCCCATTTCCCCGCCGTTCCACACCCGGTTGGAGCGGCCTTCGTAGATGTAGTCGCCGTAGCAGAAGACGAAATCGGGTTCTTCGGCGGCGAGATAGCGGTGCGCGGTGTAATAGCCCTGCTCGTAATGCTGGCACCCGGCCACGCCGAAACGCACGCGGTCCAGCGGCTGGCCAGGTGCGGGCAGGGTTTGCGCGCGACCCCACAGGCTGCGCTCTCGCCCGCTGGTGAAGCGATACCAGTAGGGGCGATTGGGTTGCAGCCCGCCGACCTCCACGTGCACGCTATGGCCGAGTTCGGGGCGCGCGAGGGCCGTGCCTGTCTGCACCACCTCGCGAAACCGCTCGTCCGCGGCAACTTCCCAGTTCACTTCGATCGCGGCGGCGGGCAAGCCGTAGTCGATCTCCAGCGGCTGCGTCGCCAGCCGGGTCCAGATCACGAAGCCATCCGGCGCGGGATCGCCTGCGGCAACGCCAAGCTGGAAGGGGTAATCACGGAATACGGGCGCGGCCAGCACGCGGGCGGCGGGCAGGAAACCGAAGGCCGACACCGCAGCAGCGCCGAAGCCGCGCAGCAGGGTGCGGCGGGTGGTTTCCATCAACTTTTCATTCCGATGAGTCACGCGGTCGATCCCGTCAGTTGGCTATGCCTTGGCCATTGGCAGCAACACGTTGCGAATTGAGCTAGTGTCTCAGTTTGAAAATTCTTGAGACCGGCGTTAATTTTCAAACTGAGACACTACCCGAATTGAAGTCTCTTGCGGCAAGCGACGTCGACCGCTCGCATTTTCGCATCGCTCCCGATTGCAGTTGTATCCGCGCAGCCCGGATGCGAGAGGCGTGGAGCCTTTTATCAAACGGAATCACACCATGACCAAGCTTGTCAAACTCGCCGCTTCGCTGGTCTGCCTGGGCCTTGCCGCCTGCACACATACCGGCGGCATGGAGCCCGTGACCGAGTTGAAGCCGGGCACCGCGTGGGTGCTGAACTCTGACGACTGGGCAAGTGAAGCGCGGGAAGTCTTCGCAGAGGCCACGCAGCACATCGATGCGGTGGAAGGCGAGCGGCCCGACGGGAGCTGGTACGTCGTGCTCGATCTGGACGAGACGGTAATGAATAATGTTGCCTACCAGGTCCAGCTGGACCGGACGGGCACCAGCTATCAATCCGACACGTGGTTCGACTGGACCCAGCAGGAAGCGGCCACCGCCGTGCCGGGCGCCATCGCATTCGTGAATTACGTCAATAGCGCAGGAGGCCACGTCGTCTTCGTCACCAACCGGCGCGATACCGAACAGCTGGCGACAGAGGTCAATCTGGCAAAGCTCGGATTGCTGCGCGGTCGCGATTTCCGAGTGCTGCTGACAAGGGCTTCCCCCGAAGCGCCAAGTTCGAAAGAGGCACGGTTCGCGCTGGTGCCGGACATGCTTGAAGTGCAAGGCTATCCGGATACGGTCGCGCTGGCCTACGTCGGCGATGCCAAGGGAGACCGGCCCGCCGAGTGGAACCCCGAAGCGTTCTTCTGCATCGACAATGGCGCGATGTACGGCGATCCGTGTGCCAGCGTTCCGCTCAGCGGCCGCTGAGCTATTGCGCGCCGACCGCTGAATAGAGGTCGATGTAGGACGCGGCGAGCGACGCTTCGCTGTCGATCAGCGATTGGCGGCTGCTGATGAGCTGGCGCTGGGAATCGAGTACGTCGAACAAGCTGGCAAGGCCCTCGCGGTAAAGCGCATTGGACTGCTCGAAAGCGCGTTCGCTCTCGGCAATGGCCTGCTGCAGGTCGGCATTGCGGTTGGAATAGGCCTCGATCCCGACCAGCGCGTTCTCGACTTCGGCCATCACGCCCAGCACACCCTGCCGGTATTCCATGAAGCGCGCCTGCAATTCGTATTGCGCCGCGTCTACTTCCGCGCGCCGCCGCCCGCCGTCGAACAGCGGCAGGTCGAGCGCAGCGCCGAGGCTGCCGAGGAAATCGGAGACGATGCCACCGAACGATCCGTCTCCCAGCAGCACCTGACCGCTGATCGTGAGCGAGGGGACTAGGTCCGAACGCTCGATCCCGACGTTTGCGGCGGCCTCCAGCAGGTCGGCCTCGGCTACCAGCAGGTCCGGTCGGCGGCGCAGCAGGTCTGCGGGCATGCCGATGGCGGGGCCACCGTCGAAGGCGGGCACGGCACCAGATTCCTCGTCCACCGGTGGTGCTTCGCGCGGCATGTCGCCCGTCAGCACCGCAAGGGCATGGGCGGCGCGGGCGCGTTGCAGTTCCAGCAATCCGCTCTGCGCGCGGGTCTGGGCAAGGTCGGCCGCGGCGCGGCGCACGTCGAGATTGGCGGAGAGGCCCGCTTCGAAGCGCAGGGTGACGATCCGTAGCGTCTGTTCCTGAAGCCGCGTGGACTCGCTCAGCAGCACGAGGCGCTCCCCGGTGCGGCGCAATTCGATGTACTGCCGGGCGACTTCGGCGGCGACCAGCCGCTCCCTGTCGGCGACGAGGTATTCGGCCGCGGCGGCGCGGGCGGCGGCGGCTTCGATCTGCGCCGAGAGGCGGCCCGAAATGTCGGGATCGAACAGCGCCACCCCGCCTGCGGAAAGCGTGTCTCCCACATCGCCCGATGTCGCATCGATGCCGACATCTGCCACCCCGTCCACCGATGGCAGCCGGTCCCCGCGCGCCGCCCGCAGCAGCGCGCGCGAGGCGGCGAGGCGTTCGCGGGTGGTCGCAATGTCGAGATTGGCGGCCAGCGCGCGCTTGACCAGTTCGTCGAGGCGCGGATCGTCGAAGCCCTCCCACCAGCGAGTGCCCTCGTCCACCGGCGGGCGGTAGTCGGCAGCGAATTCTTCCGGCATGGCGATATCGGCAGGGCCGGGCGCTTCCGGCACCGTCGTGGCGCAGGCCGAGAGCGCCAGGGCGCTGGCTATAGGGAACAAGAAAACGCGCATCATGTGGCCGACAGCGCCGCTGCCTCGTCCGCGCTGTCGATCTCCTCGCGCACGCGGTCCAGGTCCACGCTGCGCGGCTGTCCGAAGCGGGCGATACCCATGTAGATGACAGGCGTCAGGAACAGGGTGAACACGGCAGCGATGCCAAGGCCGCCGAAGATGACCCAGCCGATCGACTGGCGCGCTTCCGCCCCGGCGCCGCTCGCCAGGATCAGCGGCACGGCGCCGATCACGGTGGAGACCAGCGTCATGGCAATCGGTCGCAGGCGGATGGCGGCGGCTTCCTCGATGGCCTTGCGAAGCTCGCGCCCTTCCTGCCGCAACTGGTCTGCGAACTCCACGATCAGGATGCCGTTCTTCGCCATCAGGCCGATCAGCATGACGAGGCCGATCTGCGAATAGATGTTGAGCGAGGTGCCCGACACGAACAGCGCGAAGACGGCTGCGGCGAGGGCGAAGGGCACGGTGAGCATGACAACCAGCGCGCTCGTCACGCTTTCGAACTGCGCCACCAGCACCAGCAGCACGATCACCAGCGCGAACAGGTAAGTCAGCAGCAGGTCGTTGCCGGTCTCTTCCAGCGACTGCGCTTCGCCCTGCAGCAGCACGTCAACCTCGTCGGCCACGGTCTCGTCCGCCAGCCGCTCGATCTCCTCCACGGCATCGGCCAGTGCCACGCCGGGCGCGATGGCGGCTTCCAGTTCGATGGCGCGGCGCTGCTCGGTGCGGTCAAGTTCTGCGGCGATACCCTGTTCCACGATGGTGGTGACGCTGGAAATCGGCACGAGAGCCCCGCCGTTGCCGCGCACGTAGAGGCTGCGCAGGTCTTCGGGATTGCTGATGGAGACCGTTTCGGCGGTGAGGAAGATCGGGATGGACTGGTCGCCCACGTTGAGGTCCACCACTTCGTCCCCGCCGACCATGGCGCGCAGGGTGAGCGAGAGATCGTCGAGGTCGACGCCCACGTCGGCGGCGCTGCGACGGTCGATCTGCATGGAAATCTGCGGCTGGGTCGGCTGGTAGGAAATGTCGGGGTTGGAAAGGATGTCGGACTGTGCGTCGATGGCTTCGGCCAGCGCGCGGGCGGATTCGTAAATGCCCTCGTATTCCGCGCCGGTCAGCGCGACTTCGACGGTATCGTTGCCGCCGCCGCCGAAGCTCAGGGTGCCGCGCCCGCTGGCATTCACGCGGGAGCCGGGGAGCTGGTTCAGCGGTTCGCGCAACTGCTCGACGACTTCGGTCTGCGTCACATCGCGCTCGCCCCAGTCGACCAGTTGCGCGTTCACCTGCACCCGGTTGGGATCGTAGCGCCCGACGATGGACAGCATCGACGTGATGACGCCTTCGTCCACCAGCGGCTGGAGCACGGCCTCGATCTCGTCCAGTTCGCGGTCCATGAAATCGAGGCCCACGCCGTCCGGACCCTGCGCCCACACGCTGACGGAGCCGCGATCCTCGTCCGGCACCAGTTCGTTCTGCAGCTGGGTGTAGAGCAGCCCCGCGGCCCCGGCCACCACGACGGAAATGCCCACCGTCAGCCAGGGCCTGCCAAGGCACCGGCCCAGCGCGCTCGAATAGCGGTCGCGAATCCCCGCGCCGATATTGGCGGTCCATTCGCGAAAATCGTGCAGCCGCCCTTCCGGCGCATCGTCCTTGCCGGTGAGGTCGATCCTCGCGGCAAGGGCGGGGACGAGCGAGAGAGCCACGAACGAGGACAGTATAACGGCGACGGCCAGCACGAAGCCGAATTCGCGGAACAGGCGCCCGGCCTGCGAGGGCAGGAAAGAAATCGGCACGAACACCGACACCAGCACCGCAGTGGTCGCGACCACGGCGAAGAACACCTGCCGGGTGCCCAGCACGGCGGCGGCACGCTTGCCGAAGCCCTTCTTCTGCAGGCGCTGGGCATTCTCCAGCACCACGATCGCATCGTCCACGATCAGGCCGGTGGCCAGCACCAGCGCCAGCAGGGTAAGCAGGTTGACCGAGAAGCCCATCAGCCAGATGCCCGCGATCACGCCCATCAGCGCGACGGGAATGGAGGTGCTGGGGATGATCGTGGGGCCGAGCGCGCCGAAGAACAGCAACATCGTCAGGACCACCACCAGAATGGTGAAGCCCAGCGTGATCAGCACCTCTGTGACGGACGTCTTGATGAATTCGGCATCGTCCGAAATCACGCGGATATCGATATCCTCGAACCGCTGGTTCACCTCCTCGACCGCTTCGTTCACCGCCGTGGAAATCTCGATGGTATTCGATCCCGCCTGTCGGATCACGCCAAGCCCGATGACAGGCTCTCCGTTGAGGCGCACGAAGTTGGTGGCATCGGCGGGCGCGAAGTAGGCTTCGGCGACGTCGCCCACGCGCGTGCTGCCCTGGATCACCACGTCCTTCACCTGCTCAGGGTTGGCTGCCGTGGCTTCGGCGCGCACGATCAGTTCCTGCGCGTCGCTGCGGAAACTGCCCACCGGGACGTCGAACGGCGCGCGTTCCAGCGCAGTGGCAACGTCGGAAATGGTGAGGCCGAAGCGGTTCAGCCGTTGCGGATCGATGGCAACACGCAGTTGCAGCGGCCGGGCGCCAAACTCCTCGATGCTGGCAACGCCTTCCGCCGTCAGCAATTCGGGGATGATGTCGTTCTGCACCATCTGCGTAAGCCGCGCCGTGTCATAGGCCCTGCTTGAGACCGCCAGCGTGAGAATGGATTGGGCATCGGAATCGGCTTTCACCACCCGCACCTGCTCCACCCGGTCGGGCAGGTCGCGGGTCACGCGGGACACCGCCTCGCGCACGTCGGAGGCGACGGCATCGAGATCCGTTCCGGGGTTGAATTCCACCCGGATGCGCGAATTGTTCTCCTCGCTGGAGGAGCGGATTTCGCGCACACCGCTGACGCGCGCGACGGCGTTCTCGAGCACGCTGGTGACTTCGGCATCCATCGTCTCGGGCGCGGCGCCGGGCAGGTTCGCGCTGACGGTGACGATGGGCCGGTCGACATCGGGCAGTTCGCGCACCTCGATACCGAAATAGGCAGCGACCCCCGCCAGCACGATCAGCAGGTTCATGACGCCGATCAGCAACGGGCGCTTGACTGCCAGCAGGGGAAGATCGTTGACGTCGGCCTTCATTCGGGCGGACTTTCATCAGCGCTGCCGGGGCTGCCTTGCTGGCGCAACTCGACCGGCTGGGCGGCCTGCTCCAGCGGTTGCACGATTTCCACGGCCTGTCCCTCGCGCACCTTCTGCACGCCTTCAACGATCACCAGATCGTCCTCGCCGATGGCTGCATCGACCAGCGCCATGCCATCGCGGCGCGAGACGATGGTGAGCGGCACGCGCTGCGCCGCCCGGTCCACCACCTGCCACAGGTACGAACCCTCGCCGCCCCAGACTATGGCCTCCTCCGGCACGGCCGGGCGAACCACGCCGGAGCCGGCGAAGCGTACGCGGAAGCTCATGCCGGGGCGCAGGGTATCGTCCGAGTTATCGATCGCCGTGCGCACGGTGAAGGTGCGCTGCTCGGTGGCGATGGAGCTGTCCACGGTCACGATGCGCGCCTCCACGGTACGGTCCGGGTCGGAAAACGGCGTAACTTCCACCACGGTGCCCGGCGACAGGCGCGAGAAGGCGGCCTCCGGTGCGGGGAAATCTACGAAGAGCGTGCCGCGCTGATCCAGCTGGGCGATCAGGGTGTCGGGGCCGACCCGGTCGCCGATGTCGATCTCGGTCAGGCCGATGTGCCCGCTGAAGGGTGCGCGCACCGTGCGATCCGCCAGCGCTTCCTGCGCCTGCTGCAATTCCACGCGGGCGGAGGCGAGGGCGGTTTCGCCGGCCTCGATCTGGCTGTCGGAAATGGCGCCGGTATCCTCGATCCGGCGATAGCGGGCCAGAAGCTGCGAAGCTTCCTGCACCTGAACTTCGGCCAGTTCCACCGCCAGGCGTTGCTGGCGGCTGTCGAGCACCAGCAGCGGTTGCCCGCGCTGCACGTAATCGCCCGCGGTGAAGCGCACGGCCGTTACCCGGCCTGCGGTCTCGGGATAGATATCGGCAGAGGTCGCTGCCCGCGCCGAACCCACGGCTTCCACCTGCAACACCTCGGACAGCATCACGGGATTGTCGGCAACCACGGCCACGGCCTCGTCGCCGCCGCGTTCCTCGCTTTCGGAACAGGCGGGAAGGATCAGCAGCGCCAGGAAAAGGCAGGCTTTGCGAATATTCATCGGCTGGGCTTGTAAAGACATTCCCTGCCAAAGAAACCCGCGCCTTAGGTCTTGGTACGCTTTGTTACAATTGCGCTGAACAGGGCCGTTCGGGGCAGGGCAGGACCATGGACAGGCCCGCCTTGAGAAGTACCTGACCGAAAGGCCGGGCTTGTTTTTGTTCAGTCGAACGAATAATGGGCCGCCATGCGCGACAAGCTCATCCACGCGGCCATCGAACGATTCGGCAAACGCGGCTTCGATGCCGTGGGAACGCGGGAGATCGCGGCGGCTGTCGACACGCCCATGTCTTCGATTACTTACCACTTCGGCGGCAAGGAGGGGCTCTACCTCGCAGCGGCCGAGCATATCTTCGATCATATCCACGACGTCGTGGGCATGGCAGACCTCGAATTGCCGGGCGAGAGCGCGACGCGGGAAGAGCGGATTGCCGCCATCTGCGCTCTGGTCCGCTCTGTCGGCACCTTCATGCTCAGCGAAACGAGCGCGCCCTTTGCCCTGTTCATCGGGCGCGAGCAGCAGGCGCCTTCACCCGAAGTCCTGGCCCTGATGGAAGCGAAGATCATGCCCATGATGCAGGCGCTTGCCCGGCAGGTCGCGATCCTGCGGCCCGAGCTTTCCGAAAAGGAAGCCAAGGCCGTCAGCGTGTTCCTGTTCGGCATGGCCGTTACTTTGCGCCACTCTCACGCTTCGCTGGGACTGCTCATGAACTGCAAGAATTTCGACGCGCCCACGCGCCAGATGCTGCTCGACCAGCTGGAACAATCGGCCCGCGCGGTGCTGGCGGGAGGCGGAGCGTGAGGCATCTCGCAACCCTTGCCCTGATCGCCGCGCTGGGTGGTTGCGTGTCGCTTGCGCCGGAGCCGGAAGTACCCGCCGTCGTTGCAGACCTGCCCCCTGCCTACCCGGACATGGACGCAGGTGGCGACTATCGCCCGGAAGCGTGGTGGACGGGCTTCGAGGACCCGGTGCTCGATACGCTCGTCGCCGATGCGCTCGATGCCAACCTCGACATTGTCCAGGCCGCCGCGCGGGCGGAGCGGGCTGCGGCGCAGGCGCGGGTGGCCCGCGCGGGGCTGCTGCCCTCACTGGAAGGCAGCGCGGGCGCCAGCTATTCGGACACCCCCGTTTCCGGCGGGGCTTTCGCCAATTTTCCCGGTGCGCCCTCGCGTATTGTCAACGAGACCTATTCGCTCGGCCTCGCCGCCGCCTACGAACTCGACCTGTTCGGCAGGGTTCGCAACGATCTTGGCGCAGCGCGGTCGGACGCGGTGGCGGCGGAGTATGACCTGCGCGCTGTGCGGCTGGCGACGGCAGCGGAAGTGATCTCTGCCTATTTCGACATCGTCGATGCGAGATTCCAGATCGAGAACACGCTGCAAAGCGTTGATATCCTTGCCGAGCGTACGGACCGCACCGAGGAGCGTTACCTGCGCGGCCTGGCCCAGAGTTTCGAGCTTTACCAGGTGCGCGAACAACTGCGCGCCGCCGAAGCCAGTCTGCCCGCGCGCGAAGTGGCGCTGACCAATGCCGAGGGGCGGCTCGCCACCTTGCTGGCGCAATATCCCGAAACGCTGTCCGAAGCCCTGCGGCAACCGTTGAAGCCGGAACTCGTGTTCGATCCCGTGCCCGCCGGGCTTCCCGCCGAATTGCTGGCCCAGCGTCCTGACGTTGCGGCAAGCTGGCAGCGGCTGGAAGCGGCACGCCAGCGCATCGGCGCGCGCCGGGCGGAGCGGTTTCCGGCGCTGCGTTTGTCCGCCAGCACCGGCACGCAGGGCGCATCGCCCGTTGACGTGGTGGACGTTGGACAGAACTGGTTGCTTTCGCTGGGCGCAAACCTTGTCGCGCCGATCTTCGACGGC
>MDTG01155579.1_pt1 | contig 52240 bp, 43 predicted proteins | sample 811421 | NCBI WGS metagenome assembly MDTG01 (sample SAMN05326645, study PRJNA326480) | marine metagenome | isolation source: seawater | place: Pacific Ocean: South East | collected 2011
ATTTCCTGGGTGGCCGCCTGGACCTGGGCCTGGACGGACGCGGGCGACAGGGCCTGCGCCTGGGTCGCGGGCGCCGGCGCGGGTTCCGCGGGCGGCGCGGCGAACGAACCGGGCCTCACGGAACGCACCATGCCGTCCTGGATCCGTGCCTCGAGCAGCCCGGCGCAGGTGGGGCACTTGAGCAGGCCCTCGTAATCGCAGTAGGAATCGTCGACGCCGAAGGCGTGGCCGCAATGCAGGCAATTGATCTTCATGACGCGTTCTCCTTCTCGCTTGCCACGGTCTCGGCGGCGTTGGCGCGCCGGCTCACGCCGTACGCGTGCTTCACGGATATGAGGTGCGGATCGGGCATCGGGTCGCTGGTGGGCGGCGGGGCGCCGGTGCGGATCGCCTCGACGATCTCGGCGATCTCCGCCTCGAGCCTCTGCACGCGGGCCTTCGCGGCGTCGGCGCGCGCCTGGGCGGCCTCGAATTCCTGCTGCCTCCGGGTCCGCTCCATCTCGAGCGTGCTGAGGCGGATGTAGGTCCGGTGGCTCGAGCCCGGCGCGGTCGATCGGCCGGCGTGTGTCCTGATGTCCTGGAGTCCCTTGCGTGCGGGGGGCATCTGGGGTTCCTTCCGTGCGGTGTCGATCGGGATCAGGCGGCCTTCTTGGTCGATCGCTTCCGGCGCGGACTCCTCGCGAGCACGACCTTGAGCAGTTCGTTGAACTCGCCGCGTGTCAAGGCGCTGTCGGTCTGCGCGAGGTGCATCGCCGCATCGCCCAGCACATCGAACGCCATCGCGGCGAACACCGGGTCCTTCGCGTCGACGGGGGTCTGGGCCGCGGCGCAGACGCGCCCCAGGGCGATCGCGCCGCGGACGGTGGGCTGGTCGGCGGCTTCGTCCTCACCACGCAGGGCGCGGACGAGCGCGACAATCCTCCCGGCGTCGTCCTCGGGGAGGCCCGACGCGGACGCGACGATGCGTGTTTCCGTCTCGGCGTCGTAGTGCTCGCAGCGGATGGTGATCAGGCGATCGAGCAGCGCGTCCTGCGCTTTGTGCACGCCCGCGTACTCCGCGGGGTTGCTGGTCAGGATCATGCGGAACTCGGGGTGGACGCGGATGTACCCGCCTCCCGCGCGGGGGACCGAGAGGATGCCCTCTTCGAGCAGGCTGAGCAGGATGTTGTTCGCCTCGGCGCGGGTCCGGTTGAACTCGTCGTAGACCAGCGTGTGCCCCTGCTCGCACGCCTTGGTCAGGCGGTTGTCGATCCAGTTGACATCCACGCTCTCCTCGGTCTTGAGCACCGAGTGGATGAAGTTGTCAACGGTCGTGGACTTCTTGTACCCCGAGTCGCGCCCGATCAGGTCGGTGCCGTTGAATGCCTCGTTGCCGTGCAGCAGCGAGACCGGGCGCCCGCGCGTCGCGGCGATGTGGAACGCGAGCGTGGTCTTGCCCGTGCCGGCGGGACCGGCGAGGTGGACGGGGTAGCCCGCCTCGAGGTAGACCGCGGCGCGGGCCGCGATCCTCTCGACCTCGGTCGTCTCGACGAATCCCTCCGCGGGCGAGACCGCGAGGGAGGCGGGCTGCGGCGTCTTGGGCTGCACAAGTTCGGCGGCTTTACTCATGCCCCGACTATCGGCACACGCCGACCGGTGATTCAGGCTTTGACGGTTCTTCGGGCGCCGAAACTCCGAGAAAATCGCCGCATCAAGCGGATCGGTTCATCCTGAAACGGATGCCATCCGTGTTCGCCGGGGACACGACATCGACCCGGCGGAAGGGCGATCGCGCGTTCCCCTCGGGTGCTGCTCCAAGAGCCTCCGTCCCGGGCAGGGTGTCGGCAGCGGCGCGGGGCTCGGGCACGCTCGACTCGTCGGTTGCTGCTCCGGCTGGATCCCCGGGCTCATCGGCGCGCCGGAACTTGAGCGGCGTGGACGGCTCCTCGGGCAGCGGAGCAGCCTCAGGGGCATCCCTTTCCGCCGCGGGCGCATCGTCTTCCGGGGCCTGAACTTCCAGCACTCCCTCCTCAGAGGGCGGCGCATCGTCGCCTGCCTCGTCGATCGGATCGAAGAGCGATGGCGCGTCGCTCGTCTCGGACTCCCGGAGAGTCGCGGGATCGGGGAGCGGAACCGTGGACGCGAAGGGTGCCTCGGCCTCTGCGTCGGCGTGATCCGACGCGGTTGCCACGGACTCCGCGAAGGCCGGCACGGGAGCATGCGGCTCTGACGGACGATCCGGTGCGTCCCCGACCGCTTCCTGAGCCGGGGCGGTCCCGTCCGACACCGGCGCGGCGGTTTCGTCGGACGGCTCGACCTCATTAGGAATCCCCGCGGAGGCGTCTCCCGATTCGGCGTTGGGATCGGGTCGTGGTGCTCGCCTGATGCTCTCGACGAAGCGTTTGCGCTCTTCAGCGGCGAGGCGTGCACGCTCCGCGCGTTCGGCTCGCAGACGCTCGCGGAACTCCGCGACACTCGAGCGGATCTGCTCGGCCTGTTCCACATGCTTCGGTGACTCTTCGGCGGGCGGGGTCGCGGATGAAGCCGCGGTCGCCTGCGGCGCAGCGAGCGCCGCGCGGACGCGCTCCGCGAGCGACGAGGCGTGCCCCGCGATGCGGTCGACCGCGTCGGCGGTTGTCCGCGCAACCAGGTCGTGGTGAATCCCGCGCTCGAAATCCCGACGGAGCTGGTCCATCTCCTCACGCACGGCACGGACCCAATCGCCCACATCGCGGCAGAAGCGGGTCCGGTCCGCGTCGGCGTACGCGGCCTCCGGATCGCTCGCCATGTGGTCGAGCAGGTGCGCGACCTCTTCGAGCAGGTCGTCGCGGCCGCTGGGAGATGTCTGGGTCATCGCGGGACCTCCCGTGCGTGGGTGATAAAAGCCCGGACGGCCGGCAGGCCGCCCGAACCATTTCTCGCTTGATTGCCCGGGGCTCGGGCGTCGTACGCGTTAGGCGTTCGGGCTGGCCGCGGTGGCGGTCAGACCGATGGCCTCGGCGTACTTCAGGTAGGTCTCGACCGACGCGATGACCACGCGGGCCTCGATCGACACGAGCTCGATGCCGACGAGCGACACCTTCGCAAAGGCGTCGACGACGATGCCCTTGTCGAGGATGCGATCGACGACCTCGGCCAGGCTGGCCGAATCCGTGGACTTCTGAACCTTCGCCATGAGAGAGTCCTTTCAACTGCGGGCCCAACGCCCCGTTCCAATCTCACGCGGACCAATCCGCCCGCGCCCCGGCTCTGCGTGCCCGCGGGGTGCCGGCAACCCGCGGACGGCCGAACGCACGCTCGGCTGCACCCCGCATCGGACGATCTCACTGCCGATATTTGTGTCTGATTTAGACTGATGACAGGCGTCTGAAGAGCCAGTCCGAGGACCCACCTAAACGGGTAATTCGCATCGCCGGGTCGCGATTTCAGAGTCCGCGCACCTTCGCGGTCTTGTTGAACTCACTTATGCGAAACACCGATGTTCCCGGGACCGACTGTCGGCTCTTCGCGCTGGATGACAAACGGAAGATGAGGCGCCCGTGCACACCCCGGAACGACCCAACGCGGATCAGTTTCTCGCCCGGCTGCGTGACGACTTCGCGAACCTTGCGGAGACACTCGGTGCGGGCACCTGGGATCCACCTGCGCTCCGCGAGCGGCTCGAGCAGATCCGCGTTGCACGGGAGAGCGCGCTGCTCAACGGCTTTAGCGGGCTCGCGGAGACGATCAGTGAGATCGCGGACGCGTGCGAAGCGTGCTCGGAGCCCGAGGCGCTGCACCCCAGTTCCGTTTCGGTGGTGGTCGATGCGATCACCGGCGCGGAGACCGTGGTCGAGGCGATGTCGCTGGGCGATCTGACGAAGTCGCTCCGACCCGAGACGATCGACGCCCTTCGCGCGTTGCGCCCGGCGTCGCCCGGTTTCGCGGAACCGAGCGAACCCGCCATCCGCTTCCGCCGCGTCGATCAGTCCACGAACGAGTCTGAATCCGACGCCGCGCCGAACGCTGACGCCCCGATGGAGGCCCAGCACGAGCCCGCACCCGAGGCGACGCTGGGTCCGGTGGAGCGGGACGACGATCCCGCGTGCGCTGTCGAAGACGCGTCGGCGGATATGCAGCAGGAGCGTGCCACCCCCGAATCCGAGCACGCGGAGGATCCGGCGGATTCGATCGATGAGCCGACCTCCCACGACACCGAAACGACCGACAACCCCGCGGGCGAGACACCGGACTTCGCGCAAGGCGATGTTCCCGAGAACCTCTCGGTTTCGGACAGGTCGGGTTCGGACACGAGCGAACCAGCGCCGACTGCGCTCGATGAAGCCGAGGCCTTCGGTTCATCGACATTCGATGACGCGGAGTCCGGGGCCGGGATCGAGGATGCGCCGCGCGACCCCGCTCTGACCGAACCGGCTGCGGCCGCGCCGGACGCTTCGGAAGACGCCCCGGAGACGGGCGAGGTCTCGCTGGCCGGCGAGCCGCTCGCCGCTGCGGTTGACCCGGATGACGATCCGGCGCCCTCGACCGATCCCGTGCTCGACGCGATCCCGGCATGGCCCGATCTGGAGACCGACAACGCCTCGGACGAGGCGGCTGTCCACACTTCGGAGGATCCTGTCGAAACCGAGGACTCGGCGCTCACACCCGAGGCCGCGGCGCTCGAGCCGGAATCATCGGGCGAACCGTTGCCCGAGCGATCCGGCGGAACAGAAGACCCATCGAACGCCACGGACACAGCATTCCTGGAAACCGACGACGCGGCCGAGACGATCACGCCGAGCGACGCGGCCGAGCCGGACGCGCTGGCTGGCACGAGCGATGACGGGGAACTCTCTGCGTCTGAAGCGACGGGCGATGTTGATGACGCGGACCACGCCGTGATGCTCGATGGGGGCGAGGACCTCGGGTTTACCTCGGATGCTGAAGCAACTGATGATCTGAACGGTGACTTTGATACCGCAGCCGAGACCGAAGCGCAGGCCGCGTTCGAAGGCACCGTTGGTGAGTCGCCTGCCGAGCACACGACGGCGCCAGAAGACGAGGCGCTCGCGGATCTGCAGACAGACGCGGAGCCGGATCACTCGGAGGGTATGGCGGAAGCACACGATGCCGACCATTCCGAGGTGACCCTCACGACGGATCAGGCGACGACTCCGATCCTCGGGCAGCCCACAGAGTCGGAATCGGATTCATCCGAGGTTTCAGTGACTTCACCCTCGGCGGGCGAGATTCCGGCGGACGACGAGGCCGATGCCGAATTCTCCGAGGCCTCGATCGCGTCGGATGATTCGACTCTGGCCTCGCCCCCGTCTTTTCAGGACACTTCGGAATCGGATGCCGCGACCGCGACGGACTCTGCCGATGACGAGGAGCCCGATCCGGCCCACACCCAATCCACCGTCGAAACGGACGACTCGACTCTGAAGTCACCGCCCACATTCCAGGATCCGACGGTATTGGACGCGATGCCCGAAACGGATGCCCCGGGTGCTGACGAGCCCGATCCGGCGCACGCCGAGACCTCTGTCGCATCGGATGACTCGACTCTGATGTCGCCCCCGACTTTCCGGCCGAACATGAGCGAAGCAGCCTCGCCGACTCCGGGCGCCCAACCCGACCCCAACCAGCCTCTCGACCCCACCGGCGGGGCGCTCGATCCCAACCAGCCCCTCGACCCCACGGGCGGGGTCAATGTCGATTCCGCCGCGGTGGTCGGAGACGAGGAAACGGAGAGCTGGGGATCCTCCGCGATCATTATCGAGGAGGACCGCGCCGAGCTCTTGCAGTTCATGGTGACGGATGTGCGTGCATCGGTCGCCGAGCTCGAGCCGATCCTCGCGGAGGCCTATGAGTTCACATCTCGGCAGGACGCGGCGGACCGCATCGTGTCGCTCGCGGACGACATGAGCAAGGTCAGCGAGTTCTTCGAGTTCAAGAGCTTCGAGACGATCGTCAACATCATGCGCGAGATCGGGAGTGCGCTGGGCACCGTCGGCGACGCCCAGCTCGACGAGGTCTGCCTCCGCCTCCGGGCGCTGGGCAGCCTGCTCGACCAGTACTGCTCGGGCCTCGAGGTCGGCATGGAGCTGAGCTGGCCCTTCAAGACCTTCCGCAGGCGGATCGACCTTCTGCTCTCGGGTCAGACCCTCCATCCCGATCTCGTCGCGTGGCACCGGGGCGATCCGGAACGCGTGCTCGAGCTCGATCGCGTGGTCGACGGCGTCGAGGAGCTGCCCAACCCGCCCTCGGAAACCGCGGGAGAGGGGAGCGCGTCGGCCGCCGTCCCCGCGACGGCGCGTCAGGCGGAGACCAAGCCAGCGGAATCGAAGGCGCCGAGCGTTCGCGTGACGCAGGACTCGATCGGGGAGCTGTTCGACATCGTGCGCCAGCTTGTTCTCAACAAGAACCAGATCGAGAGCATCGCGCTCGATGCCCGGACCGGGGGTCTCTCGCGAGAGAAAGCGGAGCCGCTGACGCTGCGTGCCGCGGAGTTCTCGCGCCTCGTCGAGCAACTGCAGGTTTCGCTCAGCAAGACCTGCGTGCAGCCCATCTCGATGGTGCTCGACCGCTACGAGCGGATGATCCGCGATGTGGCGCAGCTCAAGGACAAGAAGGTCGACCTCCAGATCCTCGGCGGCGACACGCGCGTCGACAAGTTCCTGCTCGACGAAATCGCCGACCCGCTCGGCCGCCTGCTGCGGTACATCGTTTCGCGCTCCATCGATCCGACCGCGGAACGCGAAGCGGCGGGCAAGCCCGGGGAGGGACTGCTGCGCGTCGAGGCCCAGGACCACGAGAGCCACATCACGATCAACATCAGCCATGACGGGGAAGCGCCCGACGCGGACGCGATCCTGGACGAAGCGCGCGGCTTCGACAACGCGCCCGCGGATCTCGAGGCGATGGACGCCCGCGAACTGGTCCTGCTGCCGCTGTGCCAGTGGTACGAGAACAGCGAGACGGCCGGGGTCACCGAGGCGTTCGCCGCCCACAACGGCTCGATCACGCTCAGCACCGTCAATGGGGTCACGACCTACCAGATCGTCCTGCCGGTTTCCGGCGCGGTGCTCGGGGTGATGAATGTCCGCGTGGGATCGGGCATCTACGCGATCCCCGTCCGCTCGATCGAGGAGATCATCAATCTCTCGGACTACCCGATCCAGAGCGTGAAGGGGGCCCCCGTTCTTCGTGTGCGGGACCGGGTGTATCCCATGATCCGCTGTGCCCAGCGATTCGAGGACAACGGCGAGAGCGACCCCGGTGTCGCGGTCATCGTCTCGTCGGACAAGAAGTCTGTTGCCCTCGGGGTCGATCGGGTCATCGGACACCAGGAAATCGTCATCGAGCCTGTGGGGCTCGACCAGGACCAGCTCGGGCCCTTCCTGGGAGGGGCGATCCGCAGCGACGGTTCGGTCTGCCTTGTGGTCGATGTCCGCCGGCTCATCGGGGACAGCGGAGAGCAGGACGAGACGCCCGCGCTCGCCGAGGCCTCCGCCTGAGGCGGAACGCCGAGCGTGTCGCGCGGCACGCGCCGGTCTCGGGCCGCCGAGCCGAGTTCATCGCGTTGCGGTCTATCATCATCCATGTCGTTCGGCCTTGGACACGGCAAAGCACTCGATGACGCGCCCGGTGAGGTCGGGGTGTCGGACGCCGAGTTGGGCCCGCTGCCCGACAGCGTGCTGACCGATCCGGAATCGGGGAGGATCGACCCGCGCGCATGGTTCGATTCACCCGACCGCGCTTTCGAACTCGAGATCGGTTCGGGGAAGGGCACCTTCCTCGTCCAGCAGGCGGAGCTCCAGCCCTCGACGAACTTCCTGGGCATCGAGTGGGCGGGCGAGTTTTATCAGTACGCCGCGGACCGGATCCGCCGGCGTCGCGGTTCGGGCTCGCACGCCAATGTGCGCATGCTGCACGGCGACGCAACCGAGTTCCTGCGCTGGCGCTGCCCCGACGGGATCTGCCGTGTGATCCACCTGTACTTCTCGGACCCCTGGCCCAAGTCCCGACACCACAAGAAGCGGGTGGTGCAGCACCGCTTCCTCGCGGATGCGTGGCGGGTGCTGGAGCCGGGCGGGGAGCTGCGGGTGGTGACGGATCACGCCGATCTCTGGGCGTGGGACATGGCGCACTTCGAGACCTGGGTCGACCGATCGGACCTGGGCGAATTCGTGGACGAGGCACCGCTCGACGCGGCCCGCCGAATCGTGCCGGCGCCGCCCGAAAGCGTGCGCCGCCTGCGCGACACGATGCACGAGCCGCCGTTCTCGATCGGCCCGTTCGAACGCCCGGAATCGGCGGCCGATGGCGAGGTGGTCGGCACGAACTTCGAGCGCAAGTTCATCGACGAGGGACGGTCGTTCCACGCGTGCGTCCTGCGCAAGCTGGCCTGACCCCCGATACGGTGATCTCCCGCGAAAATCTGCTTCCGCCCAAGCCCGTCCCGCGCCGGGACCGATACCGTTCCGGTGCACGGGACGGCGAAGATGAATCATGCACATTCGCACCAACCCGTTTCGGGTCAGGCGATCGCGGCCTCCGCGTGGCGGATGTTCGTGAATCCTTCTCCGGACGCGGGCCGGGTCGACTTTTTCGAATCCGGCGGTCACTCCATGCTGCTGCTGCGCATGGCGGCCTGGATCAAGAGCGAGCACGGGCGCGACCTCGTGCTCGCGGAGTTCCTGAAACAGCCCACCCTCGACGGGCTCGCTCGGTGCCTTGATGGACTGGCGGCGTCACCGGATGTGCCGGTGCAGTCGTTCGGCGAGGGCCCCCGCACGATCGTGTGCGTGCCCGGGTCGTACGGTCGTGCGCTCGCGTTCGAACGGCTCGCGATGGCGCTCAACGAGCGCACGGATGAACCGGTCCGCCTCGTCTGCTACGAGCTGTGGAACACCGTTGAACGCCTGGGCGTTCATGGTGCGATCGAAGCGGTGCGCGCGCGACTGCGGGATGATCTCGTGCGACCGGAAGTCGCGGGTGTCGCGGGGTATTCACTGGGCGGGATGTTCGCGTTCCTCGAGGACTTCGCGGCTGATCGCCCGGGCCTGCACCTCTGGTTGATCGATTCGTATCCCCCCATTCCGCCCCGATCGCGGTGGCACAAGGCGATGCGCGCCGCGCTCAACGCGTGCCGTGCGCCGATGACGCTACCCGGCGCGCTCGCGGCGTCTGTCGGAAGCCGCGCTCCGTCTCAAAGCGCCGGGGACGGAACCGCGCTGGCGAACTCGGATCACCCCGATCGATGGTCGCTGCATCACAGGCTGGGCGAGCTCGCGCGTACACCGTGGAGCGGCGAGACAACCCTCATCGCCCTCCGTCGGAAGCCGCTTTGGATGCCCCACTACACGCCCGCGTCGATGAACGGGCTGGTCTCGCTGGTCGGATCGAGAGCAACGCGCGTCTCCGTGAACGGGCCCCACACCGAACTGCTGAAATCCCGGGTGGAGGAGGTCGCGGGTGTACTCGCCTCGGCGATCTCGCCTCGCTCCAACGCCTGAACGGTCACGCATCGCGCGGGACGCGGGGTGCGTTCACCCGATCGGTCGCGACATGATAATGCGGGTCTTCGCTGATGTTCGCCTCGACGAGGTCGCCCGCCTTGTCCAGCAAGCGGCGGCAGTCGTCTGACAAATGGCGGAGGTGGAGACGCTTGCCCAGGCGGGTGTAGCGCTCCGCGAGCGCGTTGATCGCCTCGAGCCCCGATTGGTCGTAGACCCGGCTGAAGTAGAAATCGACGACAACATCGTCGGGGTCGTCCTGCGGCGTGAACAGGTCGCGGAAACGGGTGACGGATCCGAAGAAGAGGACGCCGTGGAGCTGGTAGATCTTGGAGCCGTGCTCGTTGAGGTGGACATCGGCGACCATGTGCTTGGACTTGTTCCAGGCGAAGACGACGGCGGACAGGGCGACGCCGATGAGGACAGCGGTCGCGAGGTCGTGCATGAAGACGGTGTACCCCGCGACGACGAGCATGACGACGACCTCGGCGATGGGGATCTTGCGCCAGGTCTGGAGGGTGGTCCATTCGAAGGTGCCGATGACGACCATGAACATGACGCCGACGAGGGCGGGCATCGGGACGCGCTCGATGAGCGGGGCGAGGAAGAGGATGAACATGAGGAGGGCGAGGGCGGCGGTGATGCCGCTCAGCCTGCCTCGCCCGCCCGATTTCACATTGATGAGCGACTGGCCGATCATGGCGCAGCCGCCCATGCCGCCGAAGACGCCGCAGGTGATGTTGGCGACGCCCTGCCCAACGCACTCGCGGTTTCCGACGCCTCGGGTTTCCGTGAGTTCGTCGACGAGGGTCATGGTCATGAGCGATTCGATGAGGCCGACCCCGGCGAGGATGAACGAGTAGGGCGGGATGATCCAGAGTGTGTCGAGGGTGGCGGGGGGGAGGGTGAAGTCGAACCAGGCGGGGCGGGGGAGGCCGCCCGCGATGCCGATGTCTTCGGTGTCAACCGAGGCGATGGCGGCCTGGGTCTCCTCGGGGGTGAGCGGGGCGATGGGCTCGCCCGCGCGGTGGCGGTCGAGAGCAGCGAGCGGGACGGCGGCGACGCCCTCGGGGAGATCGACCGACGCAAGAAGGGCTTTGTCTTTCTCGGCTTGGGCTGATGCAACGGCGTTCGCGACCGTCTTGTCCACGAGCATGTCGCGGACGGTGAGGACGGGAGCCTTCTCGCCTTCGTCGGCCGTGCCGTTGATGAAGAAGGCGGCGGCGGAGATCACGAGGATCGCGGCGAGCGAGGAGGGCACGACGCGGGTGAGTTTGGGGAGGAAGGCGATGATCGCCATCGTCGCGGCGACGAGGCCGAGCATGATGGAGAGGCGGGTCCCCGACAGGAACTCCATCGCGCCCGATTCGGAGAGTGTTTTGAAACTCCCGAATTGTGCCATCAGGATGACGATGGCGAGCCCGTTGACGAACCCGAGCATGACGGGGTGGGGGACGATGCGGATGAGTTTGCCGAGGCGGAGCAGGCCGATCGTGATCTGGAAGCAGCCGCACAGGACGACGGCGGGGAAGAGGTACCCGATCCCGTGGTCGGCGACGAGGGAGACGACGACGACGCCCATCGCGCCGGTGGCGCCGGAGATCATGCCGGGCCTGCCGCCCAGGATCGAGGTGATCAGGCAGATGATGAAGGCGGCGTAGAGCCCGACGAGCGGGGGGACACCCGCGAGGAAAGCGAAGGCGACGGCCTCGGGGACGAGGGCGAGGGCGACAGTGAGCCCCGAGAGGACCTCGGATTTGGGTGAGCCCGAGAGCCCCGAGCGGAGGTCGAAGGTCATCGGCGCGAAGCGGAGGAACTTCGGCAGTCGGATGGTGATCTCGGACATACGAGGTGCATTCTCGGTTCGTGGGAGACGGTCGTCGTGAATGGAGGGGGCGTGACCAACGCGTGCGAACACGCGACCCGCGGGCGGGAGTCTAGCGCGTACGGGCGTTCAGACCGTGGCCATAACCGGTGCGGCTGCATGAACTGTGCGCGCCACTCACGCGATGCGTGCATACGCGGAGAGACCAGGCTCAATTCCGGATTGCGTGACGGTCAGAGCCGAGATCTGAGCCGCGGTATGGTCCGGTGCGCAGCGCGGCTTCTGGCCGGAAGGGTCAGTCTTCGGGCGAGCGGAGCGGTTGCTGCTGGAGTTTCCAGTCGGCCCGGCTCTCGCTCTCGAGTCTTCCGCCGGGCTCGACGAGCACACGCAACGGGTCGCCAGTCGGAAGACCGACGAGGGCCATCCAACTGTGGTGATAGTTGGGGTTCTCGGGGCTCAGGCGGTAGCCCGGGATGTTGACATGGATGCTCACGGGTTCGCTCTGCCAGAGGCCGGGCACATCGAAGCGTCCGTCAGACTCGTCGATGGTGATGATCGCGGAATCCCAGGCGTGATCGCGGCTGATCATCAGGCGCGAGCCTTCGGGGATCGTCACGGGTGACCCAGTCTCGTCGGGGGGGAGGACAACCCGGCCTGTGATGCGGAGCGCGTTGGTGGTGCACGCGATGGTGCCGAGATCGGTGACGCCGCCGTGCTCGGGAACGGGGACTTTGACGGGCTCGATGCTGCCGAGATCCGCGTCGGCGATCATGGTGTAGACATACGCGCTGACATCGACGCCCGGATCGCCGAAGTGCATGTTTGGATTGTCCGAATCGGTGAGCAAGCGGGGCTGGCCGGAGGCGGGGATGTTGGTGAAGGTAAAGACGCCGCGGTCGTCGGTGGCGATGGTCCAGTGCCCATCAAAGACCCTGATGCTGCGATTCGTGCCGCACAGGCCGACCGCCTGGCCGACGATTGGGGTGCCCCCCGCATCGACGAGCTTTCCCTTGATGATGGCGCCGGGGCCCAATACGAAGTCGTAACGCTCGGGTGCCACGCGGATCCGGTCGAGGTGCCGCTCCGCATAGCCCTTCGCGGCGGCGCGGAGCCCGAACCGGACGAGGGGCGTTGGGAAGGTGAACTCGAATGTGCCGTCGTCGCGTGCGACGACCACGGTGTCGGCGCCGTCCAAGCGGGTTGATCCGCTTCCTTCCTCCCAGTGATACATGCCCGCCCAGACCATCGCGTTGGGCACGGGCTCGCCATCGAGGTTCACAATGCGCCCGCGGAAGAGACGCCCCGGCTCGTCGACGGGTTCGGGGCGGGGCTCGATCGAGAGCGTGAGCGGGTCGCCCGCGGGGTCGATGAACTTGGTCGTTGTCGGGCGGTACCCCTCGGCGACGGCGAGGACGGTGAACTTGAGCGCGGGGTCGACCTGCTCGATGCGGAAGGAGCCGTCTGCTTCGGTGCGTGCGGATCGGCCGCAATCGAGGTAGCAGCTCGGGCACAGGATCGGCACGCCGACCTTGGGCGTCGCGGTCTGGATCGAGACGGAGGCCCCCGGGATCGGTTCGCCGTCGGGACCGAGCACGACGCCCCGGAGCATCGGCGATGCCAAGGCCGCGGTCAGCGCGAGCAGTTGAACGACGGCCACTGCGAACATTCGGCTGTGCATGGAGTCTTCCTTCCCGTTCCCCGCAAAGCCTACCAGCGCGACGGACCCACTCCAAGCCGAGCGCGAGCGGGCACGGCTGGCGATCGCTGCCGGCGGGACGGGGGGCCAACAATGCGCGCATGCCCGACGCCCCCTTCTCCCCGATCGAAGACATCCTCGCGGACCTGCGCGCCGGGAAGATGGTCATCCTGACCGACGACGAGGACCGGGAGAACGAGGGGGACCTCGTGCTGCCCAGCCAGTTCGTGACGCCGGAAGCGGTGACCTTCATGCTCAGCGTCGCGCGCGGGTACATGTGCGTCTGCATGACCGAAGCGGACTGCGACCGGCTCGAGCTGCACCCCCAATCCGGGATCAACACCACCCCCCGGGGGACGGCGTTCACCGTCAGCCTCGACGGGCACCCCAAGCACGGGTTCACAACCGGCGTGTCCGCGGCGGAGCGCGCGAGATGCATCGAGATGATGATCGACCCCGCCTTCGGGCCCGAGGACTTCGCGCGCCCCGGGCATATCAACCCCCTGCGCAGCCGGGACGGGGGCGTGCTCGTGCGCACGGGGCAGACCGAGGGCTCGGTCGATCTGTGCCGCCTCGCGGGGCTGTACCCGTCGGCGATCATCATCGAGATCATGCGTGACGACGGAGAGATGGCGCGCGTTCCGGACCTGATTCCGCTCGCGCAGCAGCACGGGATCAAAATGTGCTCGGTCGCGCAGATCATCGAGCACCGGCTCAGCCGACAGAGCATCGTCCACCGCGCACCCCCGGCTGAGGGGATGGAGATCGAGACCCCCTCGGGGGTGTTCAATCTCATCGCGTTCGAGAGCGTGGTGGATCCGTGGCCGCACCTCGCGCTCACGGCGGGCGGGATCGGACGCCTCGACGGGAACGGGGAGGTCGTCGACGCGGGCGACCCCGTTCTGGTGCGGATGCACAAGCGCCATGTGCTCGGGGACATCTTCGACGAACTGGGGTCCGCGAGCGACGGGGGCTCGACGGGCGCGCAGCTGCGCGCGTCCATGGAGGCGATCCAGAGAGAGGGGCGCGGCGCGATCGTGTACCTGCGCCCCGAGGGATCAATGGCGAGCTTCGCGGATAGTTTGAGCCGGATCCGCCGCGAGGCGCACGCGAGCGGCGCCGACGCGCCGGACCTGACGCACCCGGACTCGGTCGGGGGCTCGATGCCGCCCGCGCTGCGCGAGTACGGCGTGGGGGTCCAGATCCTGCGTCAACTGGGGGTGAGCAAGCTGCGGCTGTTGACGAACTCGGACCGCGCGATGCCCGGACTCGAGGCGTTCGGGGTCGAGGTGGTGGAACGCGTGCCTCTCCGGGATCGGTGACAAACCGATTGGGGTGATCGGGAAAGATCGACAACCCAACTTTTTACCAAACAAATTGAGTTTTCGCTTTTGTGGATGCGGATATCGGGCATAATGGCTCCGCGGCAGGGGCGGTGCACCGGCGCGTGGGGCCGGTGGCATGCCGCCGCATCCCTCTGTGTTCGCGAGAGATGTGGACTTCTCCGCGCGGAATCGACAGATCCGCGTGGAAGTCTTCGGGATGGTCGGCGCCCGCGCGGGTGTCGGCACAACAGACACCCTGTCGCCAACCGGATCGGCGGCGCGGGGCGCGGCGCTCCCGGTACGGCAGCGCATCGCGGGACAGGAACGAAGGAGAAGGTCGTGAAGAAGATGATGCTGATCGTGGGCACGGCGGCGGCGCTGTGCGCGGGCGGATGGATGGCGATGGACGCGCAGCCTGAGGGCGCGCCCATGGAGGGCGGCATGCCCGACATGGAGCAGATGCTCGCGATGATGGACGCGACTTCGAAGCCCGACACGCCGCAGCACGCGATGCTCAAGCAACTCGCGGGCGATTGGGTGATGACCGCGAAATTCAAGATGGACCCCTCCGCGCCGGCTGAGGTCAGCACGGGGACCTGCAAGTCGTACTTCGTGCTGGGCGGGCGGCAGCTCATGTGCGAGGTCGAGATGGACATGCTGTTCATGGGGCGACGCACGGAGTTCAACGGCCTCGGCATGATGGGCTTCGACAAGGCGACCAACGAGTTTGTCAGCACCTGGATGGACACGATGGGTACGGGTCAGATGCGCCAATCGGGCACGATGGACGGTGAGAACATCGTCGTCGAGGGAACGACCAAGCATCCGATGATGGGCGAGTACACCGTCAAGAACATCTACAAGTTCGTGGAGGGCGGGTACAACCTGGAGTTCTGGGAGAAAGGCGAGATGATGGGCCCCGAGTTCATGAACACGGGTGTGATCGAGTACCGCCGCGCCCCGAAGAAGGGACAGGTGATCGGCGGCTGAATCACCCCGCTGGCGGGAAGAGAATCAAGAGGCCGGGCGGCGTGGGAACGGCGCCCGGTTTTTCGGATCACGGTTCGGAAGACCGCGTGCAAGGGAAGGGGGATCGAGATGGCAACCGACACACAGAAAATGACCGAGGCGTGCATGGCCGCGGGCAAGCTCGCGCCGCAGCACGAACTGCTCAGGAACTTCGAGGGGACCTGGCGCGCCGAGGTGAAGATGTGGATGGGACCGGGGCCGGAGACGGGCGCGGAACCGATGGTCTCGCACGGGACGATGGAAACCTCGCTGATCTTCGGTGGTAAGTTTCTCGAGCAGGCCTATAGAGACGATTCGGGCATGTTCGAGGGCAAGGGCTACCTCGGCTACAACACGGTCGAGCAGCGCTGGGAAGCCTTCTGGATCGACACGATGGCGACCTTCATGATGACCGAGCATGGTCAGCACGACGAGTCGACCAAGTCGTGGACAATGGTCGACGAGCTCAGGGACCCGGGGTCGGGGCACATGATGAAGAAGCGGACGCTCGTGACGCTGCACGACGACGGGACGAACCGGATGGAGACCTGGTTCACCCCTTCCGCGGGACCGAACGCGGGGAAGGAATCGAAGTGCATGGAGATCAACTACACCAAGGCGTGACGAGATGACCCGGTCCCCGAGGCACCGAGTCCCCCGATGCCATCATTGCGGGTATTGCCTTGCGGGGATCCGGGAAACGGCGCAAGCCTGCTGCCCCGAATGCGGCACGACGATCGACTGGGCCCTCGCCCGACTCCGATGCCGACGACGCGACGGCTGGACGCAACTCGGCCTCATGGGCGGGTGCTTCGCGGTGCTGTGCGTCGCGGCGGTCCTCGCGACACGACGGGACGCGTTCAATATCTTCGCGATCCCGATTTCCGGCGTCGCGCTCTCGGCCGCGAGCGCCGTCTGCGTCGCGATCCACTACGCGGGCGGGCGTGACGCGCGACGCGGCTGGGTGATCGCGGGCTGGACGACCGCCTGTCTTTTTCTGGTTCCCTGTGTGCTGCTCACCGCGCTGCTGCTGTGGGAGCGGTTCGCGCCCTGAGCCCCGCGCGGAGCCGATCACGGGTCAGACCAGGGCGCCGTCCAGGTCCGCGATCAGGTCATCGGCGTCCTCGATGCCGACGCTCAGACGCACGAGCGCATCGTCGATGCCGAGCTTCGCCCGCTGGTCCGCGGGAACGGACGCGTGGGTCATGATCGCGGGGTGCTCGATGAGCGATTCGACGCCGCCCAGGGATTCGGCGAGCGCGAAGATCTCCACGCGCTCGAGCATGGTCTTCGCCGCCGCGAGCCCGCCCTTGAGGAAGATGGTGATCATGCCCCCGAAGTCGCGCATCTGCTTTTTCGCGATCGCGTGCTGGGGGTGGCTCGCCATCCCGGGGTAGACCACGCGGTCGACCGCGGGATGGGACGCGAGGTGGTCGGCGATCTTCGCGGCGTTGGCGCAGTGCCGTTCCATCCGCAGGCCCAGCGTCTTGGTGGAACGCAGGAACAGGAAGCACTCCTGGATGCCCGGCACCGCGCCCTCGGAGAGCTGGATGAACTTGAGGCGTTGGTAGATCTCCTCGTCGTTGGCGCACAGCACGCCCCCGATCGCGTCGGAGTGCCCGCCGATGTACTTGGTCGTGCTGTGGCACACGATGTGCGCGCCCATGTCCAGCGGGTTCTGGAGATACGGCGTCGCGAAGGTGTTGTCCACGGCGCAGATCGCGCCCCGCTCGCGCGCGATCGACGCGGCCTTCTCGATGTCCACGATCTTCAGCGTCGGGTTGGTGGGCGTCTCGATCCACACCAGCTTCGTGCTGTCGCGGAAAGCGGCGCGGTACGCGGCCTCGTCGGTGAGATCGACCATGCTGATCTCGATGCCGAGCTGGGCGAACACGCGGTTGTAGAGGCGGTTGGTGCCGCCGTACACATCGTCGCAGAGGATGACATGATCGCCCGCGCTGAGTAGGTGGATGACGGCGCCCGTCGCGGCGACGCCCGACGAGAAGGCGAGCCCGTGCTTCGCGTTCTCGAGCGAGGCGATGTTGTCCTGGAACGCGGTGCGGGTGGGGTTGGCGCCGCGGGAGTAGTCGTAGTCCTCGACGAACACTCCCGGCGATTTCTGCACAAAAGTCGAGGTCTGATAGATCGGGGTCATGATCGCGCCGGTCGCGGGGTCGGGCGACTGGCCGGCGTGGACGGCGCGGGTGTTGAACTTCAGGGGGCGGTCGGTGTGCATGGATAGGTCCGTGTGGTGGGTGAACAACAAGGCCCCCCGCTTGCGCGAGAGGCCCGCTGGATCGGTCATCGGTTCTTTGCGAGGTGCTCGATCAGGTCGATCTCGGTGAGCACGCCGACGATGCGTCCTTCCTCGACAACGATCGCGGCCTGGTCCTGGGCGAACAGGCCGTAGAGCTCCTCGACGCGTGCCTTGGGGTGCACGACCCCGCTGATGGGCGTCATCGTCTCAGACGCGGTGGAGCGTGCGTTGACAGCGCCCGACTGGAGCCCGCGGAGCAGATCGACCTCGTGAACCATGCCCAGGGGCTTGCCGTTCTCGTCCACGACGGGGATCTGGCTCACCCCGCTCGTGCGCATGGACTCGATGAGCTGGGTGATCGAGCGGTCCTGGGTCGCGGTGATGATGTCCCGCCCCGCGGCGCCGTTCGCGAGGATGTCCCCGATGTGCCCCAGGCCCTTCTCGGGCTCGAGGAACCCGTGCATGCGCATCCAGTCATCATTGAGGTATTTCGACAGGTAGCGCGACGCGTTGTCGGGCAGGATCGCGACGATCTTCTTCCCGCTCCCCCACTCCTTCGCGAGGCGGAGCGCGATGTGCGCCATGCCGCCCGACGAGCCGCCGCACGCGAGGCCCTCCTCGCGTGTCAGCCGCCGCGCCGTGGTGAAGCACTCGTAGTCGTTGACCTGGTACATCTCGTCGACGACGGAGGGGTCGAACGCGCGGCAGATGATGTCCTCACCAAGCCCCTCGACCTTGTACACATAGGGCGTGCTGGGTACGCCAGTTTTGAAGACGCTGTAGTGGACGCTGCCCAGCGGGTCGACGCCGATGATCTTCGCCTTCGAGCCCATCTTCTTGAAGTAGCGTCCGATCCCAGAGATCGTCCCCCCGGTGCCGGTCCCGACGACGATCGCGTCGACCTGCCCGCCGTCGGTCTGGTCGTAGAGCTCGGGACCCGTCGTGTTCTCGTGGGCCTCGATGTTCCACTGGTTGTGGTACTGGTCCATGTAGAACGAGTTGGGGGTCTCCGACGCCATCCGCTTGGCGACATTCACATAGTGATCGGGGCTGTCGCCCGGGACATCGGTCGGCGTGATGATGACCTCGGCGCCGAAGCCGCGCAGGCCGTCGATCTTCTCCTGGCTCATCTTGTCGGGCATCGTGAAGACGGCCCGGTAGCCCTTCGCGGCCGCCGTCATCGCGGCGCCCATCCCGGTGTTGCCGCTCGTGTTCTCAACGATCGTCCCCCCGGGCTTGAGGAGGCCCTCCTGCTCGGCTTTCTGGATGATGTACGCCGCCATGCGGTCCTTGATGGACCCCGCGGGGTTCATGTACTCGCACTTGACGAAGACATCCGCCCAGCCGGGCTCGACGAGTTTGCGCAGGCGGACGAGCGGGGTGTTCCCGATCGCATCGAGGATCGAATCGAAGGTCTGCATAATGGTGTATCCGGAAGGAGAACGACGGAGGCGCCACGACCGCCGCCCGGCGCCGGACGGCGACTTCCAACAGGGTACGCCCACCCGCTCCCGAACGGTCGACCCAAAGCGGACCCGATTCGTGGCAATCCCGGGAGTTCCGGTGCAATCCGGGCGTTCGCAGGCCGATGTCTCACGGTCCGGCCCCACCGCGCGGGTCCGGAAACCACTGATCCATCGGAGGCTCCATGAGCAACCCGAATCCCCCCTCCAAGAGCATGGCCGACGGCGGCACCCCCGGCGGCATCCTGCTCGACGCCGGCACCAACGAACTCGAAGTCCTGGTGTTCCGCATGGGTCCGCAGCACTACGGGGTCAATGTCGCCAAGGTGCGCGAGGTCATCCGGGGCGAGACCCCCAGCGAGCCCCCCAAGATGCACAGCTCGGTCATCGGGGTGATCAACAAGCGCGGCTCGCTGATCCCCCTGGTCGACCTGGGCAAGCACTTGGGCCTTCCCCCCGTCGATCCGTCCAACATCGATGACGCGCGCATCATCGTCACCGAGTTCAACGGCATGGTCGTCGGATTCGTCGTCGAGGCGGTCGAGCGCATCCACCGCCTGGGATGGGACCGCGTTCAGGGCGTCCCCGAGATGGGCGAGGGCGACGAGGGCGTCAACTACTCGACCTGCACGGGGATCATCCAGTTCGACGAATACCTCCTGCTGATGGTCGATTTCGAGTCGATCACCGACTCGATCCGCATGGAGGACAAGCTGCACATCACCAGCGTCGATAACCCGCTGAGCATCGATCGGGGCGGCGTCCGCCTCATCATGGCAGAAGACTCCGCGTTCATGCGCGACGCGATCGGGACGGTCTTCCGCCGGAGCGGGTACACCAACGCCTCGATCTTCTCGAACGGGCAGGCCGCGTGGGAGGCGATCGCCGCCGCCGCCGAGCGCGGCGAACGACCCGACATGGTCATCAGCGACATCGAGATGCCCGGGATGGACGGGCTGCACCTGACCAAGCAGATCAAGAGCGACCCGCGGCTCGCGGATGTGCCCGTCGTGCTGTTCAGCTCGCTGATTACCGAGGAGAACCGCAAGAAGGGCGAGCAAGTCGGCGCCGACCGGCAGATCTCGAAGCCCGAACTGCCCGAGCTCGTCCGGATCGTCGACGAGTTCGTGCATCAGGGCGCGGCGCTGATCAAGTCGGCGGCGTGAGACTCGGCTCGCAACCGCGACGAAAGCCCCCTCGTATCGCCGTGGATGGACGATGCCTCGTCGCTGTTCCAGTTGGAACTCGCGTTCTCACCCTGGATGGATGTTCCTCGGGCGACCGTTTGGGTCTTGCTTACGGTCTTCGCGATCCTGGTGCTCCATCTCCGCACCGTCGGGTGGCGTCAAGTCGATCCCGCTCGGTACTGCTGGCGATGCGGTTACCCCGAGAAAGGAATGCCAACCGGAGCACTCTGCCCAGAATGCGGCGGCACATTTGAACCAAAGAAGGAACGCCGGATCCTCAAGTACGACTGGACCGGGGCGTGCCAGTCGTTGCTCGTCGTCCTCGCGTTCGCGGGGGCATATGCCTCGTCGCCCATGATCTGGGCAGCCTGGTACCGGGCCGACGGCTGGCTGAGAATGCGACCGACGGATATTCCCTGTCTATTCCGCACATCCGAGCTGCTTGGCCTCGGACTGGCACTCACGGTCATACTTCTCCCCATTCTCAGCCTGCGAAAACGATGCCGATCGTGGCTGTTCGCCCTCTTGCTCGCCCTCGTCGCGATGGGCTCGTGGATCGGGTTTCTTCGCCTCGTCTGGGAATCCGGTGCGGTCACCTGGCACGGTCAACAAACGATCCACTGGTAAGGAATGAGTTGCACCGACCGAGCGGCTATGCTCGGCTTCATGCGAGTCCTCCTCACCAACGACGACGGGATCCGGGCGCCGGGCATCATCGCGCTGCACGACGCGCTCCGCGCCGAGGCGGGCCTCGCGATCGAGGAGATCCTCGTCGTCGCGCCGCTCACGGTGCAGAGCGCCACGAGCCACGGGATCACCTTCCACGAGCCCCTGATGACCAGGACCGTGCGCGCCAGCGAGACCATGACGGGCGTCGCGGTCGACGGTCGCCCCGCGGATTGCACCAAGCTCGCACTGACCAACCTCTGGCCCGAGCGGTTCGGGGACGGCGCGCGCCCCGATCTGGTCATCAGCGGGATGAACATGGGCGCCAACGCCGGGATCAATGTGATCTATTCGGGAACCGTCGCGGCAGCGATCGAGGCGGCCTTCCTCGGGCTCCCCTCGATCGCGGTGAGCATGCACCTGCACCGGGGGACGCCCGACTACCGGGTCGGCGCTGCGCACGCGGCGCGCACGATCGCGCACCTGCTCCGGGGCGGATTCCCCGATCCCCACACCTGCCTGAACATCAACATCCCGCGGTGCGAGACCGAGGACCCGACCCACGCGGACCCGATCGATCCGCTCGTGTGCCGGATGAACACGCACGGGCTCGTCGATCGGTACGAGAAGCGCACGAGCCCGTCCGGGGACGACTATTACTGGCCCAACGCGGACGGGATGGAGTTCCGAAGCGCCGACGACGGGACGGATGTCGAGCGCTTGTTCGAACGGTGCATCACCGTCACCCCGCTGCGGTACGACCTGACCGACGACGCGGCGCTCGAGCGGTGGCGCAGCCGGGTCTGAACCCTGCGCACGGAGACGCGCGATGGATGGCTCCGCTGAGTTGGTGTTCGACGCCTGGATCGAGCGGTTGTCGCTGCTCGGGAACGCGGTGCGCGCGGAAGTGGTCCGCCGCCGGGGCGAGTCGGGCCTGCACGAGCCGGTCGCCCACCAGGGCGGCGACACGCTCTACGCGATCGACCGGCGGGTGGAGCCGATGATCCTCGAGCACGCGCGTCGCTGGGCGGACGAGGTGGGGCCGGTGCGCCTGACCTGCGAGGGGATCAACGAATCGGGAGAGGTCCTGCTCAGGGACCCCGATCGTGCGCACGACGCCGACTCGGTGTGGCGTGTGCTGATCGACCCGATCGACGGGACGCGGAACATCATGTACGACAAGCGGTCGGCCTGGTTCCTCGGCGCGGTCGCGCCGGAGAGCGCGGGGCGGGGCGAGGCGAGGCTCTCCGACTGCGTCGCGTCGGTGATGATGGAGTTGCCCACGAGCAAGGCGAACCGGGTCGACGATTTCGCGGCGACCGCGGCGGACCGCCCCGTGTCGTGCGCACGGTCCGTTCTGGATGAAACGGGCGCGATCGTCGCGAGCGAGGCCCTGTCGGTGGCGCCCTCGGGAGCGACGGACCTGAGGCACGGCTGGGCGCAGGTCAGCAGTTTCTTCCCGGGGACCAAAGCCCTCGCGGCGGATCTCATGGAGCGCATCGCCCGCGAAACACTCGGGACGGTGCGCGCGGGCGAGGCGCTCGTGTTCGATGACCAGTACCTGACGACGGGCGGGCAGCTGGTCGAGCTGATCTGCGGTCGGGACCGGTTCTGCTGCGATCTGCGCCCGCTGATGTTCGAGATCGTGCGCCGGAACGGGGGCGCCGCGGCTGAAGGGCTGTGCTGCCATCCCTACGACATGGCGGGCCTGCTGATCGCACAGCGGTCGGGCGCGATCCTGACCGACGGGTTCGGGCGGGACCTCGACGCGCCCTTCGGGGTGCGCGAGTCGGTCCATTGGTGTGGGTACGCGAATCGGTCATTGCGCGACGCGATCGAGCCGATTATCCGGGGGTGGCTGCGTGAGCACGGCGTTGCGCCGCCCTGAGACGCGGGTGGCGGATCGCCCGCGGCTTCGGGCACACGATCGGGGGAATGAGCCGGATGACCGGGCCTGTCCGCAAAGCCGTCATCACCGCCGCGGGCCGGGGAACGCGTCAGTACCCCGCGAGCAGCGCGGTGCAAAAGGAGATGTTCCCGCTGGTCGATCGGGACGGGCTGACCAAGCCCGTGATCCAGATCATCGGGGAGGAAGCGATCCGCGCGGGGTGCGAGGAGATCTGCCTCGTGGTGCAGCCGGGCGACGAGACGCTCTACACCGACTATTTCCGGGAGATGACAGGCGAGACGCTCGCGGCCTTCGCGGACAAGCCCTGGGCGATCGAAGCGGCGGAGGCGCTGGCAGAGTTCGGGCGGCGCCTGCGCTTCGTGAGCCAGGATTGTCCCGAGGGCTACGGGCACGCGGTCTACCAGGCCCGGGACTTCGTTGGGGATGAGCCCTTCCTGCACCTGCTGGGCGATCACATCTATATCTCGTCCGCGACACAATGCTGCGCACAGCAGTTGATCGATGTCTACGAGCAGAACGCGTTCGAGGCGCTCAGCGCCGTGCAGCGCACCCCCGAGCATCTGCTGCATCTGTTCGGCACGATCAAGGGGCGATCACTCGACGGTGAAGGGGCGGTGTGGGTCGCGGAGGCGATCGAGGAAAAGCCCGAGATCGAGCACGCCCGACGGCGGCTGCGAACCCCCGGGCTCTCGACGGGTTCCTATCTGTGCCACTTCGGGATGCATGTGTTCCCGCCCGCGATCTTCGAGGCGCTGCATCACCACATCGAACACGACATCCGGATCAACGGGGAGATCCAGCTGACCAACGCCCAGGCGTTCATGCGGGCCGAGCTGCTGGGCGACGAGGACGCGTACGGTGCGTGCGCCATCGCGGGTCGGCGGTTCGACACCGGGATCCCCTACGGCCTGATGGAAACACAGCTGGGCCTGGCGCTGGCGGGGAAGCACCGGGGGGAGATCGTCGAATCGATCGCGCTGCTGCTCGCCGAGCATCTGAGCCCGGTCGCACGGCCGCAGGGGTGAGCGCCCCCGCGAAGCGCGGGCGACTGCGGTTCGCGTTCCGGGCGGGTCGGGCGAACTGGGCGGGGGGAGCCCGATTGTCCGGGGCTGTGGGGGCCGGCTATCATGGTCCCGCAGAGGTTCCCCTCGGGGCCTCGGCGGGGTGTAGCGCAGCTTGGTAGCGCGTCTCGTTCGGGACGAGAAGGTCGGAGGTTCGAATCCTCTCACCCCGATTCTGACAGTGGATGACAAGTCGCGACCATTCAACGGTTTGCGATCATCCTCGTCTTCCTCTCCATCAAGGCAGTCCGTGACAGGCTGAGCCTTGTTCGGCCCCTTTCTGCCATACAAAAGCGGCCTATGCGCGGCCAACTTTTCGGCCGAACCTGCGACCTTCTCGTCGGCGGAACCTCCGCGCGTCTCTTTGTCGCTGATTTCATCCCTCGTGATGCGTGGCAGTCTGCCGATCGTCGCGGCCATCGGCAACGCTTCGGAGTCCGTGTAGGTGACCGCCGTCAGCCTCGGATCCGAGTGGCGGAGATGGGCCTGGGCAAGCCGCTGGCCGACGCCCTGGCTGGCGAGGAAGGTCGTCAGCGAGACGCGGATCGCGTGCATGTCGAAGTACCGCTCGCCGTCGTGAGCCTCGATGCCGGCGGCCTCCAAGTCGGCGAGGAAAGCAGGGCGGCCCGGTACCGAGGTAAAGACCGGATCGCTCGGCTCGGGCTCCCCGCGGGAGTGCTTCATCCCCACGAGGCGTTCGGCGAGCTCTGGATGCAACGCGAGCACATCGTCCCGTTTCGACTTGGTCGTGTGCCCCCGCAGACGGAGGATCGGCGGATCGGCGTCGAGCACAAGATCCGACCACCGGAGCGCTTTCGCTTCCGACTTCCGCAGCCCGGTCCAGAAGAGAGTGAGGTAGAGCGTCGCCCGCTCGAACCCGACGGCACGCAGCTTCGCCGCCCGTCGCTCGGAGACTTTCGCGCCGAGCTTGCCTTTGCGGGGACCGCGATTGAACCGCTGGGCGGAGAGCAGGGGCCGCTGGGCCATGATGAGCATGATGTTCCCGAAGCTGTACCGGTGAAACCGGCTCATGGCGTTCAGGAACGCCGTGAACTGCTCGCTGCTGCCGGACTCCAGCTGCTCGGCGAGATGTGTGAGGGCGGACTCGCTGAGATCGCGAGCCCGTTCGGCGTTGGATGGGGACGGGGTTGACGCCCCTTTGGGCGTGCCCCCGCTCATCGGGACGCATCCGCTCGGGCTTTCACCCGGGCGGCTGTGCGGGTCTGCTCGGTTGCCGCGGCGCGGGATGCCGAGGCGCCCCCGGCGCGAGGCGTCGGGGGCTTGGGTTGGCTATCGGCGGGCTCTGCGTCTGGACCGTCCCGGTTCTGCGAGCGGTCCTGGAGCTGGAGCTCATGGATCCTGGTGTGGGCCCGGTCGGCGACCTTGGCGATGACCAGCAGATCGTCGCGGTTGAAGCTGGCCGTGGACTTCCACGATCCCGAGTCCGGGTCGCGGTAGAGCCGCTCGAAGGTGATCCCGTAGCGTGTCCCGCTGTCGGTCTCGTTGGCCCAGATCGCCGCGTTGATCGCGCCGATCCGGATGTGGTCGATGGGTGTTGGTTTGGTCATAGTGCGTTCCTTTCTTTGCTGGTTGACCATGTCGTCCTCCCCGGACGCCGGGCGCAGGCCCCGCGCGGGTCGGCACGACGGTGGCAAGCCTGGTCCGCTCGGAGCCGAGCCCCTGGAAGGGGCGAGCCCGGGTCTGCCGGCTGCACACGCCCACACACTTGGTGGGCACGGAAGCCAGACGGCGGCTTGTCCAACGCCGAGCACGGCGTCACGACATGTGCAGGTTCAATCAGCCAGAAACCCGGGACGCGGGCAACACCGTCCCCAACGACCTTCGGGGATGGCCGGGCACCCGAGTCTGGGCCGAGTCGAAGCGACTCCCGGGGACACCGGTCTCAAATGCGGCGTCCTGCGGTAGAGTTGGATTCATGTTGCGGATCCACCAGTGCAAGAGCGCCGAGGCGGCGCAGTCTTATTTCACGCAGGGCCTCGCCCGCGAGGACTATTACATCGACGGCCAGGAGATCGCCGGCCGATGGGGCGGCCGAGGCGTCGACCTGCTGGGTCTGACCCGGATCGCTGAAAATGAGGGCGTTACGAGAGGCGCGTTCGTGTCGCTGACCGAGAACCGCCACCCCATCAATGGCGAGCGGCTGACGCAACGGACCAAGGCGGACCGCACGATCGGCTACGACTTCAACTTCCATGCCCCCAAGGGCGTCTCGGTGCTGCACGCGATCCACGGTGATGACCGGATCCTGGAGACATTCCGGGCGGCGGTGCAGGAGACCATGCAGGAAATCGAACGCGACGCGGCGACCCATCGCTGCAGAGCATCACCTTCACACCGCAAGGCGAGCAGAGGAAGAAACTTCCCCGTTCGCCGGAGCCGGGAGATCTCCCCGTGCCTTCCGCGGAGCTGCCGGTGTTCAAGGATAAACGGGTCTCGGCACTGTGGGAGCGCCTCCAGTCCAAGCCTCCGAGCTGGGAGGTGTCTGCCCGCATCATCAACCCACTACCAGTGGCGCGGCAACACGAGACATGCTTCGCCGTGCCAAGCCGTCCTTGTTCGGCCGACGGGAGCAACGCCGCTTGGTAACCGCAGGGCACGGTGACAACCCGCCGAGATTTGATGTGATGATCGGCAAGGCATCGGTCGATCGGGCCGTGCGGTTAGTGCACACATTGACGCGTGCGATGACCGAGATCGGTGTCCGCATCGAGACCGGCAACGGCCGGTGCGGGCACACGCCACGACCGGTACTCACGCTGTTCGATGTCAGATTGCAGCTGCGAGTCCGTGAACTGACGACCCGGAAGCCGCATACCCGGCCGGGCTCACCGTCCCCGAAACCAAAGGCGCCGACCTGCAGACCACCGGGGCCGGGAAGGGAGTTCCCACGTGACCGCTGATCCGCTCGACCGACTCCGCCGCCCCGGGGCGCCGCCGGCCAACACGCCGCCGGCAACGCAGTGCCCGACCGGTGACACCGTCTCCAACCATCCGCCCGTTGCACCCACCTGGGCGGGGCCGTGTCTCCGGCTGACCGGGGACGCCCAGCCGCCGGCGTTGACTCTGAGACATCGCGACGGCCGCCTGCTGGCCCTGACCTACAGCTACTTGAGCGGGGTCGCGTTCGACCCGGCGACCGGGATCACGCTGACATTCGTTGGGCACGCGGTCAGCATTCAGGGCCGTCGCCTGAAGCCGGTGTTCGACGCCGTCGCCAGCCAGAGGGCAATGGATCTGGCGGAGGCACCGGGCGACGTCGACGAGGGCGGGGGCGAGGAGCCAACATCGAGGTATTCGCAATCACGGCATCCTCGGAGCATTAAAGTTCGGCTGTGCCAACATGTGCGTTCCACGAGACCGGGATGCTGGTTCTCCGAAGATGAGTCATCAGTGCACAGGAGACCGCGAGCATGATTCTGAACATCGCAACACAGATGCCGCCGATCGAGTTTCCGATCAACCCGTTCGGCGTCGCGGCCGCCGTAGGTGCGGCTGGTCTCGCGATCGCGATGCTCATCAACTGGGTCCGGGCCGCGGCGCCGCCGAACTCTCGGCGGAAACATCGACACCGCTAGTTGCGTCGGCGGGCTCAGAAATCATCCAGGCCGCCGTCCTGCGTAGGACGACGGCAACTGGGGGCGACAGCCGCCCGACTCCCATCGCTGTTCCGGGGAGTCATCGCCTCCGCCGCATGGACGCGAACCCGCCGGCCGCGGCAAGAGCCATGATGCTCATTGGCGCGGGGACGAATGCCGCCCCGGACCCGCTGGGACCAAAGTCGTAGAACGGGTCGTTGTCCACATTCTGGAACACGTCGTTCATGGTCGAACCATCGGCGAACGTCAGGCTCACCGCGATGCCGACCATATCAGCGGCGGCGAACACCCAGTTGTCAACATCGGCATAGAAGCTGACGATGGCTCCGTTCCGGAACGAACCCGGTGCGAAGTCGATCCGCAGATTGTCGCCGTTGTCCCCCGGGAACGAAAAGGAAATGTCGGCGATGCTGGCGCCGGAGACATTGTCAACACTCACCCCGAAGCCGGAGTCGAACTGCCGTCCGCCGCCGGGGAGGTCAAGCTCGACTCGAACCAAGTCCAAGGCGGAGTCGTTCGCGACTCCCCAGAAACCGGGATGCAGCGAGGGATCTTGGACGCCCTGCGCCTGCACAAGGATGATGTCCGCCGATGCGGTCGCCGCTGTCAGAGTGAAGAAGGTCGCCAGTGCGGAAAACCGGTTCATGTGTCGTCCTTTCTGCGAGGTTCAGCCCGGAATATGCCCCGTGTGCAGTGAATGTCCACGATCTTTGCGGAGAGAACTGCAGTTCCGCAGAACTGCGGCTTCACCAGCACCCGACGCACACCTCTGTGCGTTGAGCACCATGGCGGCAGCAGTCGTCGCGATCCCGCGGCATGTGAGACCTCGTCCTCGATCGGGAGGACAGATCGCTGCCGGATCGGAGTCACCATCGGGGGTCACCCGACCCCGCCCCGATGGTGAGTGCGGGGAGGCAGCCTCTTCGACCCCATCCCCACCCCGCTGCCGGACGGTTCGATCCTGAGGGGGTCTCGACCCGGTTGACCGTGCCGCATGGTCGATCGCGCACGCCGATCGAGCCCGACTGTCTCGCATTGGACCGCTTCACCGATCCACGCATTGATCCGGGTAGACTCGCCCGCATGCTGAGGTTCGGGAGGAAAAAAACGCAGCAGACATCTCGCACAGACCCGTGGTCGCTCGACCGACCAATGCTCCGGTTCGGGGGCACGGACGCGTGGACCATCCGCGACGCCTGCGCCGGGACCCTGATCTTCGGCGACACGGGCTCGGGCAAGACCTCGGGCTCCGGGCAGACCATCACCATGGCGATGTTGGAGGCGGGATTCGGCGGGTTGGTCTTGACCGCCAAGTCGAGCGAGACGGACCGCTCGCGGAAGTACATGGACCGCTGCGGCCGGACCGAGGATCTGGTCGTCTTCTCGCCCGAGGGCCCCCACCGCTTCAACTTCATGGAGTACGAGCGCCGCCGCATGACCCGGGGCGGGGGTAAGGGGTGCTGCGTCTACATCATCCAGACTGTTTCAAACTACCACCACACCCTCGGGCCCGGCGGCCACTAGCGGCCCGCCGGAGGGCTGACCATCCAGAATCCAATCCCTGATCGGGTTCTGAACGGTCGTTGATTTCTTGGTTGACAACCTGATTTTGTCAATGTATACTTTTCGGAATGAAACGAGATTTTGTCAACAATCCCGAGCGAATCGGCCGCCACATGCGGCAAGGGCGGATCGCTGCCGGCCTGACGCAGGATGAGGCCGTGGGCGAGCTTGAGGAAAGAGGCATCAGTCTGACCAAGGCTGGGCTCTCGAAATACGAGCGTGGCGGGAGCGCACCCAAGCCGACGGTCCTGCGTGGCCTCGCGGCCGTGTACGGGGTTGAGGTTGGGTTCTTCTTAGAGGAGGCCGGCGTTGAGGTGGAGTGGCTCGCGTTCCGCAAGGCAGCCAAGCTGGGCAAGACTGCTCAGGAACGGATGAAAGCGATCGCGGAGTCCCAGGTCGACGCGTTCGTGACCCTGAGGCGGGCCCTGGAACCCTGGCGGCAGACGGAATCACCGGCGTGCACGACCGTACGCGAGATCGACGACATCGAGACCGCCGCACTGACGCTCCGCCGTCATTGGGATCTCGGGATGCAGCCCATCGAGAGTGTGACAGGCGCAATCGAGGACAGCGGCGGCATCGTCGTTGAACTGGACGACGATCAGGATCTGTTTGGCGGACTCTCGGGCTGGGCAGACGACGCAACACCGATCGTGGCCGTCAGCCGCGCTGTTACCGACGACAGGCGACGCTTCAGCCTCGCACACGAGCTCGGGCATCTCGTGATGAACATCGAGGCTGACCTCGATGAGAAGACAGAAGAACGCTGGGCCCATCGCTTCGCCGCCGCGTTCCTGGTCCCTGCCGAGGTTGCCAGACGCGAACTCGGCGAGCGGCGCCGGCATCTGGATTTCCGCGAACTGATGCTGCTGAAACAGAAGCACGGCCTGAGCATGGCGGCATGGATATTCCGGGCATCGGATCTCGGGATCATCGAGCAGGCCCACGCACGCACGCTTTTCGCCGAGATGGGTCAACGCGGCTGGAGACGGCACGAGCCTGTTGATTTTGAGGGTGAGGAGCAGCCGACCAAGTTCAGGCAGCTGATCTTCCGCGCACTTGCCGAGGGGATTCTGAGTCGCACGCAGGCCGAGCGGCTCTGCCCCGGGGTCTCGCGCGACACGGGCGACGACGGCGTCTCGCCAGCGACCGCGATGGACCCTCGCTCGCTGCACCGGCTCCCGCGGACCGAGCGCGAGCGGCTGATTGAGCAGGCCGCCGCGGTGGTCGAGAAAGACTACCGAAACGGCGGATCGCTCAGCGGCTTCGATGCCATGACAGAGGAGGATCACGCCGATGACCCCCTCTGACTCTCCGCCTGATCCTCGCCGCGGTGAGGTCTGGCAGATCCGGTTTGACCCGACCAAAGGTGCGGAAGTCGGCAAAACCCGTCCCGCGGTCGTGATGAATATCCCGGCGGTTGGCCGGTTGCCTCTGCGCATCGTCGTGCCGATCACGGGCTGGAAAGATCACTGGGCCACCACGCCGTGGCTGATCCACCTCCGACCCAGCTCGCGCAACGGTCTCAACAAGCCCTCCGCGGCGGACGCGTTCCAGGCGAAATCTCCCTCCATCGACCGTTTTCAAAAGCGGCTCGGCGAGCTCAAGGCAGACGAAGTGGAGCAGATCGCCGCGGCGATCTGCCTGTGTGTGGGGGCGTGATGGGCGCGAACTCTGTGAAGTTGACCGTTGCATCGCCAGTCGAGAAACCAGTCTCCAGAGACATTTCCTGGCCAACGACCCTGCATCTGTATGTCCGCGCCGGCGGTCGGTGTCAGCTCAGAGGCTGCAACGACTACCTCCTAGAACACCATGTCACCAAGAAGGGCGGGAACTTCGCCCAGCGCGCGCACATCTACGCCTTTAGCCCGAGCGGGCCGCGAGGGCACCCGGACGGCGAGTTCGATCCGCACCACATCGGGAACCTGATGCTGCTCTGCCCGAAGTGCCACAAGCTGATCGATGACAACCCGGAGGAGTATCCCGTCGATCGGCTCAAGAGAGACAAGAAAGAGCATGAGTCCCGAATCCTCAGGCTCACCGAAACACCCCCAGATTTGACGACCGTGTACGTCTCGACCGTTGAATCGAGCGATGAGTGATCCACTGCGGTCTGCGTGATGAGATTCGAGTTGTCGTCGTAGACAAAGAGCAATGCGCTCCCGTCCGGCGTCGTCAGCTCCAGCCAACGGTCCACTAGGCGTTCTAGCCTGGAGTCAGGTCTGGTGCCTGGATGAGACGGGTGCTGACTACTCCGCGAGGCCCGATTGCGGCCCGCGAAACTGCCATCGCCATAAATATCTGTACTGCAATACCTTGAGACAGCACTCTGGCATGTTCGGGACGAGAGCAGTCGTGACATGTCGTGCCTGGTTCCGACACGTCGCGCAACCTCGACCCGCCTCGTTTTGTACGAGAAGGTTGCGAGTTCGAATCCTTTCACCCTGCGGGGGGGACCAGAAAACGGGTACGGTCCAGGTGCGCTATGAGGTCTGCTGTGCTGTTGGTCGATTCAAATCAGCTTCATTGCGATCTTGCCTGCAACTACGGCGACGTCGACGAGCGTGTTAATGGTCTTCTGCGCGTCCTGCCTCGCTTCCACGGCCTGCTGAGCGGCGGCTACCTCGGCCTTAAATTTGGCGAGATCGGCATTGGTTAGTACGGTAGCGATGGCATTCAACGCCTGTAGCTCGCGGGCCTGGGCGATGTGACGATCGAGCTGCTCGATCTTGCGTTTCATCGCACGGGATCTCGTCTGGCTGAAACTGAACGGCGTGTGTTGGGCGAGATCGAGGGAATCCTCAAGTACCCACTTCGCCTCATAGAGGGCGCCGATGGCATCCGCACGGCTGAACGAGGTCGAACGCTGAGCTTCCGAGAGAGCCTTGGTGATCTTCTCGAGCGCGTTGGCCTGCTTAGACGCCTCGCCGGCACTCGGTGTCGTGCCGTTGGTAAAGTGCTCGAACAATGGATCGAGCAGCAGCCGAAGCTCGGAGCCGAAGTCGATGAGGTCCTTGACGTTCATGATGGGTTCCCCGAGAAGAGTCAGGTGGCTTTGGCAAGCGCCTCAAGCACCGCGGCTCGTGCATCCTCGAGCTGTTTCTGCGTCTTCTGGCGGCGTTTCTCGATCTCTTCCGCTGTCTTCTGTTCAACGTCGCGCACTTGGTCGCTGAGCTGCTCAACGACCAGGGTGACCCGAACGACGCTGTGCACGTCGATCGACTTCACGACGAACGAGTCGGTGTCCGTGACGTATTCGGTGATCGCCTTGTTGTTCTCACCGAGCTTACCGGCCGCTGAGGCGACTTCATCGTAGAGCTGAGCGACGGTGCGGACCCGCTCTTCGTGCAGCGCGGCGATGGCGACGCGTTCCTCACGCGCGGCCCGCTCAATCTCGGCAAGCTTCATCAGCAGAAGCTTTTGCTTACCGGTGCCCTCATCGGCCGTAAGGAGGATCTCGGCGCGCAGTTGATCTAGCTCCCATGTTAACAGTTTGTTATGCAGCTTCGCGTCCAGTTCAGCCTGCTCACGAAGGGCGCCAATGAAGTTGTCTTTCTCCGACTTCAGAGTCTCGCTTAGCCGAGCATAGTACGCGTCCTGCGACTCGGAGAGGTCCTTGATCGCCTGACGCCCGACGCAACCTCCAGCGATCAGCGAGGAGACGAGCAGAACAATCATCGAGCAGCAACGGATCATTGGCCACCTCCACCAAGCGCGCTGTATGCATCGGAGAACGTCGTCTTCAGCGCGGCAGCCTGATCGTCGGATATCGTCACGTCCTGCTGCAGCCAAGCGTCGATTGTGGTGGCCGCGACTCTCATGACCGCGACCTGATCCCGAAAGAGCTTGAACTGACGCTTGGCGCTGGCCCGCGTCTCCTGCACGCTGGCGACATCCTCAGCGATGCTCTGGAAGAGATCGACGTACTCTTCGTCGAGTCGCGTCGGGCGCCGCCGGCGGATGTCGCGCACCTGATCGGTCAATTCTGCCGCCCTGACGAGGCCTGCGGGGTCAAGAGCATTGGACAAATGTTCTTCCGCTTCCTTGACGTCGGCCAGCGTGTTGGCCGTTGGGTTCGTGTGGTACGCAATCAGCTTGTCGAACCACTCCTTGCCCGCCGCCTTGATCTTGTCTTGATCTGCCTTTGCAAGCGGCGTGTCGTCCACTTTCTTAACCGCATTGATCCGCTTGACGGTTGCCCTTGCGTCGTTCCTCACCGACGCGAGATCCCATCGGCCCAGCTGTCCCGGAGTGGCAAAGCTCGCGGCGAGCGAGAGCTCGACCTCGCGCTTGTAGGTGTCGAATACCTCATCCACCGTGACCTGCTTGTCAGCCCCGTTATCCTCGACCGCGAGATCGATCGCCTGTACCGCCAGTTCGACGAATGCGGCTTCGACAATCAAACGCTCCTGCTCGCGGTGAAACGCGTCGACGCCGGACTGCAGCTCGCCGACCGCCTTCTCAAGCGATGCCACTAACTCAAGCTGCGCCTGGGACGCTTCTTTAAGTTCGGGCGGCGTGGAGCAGCCCGCAAGGACAACGATGTTGATGCACCCCAGGAGGACCAATGCCGAGCGTATATCAAGCAGCTTCATCGTGACCCCGTTCAAATCGGAAGGGTGGACTTCGTGGGCGACAGTATCCATCAGTCAGCAACTGCCATTTGACTTTGGGCAGCGACGCTGTCCAGATGCGCACGTTAATGTACCAACTTTTTGTATCGTGGTAGGCCGATTTGGCTGCATGTCGACAATGACGGCCTCCACACCCGCTGCGACGGGCACGATGCCACCGTGACTCGCACGCCTGAACCGGGTGGGCCTCAGCCTTCGTACCATTCGTCAGCAGTGTAACTGCTTCTTCCCTGCCCACTGCTGAAGCGTGCGAAGCGTAACGGAGCACGGCTCAACGGCCCCGCTCGATAACCCCACGAGCACGGCTTCGAGTGCCGGCGGGCAGGAGCAGAACAACACGATGGGGCTACACTCGTTTCTGGGTTACCGCCTGCCGGCACCAGAGACCATCGCTGCTCGCCCGCCCTCCGCTCCGTTCCGGGTGGCCCAGCAAGGACGTAGATAGTATTTTGCTACGAGTGGAGACGGTTGCTCCACCACTAGCGGAGGATTGCCATGACTGAGGCGTTTTTCACATGGTCGTCATTCGGGACTCTCACCGGGAGCACGCTCGTTGTGGTCGTCGTTGGCAACGTTCTTGCTGATGTCTTCGGTTGGCGCCGGAAGTGGTTCTTGTTGCTGCTGTCTATATTAGTCTCGTGGGCGGCGTCTAGCTTAAATCACTTCGTCCCGGAACAGGCGCGGAATGACGTTGGTATTGAGGATCGGAGCTCTGACCCGATAGTCGATAGATCTGACGACAACACGAACGATGATTCCGAGGAGAATTCGCCGAAAGATACAACCGGAATAGAGCCCAACCGCATGGACACGATCGAACCAGGGACCGCCTCGTCCGCACCGTGGTTCCTGCAGATGTTGCTCATCGGCTTCAATGGGTGTCTCATCTATTCTTGTGCCTTCGGCCTTCAGAACTCCGTAATCGCGCCAGCGGGATCTCGGGCCGGGGGCTCGCGGGACACTAATGGAAACGGAAGAGAGGATGAGAAGGAAAGACGAGAAGCGGAAGAGGAGTTGGAGTCTCGTGTATCATCGACGTCTACCGACGCCGTCCAGGGCGAAAGGTGGCGGCGCTGGGGCCAGCCATGGGAGCCGGTGCTATAGCCGTTTGGTTCGGCGAAAGCGAAAGATTGCGCCTCCCATACGCCGTGTCTGCCGCGGCATGTCTCTTGGAACGGGGACGCTGACGTGATCAATCAGATCCGTGACCCTTCGAGGTTGTTGGAGCACATTGACTCTGAACTCGAAGCGGGCGACGCCAAACGTGGGCTGCAGAGCAGTGGGGCCATGCGACTCGATGTCGTCAGGGGGAGCAGTTCGGCCGAGCGTGGTTCGGAACTCGGCCTCCTCGTTAGAGCGGGTGCGGATGTCCTCCGCTCGGGGCGGCGGCCGGCTTCGGAAGAGGAACAAGCCGGGCTGGAAGCGATCGTGCATTTGTATTCGCGCCCAGCGATCGCGATTCAGAATGACTCATTCAAGCTCGCGCCCGGTATTGACCGCGAGTGGCGGACGCTTGAGACCCATCGGAGCAAGATAGAGTCGATCATCCCCTCGGCTGGACGGATCAACGTGGACGGGCATGCGCTTTACGATTGGATCGGTACGGGATTCCGGATCGGGAACGACGCAGTTCTAACAAATCGACACGTCGCCCAGGAGTTCGCCGACTCAGACATGGGATGGACGTTCATCGAGGGTATAGATGTATCGATAGGAATGCGCCACGAACATAATCAGAAGAGAGAGAAAGTCGCGTACCAACTTGTTGGTCCGGTAAGAGTGCACAACGTCTACGACGCGGCTCTGATCCGACTGGAAAGCTCCACGCCGTCCGCAAGTTGCGTGCACTTCGCATCGTCTGACTCGAATGCCCGCAGGGGACGCGATGTCTACGTGGTCGGTTTCCCGGCCCACGACGAACGGCGAGAGATAAGTAATGCCATGCGGCGCATATTCGGCGATCTGTTCGGCGTTAAGCGGCTATCGCCCGGACGCTCGCTCGGCTGCCGCAGACGGAAGATCCGCGGGGAGCGTGTGCAGGTGCTCATCCACGATTGTTCAACGCTTGGCGGCAACTCGGGCTCGTGTGTCATTGACGTGGAGACAAATGAGGTGATCGGGTTACACTACGGCGGGAAGTATCGAAGGCGCAACGTTGCGGTTCCGATCTGGGCACTGATCGAGGATGGCTTTCTAAGCGAGCATATTTTGTGAGTCGAAGGTGAGACCCGTGAAGTTATCGCTCGTTTGGTACATCGAATCGAGGTCTTCCCTCGGCGGCGGTCCGCAGATGGGTAGCGCCGTCGTCGTGCGGGTTGTGCCGAAGGACGGCGGGGAGGGCACGAACCTTCTGCTCACGTGCCAGCACGTGGTCCGAAAAGATGATTGGGGCGAGGTCCACGAAGAAATCCTTGCGTTCCCTCCCGAGTTGGGATTCACCGACCCCGGGATCTGCAAAGACAGGGAACTCGGGCGGCCAACTGTTGGCTCGTTCCTCGCGACACCTTGGCGGGCGATCGATCAGCCCGAGAAACTCGATATCGAGTTCCAGGGGCTCGCGCACGATTGGATCCTTCTCGAGGTTGATGATCCTGAGTTTCAGAACGTTGATCGCGTGAAGCACTTTGCGACCGTTCATGCGGACCATGAACTCCGTGTGCTCGGGTACCCGGGAGGTGCGGAGAGCTTCCTTGCAGACCGCATTGTCCGTCCGACGCCCGCCACGCTGACGGTCATGGCCAGCGCCGAGCCGGGTTTGCTCCGGCTCACTGGTCCAGAAGGCGCGACGCAGCCTGGTATGAGCGGCGGGGGCGCGCTCGTGAACGGCGGTCTGTCGCTCGCCGGCATTCATCGAGCGCACTCCCAAGAGCAGCTCAAGTTTGGATCGGTCAGCATCGAACACATCGCCACGAAGCTGACCGAGCATGGATTTGAGTTCGTCGCGGATCGCAATAAGAGCCTGATCCCGCTTCAGCAGCTTGCGGTCCAAGCCTCGAGGTTGTGTGCCGAACTGCGGGAATCGCTCCGGACTGAGGCTCGCCCCGAGAATCTCTACTCGTCGAACGGCGGGGGTGACAAGCCGGATGACCCGCCTTCCGCTACGGTCTCATCGATGGTTGCACTCGCGCTGAGCCAGAGCGCGGACCGGTTCGGCGCATACGTCATCGAAGGACTGGTCGAGATGCAGAAGAGCGACGGCAGCTGGCCCGCGGAGACCGGTGACGGCGCCCACACCATGTCCGCTGCGTGGGGCCTGCTCGCATGTTCACACGCCGTGCCGACGCGAGCAGATGTCCTGCGGAGGACCGCGGCGTGGCTTCTTGCCCAGCGGTCCGCGAACGATGCATTCCCCTTGTACAAGGACCGGCAACCGTCACCGTTCTATACCGCCTACGTGCTCAATGCACTGGCCGAGTACACCAAGGTCCTGCAACTCCAGGGCGGGAGCGAGGAAGAGATCGCGCAGACGAACCTGGAGATCCGACGCGGACTCGGGTACCTCGAGAACTGCGGGACAATGGGCCCGCCGGGCACGCTCTTGTACGGCAACGGGCTGTCCGGGGACCACGCGTGCCTCGCGACGACGAGCATGGTGCTGCACGTTTATTGCAAGCTCACCACGATGAAAGACGATTTCTCGCAGAATAAGAAGACGGAACTCACAAGGACCCACGAGTTGTTGAGCGGCTTGCTCGCGGACGGGTTCGATGAGATCGAGGTCAGGATCCCAGACTGCGACAAAATGCTAGAAATTTGGCCGTCTATCGTCGAGAACAATCCGAGCTACTGGTTCAACTACTTCGCTCCCACAGCGGCGCTGACGCTCCTCGAGCTTGCTCGAACTTCGTTTGACGACGTCGACGATCGCGCGAAACGGTTCGAGGCGAGCGCGGTTCGGCGGGCCGTCGAGTGGATCATCCAGAAGAAAATCGTGAACGACTCCGGGCGGGCGGTCGGCATCAGGCGTAGTCCAAAGATTGACAAGTCGGCCGTATGGGCAACAGCGCAGAGCGTGATGGTGCTGCGGCTCTGGCTCGACGCCCTCCCGGACTACTTCGGTCTCGGCGAGGACGACAACTAGATCGCAGTCGCGGCCTGAACGCTCGCCCACGATCGTGCGGGCCCTACGCCTCGTCGGGTCGATCGTTGCGATCGAAGGTGATTTGCTGCAGCACCGAACTGATCGACTTCAGTGTTGGGGCGGGTTGACGGGTTGACGTCAGCACGCGCCCAAGGAATCGGTCGAGCCAGAGCTGGGCCCAGGTGAGCCCGAAGAGGTCCGAACGCTTCAGGGCACCCTCCTCGTGCCAGCTGACCTCGGAGATGTCGTCGTTCGCGGACGCCTCGCCGAGGGGGTTGTCGACCCGGAACTGAAGGAATCGATAGACCATCCTAGTCGAGCTGTCGGGCCAATAGACCGAAGAGCCGCAGTACGCGAGGTTCCCGTCTTGGAGGCGGGTCTCCTCGCGCAATTCCCGCTCGGCACACTTCTCCGCTGACTCGCCGGGCTCCAGCTTGCCCCCAGGGACGTACAGCACGCCCGGCACAAACGCCTTCTGCGGCGGCTTGGCGGCAAGCAGCAGCTTGCCGCCTCGTCGGACGAAGAGCCCTGTCGCGTCACGCGTCTCATGGCTTCGGGAGATCGAGAAAGAGAACGAACCGAGAGGGGCGAGCGGGATCTGCGGATCCGGCTGGACTATCCCGGACCGGGGTACGCCAATCGAGGCACGCTCCCCAATCACGTGCTCGACCCCGAAGTCCTGCACAGAGATTGCGGCAAGATCGACCGCGACGACGAGCGCGTCGGCGAGATCACGCCAGCGGCACAGCCTTCCGAGGAAGGCGCCGGCTAGAACGTCGCCCGCCCCGGTGGTACAGCGCACAGTCCCCGATGCCGGCGTATGCGAGAGCGTGGGCACACCATCAACGAACGCCACGGCACCCGCGGCGCCCCCGGTGACGACGAGTAGCCTGTCCTCGGCGCAGTCTTCGAGGCAACTGCTCGCCCGTATCTCCTCGAGCTCGCTGTCGTTCATGAAGACGACATCGCAACGGCCGAGCACATTTGACCATTCACGGGGACGCTGGAGGTGGTGGGCGTAGAGCGTGCAGGACAGGCTGGAGTGCGGCTTCTCGAGCTTGATCTTATCCACGAGCGCGACAGCGGATTCGAGCGGCATCGACCCGAGATGGAAGTGGTAGTCGTCGAACGGCAGCAGGGCGATTTGGTCGGACAGGGCGGCGTCACCGTGCCCAAGGGAGAGACGCGAGAGCCGTTGTTCTTCCGGGGCTTTGGTCATCTCGAAGACGAAGACATGGTCGGCCGCGTCGGGCGTCGGGAGAAGGAGAAACCTCACGCCGCACCGCTCGAGGCTCCTGAGCACGTCGGGGCGAGATCTCGGGCCCGCCGTGGCAATGCACAATGCTTCAGCGCCGGCGCCGGAAACGCCGCACGCGACATTGAATGCCGACCCCGCGTGCCGGACACGGGCCCGGTCTTTGGCGATGTAGACGTCGATGCCGACGTGGCCGAGCAGTACGAGGTTCCTGCCAAGAGGTCTCACACGCGGACTCCGTTGATCTTGGCGAGCACTCTCTCTGCAGTCACGTCAATGCTCTCCCCGTACGCGGGCTCAAAGAATCGGTCGCCGTGGTCGAATCTGGCGCGAGCCGCCCACTCGGCGTAGATGCTGTTCATCTTCTCCACGTAACGCGGCAGACTGTCGGGTTCGTGTTCCTTTACACGCTCTCCGAGTTCGATCCCCCGCCGGATCCTCTCGACGGCGACCTCGAGCGGCGCCCTGAGGTACACCAGAACGCATGGTGTCGGGAGGCGTGCCTCGATGTCGCGCAGTATATATTCGTATCCTTGGCGAGCGTCATTGGTCACGGCGCCGGCGCGAGCGTAGTACTCCAGGAAGAGAGGGTCCTCGCCCACGTGACGCTCCATGATGACCACAGTGTCTTCGCCGGACACCTCGGCGAGTCTGAGAAGCCGCATCGCCCGCTGAATCAGGAAGTTTAACTGCACGAGCGAGGCCCATCGGGGGGGCTCGGCGAACATGCGCCCAAGCATCGGATGGTGGAACTCCCTCTCATCGATCGCGATCGTTTCAACGCCATTCTGAACGAGCGCGTTTGACAGGCGCTTCACCAGCGTGCTCTTGCCGACACCCGTGTTCCCGGCAACAACCACGTACTTCATCTCGTGCTCCTGGGGCTCGAATCAAAACAGCGAGGCTTGCAGGTTTGCCTGGTACTTCTCCCAGTCGATAGTCTCTCGCCAGAGCCGCTCGATCTCGCTGACGGGCGTATTCGCGGCATTACACAGCACGCGGTCTTCGAATTCTCCGGTCTCGCCTCGGACGGGCACCACGATCTCCAGGTCCGGGTTCATCATAAAGTAACTGTTGTCACGTTCGAAGTCCGAGGAAAGCGAGATCTTCGTCTTGCGGTCTGGGGTTGCGAGCACGGCTCGTGTGGCGTGACGGTATTCGGCGTCGGTAATGCCCAACTGTTCGTTGAGCCACTTTTTCTGCAGCTCCCGATCGGTGTACCTAACGTACTCGTAGAGCTTCCAGACTTCGATCCGGTACTTCCCGAGCAAGTAGAGAATTGCGGGCAGTTCGTGGAGGTTATGTCTGCCGAGGACTGTCCCAACTTTTACCCTGAATGGTGAGCCCTTCACCGCATATCGGTCAAGTACGGAGACCACGGCGCGCATGCTGTTAACTCCCCGCATTTGATCATGAATAAATTCGGACGCGCCCTCGAGCGGGACGCACAAGACATCGAGTGTGTCGACGAGTACGTCCTCGTGCTGGTCAAAGAGGTCGCAGTTGGTATAGAGCACGATGCTGACGCCACGGGCTCGGAGGTGGCGTAAGACGTCACGCACCTTCCGGCTCAGCAATGGCTCTCCCCCGGTTATGATGACCGATCTGACCCCATGATCCACAAGGTTGTCAAGCACAGGAATGCTCGCCTCAAGATTGACTTCGTGACGTTGCTCGGGCCCGTAACAGAATGCGCATCGACGATTGCACGCACAGTTGATCCGCCAGTGGATCGCTCTCGCCGCTCCGACCGGTGTGATGGACATCAAATCTCCCCTTGATTCACACGGACTAACAGCATCTGCCGACTGCACCGATAGGTGGTGGCCTGCCCCCGGTTCTCGTTCCATTGTCCAACAGTGTAACAGCCTGAATCCTGCCCGCTGCTGAGGCGTGCGGAGCACGGCTCAGCAGCCTCGCTCGGCGACTCCACCATCACGGCGCCCGGAGCCGGCGGCCGGTACCCGCTTGACGCGTCGGTGCTCGCGCTCGCTCAATCGGTCGCGGAGAGCGGGGTCGACGGCGACGGACGCTTCCGGGCGGCCCGCGATCTCCTGCTCAGGAACGCGCCCCGGCTGCGTGCCCCGGCCGCGGGCGCACTCCGGCACGAAGGTGAGGAGCTCGTCGATGCCGCGGTGCGGTTGTCGCATGACCTCGAACATGGCGTGCTGCCGATTCAGGGCCCCCCGGGCGCCGGCAAGACGTATACAGCGGCTGAGGTCATCGTGTCGCTGGCGGCATCGGGGAAACGTGTCGGGGTTACGGCGGTCAGCCACAAGGTCATCCGGAACCTCCTGGCGAAGGTCGTGGAGTCGGCGGCGCGGCAAGGACTGTCGATCGATGTCGCGCACAAGCCCGGTGGGCGAGGGGAGGCGCCAACCGGGGATGGCGTGGAGAATCTCGCGGATAACGCCGCGGCGCTGGCGGCCGTGGACGCCGGGGCCGTGGTGGGGGGTACGGCCTGGGTCTGGGCACGTGACGACGCCGCGGAGCGATTGGATTACCTGATGATCGATGAAGCCGGGCAGGTGTCGCTCGTGCAGGCGCTCGCCGCTTCGAGAGCGGCGTCAAATGTGATTCTGGTCGGCGATCCGCAGCAACTCGAACAGCCGCAGCAGGGGTCGCATCCGGAAGGTGCGGACGTTGCGGCGCTGCAGCATGTCATCGGCGATTCGGAAACCGTCGCGGATGATCGTGGACTGTTCCTCGACGAGACACGGCGGATGCACCCTGGGATCTGCGCGTTCACGTCGGAGATCTACTACGAGGGCCGCCTGAAGGCCCGCGACGGGCTCGACGTGCAGGTTCTCACCGGTGTCGACCCGTTCAATGTCGGCCAGTTGTTCTATGTCCCCGTCGAGCACACAGCGAATCAGAATCGGTCGCCCGAGGAGGTTCGGGCGATCCGGGCACTGGTCGAAGCTTTGACCGCCAAGGGCGCACGATGGACCGATGTGAACGGTGAGTCGCATCAGCTCGGCCGGGATGACGTGCTGATCGTCACCCCCTACAACGCGCAGGTGGCGTTGCTCACCGAGGAGCTGCCCGGCCATCGCATCGGGACCGTGGACAGATTCCAGGGACAGGAAGCGCCCGTGGTCATCTACTCGATGTGCAGTTCGTCGGCATCTGACGCTCCGCGGGGAATGGGGTTCTTGTACAGTCCAAATCGCTTCAATGTCGCCACGAGCCGGGCACGATGTGCGTGCATTCTCGTGGCGTGCCCCGACGTGCTCGAGCCCGAGTGTCATACACCGGAGCAGATGCGGTGGGCGAGCGGACTCTGTCGGTTCCGGGAGATTTCCACGACTGTCCAACTACGCGGCTAGTTATTCTGCGGCGAAGCGTTGCTCGGTCTACCAGCGGGAACAGGCCCCGTCCGTGAAGACAGTGCTGGCGACAGCATCGCTCACCGGAACTCCCGGAGAGTTCATCGATGTGTCTCGCTAACGCCCTGCGCAGTACAATAGCCTAATGCCCCGGCCGTTCCGCCACTGCGGACAGAAAGACCCAGTCGCCATGAGGTGAACCTTGCGGAGCTTACGAACGCGGTTGAGTCCGACAAGTCACGGGCGGGGGAGGTGTACGAAGCTGCTCAGGTTGCTGATCGAGCTGGGGCCGGCGCTGGTGGAGGACGGGATGCTCAAGCGTTGAAAGCTATCGCATGGTTCCATCAGCGATTCGCTCACTCATCCGGCGTCGGTTGGGGGAGGTGTTTGGTACCGGCTTGCTGTGCAAGCCGTATGATGCTCACGAGCGTCGTGCTAGCCATGGCCGTTGGCTGTTCGACGCCGCGACGTGATCTCACATCGCTAACGGTCCCCGAGTGGGTCCACTCCGAGTCCGAGTTTCAGGAGATGCTCGCCGAAGTGGAGGCCTCGAATGGTGGGACGATCCGGCTCCTACCCGATCGCTTGCTCGAAACCTCTACGCCTCGGAGTGTGACACTGCGCCTTTCGGATGACAGCAGCGGACTGTCGGCGAGGCGAACGGGGCCACGAACTTACGAGATCATCGTCGGGAATGACTACGTCGGCTATGTTGCCAGGGGTGCCGAAGCAGACTTTTTCCACGCTGAGCCCGCCGAGTACGACCCCCCTGACTCAGGCGATCAAGACACGAGTTGGCGATCGACGGAGTTCGGCAGGCGTTGGATGGCTGCGGGGCTTCGATTCAAAGCCCGATACTCGTACCGTTTCGGCGTGGCCCACGAGTATGCACATGCCGCGCTGGGCCACCTTGAGCCTGAGAACGCGCGAGCCCGACTCAATCCAGCAACTCGAAAGCAGCTAGAACTCGAAGCGGACCAGTATCCCAATGGTGAAGATCAACATGTGCGCGTGGACCCGCAATGAACCCAGTAAACCCCCCGTTTCCTGGGCGGGACGAGTAGCCCACGAGTGGGCCGATCTGAGGGCAAAGATTCACTCGCTCCGCTAACATGGTCAGATGGTGCTCAAGAGACTCTTGCGTCAGGGTCTCTCGAAGGCGTGAGGGCGTAGTGGCCGTTACAAAGAGCTGATACGGCTGCTGATTGTGCGGTTCCGAGGGGTGTGTTGCCATTGCTCACTTGCTCGTTGGGACGATTCGCGCCGGGCGTCGAAGGACCCCCTCCGCAGTAAGTCGATCTGCCGCACATTGTAGCTTCGGTGGCCTGCACCATGCTAACGCGAACCGCCGGACGCGGAAGTCCAACGCCCGGTACCAAGAGGCTTGTGAGCTATTGGTCTGGGAAGTCGGAAGGCGATCTGTTGAGGGTGATCAGCTTCGGGTGCGTTGTGTCTGTGATTCGAACGGCGCACAGCGGCTGTATCGCCCGTCGTGCTTGTGCGGTTTGCGGCTCGGGTCCGTATCGTGAGGCATCTGGAAAGCAGCACAGACAGGAGACCAGCATGAAACCCGCCACGAACCCGGGACGCACCACTATCCGGAGCGTCGTCATTGGGTTGCTCCCGACTGCCGCCCCGTTCGCGGCGGTCGCGACGGCGCAGGGGGCCCAGACACCTGCTGGCACGGCCTCGCGGACGCGGGTGCAGCAATCGCTGACGGTGAACGAGGTGCCGTCCTTGCGGGGCTACCTGGGAGAACGATGGGAAGCAAACCGGAAGGGCTCACTCCACGGCTTCGATATCGAACGCTATGTCCGGCTCGTCGAGGAGCGGAACCACCGCGACTGGTGGTGGGCGGGCGAGCAGGACGGCAAGTGGCTCGAGAGCGCCGTGCTCTCGTCGGTCCATTCCGACCCGGCGCTCCGCCGCAAGGCCGAGTCGGTCCTCGTGCGCGTCATCGCGAGCCAGGAGCCGAGCGGCTATCTCGGCGTGACGGCGCGAGACATTCGGACGCCCGAGAAGCCCCTGCGTGGCATGGACCCGTACGAGGACTACTTCCGCCTGCACGCCTTGATCACAGCGTTCGAGCAATGGGGTGACGAGGATGCTCTGGACGCGGCGCGAGGCTTCGGCGACTATCTGCTCGACACGATCGGACCGGGCAAGGCGGAGTTCTGGCCGAGCGACCTCCGACCCCCGGAGAACCGGGGGAAGACCCTTCAGGGCGGTTCGGAGATCGCGGGACACGCCGTGCATTACAGTTGGGAAGGAACGCTCCTGATCGACCCGATGCTCCGTCTCGCGGACGCGACGGGCGATGCCCAGTACACGGAATGGTGCGAGTGGGTCGTCGGGAACATCGATCGCTGGAGCGGGTGGGACAGCTTCTCGAAGCTCGACAAGGTCGCGGCCGGCGAGATGGGCATCCACGAGGTGCAGCCGTATGTGCACTCGCACACCTTCCATATGAACTTCCTCGGGTTCCTCCGCCTCTACGAGATCACGGGTGACGCGTCGCTGCTCAGGAAGGTCGCGGGCGCCTGGCGCGACATCGCGGACCGGCAGATGTACATCACGGGGGGCGTGAGCGTCGGGGAGCACTACGAGGCCCGTCGGATCCGGCCGCTCTCGGGGCACGCCGTCGAGACATGCGCCACGATGTCCTGGCTGCAGGTCACGCAGTATCTCCTGGAACTCACGGGCGATCCGAAGTACGCCGACGCGATGGAGCGGCTGCTCTGGAACCATGTCTTTGCGTCGCAGGCGGTCGATGGGGACACCTACCGGTATCACACCCCGCCCAACGGGATCAAGCCCGCCGGCTACTTTCACGGCCCGGATTGCTGCACATCCAGCGGTCACCGCATGGTGTCGCTGCTGCCCACCTTCCTCTATGGAAAGGACGGGCGCGGGGTCTATGTGAACCAGTACGGTGCGACGACGGTGGACGCCGATCTCGGCGAGCGGGGCACCTTCCGCCTCAGGCAGGAGACTGACTATCCCGAGGGTGAAGCGATCACGCTGATCGTCGAGGCCGCGCCGGAGGAGGCGACATCACTGCGTTTGCGGATCCCGGGGTGGTGCGCGTCGCCCCGCGTGACATCGCGTGGGGTTCCGGTCCCCGATGTGCGACCCGGCCGCTACCTCGAACTCGTCGAAGCGTGGCAGCCCGGTGACGAGATCGATCTGGTGCTGCCCATGCAGCCGAAGTGGGTCCAGTCCAACGCGGATTGGAGCACGGCGATCCACCGGCTGCCGGGTGGCGAGATCATGCACAACACCGAAGATGGTGCGCCGCAGCCGTGGGCGTTGACGCGTGGGCCGGTCGTCTACGCGGCGGACACTACCTGGTGGGACGGTTCGGGTGCCCCCGCACCGAAGCTCGTCGGCGAGGATCTCGCGGTGATCCCCGACATCGCTCGGGTTCGCGAGGCACCGGCGCCACAGGGCGTGGTCGGCCCCGCATTCGAGATCCCATGCGTCACGCTGGAGGGCGAAGAGGTCGAGATGACCATGCTCCCGTTCACGAACATCGGGCAGTGGTACCGTCCCGGTGAAGCGAGACCCGACCGCCACGCCGGGACCTATTCCTACGCGATCTGGCTGCAGAGCGCCGACTCGCCCGTGTTCGCCGAGCGGGCCCGCCTCGTGCAAGAGCGTGAGCGTCGCCTCGCCGATGCGGTGGATTACATCGAAATCGGGAACCCCGATTCCGAGCGGGCTCACGTTGTGCAGGGCGGGAGCACCGGCGAATTCAACGGACGAACCTACCGGCACGGGCACGACTTTTCGTACCAGATGAGGGTTCCCCCCGAGCGTGACGCGAGTCTTGTCGTGATGTACTGGGGCAGCGATGTCCGCCGGGTTTTCGATGTTATCGCAGACGATCGCGTGCTTGCGACTCAGGAACTCATGAACAACCGCCCCGGCGAGTTCTACGAGGAAACTTACGCCATCCCAGCGGACCTGATCAGCGGGAAAACCGACGGCTTCGGGCGCAAAGTCGAGACCGTCTCGATCCGGTTCCGATCCAGGAACAACGATGTCGCGGGGGGCGTCTTCGGGATCCGAGTGGAGTAGACCCCCAACGAGATTCGGTCGGTCCGAGTCGGTCGGAGGTTCGAATCCTCTCACCCCGATTCAGAGCGGAAGTCCCCGGGAAACAAGGGGCTTCCGTTTTTGTTTGGCCTTGGTCAGCCCGGTCACGGCTTCGAGACGGGCATCAGGGCTCGGTCGTCTGATCAGTGGTCCATTCGGGCTGCCGAACGACCATCCAGCTTTCTAAATCAGTCCGATAGACCTCGTTCATCTGAATGAGCTGCTCGATCAGTCGCCCGTAGACCGGGTTGCTGACATCGTTGTGGTCCTTCGAGATCTCTTCGGACACGCGGATCACCCAGAATGGTGTGTCGTTGAACGCGCCCGGGATTCGCTCGATCACGATCTCGCCTTCGCGAAGATAGGCCCGATGGCTGGTGAGATAGTCGTCGTGCCCGATCGCCCGTGTCGCGAGATATCGCTGACTCGGTTCGTCCGGGCCGTGATCCCTCCGGAAGCTCAGGTTCCAGCTCGCGATGGTGCGGCCGAACGGGTAGGCACGGCCCGTGGCGGTGTCGGCCTCCGATGTGATCGAAGCGATGAAAGGACCGTCCGCCTGCTTGGCGGCCCCGTCGTGCGTACGAAGTTCCAGCCGAACGCCGAACCGCTTGAACAGATCGATCAACTGCCATGACGCGAGGGCTTCGAGCGCCGGGTTCTGGAGAATGACGAGATCGGCGGGCAGGCGAGTCCCGTCCTCGCCCCCCGAGAGCACGAGCGTTGTCAGCACGGGGGCGACCGACTTCCCGATGATCATGCCGCCCATGGAATGCCCGACGATGAAGCATTTCGATCCCGGGTGCGCCTTCGTCGCATCCATGATCCGCAGGAGGGTTTCCTGCATGTGCAGAGACGCGACCCGCTCGCCCGCCCGTCGCCGGTCCCAGAAGGTCAGCTGCTCCTGCAGGGGAACATCACTGGTATCGCCCCGCCAGCCCAGGAAAACGCCGACCACGCGATCGGCGGCGAACGGTCGGTCGGCGGGGTTGCGCGCGGCGTCCCGGCGGACTGTCTCGCGGAACTGCGCGAGGGCGCCTTCCTGATCGTGCGGATCCGCGTTGTTCTTCCAGCCGTGGATGTAGACGATCACGAGGGTTCCGTCGCGCGCCTCGCGGTTGGATTGGCGGATCAGCTCGATGGTGCTCTCGAGTTGGTCGCGTTCCCACAGGACGCCCTGATCGTCAAACTCGACGACACCCAGATCCGCGACGACGCCCCCCGCTTCGCCTGTCGTGACGCGCTCCCGGTACTGGTCCGGACGCGCGTTGTAGAGCGTGTTGGGCACGCACCCGGCGAGCGCGGCGACCGCCGCAAGCAAAGCGAGGTACACGGTGCAGCGATTCTCACGAACGGCGCGGACACGACAGATGCCCATTCTCGGATCTCCTGTGAGCTGGCGGCAGACGAGGCCTCGGAACGAGAAACAGTAACCGCCGCCGATGCTGCCGACCGCGCCCACACTCGATGGGAACAACCTCCCTGGAGGGTCCTTCGTGAAACTTTGGAGCCTCGAAGGACCCGGGGCGTGATTCTCGATCACCGACGACGCCGGAACCGCACCGTCGATCTTTCTCGATCCCGCCCGTTGTTCACGCGGCGGTGCCACGAATGCTCCGCGGCCGATCCGCCGCGCAACGGCGAGAACATTCGCCGGTCGGCATCGCCCGATGAGGCTGCCCGTCCGGGGCGTACGATCGAATCGGCATGACTGTATCCACTCCTGATCAAACGGAGGAGGCACGCGGGGATGACGCCGGGCGTGCGCGGCGCGTTTCCGGGGCGCTGCGCCGCCTCCACGCCCGTTACGCCTCGTGCGACGAAGGACGGATCGCTGACTACATCCCCGAGCTCACGAAGGCGGACCGCGATTGGTTCGGTATCGCGATCGTCACGGTCGAGGGCGAGGTGTTCAGCGTGGGTGATGACGAGCAGCCCTTCACCATCCAGTCGCTCTCCAAGCCCTTCACCTACGCGCTCGCGCTGCAGGATCGGGGTCGGGAGGCGGTGATGCGTCGCGTCGGCGTCGAGCCGACAGGGGACTCGTTCGACAGCATCATCAAGCTCGACTACTACAACCGTCCCCACAACCCGATGATCAACTCGGGCGCGATCGCCGCGGTCGGGATGGTCAACGGTTCATCCCCAGACGAGCGTTTCGAGCGGATCCGGGGCGTGCTGACGCGGTGCACCGGGTGCGACCTCCGGGTCAACGAGACCGTGTTCCGATCGGAGAGCGAGACGGGGCACCGCAACCGGGCGATGGCCCACCTGATGCGCAACTTCGGCATTCTCGAGGGCGATGTCGAAGAGACCCTGAGCGCGTATTTCCGCCAGTGCTCGGTCGAAGTCTCGACACGCAGCATGGCGGTGATGGCCGCAACACTCGCGAACCGGGGCATCAACCCCGTGACCGGCGCGCGAGCGTTGGAAGAGCGGTACATCCGGGATGTGCTGACGGTCATGCACACCTGCGGCATGTACAACTACGCGGGCGAATGGGCCTACACCGTGGGCCTCCCGGCGAAGTCGGGCGTGTCCGGGGGCGTTATCGCGGTGCTGCCGGGGCAGTTCGGGATGTGCGTGTTCTCGCCCCCGGTGGACGAACGGGGCAACAGCGTGCGGGGCATCCGCGTCTGCGAGGACCTGAGCCGGAACACGGGGATGCACATCTTCGAGACGCTGCCGTCCCCCGACGGTCAGAGGGGGGGCGTGCTCGATCGGATCGAGGATGTCGACCACCCCTCACCAGTGATCCCCCATGTCACCGAGCACAGGGGCGACGCGACCGTGCACGCGCGGAGCGAGGGCCCGGGAGGCCCCACGACGAGCGAACCGTGACCCCCGGAGCGTCGGACGCAACCCGGATAGTCGCGACAAGGCCTTCGGCTGTCACTCCGCGTGCGACGAGCCCCGGATGTACTCGAGCAGGTCCGCCGCGTCGATGACCCCGATTGGGGGCGCGAGGTCCATCGACCCGTCACTCTCGTTCACACGCTCGATCGCCTCGATGACATCGAAGAAATCCAGTGCGCCGTCGCCGTTCAGATCGGGCGCCGTCAGCACGCTGGCGTATTGCTGACCCGGTATCGCGGGGAAATCGGGCGCGAAGCCGGGCCAGGGATCCAATGCCTCGGGCAGAATCTGGTTGGTGATCTGCCCGTTTCCCTTGACGATGCACGCGAAGATCTTGATCTGCCCGAGCGGGCCCGTCCCGGTCCCGAGCTGGCTGGAGGGCACGAAGATCTCGAACCCCGAGCCCGCGGCGTGCCCCGCGGTGCCGAGTGCGACCTCGATGCCCAGGTTGTCCGTGCCCTGGATGAGGTTCGAATCTCCCGAGCCCATGAACTGCCGTCCCAGGTAGGTCTTGCTGCCGTTCGATCCGCTCTGCAGCGTCACCCAGTCGCAGAAGACCGAGCCTTCGAAGCCGTTCATGAACAGCAGGCGGTCGGCCGCGAACCCGGTCTCCAGTTGGGTGCCCGTCAGCGCCTGAAGCCCGGCGGGGGGCGGGTTGAGGCTCGAGGTGTTCACGGTGTTCTGCCCGCCGCTCTGCGAATCGAAGAAGACCGCGATCGCGGTGCCGTCGATCGCCAGCTCGCCCTCGATGCCGATCTCCACGCCCCCATCCACCGGTCGGGCGTAGAGCGCGCGGAGCTGGGAGATCTCCGAGTAACGGTCGCGCGCGTTCGTCGCGATCGGTCCGTTCGCGTACGACTGCCCGATGAGGCGGCCGTCGCGCAGCGCGAGATCGGGCTGCGCATCGGGGACGGGTTCGCCGATCTGGAAGGTCACGGGCAGCGCATGCAGCGAGGTGCTGGCGGCGCTCCAGATGCGGTCCCCGAGCATCACGCGGATGTCGATGGGCCGGTCCTGCGGCGCGAGGCCGCCCTCGATGCTTCCGACGCGAACGGTGACCTGGTTCCCGCTGCGTTCGGCCTCGAAGGTCGTGCGCGTGTAGCCGCCCGTCTGGAACGCCCAGCCGTCGCCGTCGTCTTCGTAGAGCACGCCCGACGCGAGCCCTTGCTCGTCGAGACCGATGATCAACTCGAGCGGCTCGTCCCGCCTCGGCGTGAGCTCGCGCGAATGCTGCACGAGGTTGTTCGCGACGACGATGTGCCCGCCCAACACATAGAGACCGGGCTGGTCGGGGTCGTCGGAGTCGCGCACGAAGCCCGGCGTGTTCTGGGCGGGGAAATCGAACTCGTAGACGGGCGTCTCCGTCGGAGGGATCTGGGGCACGGCACCGGGCTTGGTCGCGCCGACGACCAGAAGCCCCGGCCCGATGAGAAAGCCGTCGTCCCATTCCCGCAGCGCCGGGTTCGCGGGCTCCGCGAAGAAGAGAGGCCTCGCGACGGGGAGCCCCGCAGTGTGCGCGTCGTAGAACTGCGTGTACAGGTAGTTGAGCAGGCGGTAGCGCCGGTTCAGGGCGAGGCGGGAGGTGTTCTCCGTCGCGCTCCCGTACGACCAGGGCTCCCGGTCCCGGCTCGCGAAGCCGTAGTGCCCCCGCGCGAAGGGCATCAGCGCACCCATGCCCATCCATCGGGCGTACATCTCGGCGCCGGAGTCCCCGTTGAAACCGCCGATGTCGGGGCCCGCGTTGGGCTGCCCGCTCAGTCCCATGTTGATGATGTTCTGGATCGAGACATCGACATGGTACCAGTCGGCGACATTGTCACCGGTCCACATCGCCGCGTAGCGCTGCCCGCCGATGTAGCCCGCCCGCGTCAGCACGAAGGGCCGCCTGCCGGGGAAGGCCCGCAGCATGCCCTCGCGCGTCGCGCGGGACATCTGCATGCCGTAAATGTTGTGATACTTGCGGTGGATGTTGGGCCCGCCCAGGTCCGCGTCGGCGCGGTGCCAGTTGTTGTCGGGCATCGTCTTGCTCGCGACATTGAACACCGCGGGCTCGTTCATGTCGTTCCAGATGCCGTCGATGCCGATGGACGCGAAGCTCTCGATGCGCCCCGCCCACCAGTCGCGGGTCGTTGCCATCGTGAAGTCGGGCCACACCGAGAGGCCGGGCCAGACATCGCCCCGAAACTCGAATCCCGACGGGTTCTGCACCGCGAGCCCCTGCGCGTTCATCTGGGTGTAGGCGTCGTAGCCGCCGTCCACCTTGATCCCGCAGTTCGCCATCCAGACGGCCTGGAAACCGATCGCGTCGAGCGCCGCGTTGAGTCCGGCCGGATCGGGAAACGCGGACGGATTAACGGTGAAGTTGCGGAACCCGTCCATGTAGTCGATATCCATCCAGATCACCTCCGCGGGGATCTGACGGCTGCGGAACTCGCCCGCGACATCAAGGACATTTTGCTGGGGGAAGTAGGAGTACTTGCTCTGGTGGTACCCCACCGACCACATGGGCGGCATGAACGGGTATCCCGTCAGCTCCGCGAGCTTCGACACCACCCCCTGCGGCGTGCCGGCGTTGACCGTCACGACGCGCGGCGCCGGGCCCTCGGTCTGGAAGACGATGCCGTCGACAGCGGGCCGCTCGAGGTCGAGCGAACTCGCCCAGGTCGAGTCGAACAGCACGCCGAACGCGGAGCCGTCGGCGCGAACCCCCAGCACCCAGGGGTGCGTCTGGTAGTTGCGGTTCGAGGCGTCGTTCCACGCGAAGTTGTCGAGGTTGTAGTACTCGACGCGCCGCCCGGTCCGCTCCATCGGGCCCGACTGGTGCCCCGTCGCGTAGAGGTTCGTCCCCTCGTCGATCGCGATCACCACGGTCTGCAAGCCGCCCCGGACATCGAAGGCCGGGAGCGGAGAGAAGCCCGCGGGCGGCCCGCCCGC
>MDTG01334654.1_pt1 | contig 52232 bp, 45 predicted proteins | sample 811421 | NCBI WGS metagenome assembly MDTG01 (sample SAMN05326645, study PRJNA326480) | marine metagenome | isolation source: seawater | place: Pacific Ocean: South East | collected 2011
GATCGCGCTCATCGGCGGCATCGGTTACGGTGGCTGGTCGGTGCTGCGCGAAGTGCAGCGCGTACAACTCGCCCCCGTCGACCAGACCCCGGTGGTTCTCAGCGAACTCGATCCGCTCGACGGCGCCACTGCTGTGCCGCAGGACGAAGATGACGAGGTGGCGAAGGCTGCAAGCGCCGATGGGATGGGGGCGTTCTCGCCGCCGGGCGCCGACGCGATGGATCGCCTCTACCGGCCGCAGGCGCTTGATGTGCCGGTGTTGGTTGCCCGTGATGCGCCGATCTCCTCGCTCGATCCGTCGACCGTCGGGGCCTTTGCACAGCGCGGGATGACCGCGCCGTCGGCCGTCGCCGCGCCCGACGGTTCCGAGCGCCAGTTCGCGCAGGTCGTGCCCCAGCCTCCGCGCCAGACCGTGCCCGCATCGGCCACCGGTAGCGACGTTACCCTCGTGGCGGTACGGCCCGCATGGGTGCGCGTGCGCAGCGGCAGTGGCGAAGTGCTCTATGAGCGCGTGATGAATGCCGGCGATACCTGGAACGTGCCGGACAACGTCGTCGAGCCGCAGCTCAATGTAGGCGAGTCCGGTGCCATCTATTTCGCGATGAACGGTCAGACCTATGGTCCGGTCGGTCCTGCCGGCACCGTGACCCGTGACCTGACGCTCGAGCCCGAGTTGCTCAATGCCGCCTACGAGCCCGCCGATCCGCAGCGCGACGGCGATCTTGAGCGCATCCTCGGAGACCTCACGCAGTTCGCCGACGCGGGCGGCACCGAGGCCACGCCCGGGCGTCCCAAGGTGCTCGAGGACAGCGCCCCCGGCGTGATGATGATCGCCGTGCGCCCGGCTTGGGTGCGGGTGCGCGCCGCCGACGGGTCGGTGATCTACGAGGCGACGATGAGCGAGGGTGACACCTTCCAGTTGCCGGCGACCGAAGAGCCCGCGACGCTGCGCGTGGGCGAGTCGGGCGCGATCTACTTCGCCGTCAACGGTCAGACCTATGGGCCGGCCGGGCAGGCCGGCGCGGTGACGAAGAACCTCGCGATGTCGGTCGACAACCTCACGACGACCTACCAGGTGGCCGACGCCTCGCGCGATGCCGCGCTGGAGCGGGTCGTTGCCGAGCTCAACGCGGCGCCCACCCTGACAGATTGATCGAGCGCTCCGGCACGCCTGTGCCGGAAGCGTGAGCAGGCACGGCTGACTGTTTTCGGCAATCGCCCTTTTGTCGGGGCGGCAAGATCGCTAGATTGCGCGGGAAGTCAGCAACGCTCTCTGGAGGGGCTTTCCCGCATGAGCCACAACCCAATCCGTCCCTGGCGCAACATCGAGCGCCGCAAGTCGCGCCGGATCATGGTGGGCGACGTGCCCGTGGGCGGTGACGCACCGATCAGCGTCCAGACCATGACCAACACCATCACGACCGACGTCAAGGCGACGGTGGAGCAGGTCCAGCGCGCCGCCGAGGCGGGGGCGGACATCGTGCGTGTCTCGGTGCCCGATGAAGACAGTTCGCGGGCGCTCAAGGAAATCGTGCGCGAGAGCCCGGTGCCGATCGTCGCGGACATTCACTTCCACTACAAGCGCGGGATCGAGGCCGCCGAGGCCGGCGCCGCCTGCCTGCGCATCAACCCCGGCAACATCGGCAGCGAGGAGCGCGTGCGCGAGGTCATCGCCGCCGCCCGCGATCACGGCTGCTCGATGCGGATCGGCGTCAACGGTGGCTCGCTCGAGAAGCACCTGCTGGAGAAATACGGCGAGCCGTGTCCCGAGGCGATGGTCGAGTCCGCGCTCGATCATATCCGAATTCTCGAGGACAACGATTTCCACGAGTTCAAGATCTCGGTGAAGGCGTCCGACGTCTTCCTGTCGTCGGCGGCCTACATGGGTCTAGCCGAGGCCACCGACAAGCCGCTCCATCTCGGTATCACCGAGGCCGGCGGTCTGACCTCGGGCACCATCAAGAGCGCCATCGGCCTCGGCCAGCTTCTCTGGATGGGCATCGGCGACACGCTGCGCGTCTCGCTCTCGGCCGACCCGGTCGAAGAGGTCAAGGTCGGCTACGAGATCCTCAAGTCGCTCGGCCTGCGCCACCGCGGCGTGAACATCATCTCGTGTCCGTCCTGCGCGCGGCAGGGCTTCGACGTCATCAAGACGGTCGAGAAGCTCGAGGAACGGCTTGAGCACATCAAGACGCCGATGAGCCTGTCGATCATCGGCTGCGTGGTGAACGGCCCGGGCGAGGCGCTGATGACCGACGTTGGCTTCACCGGCGGCGGCGCCGGGCGCGGCATGGTCTATCTCGCGGGCAAGAAGTCGCATTCGATGTCCAACGAGCAGATGATCGACCATATCGTCGAGGAGGTCGAGAAGAAGGCCGCCGAGATCGAAGCGCAGCCCAAGACGCCGGAAGCGGCGGAGTAGGACATGACGGCGGGGGGGGGCGGGAGCAAAGCGATGCGCGCCGACCATCCCGCCGCCACGCTTGTCGATTACGACCAGCTCAAACTGCTCGAGAACCCCTTTGCGCGCGGCTACCATTTCCGGTTCGCCGCGCTCGGCCTGTGCTGCGCGCTCTACTGGCACATCTATGACCGGCCGGCGCTGTTCATCTGGTTTCCCGTCTTCCTTGCCGGGCTCGGGCTGCATTGCCTGGCCCTGCGCAGGCTGCCCGACGGATTCGCGCCGAGCGTTTCTCTGAGATCGATCATCGCGACGCAGATCCTGAACGGTCTGTTGCTGGCGTTTCCCGGCCTCTACCTGTGGGTCATCTGGGACGGCTCCGGGCCGGATCGGATCCTGTCGCTGCTCCTGTTCGCCGCCGCCGGGTTCCAGTCGCTGTCGATGCGGGCCGCGCAGCCGAGCCTGCTGCGCGTCGATCTCGGCGTGGCCTGCGTCACCATCGCGGGGCGCGTCGGCTGGCTCTGGTGGCAGGCCCCGGCGACACCCGACACGCTGTTGATGAGCATCGCGCTCCTGGCCGCGCTGGCCTGCCTGCTGCGCGCGGGCACCGGGGTCCGCAGGGGCGTGGCGCGGGTGCATCGTCATGCCGGCCAGCATCACGCGGACGAGCGCGAGCGGGCCATCCTGCAGTTCACCGGCGGGGTGGCGCATGACTTCAACAACATGCTGACGGCGGTGCTGGGCAACATGGAGCTTGCCCGGCTCAGCCCTGCGCCCGACGATCGCTCGGCGCTGATGGACGAGGCCGAGCGCGCGGCGCTTCGGGGCGCGGAACTGACGAGCCGTCTGCTGGCGCTGGCCCGGCGTGACCACCTTGCCCCGCGCGCGGAGGCGCCCGAGGCGCTGCTTGGCCCGGTGCCGGAGATGGCCGAAATGGTGCTCGGCGCGGGCCAGAGCCTGCGGGTGACGGTCGAGCCGGATCTGCCCGAAGTCCACGTTGACGCGGCAAAGCTGAGGACGGCGCTGCTGGAGCTGATCTCCAACGCACGGGACGCGCTGCCGGACAGCGGCGGGGAAATCGTGCTCGCCGCGCAGCGCAGCGCCGCCGACCCGGAAAAGGCGATCCGGTTCAGCGTCACCGATCGCGGCAAGGGCATTGCCAAGACGATCCAGGGCAGCATCTTTGAGCCCTATTTCACCACGAAGCCGCGCGGGCAGGGGTCCGGGCTGGGCCTGCCGATGGTGCGTGGTTTCGTCGAGCAGTCTTCTGGCAGAATGGGGGTGTCGTCGCGCCCCGGCGAGCTGACCGTGGTCTGGCTCGATCTGCCGGTGGTGACAGAGAACGCCGCGCAGCGCAGCCCGAAGGCCGGGCGCATTGCCGGCTTATAGCGCATCATAAGAGAAGGGGCGGCCCCGCGTGCCTTTCCGGGGGCCGCCGCCTGTCGGTCAGCTCTCCGAGCGGATCTCTTCGACCACGTCGCGCATGTTCTCGAGCGGCACGTAGCCGCGCAGCATCTGGTCTCCGAAGACGAAGCTCGGGGTGCCGTTGATCTGCATCCGCTGTGCCAGCGCGCGGGTTTCCTGGATGCGCTGGGTGATCTCCTCGTCGGACATCCGCGCGATGATGGCATCCGCATCGAGCCCAAGCGTGCCCGCGAGCTTGCGCAGCACCGGCTCCGAGGGCTCGCCCTCCAGCGTCATCAGCGCGTCGTGGATCGACTTGTAGGCCTCGGGGCCGGCCTCGAGCATGGTGGCGATCGCGAAGCGCGACGAGGTCACCGAGGCCTCGCCGAGGATCGGGAACTCTTTCAGGATGAAACGGATGTTGCCGTCGCTCTCGAGCAGTTCCTCGACCTCGGGGAAGGCGCGGCGGCAGTAGCCGCAGCGGTAATCCGAGAACTCGACGATGGTCACGTCGCCGTCGGGGTTGCCGCCGACGTAAGAGTAGCCGTCACGAAACAGCGCGTCGGCGTTGTCGGCCACGAGTTGCTCGTCGTTGGCGGCCTGCTGCTGGGCCTGCTTCGCCTCGAGCTGGCTGACGGCTTCCATGATGACCTCGGGGTTTTCCATCAGGTAGGCGCGGACCTGCGCGCCGAAGGCCTCGGTCTGCTCGGGCGTCATCTCCGAGAAGTCGATGTCCTGCGCCTGTGCGATGGGGGCCGCGGCGAGCATCCCGGCGGTCAGCGTCAGGGTGGTGGCGGTGCGGGTCAGTCGGGTGAGCATCGGGTCTCCGTTTCCTGTGATGTGTCGGGGCAGTCGCGATCATTCGGCGCCTGCGCGTGTCTCTGTCTCTTGTCTCAGCGGTCCTTCGACGCGCGTTCCGCCGCTTCTAGCACGTCCTGCGCCCGGCGCCACGGGGCGGATCCGCGCGGCAGCAGCCCGGCCGCACGTTTCGCGTGGATGCCCGCGTCCTTCAGCCGGCCCTGCAGGGCGTAGCGCTGTGCCGTCGCCTCAGAGGCCATGCCAGCGTTGCCGGTCTTGGCGTAGGCCACGGCCAGATCGCGCAGCACCCGGCCATCGCGCCAGTCGCGGCCCCGGGCGTCTTCGAGGGTCTTCAGCGCGGCGCCGTATTGCCCGGCGGCAAGCTGCGCGCGGCCGAGCCCGCCAAGGATCTGCGCGTTGCGCGGGGCAAGCCTGCGGGCCTGATCGTAGACCTGTATCGCCGGGCCGGCCTGCCGGGATTCCAGCAGGATCTCGCCCTTTAGGTCGCGCAGGAACGGATCCTGCGGGCGCATCGCGATGGCCCCGTCGATGGCGGCGAGCGCGCGGCGCAGGTCCGACTGGCGGTGCCGCGCGACGGCCTCGGACATCAGCGCGATGTCGCGCGAGGGGCTGCGATCGAGCCGCCGCAGCGTCCAGTTCGGCGCGCGCAGGAAGGCCGAGAGCTTGGCGCGCGCGCGGGCGAACCAGTAGGCGGCGGTGGGATCGGTGCCGGACGCGGCGCCCCTGGCACCCGCCACCAGCCCCGCCATCGCGCGCTGGCGGTCCCGGGTCAGCGGGTGGCTGCGCATGTAGGGATCCTGCCGTCCGGCCGACAGTGCCTCTTGCCCACGGAACAGCTCGAGCACTTCGAGCGCGCCGTGGGGGTCGATACCGGCGCGCGTCAGTGTCCGGATCGAGGTAATGTCGGCCGAGCTTTCCTCGGCCCGCGTGTGGCTCAGGAAGTTGCGCATCACCGCGTCCTGCGAGCCGATGAGCACGCCGGCGGCGGCATCGCCGCTGCCGGTCGCGGCGGCAGTGGCGGCGGCAAGGGCCATGCCGAGCGCGGCGGCGGTGCGCGCGCTGCGCATGTTGCCGAGGCGGCGCGCGATGTGGCCGTTGGTCATGTGCGCGGCCTCGTGGGCGATCACCGCCTGCAGCGCCTCGGGGCTGTCGAGCTTCATCACCAGCCCGGCGTTCACGTAGATCGCCTGCGTGTCGACGATGAAGGCGTTGAGCGACATGTCGTCGACCACCATCATCCGCACCTGCGAGGGGCTGAGGCCCGCCGCGCGCAGCACCGGGGCGGCCAGCGCGTCGAGCGCATGTTCGATGTCGGCGTCGCGCAGCAGCGTCACCGCCCGCGCCGGCGCCGCCGACACGAAAAACAGCGCTGCCAGCAAAAGTCCGGCCAGCAGCCGGACACGATCCACCGCGAACATTGACCCTCCCCGATATCGCCCTTAAGCGAATAGCCAAGCCACCATGGGAGAGCGGAATGCGAAACTCAAGCAGGGGGGCGGTCGATCCCTTCATTGTGATGGACGTGATGGAGGCGGCCCGCGTCGCCGAGGAAGCCGGACGTCACATCATCCACCTCGAGGTCGGCCAGCCGTCCTCGGCGGCGCCGGAACACGCGCGCGCCGTGCTGGCGGAGACCATGAAGAACGACCCGCTGGGCTACACCGTGGCGCTCGGCATTCCGGCCCTGCGCGCCCGCATCGCGCAGCTTTACGGCGAATGGTACGACATCGACCTCGATCCGAACCGGGTGGTGGTGACGCCGGGCTCTTCAGGTGGCTTCGTGCTGGCATTCACCGCCTTCTTCGACGCGGGCGACCGTCTGGTCACGGGCCGTCCGGGATACCCCTCCTATCGGCAGATCATGAAGGCGCTCGACATTGCGCCGGTCGAGATCCCGGCGGCACCCGAGAACGGCTACCAGCTGGTGCCCGACGACCTGAAGGGGCTCGACTACCAGGGGCTGATGATGGCCTCGCCGGCCAACCCCACCGGCACGATGCTGACCCGCGACGAGCTGGGCGCGATGATCGACACCTGCCAGGGCGACGGCGCGACGTTCCTCTCCGACGAGATCTACCACGGCATCGAATACGAGCGCCGCGCGGTCTCGGCGCTCGAGATTTCCGACGACGTCTGCGTCATCAACTCGTTCTCCAAGTATTTTTCGATGACAGGCTGGCGGATCGGCTGGCTGGTGGTGCCCGAGGGGCAGGTGCGGCAGGTCGAGCGTCTGGCGCAGAACCTCTTCATCTGCCCGTCGCACGCGGCGCAGGTGGCGGCGCTCGCGGCGATGGACGCGACCGAGGAGCTCAACGCGAACCTCGCGGTCTACGCGAAGAACCGGCAGATCCTGCTCGACGGTCTGCCCGGCGCGGGTTTCGACCGCATCGCGCCGCCCGACGGCGCCTTCTACGTCTACGCGGACGTGAGCCACATCACCGGCGACAGCCGGGCCTTCGCCGCCGAGATCCTCGACAAGGCGGGCGTGGCGGTCACGCCGGGGCTCGATTTCGACCCCGACCGCGGGCACGGCACGCTGCGGTTTTCCTATGCCGCCAGCACCGCCGACATTGAGGAAGGGCTGGTGCGGCTCAAGCGCTTCATGCAGGCGCGGGGCTGACCGGGCGCTGTATTCCGGGCAAAGATCGTCGGCGCCGCGCCCGATAGGCGAATCCGCGCGCCGCGTGCTAGGGTCGCGGAAAAACGGACACGTGGCAGGCGGATGAGCAGGATTCTTCTACTTCTGGCGGCGATCTGCGCCGCCTCCTGGGCCGCGGCGCAGGATCTTGGCGGCCGCGCGCTTTTCGAGTCGGGCCGGCTCGAGGACGACGGCTGGGGCGACGGCACCGAGCTGTCGCTCACGCTCAGCCAGGGCGTGCCGTGGCGGGCCTTTACCCTGACCGACCCGGCGCGGCTGATCGTCGATTTCCGCGAGGTCGACTGGACCGGCGCCGATCCCGAGGCGATGGATCGCTCGGACAGCGTGACCGAGTTGCGCGTCGGCGGGTTCCGCTCGGGCTGGTCCCGGCTGGTGGCGGTGCTGGGTCAACCCATGGTGATCGAGCAGGCCGGCATGCGCGTCGCCGACGGATCGGGCCGCGCCGAACTGGCGCTGCGCCTCGTGCCGGCGAGCGCCGGGGAGATGGCCGCCGCCTCCGGCACGCCGCGCGATCCGCGCTGGGATCTGCCCGTGCCCGACGCCACTGTCGCCGCCCCCATGCGCCGCGCGGAAGGCGCCCCGTTACGCATTGTCCTCGACCCGGGCCACGGCGGCATCGACCCCGGCGCCGAGCGCGACGGACAGAGTGAGGCCGCCCTGATGCTCGCCTTCGCGCGCGAGCTGCGCGACGTGCTGCGCCGCGCCGGCTACGAGGTGGTGCTGACCCGCGACGACGACGTCTTCGTCTCGCTCGAGGGGCGCGTGGCGCTGGCGCATGACGCGCGGGCCGATCTCTTCGTGTCTCTGCACGCCGACGCCATCGAGGAGGGGATCGCGCATGGTGCCACGGTCTACACGCTGTCCGACGACGCCTCGGACGCGGCTTCGGCGGCGCTTGCCGAGCGGCACGACCGCGATGACCTTCTCTCGGGGCTGGACCTGTCGGGCTCCGACGACCGTGTGGCCGACGTTCTGCTCGACCTTGCGCGGCTCGACAACACGCCGCGCGGCGTGGCGCTGGCGCGGCACCTCGTGGACGGCATCCGCAACGCGGTGGGCACGGTGCACAAGCGCCCGCTGCGGCGTGCCGGTTTCTCGGTGCTCAAGGCCGCCGACATTCCCTCTGTCCTGGTCGAGGTCGGCTTCCTCTCGACGGCGGCCGATCTCGACAACCTGCAGGACCCGATCTGGCGGGCCGGCATGGCGGCCGGCATCCGCGACGGTATCACTGACTGGGCGCTCGAGGACGCGGCGTTGGCGCGGCTGCGCCGTCAGTGATCCTGTCAATGATCCTGGATGGGCGGGGCGGCGAAATCGCGCGTCGTCACGTGCGCGTGTGTTTTGACCCGCTCCCCGGCAGGGTATAAGGGGAACGACAATCTAAAGGGGCAGCCTTGGTGACTCGGTTCATTCTATCCTTCTTCGGCGGAATCTTCAGCGTGATCACGCTGGGGATCATGATGATGGCGCTGTCGATCGGCGCCGTGTTCTGGATTTACGGCCAGGACCTGCCGAGCCACGAGAGCCTCGCGCAGTATACCCCGCCGACGATCAGCCGGATCTACTCGACCGAGGGCCGGGTCATCGACGAGTTCGCGCAGGAACGCCGCCTGTTCACGCCCGCCGACCAGATTCCCGACCTGGTCAAGCGGGCGTTCATCTCGGCCGAGGACAAGAACTTCTACCAGCACCAGGGCTATGACGTGCGCGGCATCGCCGCCGCCGCCGTCGACGCGGTGAAATCGCGCGGCCGTGACGTGCGTGGTGCCTCGACGATCACCCAGCAGGTGATGAAGAACTTCCTGCTCTCGGGCGACCGCCGTGCCGAGCGCAAGATCAAGGAGATCATCCTTGCCTCGCGCCTCGAGAAGTCGCTGTCGAAGGAGAAGATCCTCGAGCTCTACCTGAACGAGATCTTCCTCGGGCAGAACTCCTACGGCGTCACCGCCGCGGCGCAGGTCTACTTCAACAAGTCGCTCTCGGAGCTTGCCCCGCACGAAGCGGCCTTCCTCGCCTCGATGCCCAAGGCTCCGTCGGACTTCCACCCGGTCCGCAACAAGGACCGGCTCCTCGCGCGCCGCAACTACGTGCTGCGCGAGATGAAGGAGAACGGCTACATCACGCCGCAGGAATACGAGACCGAGGTGGCGCTGCCGCTGAAGTCCGTGCAGAACGGCGACTTCGAGCCCTACCAGCGCTCGCTGCCGCCGCGCGACTACTTCACCGACGAGATCCGCCGCCAGCTCACCGAGGATTTCGGCGAGGGCGAATTCTTCTCGGGCGGCCTGTCGGTGCGTGCGACGCTCGACCCGGAAATGCAGGTCGAGGGCGCCGAGAGCCTGCGGATCGCGCTCGAGCAATACGACCGGGGTCTCGGCCGCTGGCATGGCACCGGCAAGACCATCCCCGAGGACAGGCTCGGCAGCGAGGAAGCGTGGCGCGAGGCGCTCGCCAGCACCAGCGTGGCGCGCGACGTCGACCTCGAGAGCGAATGGCGCCCGGCCGTGGTGCTCGAAGTGGGCGACCAGTCCATGCGGCTCGGGATCGAGGGCGTACCCTTGGACGATCCGCGCGGCAATGCGGTCCCGCGCGATGACATCTCGTGGATGCGCGGCAGCTTCCGCGACAACTTCGAGCGCGGCGACGTGGTGCATGTGCGCGAGATGATCACCGATAGCGACGGCAGCTTCATCCGCTGGACGCTGCGGCAGGTGCCGAAGGTGCAGGGCGCCTTCATGGCGATGGACGTGAACACCGGTCGCGTGATCGCGATGCAGGGCGGCTTCTCCTACCAGGACTCGGTCTTCAACCGCGCGACGCAGGCGCAGCGGCAACCCGGCTCGTCGTTCAAGCCCTTCGTCTACGCCTCGGCGCTGGATTCGGGCTACGCGCCCTCGACCATCGTCATTGACGCGCCGATCGAGATCGACACGCCACAGGGGGTCTGGCGGCCCAAGAACTCGTCGAACACCTACTACGGCCCGACGCCGCTGCGCACCGGGATCGAGCAGTCGCGGAACCTTATGACCATCCGTCTCGCGCAGGAAGTCGGGATGGAGACCGTGGGCCGCTACGCCGAGAAGTTCGGGGTCTACGACCACATGGGCCGGGTTCTGGCCAACGCACTCGGTGCCGACGAGACGACCCTCTACAAGATGATCTCGGCCTACGCGATGTTCGCCAATGGCGGCGAGCGGGTCGAGCCGACGCTCGTCGACCGGGTGCAGGACCGCTACGGCCGGACGATCTACAACCACGAGAGTGCCCGAGGCAACGAGCGGGTCTGCGTCGATTGCGCCGACCCGAACCTTCCGCCGGGGCTGGGGCCGCGGATCGTCAACAACCGCGAGCGGATCATGGACGGGGTGACGGCCTACCAGCTGACCTCGATGATGCAGGGCGTCGTCCAGCGCGGCACCGCCTCGGGGGTCGTCGACCTGCCGGTGCCGACCGCCGGCAAGACCGGCACCACCAACGATGCCAAGGACGTGTGGTTCATCGGCTTCACCTCGAACATCGTGGCCGGCTGCTACATCGGCTACGACACGCCCCGTCCGCTCGGCCGCGGCGCCTACGGGGCCTCGATGTGCGGTCCGGTGTTCCAGCGCTTCATGACCAAGGCGGTGAAGAAATACGGCGGCGGCAAGTTCAAGGTGCCGGAGGCCTGCGAGTTCATCAATATCGACCGCTTTACCGGCGCCCGTGTCGGCGACGGCGCGTCGGGGCCGAACGTGGTGTCCGAGTGTTTCCGTCGCGGCGAGGAGCCGCTGTTCGGTCTCGAGCTCGACGGTGGCTGGGCGATGAGCGGCAACTTCGACGTGATCCAGCCCGACGGCAGCACCCGTGCGCGGCAGGTGACCACCTCGACCGGCAAGAAGGCCGTGGTCGGCCCCAAGGCGAGCTTCGGCACGCTGAGCTCGGGCGGTCTCTACTGAGAACGGACGACCTGGGCCGGGGCTGGGCGTAAGTCCGCTCCGCTCCGCCGGGTCCGGCTGCGGACGTGACGGGCGGCAGGGGGCTCTGCCCCCTCTGCGGCGTTGCCGCATTCACCCCCGAGGGTATTTGCGGAACCGGAGAAGGGCCGGGGCGGGTTTACGCCGCCGCGGCGCTTGAAGGGGCGGCGGCGCTGGTTTATGTCCCGCTGACCACCGAGACATCCTGATGAGAGCCCAAGCCATGCGCGCCGAGACCCAGAGAACCGTCGAAAAGATCGAGAAGTCGCTCGACCTGCTGGCCCAGCGGCTGGACGTGGAGACGGCGCAGCACCGGCTCGAGGAGTTCAATGCCCGCGTCGAGGATCCGAACCTCTGGGACGATCCGCAGGCGGCGCAGAAGCTCATGCGCGACCGGCAGATGCTGGTTGACGCCATCGAGACCTACGAGTCGATCAAGCAGGAGCTGTCGGACCAGGTCGAACTGATCGAGCTGGGCGAGATTGAGGACGATGCCGAGGTCGTCGAGGATGCCGAGGCGGCGCTGGCGGCGTTGTCGGAGAAGTCGGGTCAGAAGGAGCTCGAGGCGCTGCTCGACGGCGAAGCGGACGGCAACGACACTTTCCTCGAGATCAACGCGGGTGCCGGCGGCACCGAGGCCTGCGACTGGGCCGCGATGCTGCAGCGGATGTATGTCCGCTGGGCGGAGAAGCGCGGCTACGAGGTCGAGCTGCAGTCGGAGGAACCGGGCGCCGAGGCGGGGATCAAGTCCTGCGCCTACAAGATCTCGGGGCCGAACGCCTATGGCTGGCTGAAATCGGAGAGCGGCGTGCACCGGCTGGTGCGGATCTCGCCCTTCGGCAAGGGCACGCGCGAGACCTCCTTCGCCTCAGTCTGGGTCTACCCGGTGGTCGACGACAACATCGAGATCGAGGTGAACCCCGCCGACATCCGCGTCGACACCTACCGCTCGTCCGGCGCCGGCGGCCAGCACGTGAACACCACCGACTCGGCGGTGCGGATCACCCACGCGCCCACCGGCATCGTGGTCACGAGCTCGGAGAAGTCGCAGCACCAGAACCGCGACATCGCCATGAAGGCGCTGAAATCGCGGCTCTACCAGATGGAACTGGAGAAGCGGCACGCCGAGATCAACGCCCAGCACGAGGCCAAGGGCGACGCCGGCTGGGGCAACCAGATCCGGTCCTACGTGCTGCAGCCCTACCAGATGGTGAAGGACCTGCGCACCAGCCACGAGACCAGCGACACGCAGGGCGTGCTCGACGGCAACCTTGATCCGTTCATGGCGGCGACACTGGCGCAGCAGGCGACCGGCAAGTCGCGCGCCGACGCCAACGCCGACTGATCCCGGACGTTTTCGCCGGTCGTTCGGCGATACCCCGATTGAATGCGGCCCGCGGTGACATCCTCACCGCGGGCCGTTTCGCGTCGTGGTGCAAAACGGTTGCGTGGCGACGGGGCTTTCGGGTTATTCTCGGTGCGGGAGACAGGGTCTGACCTGAGGGAGGGACGGGATGACCGATACGCCACAGCCCGGGGTGCCGACGTTCGCGCGGGTGTCCTTCGCGACGCTGGCCGAGGCGCTGAAACGCGGATTCGCCGACATGAGGCGCGCGCCCGGTTTCGCGCTGGTCTTCGCCGGGGTCTACGTGCTTGCCGGGCTGGCCATGGCCGGGGTCACCTGGATCACCGGACAGAGCTACTGGCTGGTCTTCGCGGCGATCGGCTTCCCGCTGCTCGGGCCGTTCGCGGCGGTCGGCTTCTACGATGTCAGCCGCCGGCTGGAGCGTGGTCTGCCGCTGGACTGGATGCAGATCTTCAGCGTGATCTTTCGCCAGTCGAAGCGCCAGCTGCCGTCGATCTGCGCGGTGATCGTGATCGTCTTCCTGTTCTGGTTCTTCCTTGCGCACATGATCTTTGCCCTGTTCATGGGGCTGTCGGTGATGACCAACGTATCATCGAGCTACGCCGTGTTCCTGACGCCGAACGGGCTGGGGATGCTGGGCTTCGGCACGGTGGTGGGGGCGGGGTTCGCGGCGCTGCTCTACATGATCACGGTGCTTGCGCTGCCGCTGCTGCTGGACCGGGAGATCGATTTCGTGACCGCGATGATCACCTCGTTCCAGTATGTCCTGGCCAACCCGGTGGTCATGTTCACATGGGGGGTCTTCATCGCCGGGGTGACGCTGCTCGCGATGCTGCCGGCGTTCCTCGGGCTGTTCGTCGTGCTGCCGCTGCTCGGACACGCGACATGGTATCTCTACGACCTGCTGCGCGGCGAGGAGACGGCGCAGGGGCACGTGACCGGCGTGCCGGCCACCTGACGGGGGCCGCGTCCCGGGTCTCAGACGAAAGGCTCGCCGATGCGGAGCTGGCGGCGATGGAAGGGGACAAGATCGTCGGCGGCGACGTAGCCTGCGGAGCGCGCGGCGCGCAGGACCTGCCGTGTGTCATGCCCGAGATACTCGTAGACCAGCCGCGCGGCGCGACGGCCGGTGGGGTTTTCCTGCGTGGTCCGCACGACGTATCCGACCCAGTAGTGCTTGGCGAGGGCCGGCATCCGCGACAGGTAGTTGAAAGAGGTCGTGACCGCGTCGCGGCGGCTGACGAGCATGGCGATGCCCTCGGCCTGTGGCAGCACCATGCCCCGGAACTCGCGGGTCTGCGGATCGGTCGGCATGTTGTGCAGGGCCAGCGCCTCCTTGGGTTCGAAGCCGCGCAGGAAGGTGAAGCCGTCCTCGCGCCGGATGTGCACGAGGCCGACCACGAAACGCTCGCTGTCGGTGAAGGCCGCGCGGGAGAAGTGGTAGAAGCCCGAGGGGAAGGTTTCCTCGCTCAGGTCGGACATGCCGGCACCGACGAAGTCGGTGATGAACGGATGGTTCAGCAGCCCTGCCTTCGGTTTGCTCAATTGGGCAACCGGTTCGAGCAGGATACGGGCATCTACACCGAAAAAGCTGCAGATGCGGTCGAGTACATCTGGACGCGGGAAGCTTTCACCGGCGAGATACCGGTTAAATTGTGTCCGGTTTATTCCGAGATCGCGGCAGAGCGCCGATATGGACGCCGCGGACTGTGACATCTCACGAAGATTCGCACCAAAGATCCCGCGTAGCTCGGCGGGGTTCGGCTGCGATGCCGACCGACTATCATTTCGCGTCATATCGCAGTCCATTTGTGCGAATTCGAAGTGAAATCAGCTGAGTAAGCGACAGCCGCACGTTGAAATACTCCGAGGTTGATGCCGGTTGGCGTCAGGTGTGACGCTTAATAGCACCATGTCTTACCCGATATGGCACAAATTGCAAGCCTGCGACACGTTTCGTTGGATGTGCTGACGCGGGTAAATGGGGGACGCTGTCTTCGAGAGAGTGAAGGGCTTCAATTATGACGGAAAAGATGTGCGGCGTCGTTCTTTGGGCCGACCAGTCTGATCAGAAAGCGGTGATCTGGTGTGAGGACCACGGAGACCTTGCCTATTATCACGACAAGGACGCCAGTTCGCACGACGGGGTCGCCCTGGATGCGGGTGACCTGATCCAGTTCGAGCTTCTTCAGGAGCATGACCTGCGGCTCGTGCGCAATCCGACGCGGCTGGTGCAGCGTCAGTTCGTGGGGCTGGCGCATGACCTGCGCAGCAGCGCGGACCATGATCAGGGGGCCGTGAATTTCCCGCCGGCGCGGCCGTCGCATGTCTCGGGACGGCGCGGCTCGAACGTGGTGCCTTTTCCCAATCGCAACATGCGCCTGGATACGCTGAAGGTCAGCTGCTGAGCCGGCCCGACCTTCGGAAAGGAGGCGGGCGCATTGGAGCGCCCGCATCGATAAGATGTTTCAGGTGTTGCCGCGCGACAGTGCCGCGACGCCGGTCCGCGCCACCTGCACCAGCCCGAGGGGGCGCATGAGGTCGGCGAAGGCGTCGATCTTCTCGGGCGACCCGGTCAGCTGGAAGATGAAGCTCTCCAGCGTCGAATCCACAACATTGGCGCGGAAGATATCGGCGAGGCGCAGCGCCTCGACCCGCTTCTCGCCCTGTCCGTTCACCTTCATCAGCGCCAGCTCACGCTCGACCGAGCTGCCCTCGGCCGTCAGGTCCCGCACGTCGCGGACCGAAACGATGCGGCCGAGCTGCGCCTTGATCTGCTCGATCACCTGCGGCGTGCCGGTGGTGACGATGGTGATGCGCGACAGGTGGCCTTCGTGGTCGACCTCGGCCACGGTCAGGCTGTCGATGTTGTAGCCACGCCCCGAGAACAGCCCGATGACGCGCGCCAGCACGCCCGGCTCGTTCTCGACCAATACGGTGATCGTGTGCGCCTCCTGCACGTCCGAGAAGGTCGGGCGCAGGTTGTAGGCGGAGTGCTTGTTCGAGCCCTTCTTGATGTGTAGCGCGGACATCTGGAATCCTTTCCGGTCGGAAACAGGGGAGGTCGGACGCAAGTCCGGGAAGGCTGGGGCAGGGCGCCCTGGGATCGGCGCCCTGCGGAACGGCGGATCACACCAGGACCGCGCCCTTGCCGGCGATGGCGTTGGTCGCCTGCGCGTCGCCGAGCAGCATCTTGTTGTGCGGCTCGCCCGACGGGATCATCGGGAAGCAGTTCTCGTGCTTCTCGACGAGGCAGTCGAAGATCACCGGGCCGTCGTGCTCGATCATCTCCATCAGCGCATCGTCGAGATCCGCCGGATCCTTGCAGATGATGCCCTTGGCGCCGAAGGCCTCCGCGAGCTTCACGAAATCGGGCAGCGCCTCGGACCAACTCTGCGAGTAGCGCTCGCCGTGCAGCAGCTGCTGCCACTGGCGGACCATGCCGAGCCGCTCGTTGTTGAGGATGAACTGCTTCACCGGCAGGTTGAACTGCACCGCGGTGCCCATCTCCTGCATGTTCATCAGCCACGATGCCTCGCCCGCGACGTTGACGACCAGCGCGTCCGGGTGCGCCATCTGCACGCCGATCGAGGCCGGGAAGCCGTAGCCCATGGTGCCGAGGCCACCGGAGGTCATCCAGCGGTTCGGGTCCTCGAAGCCGAGGAACTGCGCCGCCCACATCTGATGCTGGCCCACTTCGGTGGTGATGTAGCGATCCATGCCCTTGGTCAGCGCCTCGAGCCTCTGCAGCGCGTACTGCGGCTTGATGACCGTTTCCGAGTTCTTGTAGGTCAGGCATTCGACCGCGCGCCACTCGTCGACCTGGCGCCACCACTTCGAGAGCGCCTCGCGGTTGACCTTGCGCCCGCGCGCCTTCCAGACCTTCAGCATGTCCTCGAGCACATGCGCCACGTCGCCCACGATCGGGTAGTCGGTCTTGATGACCTTGTTGATCGAGCTCGGATCGATGTCGATATGCGCCTTCTTCGACTTCGGCGAGAACGCGTCGATGCGGCCGGTGATCCGGTCGTCGAAGCGGGCGCCGATGTTGATCATCAGGTCGCAGCCGTGCATCGCCATGTTGGCCTCGTAGAGACCGTGCATGCCCAGCATCCCGAGCCAGTTCTTGCCCGATGCGGGGTAGGCGCCGAGCCCCATCAGCGTCGAGGTGATCGGGATGCCGGTGGCCTCGACCAGCTCGCGCAGGAGCTGGCTTGCCGCCGGGCCCGAGTTGATGACGCCGCCGCCGGTGTAGAAGACCGGGCGCTCGGCGTTCTCGATCGCCTCGACCAGCGCGGTGATCGTCTCCATGTCGCCCTTGACCTGCGGCTGGTAATAGCCGACCGGCGCCTTGGGCTTCGGGGTATACTCGGCGCTGGCGAACTGCACGTCCTTGGGAATGTCCACGAGCACCGGGCCGGGACGACCGGCCGAGGCGACGTGGAACGCCTGGTGGATCTTCGAGGACAGGTCCGCCGTGTCCTTCACCAGCCAGTTGTGCTTGGTGCAGGGGCGGGTGATGCCGACGGTGTCGGCCTCCTGGAAGGCGTCCGAGCCGATCATGAAGGTCGGCACCTGGCCCGACAGGACGACGATCGGGATCGAGTCCATCAGCGCATCGGTCAGGCCGGTGACCGCGTTGGTCGCGCCGGGCCCCGAGGTCACGAGCGCCACGCCGACCTTGCCGGTCGAGCGCGCGTATCCTTCAGCCGCGTGAACCGCGCCCTGCTCGTGACGGACGAGCACGTGCTGGATCTCGTTCTGCTGAAAGATCTCGTCGTAAATCGGTAGGACGGCACCGCCGGGATAGCCGAATACCGTGTCCACACCCTGATCCTTCAGGGCCTGAACCACCATTTTCGCTCCGGTCATCTGACGTGTCATCGCGTGTCTCCGTTTACGACGTCATTCATTGTCTGCGGCAATAAAAAAGCCCCCGAGGGTGTCGGGGGCGCATGGGGGACCAATATGGTTCCGGGTTACCGGCCCATGCGCCATTTTCCTACGATCAGTACCAGCCGTTCCATGCCGGGGCTCCTAGATTGCGCGGGGCGAGTATTAGGAGGACGGGGGCCGGGCGTCAACTGCGGAATCGGGGCCTGATCCAAGTTTATCTTTCCGGATGTTTCAAAAATCTGCCTTCGGTGGATACTTTCGGAAAGAAAATCGGCCATTCCGGAAATAGGGCAGCGCTATTCACCTATCGGAGGCACCTTGCGATCACCTGTTCACGCGCCTTCGTGAATTGCATGAAACATGCTTTGGGGGCAGCTTTGCGCCATAAGCCCAGTTCAATGTGCAAGGGATGGTGACATGACGTTCTATCGCAGATCCAACCGGCCGGTGCGGGATTTCACCATGGTGAAGGCCTGCGTTCTTCTGGCGCTTCTGGCGTTCGTGCAGGTGCTCGGCGCGCTTCCGGGCGACGAGGGCAAGGTGGCGCGCGACGCCATGTCGGAGCCGCTGGTGATCCCGGCGCTGGCGCAGCCTGCCGATGACAGCGCGTCCAAGGGTCGCATGATCTGACGACGGCGGGCTGCCCAACCGGTGCGGCCCGACCACCGACGCGTCCCGCGCATCAGGCGATGCGTTTTGAGCGAATGCAGCCGGGGCTCTGCCCGACAGACCGTCTGCACGCCACCGCGCGCGAAGGGCCTCAGCCGTTGACGCCGGTGCCCTGCAGCACGCCGTGTTCCAGCGCGTAGCGCGTGAGACCGGCGGTCGAACTGATCCCCAGCTTGCGCTTGATGTTCTTGCGATGCGTCTCGACCGTGCGCACCGAGATGTCGAGCGCCTGCGCCACCGCCTTGTTCGACTTCCCCTGCGCGAGTTGCAGCAGCACCGTCTGTTCGCGGTTGGTAAGCTGTTCACGCCCCCCGGACATCACCGGCTTAAGCGCGCCCTCGGCACCGGTGCAGAGGTAGCGCTCGCCCGCCATCACCGCGTCGATCGCGCGTTTCACCTCGTCGCTGGGCACGTCCTTCAGCACGTAGCCCATCGCCCCGTGGTCGAGCGCGGTCGAGACGTATTCGGGCGTGTCGTGCATCGACAGCACGAGGATGCGGGTCTCGGGGCGCTGTTCGAGGATCATCTCGGTCGCCGACAGCCCGTTCAGCCCGGGCATGTTGAGGTCCATGAGGATCACGTCCGGTGCCAGGGCCTCGAGCCGGTCGATCATCTGCTGGCCGTCCGACAGTGTCGCGGCGATCTCGATGTCGTCGTAGCTGTCGAGAATGGCCTCGATCCCCTCGGCCACGAGGGGGTGGTCATCGACGATGGCAACACGGGTCGGACGGGTCATGCGCTTGCCCTCGGGGGTTGCGAACTGCCCTCTTCAGGCGGCAGCAGGTGTGTCAGGGGGATCTGCGCCTCGATAGCCGTGCCGGCGCGCGAGGACAAGACGCGAAGGGTGCCGCCGAGCTGGTCCATCCGTTCCTGCATGTTGCGCAGGCCGATGCCGGGCCGGCCCTTCGGCGTGTCGGGGTCGATGCCGGTGCCGTTGTCGGAAATGCGCAGCGTCGCGCCTCGGCGGTGCCCCCGGAGGTCCATCTCGACCCGGCTGGCGCCGGAATGGCGCTCGATGTTGGTCAGCGCTTCCTGCGCGATGCGGTAGAGCGCGATACGCCCCTCGCGGTCGAGCCGGTTGCGGAAGACCACGGTCTCGAAGTTGGTCTCTATGCCGGTGCGGGTGCTGAAGTCGTCGGCGAGCGCCTTGAGCGCCGGGCCGAGGCCGAGATCGTCGAGCATTCCCGGCCGCAGGTCGCGGCTGATGCGCCGCACCTCCTGGATCGCGCCCGACAGGTTCTCCTGTCCCCGCTCGAGCGCGTCCCCGGCCCGGGCGTCGCCGGTCGAGAGCCGGCGACGGGCCACGTCGAGCGCGTATTTCACCCCGACGAGGATCTGGCTGATGCCGTCGTGCAGTTCACGTGCGACGCGGCCGCGCTCTTCCTCCTGCGCGTCGAACACCCGCTGGGTGAGTTCCTTGAGCTTGGCATCCGCCAGCCGCCGCTCGCGCAGGTTCATCATCAGGCCCGAGAAGAACACCATCAGCAGCGCCATCAGGGTGATGCCGCCGATATAGAGGAAGGTGCGCCGCACCTGCTGCTGCACCCCGGCCTGGGCGGCGGCCACCTGTTCGACGATGTCGTCGATCCACACCCCGGTGCCGACCGCCCACTGCCAGTCCTGGAAACCGAGCACGAAGGTGATCATCCGCGCCTCTTCCCCGGTCGAGGGCTTCGGCCAGAGATAGCTGTGGTAGCCCGAGCCCTGCCGCGCGATCTCGATGAGCCGGTCGGTGATCGGCGTGCCCTCGCTGTCCGTGAGCCCCGACCAGTTGCGGCCGATCATCTCGGTGCGGCGCGGCGAGACGAGGTTGTTGCCGTCGTAGTCGTAGACGAAGAACGAGCCGTCCTCGCCGTAGATCATTGCCGCGAGGATCTGTGCGACCCGGGTCTTCGCCGCCACGTCGTCGGGAGCCGCGCTGCCGTAGATGAAGTAGAAGCCGTTGCGCGCCTGCGTCACGTAGTTGCGCAACTCGTCCTTCTTGGTCTCGATGAGCTGGGTCTCGAGCGCGCGGATCTCGCGCTCGGACATGGCGCGGGCCTGCCACGAGACAACGACCGCGATGGCGGCCGCCGCGAGGATCAGCGGCACCGAAGCGAGCAGAAACAGTTTCTGTCCGTAGCTCAGGCGCAGGCGGTCGAGAATCGTGGGCATGGCTCCGGATAGTCGCTGATTCGGATCTGATCAAACCACGAAACGTCGGACTTCCCCAACGGAAGCGCGTTCGAAAATCTCTGAAATGCGGGGCTTTGACGCAAGATTGCTGCCCACCTCCGTAGCAATGGGTATTCCCCGACAAACGGTCACAATCTAGTGTGAGCCCACTTCACGATCCGCGCGGGCCGAAGGAGCGGCCACGCGCAACAGTACCATGGGAGGATATACATGGATCGTCGTTCCTTTCTGAGGGCCACCACCGCGGGTGGCGCTGCTGCTGCCGCGTCCGCGCTCGCCGCGCCGGCCTACGCGCAGGGCAAGCGCACGCTGACACTCGTCACCACCTGGGGCCGCGGCCTTGCCGGTGTGCATGACAGCGCGCAGTACTGCGCCGACCAGATCACCGCCGCCACCGACGGCGACCTCACGGTCGAGCTGAAGGCCGCGGGCGAGCTCGTGGGCGCCTTCGAGGTATTCGATGCCGTTTCGGCCGGCCAAGCCGACATGTACCACGGTGTCGATTACTACTTCCTCGGCCAGCACCCGGCGCTGTCGTTCTTCAGCCAGGTGCCGTTCGGCATGAACTTCATGGAATACGCCAACTGGTTCTACCACGACGGCGGCCAGGAGCTCGGCGACGAACTGTATTCGATCTTCGGCATGAAGGCGTTCCCGGCCGGCAACACCGGCCCGCAGTCCGGCGGCTGGTTCTCGAAGGAGATCAACTCGCCCGAGGACTTCCAGGGCCTCAAGTTCCGGATGCCGGGCCAGGGCGGCCAGGTGCTGGGCAAGCTGGGCGCGAGCGTCCAGAACCTGCCGGGCGCGGAAGTCTACCAGGCGCTCAGCTCTGGCGCGATCGACGGCACCGAGTGGATCGGTCCCTGGGCCGACGAGAAGGCCGGTTTCCAGGAGATCACCAAGATCTACTACACCGCCGGTTTCCACGAGCCGGGTCCGAACCTGAACCTCACCATGAACCTCGAGGTCTTCGAGAGCCTGTCGCCGGGCCATCAGAAGATCGTCGAGCAGGTGGCGCGCGCGTCGAACCTGTGGACCATGTCGCTGTTCATGGCGAACAACTCGGCCGCGCTGCAGCGTCTGCAGTCCGGCGGCGTGAAGCTGATGGAATTCCCCGACAGCGTCTGGGATGCCTTCGGCGCCGCGGCCAAGGAAGTCATGGAAGAGCCCATGGACGACGAGATCTACGCCAAGTGCTACGAGAGCTTCAACGAGTCCCTGCGGTCCTCGGCGAAGTGGATCAGCCGCTCGGAAGGCTCGTTCTCGGCGCAGCGTAACCGCGTCATGGGTCTCTGATCCGCAAGCATTCGCATCAGGCGCCCCCGCGAGCCGCGGGGGCGTTCCTGCTTTGACCATGCCGGCCCGGCGACCCGCGACCGCCGGGCGGCATCACACAACAAAGACAATCGGGGGGCTCAGGTCATGGAAGAGACGGCCTCGGGCGGCGCGTTCGGAGCGATCCTTGACGCGCTGGTCCTGTTCTTCGGCAATATCCTCATGTCCTTCTGGAATCTCGGCTACGCCCTGACGCATCCGTCGAGCTGGCTGAACTGGTCGGACAAGGAAGCGGTCATGCGCTTCGTGTACTACGGCGCGTCGCCGGAACTGTTCTACGTCGTGCTGACGACCTTCCTGGTGCTCACCGCCCTCGGGATGTGGCGCCACCGCATCATGTGGGGCATGGTGCGCGGGCTCGAGGCGTTCCACAACACCGTCGGCCGTATCGCCGCCTGGGCGGGCCTCGTCATGGTGCTGCAGCAGGTCGTCATCATCTTCGTGCAGCGCATCTTCGCGCGGCCCGACCTGTCCTTCGGCTTCGGCGTCCCGGCCACCTTCGACGTCAGCTGGTGGAGCGAGGAGCTCAAGCTCTACAACGCCATCGTCGTGACGCTCTGCCTTGCCTACACCTTCGTGCAGGGCGGGCACGTCCGCGTCGACCTCATCTACTCGCCGGTGAAATACCGCACAAAGAAGATGATCGACATGTTCGGAAGCCTGTTCTTCATGCTGCCGATGGCCACGCTCATCTGGCTCTACTCGTGGTTCTTCCTGTGGCGGCATCTCATCGTGCCCAAGCCGTCGGCCTCGGAAGGGCTCGACCGGCTGCTGATGAAGTCCCGCGCGCTGCGCTGGAACGTCGAGACCATCGGCTTCAGCCCCAACGGCTTCTCGGCCTACTTCCTGTTCAAGATCCTGATCGTGCTGATGTGCGGCTTCATCTTCCTGCAGGGCGTGACCTTCTTCTGGCGCTCGTATCTCGAGTGGAAGGAAGGCCCCGAGAGCGAGGGCAAATACCACGATCACGACCGTATCGAGGCTGGTGAAGAAGCCTACGATCACGCGGAATTCTGAGAGGGACACCCTAAATGCTATTCGGACTCGATGGCGTCGAGATCGGCCTGATCATCGTCTTTCTCACGCTCTTTTCCGCCATTCTCTCGGGCTTCCCGGTGGCCTTCGCCATCGGCGGCGCCGGGGTCATCTCCTTCGGCATCATCGCCGCGCTCGACAGCGCGGGGCTGCTCGTTCATCAAGCCATCGACACCGGCTCGCAGGCCTATCGCGACCTCGTCGCGAGCGGGGTGAAGGAAGATGTCATATCCATCTTCCGCTACCCGGACCTGCCGCGCTACGCGCAGCCGGTCTTCGACCGCGGCTGGGAAACGGCGCTCGACCGCAACGTTTCGTTCATCGTGAACCGCATCAACGAGCGGGTCATCGCGGGCCAGAGCATCGAGACGCTGCTCGCCGTGCTGATGTTCGTGATGATGGGCATCGTGCTGGAGCGCTCCAAGATCGCCGACGACCTTCTCAAGACCATGGCGCGGGTGTTCGGACCGCTGCCCGGCGGTCTTGCGGTGTCGATCGTCGTCGTGGGCGCGTTCCTTGCTGCCTCGACCGGGATCGTCGGCGCGACCGTGGTGACCATGGGCCTGCTGGCGCTGCCCACGATGCTGCGCAACAACTACTCGCCGGAACTCGCGACGGGCGTGATCGCGGCCTCGGGGACGCTGGGGCAGATCATCCCGCCGTCGATCGTGATCGTGCTGCTGGGCACGCTCGCGGGCGATCTCTACTCGACCGCGCAGGAGGCCCGCGCGCAGTCGCTGGGCTGCACCGACGCGCTGACCTACCTCGGCGAGCCGGCGGTGGTCTCGGTCGGCACCCTGTTCCAGGCGGCGCTGCTGCCGGGCATCCTGCTGGCGGGCCTCTACGCGGCCTATGCCTTCGGCTTCGCGATGTTCAACCCGTCCAAGGCACCGCCGGTGCGGGGCGAGGCGGGCCTTGGCGAGCCGGTCACCCGCGGCGAGGCCTTCACCTGGTATCTCGGCGTGCCGCTGCTGATCATCGTGGCCACCATCGGCCTGTCGCAGATCAACGTCGTCGGCTCGCAGTCGCTGACCGTGTCGAGCTTCTCCGAGGCCGGCCAGACCGCCAGCCTGCGCACCAGCGTGAGCGAGGAGTGCCAGGCGGCGATGATCGACCTGCACGGCCAGTCCGCCTGGGACGAGGCGGTTGCCGAGCAGGCGGCCATCGACGAGGCCGGCGGCATCGAGCAGAGCGAGCGCCTCACGCAGGAGCAGATCGCCGAGCGCTATGCCGCCAAGATCGACGCCGCCGCGCCGATCGGCACCGGTATCGCGATCCTGTCGGTGCTGTTCGGCATCGTGCTGGCCTGGGGCAGGGCGGTGTCACCCTCGTCCGAGCCGCTGCCGCTGCTCGTGGGCGCGGGCGGCATCGTGCTGGGGCTCATCGTCGACGCGCTGTTCCTCGGCCCGCAGAGCTCGTCGGGGCTGACCGTGGTGCTGATGGCGGTGCCATGGCTCATCACCCTGTGGGGTGCCAAGCATGCCGCGCAGCGCCTGTCGCAGAACGAGCTCATCCGCGTGGTCTTTCCGCCGCTGGTGCTGATCGTCGCGGTGCTGGGCTCGATCCTCGGCGGCATCACCAACCCGACGCCCGCCGCGGCACTGGGCGCGGCCGGCGCGATCATGCTCGCTGCCTACCGCAAGCTCGGAGAGCTGGACCGTTCGCCGAAGATCATCCTCTACTCGACCTTCGCGGTGATCATCATGATCCTCGTGGGGACGAACTTCGATCTTCGGGTCAACGCCGAGGAGGTCAGCGCCGAAAGCTGGATCGCCTTCCTCGTGGCGCAGGCGGCCTATCTCTACGCGCTGTTCGGCCTGTTCTTCGCCTGCTGGGTGCTGCTCAAGCAGGGAGTTCTCGGGCCTGCCGTGCGCGAGACGGCGAAGGTGACGTCGATGGTGTTCACCATCCTCGTGGCCTCGCAGCTGCTGAACCTCGTGGTGATCTCCTTCGGGGGCGAGCACTACATCCAGCAGTTCCTCAAGAGCTTCGACGACGAGCACAAGGTCTTCCTGATCGTCATGCTGGTGCTCTTCATCCTCGGCTTCGTGCTCGACTTCCTCGAGATCATCTACATCGTGGTGCCGATCGTGGGGCCGGTGATCTACGGCGGCTCGTTCGATCCGAAGTGGGTGACCATCATGATCGCGGTGAACCTGCAGACCTCGTTCCTGACACCGCCGTTCGGCTTCGCGCTGTTCTACCTGCGCGGGGTTGCACCGGCATCGGTCACCACGGGGCACATCTACCGCGGGGTGCTGCCCTTCGTGCTGATCCAGGTGGCGGGTCTGGCGCTGCTCTGGTTCGCACCGGGCATCGTGACCATCATTCCGGACCTGATCCCGAACTGATCGGGGACGGAGCCTGCGAAACCGAAAGGAGCGGCCTTCGGGCCGCTCCTTTTTTCGTTTCGGGCAAGGCTGGTTCCGGTCTCGGTCTGTCCGCCAATCGGGGCCTCAGCCGCCGCGCAGGATCTCGTCGGCGATCAGGTAGTGTTCCGCGCCGCCGACGGTGACACGGAGACCGTCCCCCTCGCGCGCGGTCTCGAGCACAGACGGCGCATCCGACGACACGAGCGCCCCGTTCCGGAATTCGAGAATGCGCTGCGGCCCGCCGGGGATGGCCACGAGAACGACCGTGCGGCCATCGTCGCTGCGCATCACTCTGTAGGGACAGGAGAGCGTCTGCGCTGGCGTTGCGCCGCAGGGCAGGCGGTCCCGAGCGGGCGGCATGGTTTCGGACTCGCTCGCATCCGTCGCGGGCTGCAGGAAGGCGAGCAGCGGCAGGCGTTCGCAGCCGGCAAGCGCCAGCGCGGCAAGCATGGGCGCGGCGAGCCCCGGAAGACGCCTCGGCGCGTGGCGGCGGTTCGATGGCAATAGGCCGGTCCTTCGCGTCATTCGATCCTCAGCACGAGGCGGAATTTCCGCCGCTCGCGTCCAGGGTTGACCACCTCGATCACCTGGTCTCCGGACCGCGCGAGGCGGCCGTGGTAGGCTTCGCTCGACGGTGAGAGGCGCTTTGGCGGGGTCTGGCCGGGACCGATGACACGGTAGCCGAGCCCCTTGCCCTCGAGCCGCAGGTCGAGCTGCTGGCCCTTCCGCGCCGAGACCAGGAAGCGGATCGCGGCGCCGGCGGCCAGCCGGTTTTCCAGCACGGTGCTGCTGGCGCCCGGTTCGAAGGTCACGCGCTCGCTGTGCGTTGCCCCGGCCTGCGGGCGCTGCGACGGTGCGGTTGCGCCGTGTCCCGGGCGTGAGAGGTAGCGCGCCTCGACCCAGCCGTCGCCGCGTTGGGCGTTGCCCACGCGAACCTGGCACCACGGCGTGCCGCTCTCACGGTTGCAGCGCAGGATGCGGACGCGGTCGCCGTCCGAGAGTCCGCCGAGCACGCGCCCCCGGCTCGAGGGGCGGTCGTGCAGCGGCAGCATATCGTTGCGCGGGGCTCCGCGGATCTCGACCGTTTCGCCGACGTGGAACTCCGGAGCCTGCGCAGCCGGGCGCTTTCCCTGGCCCGGCAGCGCGCCGGGGCGAGGCTTGCCGTCCGTGAAGAAGCTCGTCATCCGCGCGCCGCTCGGCTCGAAGGCGCAGGCGAACTCCTCGGTGCGGGTCGCGAGAAAGATCCGGCCCTTCACGTGGTGCAGCCCGTCGCGGTCGCGATGGTCGTAGTGCATCTGCGTGCGTGCCCGGTCCTGCCGGTAGTAACGGCGGGCGGTGTCGGCGCAGGCCGCCATCATGCCGTCGCGGGACTGCACGGCGGTCTTGGCCGCAACCGGGGCCGGCAGGGAGGGCAGGGCGAGAAGCGCCAGCAGCGGCGCGGCGAGAAGCGGTTTCATGGCCATGGGTCTCCGTGATGCCGAGGGGCGGGCGACATGCCACGAGTATCGCGCCGCCCGCCTTCATGGCGCAACGGAAATCACCGGCCGTCCGTTCCGCGCGCGGTCAACCGCCGGGGCCGGGAAGATAGGTGCGCTCTTCGATGGGCGTGGCCGCGATGGCGTCGCGGATCATCTGCAGCAGGATCATCTCGGCCCGGTTCAGCACCGCCTGCGGGTTCCACACGAGATGCACGTCGATCGCCGGAAGCTCGGAGAAGGGCGGCACCTGCCAGAGCAGCCCGTCGGCCACATCGCGCTGCGCCACATGGACCGGCAGCGGGCCGATCCCGAGTCCGGCGATGATCATCCGGCGCACCTCTTCGAGATTGCTCGAGGTGCCGTTGATCCGCATGCCGAGCCTCGATTGCGCGCGCATCAGGGCCACCGGTTTCAGCACGTCCTCGAGCCGGTCGGTGTCGAAGCTGACCGTGGGCATGCCGTCGAGATCGTCCGGCGTGAGCCCCTCGCGTCCGAAGAGGGGATGGTAGGGTCCGCAGAACAGGCCGAAGAACTCGCGATAGAGGCGGCTGTATTCCAGCCGCGGATTGCGTGCCCGGACAAGGCAGATCGCGAAGGAGGCCCGCTTGGCCGAGACCTCGGCCAGCGCCTGCGCGCTCGAATGCACGTCGATCGACAGGCTCGCGCCGGGATGGGCGGCGTGGAACTCGGCCAGGACGCGATCAAAGAATGGGCAGACCACGTGACTGGCCACGGCAAGCTTCACATGGCCCCGCACCTCGTCGGTCATCTCGCGCAGCAGCGTCGAGAGCCGCAGGATCGAGCCGTTGATCTCGACCGCCTCGCGGTAGAGCAGCTGGCCCGCCTCGGTCAGATCGTAGCGCCCCGGTTGCCGGTAGATGAGCTTCCGCCCGACGCGATCTTCCAGTCTTTTCAAGGCGGAAGAGACCGAGGGCTGCTTGAGCCGCAGCCGTGCCGCGGCCTCGGTCACCGACCGGGATTCGGCCAGCACGACGAAGGTGCGCAGCAGGTTCCAGTCTAGCTCGCGGGCGATGCGCTCAGGATCGTAGGGATCGGGCTGTATTTGTCTCATCTATATCGAACATTCCGATTATCTATTTGATCAATGTGCCCCCGAGCCGAAGCATCGTCCACAGAAAATCGTTCGAGGAATCGCATATGTCGGTCGAGGCCCGCGAGGCACGTCAGCCCTGGATCCTGCTTTCACCCGCGTTGGCGGCGGTCACGCTGCTGCTGATCGTGCCGCTCTGCTTCATCGTGGTCTACAGTTTCTGGCTGCGCACGGCGACCGGCGCGGATCAGGCCGGCTTCTACCTCGACAACTGGCGCGAGGCTCTGACCGACCGCTTCTACCGCGACATCCTGCTGAACACGCTGAAGATCGCCGGCATCACGACGCTGGTCTGCGCCCTGATGGGCTACCCCTCGGCGTATTTCATCGCCCGTTCGCGCGGCAACAAGGCGATGCTGCTGCTGCTGCTCATGCTGCCGTTCTGGATCAGCTACATCATACGCACGATGAGTTGGATCAACATCCTCGGGGTCTCCGGCGCGCTGAACTCGGTTCTGCTGTGGAGTGGGCTGATCTCGGAGCCGGTCCAGATGCTCTACAACGAGACGACGGTGATCCTCGGCCTCGTGCACTTCCTGCTGCCGTTCATGATCCTCAACATCTTCGTCAGCCTCGACGGCATCGACGTGACGCTCGAGGACGCGGCCAACTCGCTGGGCGCGACGAAATGGCAGAGCTTCCTGCAGGTGACGCTGCCGCTGTCACTGCCCGGTCTCGCGGCGGGCGGACTGCTGTGCTTCGTGCTGGGGGCGGGCACCTACATCACGCCGCTGGTGCTCGGCGGACCGACCGACGCGATGTTCGCCAACCTCGTGTTCGAGGCGATCATCACCCAGCTCAACTGGCCGCTGGGCTCGGCGCTGTCGCTGATGCTGCTGGTGGTGCTGGGCATCCTTGTGGGCATCTACAACCGCTATCTCGGCATGGCGCAACTGATGAAGGGGCTGGGCTGATGGGCTGGTTTTTCATTCGCGGCTACGCGATCCTCGTCTACCTGTTCATGTTCCTGCCCGTCGCGGTGGTGGTGCTGCTCAGCTTCAACGCGTCGCAGTTCGGCAGCTTCCCGATGACCGGCTTCTCGTTCCGCTGGTTCGTGGAACTGGCGCAGAACGACGCGATCCTGCGGGCGTTCCGCACGTCCGTGATCCTCGGGCTGCTGACGGCGCTGATCTCGACCACGCTGGGCGTGCTCGCGAGCCTCGCGCTGGTGCGCTACCGGGTGCCGGGGGCCAACATGGTCTCGACCCTGCTGATCGCGCCGATCCTCGTGCCCGAGGTGGTGCTCGCGGTGGCGCTGCTGCTGTTCCTCAACGTGCTGGGCGTCAACAAGAGCTTCGGCCTGCTGCTCTTCGGTCACGTGATCTTCACGCTGCCCTTCGTGATCCTCGTGGTGCAGGCGCGGCTGGTGTCGATCCGCCGCGACGTCGAGGAGGCCGCCATGAGCCTCGGCGCGAGCCCGCGGCAGACGTTCTTCCAGATCACCCTGCCGCTGATGCTGCCGGCGGTGCTGGCGGGCGGGCTCTTCGCCTTCACCATCAGCTTCGACGACATCACCGGCACGCTGTTCTGGAAGCCGGGCGGGGTCGAGACGGTGCCCACCCAGATCTTCGCCATGCTGCGCAACTCGATCAGCCCCGAGATCAACGCGCTCGGCACCGTGATGATCGTGATGACCGTCGGCCTGCCGCTGCTGGGCGCCGGCATCGCAAGGCAGCTTTCCAAGAAGGGCGGCTGAGATCGCCCGGATTATTCCGACAGAGTGTTCCGACAAGGAGTGAGAAGACGATGAAGAAGATGGACAACACCACCCGCTACGAGCGCCTGCGCGAGCGCTACATGAACGGCGACGTCGACCGGCGCACGTTCCTCGGCCTGATGGGGGCCGCGGGCGCGGCCTACGGTCTTGTCACGCCCTACCGCGCCTTAGCGCAGGACGTGAGCCAGGTGCGTTTCGACGGCTGGGGCGGCGTCGTGTCGGAGGCGTTCCGCAAGCATGCCTTCGACCCCTACACCAAGAAGACCGGCATCGAGGTCGTCGACGGCACCTTCGGCGGTGGCGATGAGTATCTCAGCCGGGTCAAGGCGAGCCAGCCGGGCGAATACAACATCGCCCACCTGTCCGGCGTCTTCGACTACGCGCGCTATCACAACCTCGGGCTGTCGTCCGAGCTCAACGAGGACAACATCCCCAACCTGCAATACGTGATCCCCAAGCTGGTCGACGTGTTCCGCAAGGTGTCGGGCGGGGCGCTGTCCTGCGTGCCCTACGATTACGGCACCACCGGGCTTGCCTACAACCGCAAGCACATCTCGGACGACGAGATGAAGGAGAAGGGTGCGAAGATCCTCATCGACGAGGCCTACAAGGGCAAGATCTCGGGCTGGGGCGACTGGCGCACGCGGATCTGGTTCGCCTCGCTGCAGACCGGGCAGGACCCGAACGGGGCCGAGGACATGGACGCCGTGTGGGATGCCATCCGCGCCCACCGCGATCTCGCGCTGAAATACTGGACCTCGGGCGCCGAGCTGATGTCGCTGCTGGCCGAGGAAGAGGTCTACGTCACCGAGGGCTGGTCGGGCCGGATCTACGCGCTGCAGGAGCAGGGCCACGACATCGGCTACTACGATCCGCCGAACGGCTACGGCTGGCAGGAGTGTCTCTTCGTGCTCAAGGGCTCGCCGATGGAGGCCTGCGAGGAGCTGCTGAACTTCATGCTGGCGCCCGAAACGTCGATCGCCGTGGCCGAGGGGCAGAACTACCCGCCGGCGCTCGACCCCAACAAGGTCGATCTCGGCGAGAAGATCCCGACGCTGCCGGCCTTCGATCCGAACGGCACGCTCGAAGGGCTGACCTTCGCCGATCCCGAGTACTGGAACGGCCACGAGGCGGAATGGTCCAAGACCTTCGGCCGGGTCCAGAAGGGCTACTGAGGCCAGCCGCCAGCCGCCCCGGGCCTGATCCGGGGCGGCTGAGCCCGACGCCCGAGCAAGGACACACACATGAGCTCCGTCACCCTGCGCAACGTCGTGAAGCGCTTCCACAAGTTCACGGCGGTGCATGAAACCAACCTCGAGATCCCCGAGGGCGCCTTTGTCACGTTGCTCGGCCCCTCGGGCTGCGGCAAGACCACGAACCTGCGCATGATCGCCGGGCTGCTCGATCCGACCAAGGGCGAGATCCTCATCGGCGGGCGCGCGGTCAACAACGTGCCGATCCACAAGCGCAACCTCGGGATCGTGTTCCAGAACTACGCGCTCTTTCCGCACAAGACCGTGGCCGAGAACGTCGCCTTCGGTCTGAAATACCGCGACATTCCAAGTTCCGAGATCGCCGGCCGCGTGCAGGCCGCGCTGGATCTCGTGCAGCTCCCGCATGTGGGCGAACGCTACCCCAAGGCGCTGACGGGCGGCCAGCAGCAGCGCATCGCGCTGGCCCGTGCGATCGTCATCGAACCCGACGTGCTGCTGCTCGACGAGCCGCTCTCGGCGCTCGACGCCAACCTGCGCGAGGACATGCGCGTGGAGTTGAAACGGATCCAGGACAAGATCGGCGTCACCACCGTCTTCGTCACCCACGACCAGTCCGAGGCGCTGGCGATGTCCGACAAGATCGTCGTGATGAGCGCGGGTCGGGTCGAGCAGATGGGCAGCCCCGACGAGGTCTACAACAACCCTGCAAGCGCCTTCGTGGCGAACTTCCTCGGGGCGTCGAACATGCTGCCCGCGCGCTGCACGTCGACCGGCGCCGAGGGCACGACGCTCGATGTCGCGCCCTTTGGTCCGGTCGCGATCCCCGCCGCCAAGGCGCAGCGGCTCGACGGGGCGGGGCCTGCCACGCTGGTCCTGCGCGCCGAGAAGCTGCAGGTGCTGTCCCCCGGCAGCGCGCCCCCCGAAATGATCACCGCGCCGGCCACGGTCGAGACCGTCGACTACCAGGGCCAGACGGTGCGCTACTTCCTGCGGCTCGGCGACCGCCAGCTGCAGGCGCTCAACATGATCGACGAGAAACCATTCGAAGAAGGCGCGCAGGTCGAGATCGGCTTTCGTCCGAAGGACTGCTCCGCGCTGCCCGGGGAGGCGGAATGAGCCACCTTTTCTACCAGGGGCACGGTCGCAAGCCCGTGCTCGACCAGGCGCGCGGCGTCTACATGTGGGACACCGACGGCCGACGCTACCTCGACGGCTCGTCGGGGGCGATGGTCTGCAACATCGGCCATTCCAACCCGCGCGTGCTGGCGGCGATGCGCGAGCAGATGGACCGCGCCACCTTCGGCTACCGTCTGCACTTCGAGACCGAGGCCTCGGAGCGGCTTGCGGCCAAGACCGTCGAGAAGATGCCCGAGGGGCTGTCGAAGGTGTTCTTCGTCTCCGGCGGCTCGGAGGCGATCGAAAGCGCCATGAAGCTCGCCCGGCAATATGCCGTGGCCATCGGGCAGGGGAGCCGCTGGAAGGTGATCTCGCGCAGCCCGTCCTACCACGGATGCACGCTGGGCGCGCTGGCGGTGACCGGCTACCGCAGCCTCACAGAGCCCTTCGCGCCGATGATGCGCGAGATGCCCAAGGTGCCCGCGCCGCGAGCCTATCTTGATGGCCTCGACCCCGACGACCCCGCCACCGGACACCATTATGCCGACATGCTCGAGGCGCAGATCCTGCGCGAGGGCCCCGAGAGCGTGCTGGCCTTCGTGCTCGAGCCGGTGGGCGGGGCCTCGACCGGGGCGCTGGTGCCGCCGGAGGGCTACATGGCCCGCATCCGCGAGATTTGCGACCGCCATGGCGTGCTTCTCATCATGGACGAGGTGATGACCGGCGCCGGGCGCACCGGCGCGTTCCTCGGCTGCGAGCACTGGAACACCCGGCCCGACATCGTGGTGATGTCCAAGGGCTTCGCCGCCGGCTACGCGCCGCTCGGTGGCATCGTGGCGCCCGACTGGCTCGTCGGGCCGGTGCTCGACCAGGGCGGCTTCGCGCATGGCTTCACCTATGCCGGCAACCCGCTGGCCTGTGCCGCCGGTGCCGCCGTGCTCGACGAGATCGACCGGCAGGGGCTGGTCGGGAACGCCGCCATCATGGGCGAGAAGCTCAAGGCGCGGCTGCACGCGCTTGCGCAGAAGCATGAGATCATCGGGGACGTGCGCGGCAAGGGGCTGCTCACCGCCTTCGAGTTCATGTCCGACCCGGTGACCAAGGCGCCGCTGCCGAAGGAGCTGCGTGCCTTCGACCGTTTCGTGCAGATCGCCTACGAGAACGGTCTCATCGTCTACTCGCGCCGGACCCGCGACGGGGTGGAGGGCGACCATATCCTCGTCTGTCCGCCGCTCATCGTCACCGATGCCCATCTCGACGAGATCGTCGAGGGGCTCGACCTGTCGCTCGCGCAGTTCCGCGCCGAGCTTCCGGCACTCGACAAGGTCCACTGAATGTCCAAGATCCTCATCACCTGCGCGCTGACGGGCTCGATCCACACGCCCTCGATGTCGCCCTACCTGCCGGTCACCGCCGACGAGATCGTCGAGCAGGGGCTGGCGGCGGCCGAGGCGGGCGCCGCGATCCTGCACCTGCATGCGCGCGATCCCGACACCGGCCGGCCCTCGGCCGCGCCCGAGCATTACGACGCCTTCCTGCCGCGCCTGAAACAGGCGAGCGACGCGGTGCTCAACCTCACCACCGGAGGCAGCGCCGTGATGACGCTCGACGAGCGGCTCGCCGGGCCCAAGGCGGCGGAGCCCGAGATGTGCTCGCTCAACATGGGCAGCATGAACTTCGCGCTCTACCCGCTGGCGCAGCGCATCGACACCTGGATGCACGACTGGGAAAAGCCGTTCCTCGAAGGCTCGGACGATCTCATCTTCAAGAACACGCCGCGCGACATCGCGCATGTGCTGACCGAGATGGGCGAGAAACGCGGCGCGCGGTTCGAGTTCGAATGCTACGACGTCGGACATCTCTACATGCTGCGGCATTTCATGGATCGCGGCATGGTGCCCGGCACGCCCTTCCTGCAGTTCGTCTTCGGCGTGCTGGGGGGCATCGGGCCGGACCCGGAGAACCTCGTCCACATGAAGCACATTGCCGACAAGCTCTTCCCCGATGGCTACCAGTTCTCGGTGCTGGCGGCGGGGCGTCACCAGATGCCGCTCGCGACCATGGCGGCGGCGCTGGGCGGGCACGTCCGTGTCGGTCTCGAGGACAGCCTGACCATCGCGCGCGGGACGCTGGCGAAATCCAACGCCGAGCAGGTCGCCAAGATCCGCCGCATCGTCGAGGAGCTGGGACGCGAGCCCGCCACCCCCGACGAGGCGCGCGCGATGCTGGGCCTCAAGGGCGCGGACAGGACGGCGATATGAGCGTGACATTCCGACAGGCCGGGGCGGGCGACGTGCCCGCCCTCAACGCCGCGCTGGCACGGCTCTCGGCGGACATCGGCGACACCCACCGCGCCTCGGACGAGGACCTGCGGCGCGCGGGCTTCGGCGCCCATCCGGCGTTTCGCGCGGTCCTTGCGGAGACGGCGGAGGGGCTCGTAGGAGTCGCGCTCTACTCGCCTGCCATGTCGACCTCGAAGGGGCTGGTGGTGACCTACGTCGCCGATCTATGGATCTCGCCGGACCTGCGCGGCCAGCGGCTGGGGCCGCGGCTGCTGGCGGCGGTCGCCCGGGATGCGGCCGAGACCTGGGGCGCTCGGGCGCTGAAGCTCAACGTCTACCATGCAAGCCCCGACGCGCGGCGCTTCTACGACCGGCTGGGCTTCGTCGCGGCCACACAGCACACCGAGATGTTCCTGGACGAGGCCCGGACGGCGGATCTTGCAACACATGGAGAAAAGGCATGAAGGCATTCTTCGACGCCCGGCAGTGGAAGCACGCGCCGCAGCACTTCATGGCGAACGGCACGCTGCTGCCCAACCCCGAAGAGCCGCGCCGGATCGAGATCCTGACCGACGCTGCCGAAGCCGCCGGTTGCCGGTTCGAGATGCCCGACGACGCGGGGCTCGGGCCCATCGCGGCGCTGCACACCGCCGAATACATCACCTTCCTGCGCAACATCTATACCCGCTGGCGGCGGATCGATGGCGCGGGCGCGGAGGTCATTCCCAACATCCACCCCGCCAATCGCACCGACGGCTATCCGAAATCGGCGGTGGGGCAGGCGGGCTGGCACCAGGCGGATACAGCCTGTCCGATCGCCGAGCATACCTTCGAAGCCGCCTACTGGTCGGCTCAGAGCGCCATCGCGGGGGCCGACCACCTGCTTGCGGGCGGTGACATGGCCTATGCGCTCTCGCGGCCGCCGGGGCACCACGCCTTTGCCGATCTCGCCGGCGGCTTCTGCTTCTTCAACAACGCCGGCATCGCCGCCGAACGGCTGCGCGCAGCCGGCCTGCGCCCGGCCATCGTCGATGTCGACGTGCACCACGGCAACGGCACGCAGGGGATATTCTACGAGCGGGGCGACGTGCTGACGGTGTCGATCCACGCCGATCCCGCGCGGTTCTACCCGTTTTTCTGGGGCCATGCGCAGGAGCGCGGCGCGGGCGCGGGGCTGGGGACGAACCTCAACCTGCCGCTTGCACGCGGCACCGGCGATGACGACTACCTCGGCACGCTGGCGACGGCGTTGGAGCGCTGCGACAGCTTCGGGGCGGACGTGATCGTTGTGGCGCTGGGCCTCGATGCGTCCATCGACGACCCGTTCCAAGGGCTCGCGGTCACGCAGGAGGGCTTCACCCGCATCGGCGCGGCGCTGGCCGCTACCGGGCGCAAGCTGCTCTTCCTGCAGGAAGGCGGCTACGTCAGCGAGACGCTCGGCGCCAACCTGACCCACGTGCTGACCGGCGCGACGGGGGGCTGAACCCGGTCAGCCGGCGATCTCGCGCAGCAGCCAGTCTCGGAAGCGCTGGACGTGCGGGCTCGACCGCGATCGCTCCGGCAGGATCAGCGCGTAATGCTCGCCGGTCTCGAAGCGGCGCGGCGCGGCCAGCGCCAGCGCGCCCCGCTCGAGCGCCGGCCGGGCGACGATCTCGGGTACGATGCCCACGCCGAGTCCGGCGATGGCGGCGTCGACGATCATGTCGAAATGATCGAGCCGCGCGCCGCGCAGGATGCGGCGGGGATCGGTCTCGGAGCCCCGGAACCAGTCGAGCCAGAGCGTCGGGCGGGTGGATTGCTGCAGCAGCGGCAGCTCCAGAAGCTCGGCATCGCTCAGCGCCGCGCGGCCGCGCAGCAGCGCTGGCGCGGCGACGATCACCATCGTCTCGGGCAGAACCGGCTCCGAGGTGACACCGGGCATGTCATGCCCGCTGCGCATAATCGCAAGGTCGAGCGGCTCGCGGCCGAAGTCCACCGGCAGCAGCCGCGCACTGAGGTCGAGGCTGATCTCGGGAGCCTCGCGCGCAAAGCCCGAGAGCCGCGGGATGAGCCAGATCCGCGCGAGGCTCGGCAGCACCGCCATGCGCAGCACGGCGTCGCGCCCGCCGAAGGCCATGACCCCCATTGCCGCCTCGTCGAGCCCGGCGAGCAGATGTTCGGCCCGGTCAAGGAAGGCATGGCCCGCAGGCGAAAGCACGAGCCGCTGGCGCACGCGGTTGAAGAGCGCAACGCCCAGCCGGTCCTCGAGCGAGGCGAGCGAACGCGAGATCGCGCTCTGCGTCAGCCCGAGGCTTTCGGCAGCCATCGTCGTGGTGCCGCGCCGGGCGCAGGCGGTGAAGGCCTCGAGCTCGGCCACGGAGGGGATGTAGGCTTTGCGCATGCACCTTTTCTAGCGGTGGGAAGCGCTTGAGGCTATGAGTTTTCCTCATTCCTTGCGCAAATTAATTCGTTTCCATGTGCGGGGCATCTTGCGTAGGGTGCGGGCCGAGACGAGACAAGGATTGAGACAGATGGCCGACGCCCCCGCTCTTCGCCCCAAGGACAACCCCGCGCTCGCGGGTTTCTCGTGGGAGGATCCGTTCCTCTTCGACGCGCAGCTCGAGGAAGACGAGCGCATGATCGCCGAGAGCGCCCGCGCCTTCGCGCAGGACAAGCTCATGCCCCGGGTCGAGCACGCCTACATGGACGAGCAGACCGACCCGGAGATCTTCGCCGAGATGGGCGCGCAGGGGCTGCTGGGGGTCACGGTGCCCGAGCAATATGGCGGCATCGGCGCGGGCTACGTGAGCTACGGGCTTGTCGCGCGCGAGATCGAGCGGGTCGACAGTGGCTACCGCTCGATGATGTCGGTGCAGTCGAGCCTCGTGATGTATCCGATCTATGCCTACGGCTCCGAGGCGCAGCGGCAGAAATACCTGCCGAAACTCGCGAGCGGCGAATGGATCGGCTGCTTCGGCCTGACCGAGCCCGACGCCGGCTCGGACCCGGCGGGCATGAAGACCCGCGCGGTGAAGACCGAGGGCGGCTACCGGCTCAAGGGTGCGAAGATGTGGATCTCGAACAGCCCGCTGGCGGATGTCTTCGTGGTCTGGGCGAAGTCCGAGGCGCATGGCGGCAAGATCCGCGGCTTCGTGCTCGAGAAGGGCATGAAGGGGCTGTCGGCGCCGAAGATCGGCGGCAAGCTGAGCCTGCGCGCGAGCATCACCGGCGAGATCGTCATGGATGACGTCGAGGTCGGCGAGGATGCGCTGCTGCCGAACGTCGAGGGGCTCAAGGGGCCGTTCGGCTGCCTCAACCGCGCGCGCTACGGCATCGCATGGGGCGTGATGGGCGCGGCCGAGTTCTGCTGGATGCAGGCGCGGCAATACGGGCTCGATCGCAAGCAGTTCGACAAGCCGATCGCCGGGACGCAGCTGTTCCAGAAGAAGCTTGCCGACATGCAGACCGAGATCGCGCTGGGACTGCAGGCGGCGCTGCGGGTTGGGCGGCTCATGGACGGCGCGCAGGCGGCTCCCGAGATGATCTCGCTCATCAAGCGCAACAACTGCGGCAAGGCACTCGACATCGCGCGGATGGCCCGCGACATGCACGGCGGCAACGGCATCCAGATCGAATACGGCGTGATGCGTCACGCGGCGAACCTCGAGACGGTGAACACCTACGAGGGCACGCACGACGTGCACGCGCTGATCCTCGGGCGGGCACAGACCGGCATCCAGGCGTTTTTCTGAGGGCGTCGTTCCTCGGGGCTGTTGGTGCGGGCCGGCGGATTGCCGGAGGGCCTCGGCCTTGTTGAGATCGCAGGGGGCGCTGCCCCCTCTGCGGCTGCGCCGCATTCACCCCCGAGGGTATTTGTCAAAGAGAAGAAGCAGGGGCGTGGCGCGTGGTCAGCGGGCGACGAGGATGATCGCGGCGTAGTGGCTGACCGCGGCGGCGAGCACGTGGCCGTGCCAGATGGCGCGGGCGTAGGGGATGCGCGTCGAGTGGTGGAAGATCGTGCCCACCGTGTAGGCGAGGCCGCCGGCCACCAGCAGGGTCAGCGCCTCGGGCGTGAGGTTGGTGAGGAAGGGCCAGGCGGTGAGCCCGCCCAGCCAGCCCTGCGCGAGGTAGAGCGCGAAGCCAAGCCGCGCCCAGCGGTGGATCGAGGTGAGCTTCAGCGTGATGCCGATGGCGGAGATCGTCCATGAGGCGGCGGTGAGCGCGATGCCGGCGGTGCCGCCGATGCCGAGCAGCGCCATCGGCGTGTAGGTGCCCGAGATCAGCAGGTAGATGGCCGCGTGATCGAAGCGGCGCAGCACCGCCCGCGTCGGCGCGTGAAGGGTCAGGTTGTAGGCCGCCGAGAAGGAAAAGCTGCCGATCAGTCCCGCCGCGTAGGGCACGAGGGGCCAGACCGCGCCGGGCGCGGCGGCAAGCGTGGCCCAGACGAAGAGCGCCGAGACCGCCCCCACCGCGAAACAGACCCCCAGCACGAGCACGATGCCGTCGGCGATATGCTCTGGAAGGGAATGTGAGAGAATGTGGCGGGTCATGGCGATGGTCTTCTGTCCGTGGTGCTGTCCTGTCGCTGGTCGGTCGGCGGTGTGTCCGCGGCCATTTCGACGCGGGGCATTGAGCATAGGCCGGCGGGACCGTTCTGGCGAGCCCCTGCGCAGAGACGTGATGCGCGGCGCCGGTTTGTGACAGCGATTTGATGAGCGATCTGCATTCGGCGGCCCTTTCCAAGCGACGCTATCAATGCGGGCTTGGGGGAATCGCGTCGTTAGCTCGACGCTAGCCGTGAATGGTTTCAGGCCGGTGAAGGCATCGCCCCGGGCCGTTCTGGCGGGGCGATGCCGGTCGCATGTCAGGCCGCGGCCTTGTCGGAGGCGAAGCGCTCGTAGAACGTCTCGCCGTCTTCGGCCATGTCGCGCAGGAGCTGCGGGCAGGCGAAGCGGGGGCCATAGGTTTCGCTCAGGGCATCGCAGCGCTCGGCGGCATAGGCGGCGCCCAGCATGTCGAGCCAGCTGAACGGGCCGCCCGACCACGGTGCGAAGCCCCAGCCGAGGATGGCGCCGACGTCGCCCTCGCGGATGTCCTCGAGCACGCCTTCCTCGAGCGCGCGCACCGCCTCGAGCACCTGTGCGAAGAGCAGGCGATGCTGCACCTCGGTGAGCGCGGGCTGGGTCTCGGACAGCGGGTATGTCGCCGAGAGCCCCTCCCAGAGGCCGCTGCGCTTGCCCTTCTCGTCGTAGGCGTAGAAGCCGGCGCCGGCCTTGCGCCCGAGCCGGCCCTCATCGGCGAGCCAGAACAGCACCTCATCCACCGCGCCATCGGCATAGGCGTCGCCCATCGCCGCGCGGGTCGCCCTGGCGATCTTCACGCCGAGGTCGATCGAGGTCTCGTCGACCAGTTGCAGCGGGCCCAGTGGCATGCCGACGAGCTTCGCCGCGTTCTCGATGAGCGCGGGCGAGACGCCCTCGGCCACCATGCGGATGCCCTCGTTGATGTAGGGGATGATGCAGCGGTTGGCGTAGAAGAAGCGCGCGTCGTTTACCACGATCGGCGTCTTGCGGATCTGGCGCACGAAATCGAGCGCCTTGGCCACCGCCCGGTCGCCGGTCTCGCGGCCCTTGATGATCTCGACCAGCATCATCTTCTCGACCGGCGAGAAGAAGTGGATCCCGATGAACTGCTCCGGAGTATCCGATGCTTTCGCCAGTTCCGAGATCGGCAGGGTCGAGGTGTTGGTGGCGAAGATGCAGTCCGGGCCCACGTGCTTGAGCACCTCTTGCGTGACCCCGGCCTTGACCTTCGGGTCCTCGAAGACCGCCTCGACGATCAGGTCGCAGCCGGCAAGCTGCGCGTAATCGTCGGTGGCGGTGATCTTCGAGAGCACTGCCTCCTTCTTCTCGGGCGTGGCCTTGCGGCGGGCAATGCCCTTGTCCATGTAGTCCGCGGTGTAGCCCTTGCCCTTCTCGGCGGCCTCGCGCGACTGGTCGAGCAGCACCACCTCGATGCCGGCCTGCGCCGCGACGAAGGTGATGCCCGCGCCCATCATGCCGGCGCCGAGCACGCCGAGCTTCTTCACCGACTGGTCGGGAGCCTCGGGGCGGTTCGCACCCTTCTCGAGCGCTTCCTTGTTGATGAAGAGCGACCGGATCATCGCCGAGGAGGAGGGGTTCAGCAACACGTTGGTGAACCAGCGCGCCTCGATCTTGAGCGCGGTGTCGAAGGGCACGAGTGCGCCCTCGTAGACGGCGCTGAGCATGGCCTTGGCCGCCGGGTAGACCCCCTTGGTCTTGCCGTTGACCATGGCGCTGGCGCCGACGAAGGTCATGAAACCCGCCGGGTGATAGGGCGCGCCGCCGGGCATCTTCCAGCCCTTGGCGTCCCAGGGTTTCACGATGTCGGCGTCCTTGGCTGCGAGCACCCACTGCTTGGCAGCGTCCAGCGGATCGTCGCAGACCTCGTCGATCAGGCCGGCGGCCTTGGCCTTTTTCGGGTCCGAGAGCTTGCCCTCGAGCAGGAAGGGCGAGGCCGCCATGGCGCCGAGCTTGCGGCTGAGCCGCGTGGTGCCGCCGGCGCCGGGGAAGATGCCGACCATGATCTCGGGCAGGCCGATCTTGGCCTTCGGGTTGTCGGCCGCGAAGATCCGGTGGCAGGCCAGCGGGATCTCGAAGCCGATGCCGAGCGCGGTGCCGGGCAGGACGCAGGCGATCGGCTTGCCGCCCTTGTTGCGCTCGTCCATGCCCGCGCGTTCGATCTTTCGCAGGATGGTGTGGATGGACATGATGCCCTCGAAGATGCCGGCGGCGGGATCGTCACCGCCATCGTCGCGCATCTTTGCGATCACGTTGAGATCCATGCCGCCGGCGAAGCTGCCGGGCTTGCCGCTGGTGATGACGATGCCCTTGATCGCGTCGTCGGCGAGCGCGTTGTCGATCAGCCCGTCGAGCTGGTGGAAGCCCTCGATGCTCATCACGTTCATCGATTTGCCCGGCGTGTCCCAGGTGATGGTGGCGACGCCCTCGGCGTCGGTGGCGATGGTGAAATGCTGCGTCATGTCTTTGCCTCCCCTTACACGCGCTCGATGATCGTGGCCGCGCCCATGCCGGACGCGACGCAGAGCGTGGCAAGGCCTGTGCCCTTGCCGCTGCGCTCGAGCTCGTCGAGCAGCGTGCCGATGATGATGGCGCCCGTGGCGCCCAGCGGATGCCCCAGCGCGATGGCGCCGCCGTTCACATTGACCCTGGAATGATCGACGTCGAAGGCCTGCATGAAGCGCAACACCACCGAGGCGAAGGCCTCGTTCACTTCGAAAAGGTCGATGTCGCCGATGCCCATGCCGCTGTCGCGCAGGATCTTTTCGGTCACCGGCACAGGGCCGGTCAGCATGATGGTCGGATCGGTGCCGATCTTGGCGGTGGCACGGATGCGGGCGCGTGGCTTGAGACCATGCCCCTCGCCAAAGGCCTTCGAGCCGATCAGCACGCCGGCGGCGCCGTCGACGATGCCCGAGCTGTTGCCCGCGTGGTGCACGTGCTCGATGCGCTCGAGATGCGGGTATTTCATCAGTGCGAGCTGGTCGAAGCCGGGCATGACCTCGCCCATCTCCTTGAAACTCGGCTTCAGTGCGCCGAGCGCCTGCATGTCGGTGCCGGGGCGCATGGCCTCGTCCCGTTCAAGAATCGCGAGACCGTTCTGGTCGCGCACCGGGACCACCGATTTCGAGAAGCGACCGTCCGCCCAGGCGGCGGCGGCGCGGTTCTGGGATTCGATCGCGAGCGCGTCCACGTCGTCGCGGCTGAAGCCGTACTCGGTGGCGATGATGTCGGCCGAGATGCCCTGTGGCACGAAGTAGCTCTTCATCGCAAGGCTCGGATCGACCGCGATCGCCGCGCCGTCGCTGCCCATGGCGACGCGTCCCATCATTTCGACGCCGCCGGCGATATAGGCCTCGCCGGCGCCACCCTGAACCTGGTTCGCGGCAAGGTTCACCGCCTCCATCCCGGAAGCGCAGAAGCGGTTGATTGACAGGCCCGGAATGCGCTGGTCGAGGTCCGAGGCCAGCACGGCCGAGCGCGCGAGGCAGCCGCCCTGTTCGGCGACCTGGGTGGCATTGCCCCAGATCACGTCTTCGACCGCGTGGCCCTCGAGGCCGTTGCGCTCGGCGAGCGCGTTCAGCGTCAGCGCCGAGAGGCGCAGCGAGGTCACCTCGTGCAGTGCGCCGTCCTTGCGGCCCTTGCCGCGCGGCGTGCGCAGCGCGTCGTAGATATAGGCGTCGGTCATGTGCTCCTCCTCGTCCGCCCGGCACGCGGGCGTCATGTCGTTTTCGGTTGTGACGGGCGGTCTCCTCCGCCCGTCAGAATGTGCATTGTTTGCGCGCTTTGAACGCCCGGTCGGGCTCAGACCCGATCTGCGGGCGATCCCGGCATCAGGTCGTAGGGGTGTTTCCAGCCGTCGAGCGCCTCGATGTTCGACAGCCAGCGGTCGATTTCCGGCCAGTCGGCGCGGGTGAAGCCGAAGGGCTCCGGGTAGAAGAGATAGCCGCAGCAGGAGAAATCGGCGTTGGTCGGGCCGTCGCCGACGACCCACTCCCGGCCCGCCAGATGCGCGTCGAGCACCTGGTACGCGGCCTTCAGGCGCCCCTGCATGAATGCGATCACCTCGGCAGGCCGCTTCGCTTCGGACAGGAAGTTCGCGAGGAAGCGGGTCATGCCGGCCTGGCTCGAGAGCTTGTGGTTGTCCCAGAACACCCAGCGCATGACCTCACGTGCCTCTTCCGGCGTCGTGCCGCCGAACTTTCCGCACTTCTCCGTCACGTAGGACTGGATGACGCCGGACTGGGTGAGCCGGATGTCGCCGTCGACCATGACCGGTGCCTCGCCCATCTCGTTGACCGAGGCGCGGTATTCCGGTGTCCGGGTCTCGCCATTGAAGAAGTCGACCTTTACCGGCTCCCAGTCCAGCCCGGAGAGCTCGAGCGGCAGCGCCGCCTTGTAGGCATTGCCGGATTCGCCGAAGCAGTAGAGCTTGATCGTCATCGCGTTGTCCTTTGCTGGTTGCGGGGCGGCGCGGATCGGAGTGGGGGCTTCGCGCCCCCACACCCCCGCGAGGGTATTTGAAAAGAGAAGAAGACCGCAGCGTGGGTAACTTCATTTTAATCTCACACGGCCATCCTGTGTCCGCGGTACAGGCTGAGGAGCCGATGACCGCAAGAGGAGAAGCCCCGCCGTTGCCACCGCAGGGTCGCACGGCGGGGTGGACCGATTGCCACCCAGCGCTTCATCTCTTCGGGTTCGATACGCGGTTCGTCCCTTCTTCTCTTTCCAAATACCCTCACGGGGGTCCGGGGGTGTGAAACCCCCGGTTCCTGCCAATGGGGCAGGGAGGCGGGGTTCCGCTTCCGGATCACCGTTTCCGCTCCTCCAGCTCGGCGTTGAACAGCCGCAGCCGGTGTCCGAGCAGTTCGTCATCGGTCACGCTGTCGAAATTCTCGAAGAGAAATGACAGCGCCTCGCCCTCGTCGAGCCCGGCGGCGGCGGCGAACCGACGCAACCCGCGATAGCCGTCCTCGGTCATCGCGACGGAAAAGCGGCGGGTCAGGCGAAAGCGTTTCGGCATTGCATGTCTCCGGCGTAGGGTGGGCGGTTTCCGCCCACCCTCGCGTCAGAAGCTTTCCGCGTCCAGCGCCATCACCGGGGCCGCGCCGCTCTCGATCCGGGCGCGGTGCATCGACGTCGCCGGTAGCTGCCGCGCCATGTAGTAGCGCCCCGTGGCGATCTTGGCGTTTAGGAACGCCTTGTCGCCGCCGGCCTCGAGACCCTTGCGCGCCGCCAGTGCCATGCGCCCCCACATGAACCCCAGGCAGACATGCCCGAAGAGGTGCATGAAATCATAGGATCCCGAAAGCGCCTCGTCGGGAGATTTCATGCCGTTCTGCATGAAGAACATCGCCGCCGACTGCAGGTCCTTCGACGCGGCCTTCAGCGGCTCGAGGAACTGCGTGTCGAAATCGGCATCGGCGCCCTTGTTCTCGGCGATGAAGCTCTTGACCATCTCGAAGAAGCCCATCACTGGCTTGCCGCCATCCGCGGCGAGCTTGCGGCCCACGAGGTCCAAGGACTGCACGCCGTTGGTACCCTCGTAGATCATCGTGATCCGCGCGTCCCGAACGAACTGCTCGAGCCCCCATTCGCGGGTGAAGCCCGAGCCCCCGAGCGTCTGCTGGGCAAGCACGCAGGTCTCGAAGCCCTTGTCGGTCAGGAAGCCCTTGATCACCGGGGTCAGCAGCGAGATCAGCCCCTCGGCCTGCTTGTCCTGCGAGCGGTGCGCCTGGTCGATCAGCGATGCGCCCCAGAACACGAAGGCGCGGGCGCCCTCGGTGATGGATTTCTGGTCCATCAGGTTCCGGCGCACATCGGGGTGCACCATGATCGTGTCCGCGGGTGCGTCGGGCATCTGCGCGCCGGTCACCGCGCGGCCCTGCTGGCGCTCCTTCGCGAAGCCGAGCGCGTTTTCGTAGGCCACGACGCCCTGCGCGTAGCCTTGCAGGCCCACGCCCAGCCGCGCCTCGTTCATCATGGTGAACATGGCGCGCATCCCCTTGTGCGCCTCGCCCACGAGGAAGCCGGTCGCGCCGTCGTAGTTCATCACGCAGGTGGCGTTGCCGTGGATCCCCATCTTGCTTTCGAGCCCGCCGCAGCTCACCGCGTTGCGCGCGCCGAGCGAGCCGTCCTCGTTCACCAGGAATTTCGGAACGATGAAGAGCGAGATGCCCTTCACGCCCTCGGGGCCGCCGGGGATCTTCGCCAGCACGAGGTGCACGATGTTCTCGACCATGTCGTGCTCGCCGGCCGAGATCCAGATCTTGTTGCCGGTGATGCGGTAGCTGCCGTCGTCCTGCGGCTCCGCCCTGGTGCGGATGAGCCCGAGGTCGGTGCCGCAATGCGGCTCGGTCAGGTTCATGGTGCCGCCCCATTCGCAGCTCACCATCTTCGGCAGGTAGGTGGCCTTCTGCTCCTCCGAGCCATGCGCGTGGATCGCGTTGTAGGCCCCGTGGGTCAGGCCCTGGTACATGTTGAAGGCCATGTTGGCGGCCGAGAACATTTCGCCCACCGCCGTCGACATCAGGTAGGGCAGGCCCTGGCCGCCATACTCCGGATCGCAGTCGAGCGCGGTCCAGCCGCCCTCGCGCATCTGGTCGAAGGCCGCCTTGAAGCCATCGGGCGTACGCACGACGCCGTTTTCGAGCCGGCAACCCTGCGCGTCGCCCACGGGGTTGAGCGGTGCCAGCACGTTCTCCGCGAGTTTCGCGGCCTCCTCGAGAATCGCGCCGGTGGTGTCGCGGTCAAGCTCCTCGTAGCCGGGAATTCCGGCCTGGCTGACCTCCAGGACGTCGTGCAGCAGGAACTGCATGTCCCGGACGGGGGCGGTGTAGCTTGGCATGACTCTCCTCCTAGATGCCGTGGGCCGGTGTCAGCCGGCCTTTCGATGCTGGATCTGGCCGAGCATCCGCTCGCCCCACTCCAGCTGTTCCTTCAGTTCGTTGATCGCGGTGTTCAGCTCGTCGCGCTGACGGATCAGGTCGTCGAGCCGCGCCTGTGCGATCTCGTAGGTGCGGGCGATCTGCGTCTGCTGCTGGTCGCCCATGTCGTAGAGGTCGAGCAGCTGGCGGATCTCTTCCAGGCTGAAGCCGAAGCGCTTGCCGCGCAGGATCAGCTTCAGGCGGGCGCGGTCGCGCCGGGTGAAGAGCCGTTTCTGCCCCTCGCGCCTAGGGAAGAGCAGCTCCTTCTGCTCGTAGAAGCGCAGGGTCCGGGGCGTGACTTCGAAGAGGTCGCACATCTCGCGGATCGTCATAAATTGCTCGTCGCTCATCGGTTTCAAAGCCTCACGTTGCGTTAGGGTGCGCGGTGAGGTGCGCTTTCTGAGCCCGTCTTACAATGGGAAATTTGGTTGACGTAACAGGGACGCCACGTCACTTTCAGGTTGACGTAACTTCCTTTCGCGTCACTGCTGACGCGTCACAATATTCTTGCATTCGAATGCAATAAGACGACATCCCGCGCAAACTCCACCGAACTCGGCCAATCCGGCATCGGCGAATTTTCGCAATCTTCTTAACGGTATCGGCGGTCGCGTGCCTGCGCATGGGGCGATTGGGGGGCCACGCTGGCGGCCGTTCAGGGGGCCAGCGTCTTCGCGGTCTCGTCCCGGAGGCTCCGGAGCTCCTCCATCGCCTCGTCGAGTTGGCGGCGTTGCTCGGCGAGCTCCAGGAGCTGACGGTCCGCCATCTCCACCCAGGTGCGCATCTGCGCCTCGGTCCCGTCGCTGTCGCGCATCTCCAGCCACTGTCGGATGTCCTCGAGCTGGAAGCCGAACTTGCGCCCGCGCATGATGAGCTTCATGCGGGCGACCTCGCGCGGACCGTAGAACCGCGAGCGTCCCTCGCGATCCGGTGCGAGCAGCTCGATATATTCGTAGTAGCGCAGGGTGCGCGGCGTGACCTCGAAGGCCTCGCACATTTCCTTGAAGCTGAGACGGCGGGTGTCGCTCATCTTCTCCTCCTAAGCTCGCCCGAGACGGAACCTAGTCCGTTGCGGGGCAGGGGGCAACACGCCCCGACGCAGCGGCGCCCTTGCCCTTGCACAGGCGCCTGCGGGCCCGCATAAGAAAGGCGCGACGCAAGGAGATCCGCGATGTGCGCCGACAAGGCCGAGCTGGCCCGCAGCTTCATCCGCCTGATTCCCCAGGCGCGGGCGCTGAACATGGACATCCTCGAGATCGGCGAGGGCATCGCCGTCATCCGCATGCCCTATGATCCCGAACTGATCGGTGACCCCGACACCGGCGTGATCCACGGCGGCGCGGTCTCGACCCTGATGGACACCTGCGGCGGTGCCGCGACCATGGCGCACCCGTCGAACCCGGGTGGCACGGCGACCATCAGCCTGCGCATCGACTACCTGCGCGGCGCGACGCCGGGGCAGGCGATCGTGGCCCGGGCGGAATGCCATCACGTGACCCGCTCGGTGGCCTTCGTGCGCGCCACCGCGCATGACGACGACACCGGCAATCCGGTCGCCACCGCCACCGGCACCTTCACCGTGGAGCGCAAGCCATGAGCCGGTCCCGCCCCGAGCCGATGCAGGTGGTCAAGCAGCGCCGCGACGCCGCGCTCGCGGCGCTGGCCGGACGGGTGCCCTACATCCGCTTCCTGAACATCGGCTTCGACCGCCGCGGCGACGAGCTGACCGGCGTGCTGAACTTCGACGAGAAGCTCATCGGCAACCCGCAACTGCCGGCGCTGCACGGCGGCGTCACCGCCGCGTTCCTCGAGGTCACCTCGATCATCACCCTGAGCTGGGGCCTGCTCTGGGAAGACGTCGAGACCGGGACCCTCACCCTCGAGGAACTCGAGGCCGGCGCGCTTCCGCGCCTGCCCAAGACCATCGACTTTACCGTGGACTACCTGCGCTCGGGGCTGCCGCGCGACGCCTACGCCCGCGCCCATGTCACCCGCTCGGGCCGACGCTACGCCAGCGTTCGCGCCGAGGCCTGGCAGGACAACCACAACCGTCCCATCGCGCAGGCCCACGCGCATTTCCTGATGCCCCGCAAGGAAGCCTGAGCACCGGTCGCCGCGTGCCGCGCCCGGCCTTTCTCCGGTTCGACAAATACCCTCGGGGGAGTCCGCGCGCAGGCGCGGACGGGGGCAGAGCCCCCGCTGCCCCCTCCGCCACGTGAAAGACGCCGCATGACCGAGATCCGCACGCCGATCACACACGCGCGCGTCCTGAAGATCGCGCTGCCGATCCTGCTCTCGAACGTCACGATCCCGATCCTCGGGGCCGTCGACACCGGCGTCGTCGGCCAGATCCCGCAGCCCGAGCCCATCGCCGCGGTCGGTGTCGGTGCCATCGTGATCTCGGCGGTCTACTGGATCTTCGGCTTCCTGCGCATGGGCACGGTCGGTCTCGCGGCACAGGCGGCGGGCGCCGGCGACCGCGACGAGGTCGCGGCGCTGCTGTCGCGCGCCCTGCTGATCGGCCTCGCCGGCGGAGCACTGTTGATCCTCCTGCAACCGCTCATCTTCGCCGGCGCCTTCGCCGTGTCGCCGGCCTCTCCCGAGGTCGAGGCCCTGGCGCGCGAGTACATGCGCATCCGGATCTGGTCGGCGCCGGCGGCCATCGCGATCTACGGCATCACCGGGTGGCTCATCGCGCAGGAGCGGACCCGCAGCGTCTTCGCCCTCCAACTCTGGATGAACGGGATCAACGTCTGCCTCGACCTCGTTTTCGTCCTCGGCCTCGACCGGGGCGTGGGGGGCGTTGCCACCGCGACCTTCCTCGCGGAATACGCGGGGCTTGCCATGGGCCTGTGGCTCTGCCGCAAGACCCTGGCCCGTGGCGCCGCGCGCGACATCGCACGCATTTTCGACGGCGCCCGGCTGATGCGCATGGCGGCGGTCAACACCGACATCCTGATCCGGTCCCTGCTGCTGCAGGCGGTCTTCGTCACCTTCCTGCTGCTGGGTGGCCGGTTCGGCGACGAGACGCTGGCGGCGAACCAGGTGCTGCTGCAGTTCCTGATGATCACCGGCTACGCGCTCGACGGCTTCGCCTTTGCCGCCGAGGCGCTGGTGGGGCGGGCCTTCGGGGCGGGCCAGCTTGCACACCTGCGGCGGGGCGCGCTGCTCACCAGCCTCTGGGCGGTGGCCGTCGCCGTGCTGATGGCGTTGGGATTCCTGCTTTTGGGGCCGGCGATGATCGACGTGATGGCAGCCGATCCGGCGGTGCGCGCCGAGGCGCGGCTCTACCTGCCGTGGATGGTGGCAGCGCCGGTCATGCAGCTCGGGCTGACCATGTTCGACGGCATCTTCATCGGCGCCACGCGCTCGCGCGACATGCGAAACATGATGGTCCTGTCCTCGGCGCTGTATTTCGCCGCGCTGCCGCTGCTGATCGGGCCGCTCGGCAACCACGGCCTGTGGCTGGCGATGCATGTCTCCTTCGTCGCGCGCGGCGTCACGCTGGCGCTGCGCTACCCGGCGCTCGAGCGGGCGGCGGCGGCGCATGGCGCGACGTCCGGGGCTGGACCGCTGGGACGCGCCGCCTAAACTGCTCTAGTCAGGGATGTCTTGAGGGAAACACGCATGACACGCATCATGGGACTGTCGGGCAGCCTGCGCCGGCTGTCGTTCAACACCGGCCTGCTGCACGCTGCCGCGGAACTCGCCCCCGAGGGCGTGACGCTGGAACCGCACACGATCCACGGCGTGCCGCTATACGACGCCGATCTCGAGGCGGACGGCACGCCGGAGCCGGTGCTGGCCCTGCGCCGGGCGCTCGAGGCGAGCGACGGCCTGCTGCTGGTCACGCCCGAATACAACAACTCGATTCCGGGCGTCTTCAAGAACGCGGTTGACTGGATGGCCTCGGGGCCGGGCGCCGATCTTTTCCGCGGCAAGCCGGTGGCGATCGTCGGGGCCTCGCCGGGCGGTTTCGGCACGATGCTGTCGCAGAACGCCTGGCTGCCGGTGCTGCGCGCACTCGGTACCCGTCCCTGGTGCGAGGGGCGGATGCTGGTCTCAAAGGCCGGCGGTCTGTTCGACGACACCGGACGGCTCACCGATGCAGCGACCCGCGAACGGCTGGCCGGCTTCGTGGCAGGTTTTGCCCGCGAGATCGATGAGGGCGCGGGCTGAGAGCGGGGCAGGGGCGGGGCGGCTCCTGCCGGTCCGTCGGAGCTTTCGGGCAGCGTCGGTGCGCGCCCGTGGATGCGTGAGCGCACCGGACCGGGTGCCGGTCGGGGTTGGAGAGGGCACGGGGGCTCTGCCCCCTCTGCGGCTGCGCCGCATTCACCCCCGAGGGTATTTGGGAAAGAGAAGAAGATGCGGGGCTGGTCGCGGGGGCGGTGATGCTCTAGAGAAGGGCCATTGCGAGACGGAGAAGCGCGATGGACGATCTGGTCAATTCCTTCATGAACGGTCCCGACGAGAAGGGGCGCTTCGGCATTTACGGCGGACGCTTCGTGTCCGAGACGCTGATGCCGCTGATCCTCGAACTCGAGGAACAATACGAGCGCGCCAAGACGGACCAGAGCTTCTGGGACGAGATGGACCACCTGTGGAAACACTACGTGGGCCGGCCCTCGCCGCTGTATTTCGCCGAGCGCATGACCGAGGAACTGGGCGGCGCGAAGATCTACCTCAAGCGCGACGAGCTGAACCACACCGGCGCGCACAAGATCAACAACGTGCTGGGCCAGATCATCCTTGCCAAGCGCATGGGCAAGACCCGCATCCTCGCCGAGACCGGTGCCGGCCAGCACGGCGTGGCGACCGCCACCGTCTGCGCCAAGTTCGGTCTGAAATGCGTGGTCTACATGGGGGCGCATGACGTCGAGCGCCAGCAGCCCAACGTGTTCCGCATGCGCCTGCTGGGCGCCGAGGTGGTGCCGGTGACCAGTGGTCGCGGCACGCTCAAGGACGCGATGAACGACGCGCTGCGCGACTGGGTCACCAACGTGCACGACACGTTCTACTGCATCGGCACCGTCGCGGGGCCGCACCCCTACCCGGCGATGGTGCGCGATTTCCAGGCGGTCATCGGCAAGGAAGTGCGATGGCAGTTGCCAGAGCACGAGGGCGAGGGGCGTCTGCCCGACACCGTGATCGCCGCCATCGGTGGCGGCTCGAACGCCATGGGGCTGTTCTACCCGTTCCTCGACGACCCCTCGGTCAACATCATCGGCGTCGAGGCCGGCGGCAAGGGTGTCGACGAGAAGATGGAGCATTGCGCCTCGCTCACCGGCGGACGGCCCGGCGTGCTGCACGGCAACCGGACCTACCTGCTGCAGGACGACGACGGCCAGATCCTCGAGGGCTTCTCGATCTCGGCGGGCCTCGACTACCCGGGCATCGGGCCCGAGCATTCCTGGCTGCACGACACGGGGCGGGCAAAGTACGTCTCGATCACCGACAAGGAAGCGCTGGAGGCGTTCCAGTTCTCCTGCCGGACCGAGGGCATCATCCCCGCGCTCGAACCCAGCCACGCGCTGGCGCACGTCATGAAGATCGCGCCGACGCTGCCCAAGGACCATGTCATCGTGTCGAACATGTGCGGGCGTGGCGACAAGGACATCTTCGCGGTGGCCAAGCACCTCGGGCAGGATCTCGGGTGACCCGCCTCCGGTCGCGGGGCATAGGCCCCCGACCGTGACGGACACGCGAGACAGCCGGCGGCAGGCGTGAGGGCCGCGCCACGCGGCACTGTGGCCTCCGCATCTTGCGGGGGCGTGCGCAACTGGGGCCGGCGCCGAGAGACAGCCATGAGCTTCGTCGTCTACATCAACGGACTGGTGATGGTCTTCTTCGCCGCGCTCATGGAGGTGGACGCGGCGTTCTTTCCCGAAACGGCCGAGGTCTTCGGGCTCGCGGGCTTCCTGGCAGGCACCGTGGGCGTGCTGCTGAGCATCGCCGCCTCGACCGCATCACGCGATCTTCGACGACTGCATACCTTCGTGCTGACTGCCTCGATCTGGCTGGTGGCGGCGATCGTCGGCGCGGTGCCGCTCTGGCTGTGGCAGCTTGCCCCCGTTGATGCATTGTTCGAGGCGATGTCGGGGATCACCACCACCGGCTCGACGGTGATGAGCGGGCTCGACGACACGCCGCGCGGCGTCATCCTCTGGCGCGCCATCCTGCAGGCCGTGGGCGGCGTCGGCTTCATCGTCACCGGCATCGCGCTGCTGCCGATCCTGCGGGTCGGCGGCATGCAGCTCTTTCGCACCGAAAGCTCGGACAAGGGCGACAAGGAACTGCGCAACGCCGCCGTCTTCGCCTCGGCGACGCTGCAGGTCTATCTCTGCCTGATGGGAGTCTGCGCGCTGGTCTACGTGGCCGGCGGCATGGGGCCGTTCGACGCGATCACACATGCCATGACGACGCTCTCGACCGGCGGCTACTCGGGTTACGACGCATCGTTCGGGCATTTCCAGAGCCCGTTCCTGCAATGGGCGGCGACGCTCTTCATGCTGCTCGGGGCGCTGCCCTTCGCGTGGTACATCCGGGGCATCTATCGCCGCCGGTTCCGCAGCGAACAGGTCGAGGCGATGCTGGTCACGCTCGCGGTGGTCATCGGCGGGCTGACGCTCTGGCTGGTGCTGACCCGGCACGAGGCGCCGCTCACGGCGTTGCGGATGGTGGCCTTCAACGTGGTCTCGGTGGTCACCACCACCGGCTTCGCGAC
>MDTG01298296.1_pt1 | contig 52219 bp, 62 predicted proteins | sample 811421 | NCBI WGS metagenome assembly MDTG01 (sample SAMN05326645, study PRJNA326480) | marine metagenome | isolation source: seawater | place: Pacific Ocean: South East | collected 2011
ATGAACTAAGAACTCTTGCTTAAGGATTCCATTTATTCTTTCTGCTAAAGCATTTTGATAACAGTCATATCCATCTGTCATCTGTCATAGATGATTTAATTCCATTCTTTCTTAATTCTTTTTGATAAATAGAAGAGCAATATTGAAGACCTCTATCAGAATGGTGAATTAGGACTTCTTTTGACTTTCTATTCTTAATAGCCATTTGAAGAGCCTTTACCACACTTTCTGCACTCATGTCATCACTTAATTGATAACCCATGATCTTCCTGCTATAAGCATCTGTTACCAACGAAAGGTAATGGGTTCTCTCTCTGCTTTTAATATAAGTAATGTCACTTACAAAACATTCTTCTGGTTTTTGTGGGAGATGGTCTTTTATCAAGTTTGGATATTTTTTCATCCAATGTTTAGAGTTTGTAGTTTTGGTGTAATTCTTCTTAGGTTTGATTAACATTGACTCACTTCGTAAATAATCGAAAAAGCTATCTCTACCTATTTTAATTCCTAAGTGATTAAAATCTTCTTTTAAAAGATAATACAATTTACGTGTACCTATCCGAGGCATTTCTTTCCGTATTTGTAATACCAAAGGTTTTACTTGTGATAATACCTTTTGTCTTGCTTGGTAACGAGCTTTAGATTGATAGTAAGCTTGTCTGCTTAGCCCAAACAACCAACAGCAACGACTCAAACTTAGCTCTTGCTTTTGTTTGATGTTTTCGATTGATTGGGCAAATACTTTTTTCTTATCGAAGTTCCATACTGTTTATCTGAGACATCTATCATCTCATTTAACAGTTGATTCTTTAGCTTCTCATCTGAAAGTTCACGTTCTAATCGCTTTATTCTTTGAGCAGGCGTTTCTTTACTTTTTGGCATCTGGTGGAATTGTGGGTTTTTCCAGTCTAAGGTACCATGTTTTCGCAACCAAACAAGCACAGTACTTCTCCCTTGAATACCATAGGCTTTTTGTGCCTGTTTATAGGTCATATCGCCTTTTTCAACTTGAGAGATTACAGCTAGTTTAAAGCCTAAATTGTAATCTCGCTGACTGCGTTTCTTTTTTGATTCTCCTGAGGTTTTCATAAATAAGTTGATTTTGTGTCAACTTATTTCAGGACGGGACACAATCTTATTAAAAGCCGAGTATTTCACGCTCGGCTTTTTTATTTTCCAATGGTTTGATTTTACCATATTTTATACGTTTCTTTATCAAACTAATTTACAATAGTTCACACCTAAATATTATAATTACTTCACTATTTTTGCCAAGATGATTGCATTTTCTAAACCTCTAAAAGTTTTAATCGTAGAAGACTCTCCCTCAGATGCTTTCCTAATTACTGAGTTTCTGGAGGAGGTTAAAGATGTTAATTATAATGTGCAACATTGCGAAACACTAAAGGAAGCCACGGAAAAGTTAGAAGAAGAAGATTTTGATGCGGTTTTAATCGACTATAATTTACCGGATTCTAACGGAGCGAACCATCTTGAGCATATTTTTAAGAAGCACAATCATATCCCTTTTATTGTACTAACAGGTTTGGCTGATGAAATGGTTTCCATTAATGCCTTAAACCGTGGTGCAAAGGACTACTTAATTAAAGGTGACTTTGATGCAAAACTCTTAAATCGTTCTATTTTATATGCCTTAGAGAGAAATCGACTTGAAGAAGAAACGGTAATCCGAATACTTGCAGCTCAGGACACAGAGAAGGAAAGAATAGCAAGAGATGTACACGATACTTTGGGGCAAAATCTCACCTCAGCAAGTATGCAAATGCAAAGTTTGAAGAGCTTAGTGCCCGACGACAAAGAAGAAATTCATAGCAACATAGATGCTGCTTTAAAAAGCATAAATGATGCTATTGCCGAAAGTAGAGGTATTTCTAGAAGTTTGATGCCACAAACTGTAAAGAAATTTGGTTTAGAAAGTGGTATAGAAAGTATTATAATGACTTTAAACGATAAGTCAGAAACTCAGTTTGAACTGGAGAGCAATTTAGAGTTCACACGCTTTGAACAATCAAAAGAGCTCGCCTTATTCCGCATTGCCCAAGAAAGTATAAACAACATTTTAAAGTACGCAAAAGCCACACTAGTAGAAATAAAGCTTATTTTAGTAGAAAATCTTCTGTTAATGCAAATTGATGATAATGGTGTTGGATTTGACCTTGATGCAGTTGAGAATCAAAAAGGAATTGGCTTAGACTCCATTCGTACTCGAGCAAAGTCAATTGGGGCTAAATTAGAAATTAATTCAAAGGAAAATAAAGGAACATCAATTCGCGTAGTTACAGATATTAACGAAATGAACTAATGGAGAAGATTAAACTTATTATTGTTGACGACCACCAAGTGGTAAGAGATGGATTGAAGAAATACATTGGCAACGACGAAAACTTTGATTTAATTGGTGAAGCCGAAAATGGCAAAAAAGCATTAGATTTAATTGAAGAGCACGAAGTGGACATTGTTCTTTCTGACTTGAATATGCCGGAAATGGATGGCTTAGAATTAACTGAAAAAGTAATTAAAAACTACCCTGAATCTAAAGTTATTATCTTAACGATGCTGGATGAGCCTCATTACATTAAACAATTAATGAGTTGTGGAGCTGAAGGATATCTATTTAAAAACAGCGGTGTTGAAGAAGTAAAAACTGCAATAAAAAAAGTTTTTAACGGAGAAACCTATATGAGTGATGAAGTAACTGAAAAACTTACTCAGTATGTTATTAAACGAAATCATACAAATCCTGAAAAGAAAAAATTTGGATTTCAAGCCAACCTTACCAAAAGAGAGTTAGAAATACTAGAGCTTGTTATTAAAGAATATACTAATCAAGAAATTGCAGATAAGCTTTTTATAAGTGTTAGAACAGTTGATGCTCACAAGAGAAACCTCATAGAAAAAACCGGTTCACGGAATATTGCAGGACTTGTAATGTATGCCATCACTCATCAATTATTCGACAACCTCTAAAACCTACAATAGGTAGAACTATTACTTCTTTAGGCGTTTTCCCTAATTTTCTTCTATAACACATTCCTATAGCTTTTAGACGCAAAAGCCACTGACCTTTGTCCCGAACAAAGAAGGTTAAAATGCGTCAACTAAATTCAATATTTATTCTAATCTTACTCCTAAGCTTTAGTAAGCTACTTAGAGCGCAAAATGATTATCAAGAATTTAAATTATTTGGGCAAATCTTTCACAAAGAAACTACTATCAAAGATGTTTCCGTTAAGGTCAGTTTAAATGATTCTATCATTTACACAGATGAAAGCAACTTTAACGGAAAGTTCAAATTAAAGTTGGTGACCAACAAAAGTTATCGAATTGACTTTAGTAAAGATAAATATATAACAAAGACCGTAATAGTTAATATTTATTCTCAAGACAGTACAGAAATTAAACCATTTGCTTTTGATATTGAACTTGTTCAGCAAAGAGATTTTAGGTATGTAGAAGTACCCGGTGACTTAGGAAAGGTTGCCCACTTGTACTACGATGAAGAGAAAGAAGCTCTTAGCTGGGATAAACAGTACACTCAAGAAGCACACGAAACGATTAAGAATTTACAAGAATTAAACAAAGCTAAACGCTATGAAAAGTATTCTAGATTTTGAAAAAGCTCGAAAAGAGTCTGAAGAAAAGAAGAACAAAAATGTAAATAGTGCATTTATGAGCATTGACCAGGTGCTCACACAGTTGGATATTCTTTTAAATGAAAATGAAGATTTAGACGGCATTTTCTTCTTGAAAAACAGAAGTGCTCTAATGCAAGATAATCCTGTGGCTTATGTTGCCAACTTTAAGGGAAAAGAAGAATATACTAAGCTTTTGTTAAATCAGAAAATCAAATACGCTGATTTCCCAAGATGGAGAAACATATTAGCAAATGATGATTTAGCTGAGATTGAACTTTTAGCTAACTCACAAGAGCCATTCCTTTTTGAAGATGACAAAAGTTTTTTAATCTCCGCAGTTAAAGAAGAAAGGTTTAATTGGGGAATGTTGGTGGCCTTTGCTCCTAAGGGTAAAATATGGACAAAGAACCAATTAAAACTAATAAAGTCTTTTAGCAAGTTACTTTGCTCAGCCTTGCATTATTTCCACCAACAAGAGAAAGATGCATTTCTTCGTCAAACTTCAATCGCAAAAGACAATAAGCGTCAGTTAATTATTGAAAAATTAGAACAACGTTTAGAAAAGAAAAATCAGCTCATTGAAAAACTAAAACAAGGGAAAATAGGCAATAAAACTGAGGCTACTTTCAGCTGGAAGACTGAACAAGAAAACAAGATTGAATACGACGAAGTGTGGGTAACGGTACACGGTTTTAAGAATGGTGAAAGAGATCCAATTATTAGTAAGTGGGAGAAGGTAACAGATAATGAAACACTTCAAAAAGTTAATGAACTCTTCTTGAAAAAAGAGCATAAAGAATCAATAGCCGGTTAAATGAGTCGCCTGATTACCATATTTATTTTTGTGTTAATGGCATCAAAAGCAACTGCTCAAGATCCAATTTTTTCTCAGTATTATGTAAATGGAATTTATGTAAACCCTGCCATGAATGCAATTAATGACTACACAAAAGTTTCTATGCAATATAGGAATCAATGGACAGGCAACTCATACAATTACTCTACTTATAACGCAGCATTGGAACTCCCTATAAACAATACGAACAGTTCTTTTGGAACAATCGCTACATCAGATGAAACGAGAAGCGCTTTATTAAATCATACTAGCTTTTCATTAGTATATGCTTATAAATTTAAGTTAAACGGAAAATGGATGGCACAAACCGCCCTTCAAGCAGGAATGGGACAGAATCGATTAGAAAATGATTTAATTTTTGAAGACCAATTGAGCCTAGAAGGACCGACAGCAGAACATTCAGCGGAAAACTTTGCTAGTGAAAACCTTGTTTACCCTGATTTTAGTAGTGGAATAATGCTATTTTCAAAAGACTATTATTTTGGAGCAGCAATTCACCACTTAAATCGCCCTAATCAAGCTTTTCGCGATTCTTATGCAAGAAGGTTAGAAAGGAAATACACTTTTAATGGAGGAGCAAAATTTTCAAAAGATAAGTTAGGTAGAGTCAATCAATACTACTCGCCCAACTTTATTGTACAAATTCAAGGTAATAGCAACAGTGTAAGTCTAGGTAATTATTTTAAATATCACAGTTTAACAGCGGGGCTTTGGTACAGATGGAAAGATGCAATGGTAATTGGGTTAGGCTTGGAGCTAGACAATTTTAGATTTGCTTACTCTGCTGATTTCAATATCGGCAATAATCCGGCTTCTGCTCTATCGCATGAAGTATCCATTGCCATTCTTTTTACTCAAAAGTCCAAAGGGCACAACCAAAATTATTACAATAAGGCACTTAGTTTTTGCCCCACTTTCTAATTCAATTTTTAAATAAAATTAATTTAATTTCATTCAGGTTAGCATGTCTTACCAAATCAATTATCTTCAAGAAGAAGATTATCTAATTGCAGAAGTAACAGGAAATAGAGAAAAAGATACTGAGGCACAGTATGCCTTGGAAGCATTAGCTCAAATTTCAGAAGCTTGTAAAAGTCACAAACTTTCAAAAGTGGTTGCAGTATGGAACATCAAAGGAGCTATGAGACCAGACCAGGCTTTGATCCTAATATCAAACTTAAAAAAATACAAGTGGAGTAAAGACTTTGTAACTGCTTCGGTTCACCCCTACAAAGATAACTTTGAGAGCCACCAATATACTGTAAAGGTTGCCAAAACGCTCAATTGGAACATTCACTTTTTTCAAAGCATTGATGAAGCTAAAATGTGGATTCGAAAAATTAGCACTTCTGATATTTTGGCAAATTAGCTTTTCAGAAAATCATTTTACTAATCCGCAAACTTAAACTCGGCGCCAAACTCTTCTTTATCAAGCTGCTTAATTGCTTTCCAGTCGCCATTGGGCAATTGTTGCTGTATTAAGTAATAATCAACCCCGGACTTTAGTCCCTTAACTTTAGTCCATCTTAGTTTGATCAGCTCTCCTTCTTGATCTATTTTTAAATAAATAGAAGCAAATGCACCTTCAATATTGTATTTTCTCTTACAACTATTGACTAAAGATAACTCATATTCAGCCGGTTGACTATTTAATTGTGGATTTTCATCTAAATAAGAAGTGGAGGTAAGCGGCAAGTTTTCAATAATACTATAACTACCACGACTGTTTTTCTTACTCAAATAAAGACTATTTGCAATTTCATTCGCTTGTGAAAGTGACTCCCACTCTAACAACACTTGCTTTTCATTAACAACGGAAATTCGCTTTAATTCAACATTGAAGGTGTCAACTAAGTCATTCGGAAGTACATTAACCGTATCACTCCAAACACTGTAATCATCTTTTTCTGAAAGTAGTTTTACCCAATAAAGATATATTTCCGGACAGAGTATAGTAGAATCAACAAATGTTAGCTTTGAAGTATCATTAATACCAATCAGTTGATAAGAATTTGCACCCCATTTTTTACGATATACTTCATAACGAAGTCTACCTTCAATAGGATAGTCTGTCCAATTTAACACAATATGGTTGCTCTCTTTTCTAACACTCAAATCAATTGAACAGTAAGCGGGAATTTGTTCAACAATCGATTGATCTGAACAATATTTAACTACTTCAATTTTAAAACACTGTTGGCTTTCCAAAGCTGAACGAAAACTAATTTGATAGGATGATTCATTCTGATTCCAAACTTTTACAAAGGGTTCAAAATCTCCGGCACTATTCTTTCGATAGATCTGATAATACTTGAAATTAAAACTATTGCTTTCCTCCCACTCTATTGTCCAATCTCCAAACTCACTTCTACTAACTCTTTTTACAATTGGATAATCATTGACCTCTTTTTCATAAATTCTTAAATGATCTTCCTTGAAAGAAGTATCACTACAACCATTGGCATTTTCTACAATTAAGTTAATGTCATATAAACTTTGTTCATTAAATTCAATTAAAGTGTCTTCTGCATTAAATGTCATGTTATTTAGCGACCAGGTATAAGTTGGCTGCTCAAGTTCAGAACTATGATTTCTGAAAGCAATTTTTGCAGGTATGCAACCATAAGTTGAGTCTAAAGAAAATGAAGCAATTGGTTTTCGCATTAATCTGATTTCTTTTGATAAATTTTCCACACAACCAGCTGTATCATTCACAACTAAGCTAACTGTATACTTTTTCACATCATTGTATACATGTCTTGGATTTCTATCTGTAGTTGTACTTCCATCACCGAAAAACCACCTTCTGTTAGCAACTCTTTTAGACAAATCAATAAACTCTACTTCTGAAGCACCACAAAAAACACTGTCGCTCATACTAAAAGCTATTTCCGGTGTATTTATATTAAATCGTTTAGTTTTAACTAAAGTATCAGTGCAGGAAAATCCATTATCAGCTATTAAATTCACATCAAAGACACCAGCTTTATGATAAACGTGAATCGGTTGCTCTTTAGAGGACGTTTTACTATCGCCAAAACTCCAATGATAATTAACAGCCCCTTCACTATTGTTATCAAAAACTGCCATGTGAGGTGCGCAAGCATTAGCGTCTGCATTTGTTATAAAATCAGCTTTAACACTTCCGGCGACTACTGCATTTTCAATAACTGATGTATCATAACAACCTTCTACAGATTGAGTAATCAAAGTTAAATTGTATGTTCCCGGAACTGCGTATGTGTGAATAGGAAACTGCTGATTCGAAGAACTTCCATCACCAAAATCCCAGAAGAATGAAGTGACATTTTTTGTAGAATCAGAAAACTGAATTTGCAAAGGTACACAACCTTCCCATCGATCTGCTTGTGGACTTGCTTGATGTGTTTTAATCGCATTTTTACTCACAGTTGCTTCACAACCATTTGTATCTATAATAGTTAAAATTTGGTTTTCAGGCTCAATATTAAAAGTATGTTGCGGATTCTGCTGAATAGAGGAATCTCCATCTCCAAACTTCCACTTCCAACTAACTGCCGCTTTGCTTAAATCTAAAAAATCTGCATCAATCGGTAAACAAAAACTATTTTGCTGCACCTCAAAGTCAGCTACAGCCTTATTTACAAGCACATTTCGCACACTTGAATAGTCAACACAACCATCCTTCTCTGCTAATAACTGTAGCTTGAATAGCCCTGAATCTAAGTAACGATAATTTGGGTCTTTTTCAAACAATGTATCCCCATTTCCTAAAATCCATTTGTAATTACTTGCTCCAGTTGAAAAGTTTGTAATATTAAAATCATAAAAATCACAAGCCTCCGGTACATCATTAAAAACAAACTTAGCCTTTGGGTCACTAATCACTAAAACTTTAGGAGAAGTGAATGTTTTATAGCAATTACTGCTATCGTATGCTCTAATTTGAACTGTAAATCGTCCTGTGTCTTCAGCTATAAACTGAACAGTATCTCCAAGAATTTCTTGACTTCCAATCTTCCAAATGTACGAGTCATAACTGTTAACATTAGAAGCAAAAGTAATGGTGTCCCCCAAACACAGCTGACTTTCAAAGTCAAAATAAGGGTTTGGACTACCAAGCGAAATGTTTTGATAACTCTTATCAAAACAGCCTCGATTATCTTTGGCAATTAATTCAATAAGCTCGTTAGAAGCTTGATTATAATTCACTTTCGGATTTTCGATAAATGACATTCCGGCACTCCCAAGATTCCATTCATAATTTGTTGCAAAAGAGGAATTGTTTATAAACTCCACCTCACTATTATTACAAGCATTTACTGTTAAAAAATTAAAGTCTGAAATGGGGTCGCCAAGCTGAACATAATTTACATTTCGAACAGTATCAAACTGATTGTAAACATCTTCAACTATCAACTCAACCGTATAATTCCCCCTTTGATGATAAGTATGAGTTGGATGAAATGATTGAGAAGTATCACCATCTCCAAAATCCCACCAAATATTCAGCAAGCTATCTCTCGGTATATTAAATTGAATAGTATAAGGCGCACAGGCTAAAATAGGTTGTAGTGTATCTTTAAAAGCTCCTGTCCTATTGCCCGGACCACTTGCACCATCAGCAACACTATCGTTTCCTATGCAAGGGAGCATCTGAACAGCATTTACTAATGTTTTTTCTGCAAAACATCCATTTGGATACCAAACTTTTAAACTCACATTGTAAAACCCCGGACCGCTATAGTAGTGAATTGGGTTGGCTACCGAATCTGTTGTCCCATCGCCAAAGTCCCACAAAAACTCAGTTGCCCCAGGAGCATTAGCAGTAAAGCGCATTTCAAAGTTGGGGCAATTATTTCTATTTAATGTAAAATCTACCTTTGGATCTGCAACAACAACGACATTATATGGCTCTAATCGATAATAGCAACCCAATGTGTTCTTTGTTAACAAGTCCACTTCATAAATCCCGGCTGAATCAAACAGATGAGTAGGATTGGCTAAACTGGAACTATCGCCATCTCCAAAATTCCATTGCCAAAAATCACCTCCGATTGAACTCCCTTCGAAATCAACAAAAGAAGAACGGCAAACAAAAATAGTATCCGGTTGATTAAAAACTGACTGGGCATCTTCCACTTGAATTTTGGGTGTGTAATAAACTGTATCTAAACACCCTCCTTTGGTTTCTGTAATTACGTATGGCTTATACTTACCCTCTAACTCATAAGTGTATCTAGCTCGTTTATTTACTGCACTATCACCATTCCCAAAAAACCATTTTATACTTCCGAAATCTTCGGCATTTTCTAATGAAAAAATCACTTGATGAGGTGCACAGCCAACTGAATCACTAACTCTTATTAAAGCAAATGGATGCTCAATTTTTAAATAATTAAGTTGCTTAAGCGTATCACTACATATTTCATTTTTAGCAATTAGCTCTAAATCATAACTTCCAGCTTGAGTAAAAGAAAAAATTGGGTTTTCTTGAGTTGAAGTAAAAGGTCCCAATTTCCATTGAAAAGCTTGCGCAAAAATGGAATTGTTTTGTAAACTAATTGAAAGTGGTAAGCAGTAGTTTGAGGTTGTATCTTCAAAGTCAGCTATGGGAGATTGTAGTATTTGAATGGAGTCTAGCGTCAACTCTTGCTTACATCCTACTGAATCAAAAGCAATGACAGATGGCAGATACTTTCCTTCTTGTAAATAATCATAAGAAAAGTCATATTTATTAGATGTACTTCCATCACCTAAAGTCCATTGAATATTTGCCCAGCTGCTGTCAATTCTAAATTGAACTTCTTGATTACTACAAACAGAATCAGAAGAAACAAAAACACTTAAGGGTTCAGGAATGTGAAATTGAACGGCTTTTTTCTTTTCTTCAACTGAAATGCAGCCATCAGTGTCTTTTACTTTTAACTTCACATCATAAATACCTTCAACTTGATAAATATGTTGTGTAGTTCGATTTATACTGTCTCTATTTCCATCACCAAAATCCCAATAGTGCTCCAATGAAGTGCCGGCTAATGAAGTAAAATGTACCGGTACACCATTATTGCAGACTAACAATGTATCTAGCTGAAAGTCAACTACAGGATTACCCTTTACGCGAATTGTTTGATTTAGACTAAAAGTATTCCTACATCCATAAGGGCTTTCGGCAAACAAAGTGGTTTGATAAATACCGGTATCTTGATAAGTATAAATTGGTTCATAGTCACTACTGCCATTACCATCGCCAAAACTCCAAGTATAAGCGTTAGCTGTATCTCCCAAATTGACAAAAGAAATGCTATCCCCTTCTAAACATTGTATTGAGTCCGAAAAAGTATAATTTAATTGTGGCACCTCATGAACAATAATATAAGACTGACGAATCAAACTATCAATTCCAGCAGCTGAACGTGCAATTAGTTTTACTGAATAAGTATCCGGCTGTAAATATAAATTTGAAGGATTAAAGATTGTTGATGAATTTCCATCACCAAAATCCCATTCATATTGATTGGCATTAGTGGAAAGGTTTGTAAAATTGACTTGGAATGGCGCACAGCCTTTAGTAGTATCTGCTACAAAATCAGCTTGTGGCTGAGCAATTAAACCAAACGACAAAAAGGAAAAACAATATAAAAGTAAAGTTCTACTCATCCTTTAGTTTACTAGTATTACTGTACCTTTTCTTTTGAGAGAACGATTATTCGCATCTTTAGCTACTACTTCATAACCATAAGCACCTGCAGGCGCTGCTTTTCCCTTGTAGTTCCCGTCCCATCTAGCACCAATTTGATCTGAGTAAAATACAACTTCTCCCCATCGATTATATACTGTTAATTCAAAATACTCTAACCCTTTAGCAAGAACTCCAAAAGTATCATTAAGTCCATCGCCATTAGGCGAAAAAGCAGTTGGTATTTCCATTTTTAATGGTGCTACAGCCCTTACTTTATTTGAAGCAGACCATAAATTTGTATCCGCTTGACTAACTGCAATGACTCTATAGAAATGCACATTATTTTGAGCAATTATCGGCAAACTAAGGATTGCAAATGTAAAATATATAATCAATCTAAGCATTTAACAAAATTCAGTCTTGATTGCAAAAAGTACAAGATAGAGAAACTTATGTTATAAATTTAGGTAATTCGCTTAGAAAATACTATAATTTATCAGAAACACTCTCTGCTACCACATAAGCCGTGCTCCATGCGGCTTGAAAATTAAACCCACCGGTGAGTGCGTCAATATTTAAAACTTCTCCACAAAAAAATATATTAGAGTGTGCTTTGCTTTGCATACTTTTAAAATCCACTTCTTTTAAATCCACACCTCCACAACTAACGAACTCTTCTTTAAAGGTTGTTTTTCCATTAGCTCGATAGTTATCATTTTCTAATACGCTGATTAATTTACTCATTTGGGCTTTACTTAAGTCAGCCCAGTTTAATTGTTCATTAATCTTGGCTCTGTTCAATAAATAGTCCCAAAGTCGTTGTGGCATACCATCGACTTTAGTGCTTTTCAATTGCTTTGAAGAAAAGAATTTACGATTGTTTTGCACATAACTTTCGGCATCACTTATCCAGCAAACTTCAAATTCAAACTGATAACTCCTTTTATTTAAATAAACTGCTGCTTGCGAAGAGAGTTTTAAAATTGCAGGACCGCTCATACCCCAATGTGTAAACAGTAATGGACCACTTTCCTCATACTTGGTATCTTTAATCTTAACTGTAGCAGGAAAACTCAGTCCCATTAATTGATTTGAAGGGTGTTTTGGCAAGTTAAAAGTAAAAAGCGAAGGAACCGGAGGTATAATTTTATGTCCTAAATTTTCAATCAATTGATAAGATTTCAGCTTATTACTCCCACCCATTGCAAAAATTACAAAATCGGCATTCCAGCTATTTTCTTTAGATGAGAGTTGGTATTGTTGATCTTTCTTATTGATTGAACTAACTTCAACTCCCGTTAACACTTTTACACCATATTTATTGGCTGCTGATAAAAAACAATCAATAATTGTTTGAGAATTGTCAGTTGTAGGAAACATTCTGCCATCCTCTTCAATTTTAAGCTCAACCCCTCGCTCAGCAAACCACGTTATGGTATCACCGGGAGCAAATCGATGAAAAACGCTAATCAATTCTTTATTTCCTCTAGGATAATAATTGACTAATTCAATTGGGTTAAAACAAGCGTGAGTAACATTACACCTTCCTCCTCCACTCACTTTTACTTTAGAAAGAAGCTTGTTTGTTTTCTCTAGAATAATCACTTCAATATTGGGATTCTTCTCTGCGATATTGATTGCAGCAAAAAAGCCTGCTGCTCCCCCTCCAATTACAATTGCCTTTTGCTTCATTCATCAAAAGTACTTTCAAAAAGCAGAAAGCAGAAACAATGTCGGCAAGCTACATAGATTTTTATATATTTACGCTCAAATTTATGGCTTGAGAAAAACTGTTTACTTCCTTTTTATTTTACCTTTCTTTATTTCGCTTCATTCAGAAGCCGCAGAGGTAAACTTCGACGATTTTGCAATTAAAGGTCAAGAATATGAGATAGTCATATCTGAATTGGTCACCAATGATGAGGTTTCAATTTACATTAACGGAGTAGAAAAGAACATTCCATATTCAAGTCATGGAGAAATCAGTTTTACGACAAACATTCTAGAAAAAAGTGAAATTGAAGTCAAAATCAACGATGAAAAGATAGTAAAAACAATAAATCCCATTCCGCTTTGGCTTTCCATCATTCCACCTTTACTCGCTATCTTATTAGCACTATTAATAAAAGAGGTTGTAAGTGCGCTTTTGATTGGCATTTTTTCCGGAGCAGTTATTATTAACTTCTATATTCACGGCGCTTTAGTAGGGTGGATTTATGCATTCATGAGAACTGTCGACACCTATCTGTTAGGCGCACTAAATAATAAAAGTCATTTATCTATTGTCATTTTCTCATTGCTAATTGGAGCAATGGTAAGTGTAATCAGCAAAAATGGCGGTATGCAAGGAGTTGTAAATCGTATCTCAAAATATGCCAAAAGCTCAAAATCAGGTCAGTTAGCAACTTGGTTTTTAGGAGTTGCCATTTTTTTCGACGACTATGCAAATACTTTAATTGTAGGGAATACCATGCGCCCGGTAACGGATAAACTAAAAATTTCTCGCGAAAAGCTTGCCTACTTAGTTGATTCTACAGCTGCTCCCATTGCTTCAATTGCATTTGTAACAACCTGGATAGGTGCTGAATTGGGATATATTTCCAGTGGAATTGAAAAAATTGACGGTCTTAACGAGGGAGTTTACTCAACCTTCATCAACTCTTTAGCTTACTCATTTTATCCCATCTTAGCACTCTTATTTATGCTGATGCTCATTTTAAAAGGAAGAGATTTCGGCCCTATGCTCAAGGCAGAAAAACTCGCTCGAAGTGGGGAGAATCATCTAAATAAATCAGCCAGCTTAGCAGAGCAAGCTGCCTTAGAGGAGTTTGAAGCAAAGAAAGACATACAAGCAAAAGCATACAATGCAGTAATTCCGGTATTGGTTGTCATCTTTGGAACTATTGGCGGACTTTTATTTACCGGTTGGGATGATCAAGTTTGGAACGACTCTAACATAGGCTTTGGAAGAAAACTTTCAACGATTATCGGTCAAGCTGATTCTTACCAAGCATTACTTTGGTCATCTTTAGCCGGCTTGGGTACAGCCATTAAGTTGAGCGTATTTCAAAAAACACTCAAGCTTTCTGAAGCTGTTGAATCTTCGATAAACGGAATAAAAACCATGCTTTCAGCCATTGTTATTTTAGTGTTGGCTTGGGCATTGGCTTTAGTTATTGAAGAATTACAAACTGCAGAGCTGATTACTTCCATCATGTCGGAAAATGTAAGTCCTTATTTAATTCCTGCACTTACTTTCGTATTAGCAGCTTTAGTAGCATTTTCAACCGGTTCTTCATGGGGCACAATGGCCATACTTTATCCGCTAATATTACCTGCCAGCTGGAAAATTTGTCAAGAAGCCGGCTTCGACTACGACTTAACATTGTCAATTTTTCACAATTCAGTTTCCACCGTTCTTGCCGGAGCTGTTTTGGGAGACCATTGCTCACCAATCTCTGACACTACTATTTTAAGCTCACTCTCCTCCTCTTGTAATCACATTCAACATGTAAAAACTCAAATGCCGTATGCATTAACTGTAGGAGTGGTGGCACTTTTATTTGGCACTATTCCGGCAGCCTTTGGAGTACCCATGTGGCTTAGCTTAATAGTTAGCTTATCTCTACTGTACGGTATAGTACATTTTATTGGAAAATCAACTAACACCTAAAATACCAAAGAGTTTAAGCTCTTAACTTCAGCTTAAGCATTTTCAATATTACTTATTCACACTTTTAACAAATTAGCGTTAATAACTTGTTAACAGTGTCAGCAAATCCCTTTAGCTTAATAGATAGCTTTGGTTTCATAAGTTTTGAACAACTGTTAATAAAAAACAGACCCAAAGCGAAACAAAATTTTATGACCCAAATCATCAATCTATACCACCATGGCTAAAATTGGAATTATTAGTTTAAACCTGATTGCTATACTCATTTTCAAACTTTTCTTTAACGATGTAGTTACCGTAAATCAGAACATTCCTGATGAAATTTATGCAGGACAAACTTTTACAATTAAAGTAGAAGTAAACAAAGGTGAGCATGAGGGTTTTGCTAAATGGCAACAAAAACTACCTAAAGGTTTTATCGCAGAATCAGTAACCACAGAAGGAGCGACTTTCTCTTTTAAAAACCAAGAAGTAAAGATTATCTGGATGGCTTTGCCAGAAGAAGAAAGCTTTTCAATTAGCTATAAAGTTAAAACTGAACAAAGTATAGAAGGGGACTTTAACATTGATGGAAAATTTTCTTATATAAAGGAGAATGAACGAAAAGATATTGAAGCTGAAACACATGTAATGACGGTAAAACCATCTTCTAATATGCCGGAAGGTTTAGCTTTAGAAGTTCCTCCTAAAAACAAAAAAGAGAAAGTTCAGGAAACCTCACCTAAAACTAAAGGCACAAATGAAGTTGACGAAAACATTACTTCAACCGATCAAATAAAAATCAATCGAAAAATAAGCCATTTGTCTAACGGTCGATACGCAGTAGAGTTAACAATTGAAAAAGGAAGCCTGAATAGCTTTGGAAAAGTTGAGGAATACTTACCGGAAGGCTTTGAAGCCAGTGCAATCGAAAACAATGAAGGTTTCTTTTCTTTTGAAAACCGAGTAATGAAAATTTTATGGATGACCCTTCCAAAAGAAGACAAATATTCTGTTAAGTATGGACTTGAAAGTACATCTGACGATTTAGACTCAGTGACAGTTCATGGGGTGTTTTCATATCTAGACAGTGATGTATCTAAGCAAGCTCCCATGGCTGGAAGCAGGTTTAAAAATTATTTTACTTCGCCTGAAGAAGGACAACAATTGGCTAAAGATAGCGAGCCAAGTACGACGGAAACAGAAGAAACAACTAAAACTGTTATTGATGACGAAAAGGACGCTTTTGTTCAAGAAGTAAGCGAAGAAAATAAAGAGGAGAATACAACTAAAGAGGATGTTGATGAAATCACTAACATCCCTGCTCCCGAAACTGCCGTAGCCTACAGAGTTCAAATTGCAGCTGCCAAAAAAGAAGTCAACCAACAATATTTTATTGACCGCCATAACATTAGAGAAACTGTAAATATAGAGTTTCACAATACTTGGTACAAATACACGATAGGCTCATTCCCAATATATAAAGAAGCAAGAGATCGAAGAAATGAAGTTTGGGTAGAAGACAATAAAATAAAAGATGCTTTTGTTGCAGCCTATAACAGTGGTGAGCGAATTACAGTTCAAGAAGCTTTAATGATTACCAAGCAAAAGTGGTATAAATAAGCTACTTTCAAAAATATCTACTATCTTTAGGGCATATTTTTAGTATAGATTTTAACGATTTTTAAGTTCAATTCAATTAAAATGAATATTTTCGTTGAAAATTCTAACTGAATATTGGAAATTAAATAATCAATGAAACCAAGCCTTACACTATTATTTACTTTTTTTATTTCTTTAGGGCTGTTTGCTCAAGATGAAACATCTGAACGAAAAGTTACAAGTCCTACATTAGGCTTTAGTGTTGGTAGTATTGGTTTTTATGGTGATTTAAATGACAACAATTACAGTGCAATTAGTGGAAATCCTGCCTATAGTTTGTATTTTATTAATCCAATTACATCCTACTTAAATGTAAGAATTAGCTTTTTAAGAGGTAAAGTAAGGGGTGAAGAACGCTCATTGGTGAGAAATGTAAATTTTGAGTCGAACTTAACTGCCGGTGGAGTTTATGCCGAGTACAATTTTGATCACTTTTTGCCACAAAACAGAACCATTACTCCTTTTGTAACCGCCGGATTTGAAGTAGTAAACTTTGATCCAAAAACTGACTTATTAGCAAATGGCGAACCATACAATTATTGGTCTGATGGTTCAATAAGAAATATACCCGAAAACTCAGATAATGCACAAAATGCTGTAATTGTAAATCGTGACTACTCCTACGAAACTGACATTCGAAATGTAGGCTACAACGAAAGTGATACCTACGAAGAAAAAACCTTTGCCATGCCGGTTGGTCTAGGAGTTAGCATGAAACTAAATGATCAGTTTAACTTCCGACTACAAAGTATTATGCACCTGACGTTTTCTGACTATATAGATGGAGTAACTCCCAACTCGTCTCGTGAATTTGTAGGTGGCAAAAAAGGAAATGGCAATAACGACCACTTCTTAGTAAACAGTATTTCTGTTACTTATAATTTCCAAAAAGTTGCTCCGGCAGACCCATTTAACGAAGAGGGTGAAGAAGAAATTGACCTACTGGCTTACGGAGATACTGAAGACTTTGATAACGACGGAGTAATTGACTTAGTTGATGATTGCCCCAACACTCCTCGTGGGTTAGACATAGACTCTACAGGTTGTCCGGTAGACTCCGATGGTGATGGAATACCCAATTATAAAGATGAAGAAATTTACAGTAAAAACCCGAATCGAACCAATCACAAAGGTGTAGAACTAACTGATGAAATGATTTATCAGAAATACTTAAAATTAAATGATTCTACACTCTCTTATGCTGAAATAATTGAAAGAGATTTTACTAGAGGTGGCAGAAAAAGTAGTTCAAAGTATCGTGTAAAAGTAAGCGAACATAAATATGGTGAAGTCCCAGAAAATATGACTGACTTACTTAGCTTAAAGGACTTGAGCAAGATTGACCAAAAAGACAAAACCATTTATATGGTGGGCAATTATAAAACCATTGCAGAAGCAAGTAGTAGAGCTAAAAAACTAAGTCAACAAGGATTCAATGAAGCTGAGGTGCTTAAAAAAGACTTAACCGGAAACTACTCTAAACTAAATGCCGGAGAAGCAAGCATTGCTGAAAACAGTGCAGTTGAAGTTGAAACTACTGATGAGACTTTAGAAGAAGTTGTATTTAGAGTTCAATTAGGTGCATTTAAGAATCAACCTACAGAAGACAACTTTAAATCTATCCCTAACTTATTTGTTGTAGAGTCAGGTGGCTTTTACCGGTACATGAGTGGTGCTTTCAACAACTTCAACCAAGCAGCTAGACACAAAGTCGAAATGATAGTTGAAGGATACAAAGGTGCATTTGTAGTAGCTTATAAAAACGGTAAAAGAGTTCCACTTAAGTCAGTAGGTGTCAACCCAATTGATTCTGATCCTTTAATTGGGGAATAATATTTCTCTACCGCTCGAAACAATATCTTACCGCTTAACGTTTATTAACTTGGCTTAGGAATTGCTATTCTTAACTTTGATAAGCTTTGATTTTTCCCATTTTATGTGATGAAAATTTAAAAGTACTTTCCATAAAGTAGAACTCAATATTTACAAGAATGAATAAATTGACATTAATCTTTTGCTTGGCTTTTGTTGGCTTTAGCAGTTTTTCAATAGCTCAGGAGAAAAATCAAATGAGCGCCAAAACAGATGGAGTTGTTAAATTCGACAACCTTCTAACCATCATTAACTATGCTTATGTAGACTCTGTTGATAATAAAAAAATGGTTGAAGATGCCATTGTTGGTTTGCTAAAGGAACTTGATCCACACTCTGTATACATTCCGGAGGAAGACTTAAAAGCCATGAACGAACCGCTTGAGGGAAATTTTGAAGGCATAGGAATTCAGTTTAATATTTTGCACGATACCATAACTGTGGTATCACCTATTTCAGGAGGACCATCAGAAAGCTTAGGAATTCTTTCAGGTGATAGAATTGTTACCATTGGAGGAGAGAATGTCGCCGGAATCGGCATTTCCAATAAGGGAGTTGCCGACAGACTTAGAGGAAAGAAAGGCACAGTGGTAAATGTCCAAATTAAAAGAAATGGCGAAAGTCAATTGCTCGATTTTGCCATAACCAGAGATAAAATTCCCATTTACAGTATTGATGCTTCTTATTTAGCTACTCCTGACATTGCTTACATCAAGGTAAACAGATTTGCAAGAACAACTATGAGAGAGTTCAGCCAAGCTCTAGATACCTTAAAACAAAAAGGTGCTGAAAGTTTAATCTTAGATTTAAGAGGAAACGGTGGAGGATACTTACAAACTGCCTTTTTAATGGCCGACGAATTTTTAGAGCAAGGAAAGATGATTGTTTATACCGAAGGGGATAAACAAAGCAAGGAAGAGTACAAAGCCACTTCAAGAGGTTCATTTGAGAATGGAAAAGTAGTTGTATTAATCGACGAAGGCTCTGCTTCTGCAAGTGAGATTGTCTCAGGAGCAATTCAAGACTGGGACAGAGGATTAGTAATTGGAAGACGTTCATTTGGAAAAGGCTTGGTTCAAAAACCTTTTCCTCTACCCGATGGTTCGATGATTCGATTAACTACAGCTCGCTACTACACGCCAACCGGACGTTCTATTCAACGACCATACGATAATGGAAAGAAAGACTATTATAATGAACTGAACAGGCGATACACAAGTGGAGAACTCTTAGAGGCTGATAGTATTGAGTTTCCGGATTCATTAAAGTATTTTACTCCAAACAAAAGAGTAGTTTACGGTGGTGGCGGAATTATGCCGGATATTTTTATTCCCATCGATACTTCATTTAACTCAGAGCTAAATAAAAGTTTAATTCGCCGTGGGGTTTACAATGAGTTTACCTTAACTCACCTCGACAAAAACAGAAAACAATATTTAAAAGACTACCCTACTTTCCCTGAATTTAAAAAGTCATTTGAAATAGATGACGACTTTATGGGTGACTTTTTTGAATTTGCAGACAAAGAGAAGAATGTAGAAAAGTCTGAGGAAGATTATGAAAAATCTAAAAAGCTAATTCAAACCCAAATTAAAGCACTATTAGCAAGAAACCTATATCATACATCTGCTTATTTTGAAATAATTAATGAATTAAATGACTTTTATATTGAGGCAATCAATATGATACAAAGTGATTCCTTTATGAAGGCAAAACTTGAATCTGAATAATTATATTTGTAATCGCAAAAACCTAAAAACTGTATAACAATGAGTGAAAATTTGAAAAATGGATTATTAGTATTGGTAGCTGTAGTTACTATTGCTAATACGGTAATGATTTTAAACGATGATGGTGTTTCTTATGAAAAAACTGCTGTCAACAAAAGTGCGGCAAGTAATGCTGCTGCAACTCCTGCAAATCAGCAGAACCAAATGAACATGAACCAACAAAACAATCAAGCCAATACGCCTCCAAAACCACAAGGTCCAAAAACGAGCATTCAGTTTGCTGAAATGGAACATGATTTTGGCACGATTGATCAAAATACTACTAATCCAAAAACCTTTACTTTCACCAATACAGGTGAGCATCCATTAATTATTTCTAATGCAAAAGGAAGTTGTGGTTGTACTGTGCCTAGCTATCCAAGAGAGCCTATAGCTCCGGGAGAGACAGGTGAAATTGAAGTAATTTACAGACCCGGAACACAAGCAAATCAGCAAACTAAAACGGTTTCTATTACAGCCAATACTGAGCCTGCAACAACTGTTTTAAGAATTAAAGCCAACGTTACTCCGGGTGAGAACCCAAACCCTAATGCTGGTGGAGGAACACCGGTACAAATTGGTGGATAGAGTATAGAGAGCTTAGAGAATTTTCGCTTGCGCGAAAGATGAATAAAAAAAGCGTGGATTAATTTCCGCGCTTTTTTATTTTGATTGTCCTGTCCTGAAATATAACATTGAAACTACTTTTTGTTTAAATGGAAAATTGTCATTTGAGAGTTTAAAGAAACTTGAATTCATTTTCTCATCAAAGAACTGAAAAAAAAAGCAATTAACATTAAAACCCAACCTTCAACTTTAATCCTTCTTCCTTCATCCCATATTCAAAACGCCTCTCCAAAAGTTAAATAAATACCACTACTACCATAAAGTCCCACTCCATAATCCAAGCGAATATTAATTTTATCGGACTCATCCATTCTATAGCGAATACCCACACCTGCTGAAGGAACTGTATTATTCAATTCAAAATTATTTATCTCTGAAGCCACTCCTCCTACTCCACCAAAAGCTACGGCACCAATTTTTCCTTTAATTTCTTGTCGCCATTCTGCTTGAACCATCCATAAATGTTTGTCCCTGAACCGTCCTTCATAATATCCTCGCATTTTAGAACGACCGCCTATAAAAGCCATCTCGTTAAAGGGTACTTCGCCAAAGTTAGAAACGCCAAATAAGTTTACAACAAATACGGACTTTGACGCTACTTTATGATATTTCACATAGTCTAATGAAAAGCGAATAAAATTAAAATCACTACCCAGTTCTTTTCTATTAGGCAAAGCCAAGATCTCAAACCAAGCACCTTTTTCAGGGTAATTATAATTGTCTCTGCTATCATATAATGCCACAAACCCCAATGAAGAAATTGTTCCACCATCGGCTCCTTCTACTAAGTTCTGACTAAGCAATCCATTTTCTTCAGTTTCCTGAATATCAAATTCATCAAACCAATATCTAAAACCAAAATATAGATTTTTTCGCACCAACTGTGTAGCATTAATTCGTATTCTGGGAATATTGACAAAGTATAACTCTTCATAATCTTTAGGCACATCATTCCCTACACCATAAAAATTATAACTGTAGTTGTAATAATAAAACTGACCAAAAATGTTGTATTTATTTTCTTTCAAAAAGAATTGGTAAGGAGCGTAAAAAAGCATTTGGTCGTTTTGAGTATAAGCTCCCCCTAATTGAAATTGAGAGTTTCTACTTTCTGCCGACTCACCTTTAAACCTGAAGTTGAACAAAGTCACCGCTCCAAAAGCAAAACGAGTTTCTGGTGTATAATAAACTACCGGCAAGGGATATGCCCTGAAGTTTTTTTCTACTTCAGTTTTCAGAGAATCATCATTTTGAGCTAAGAGCTGCAAAGCGAAAAACCCAAGTATAACTAATAAAACGCCCTTCATCGAAGGGATTAAATTAGCCATTTTAGATGATTCCGTGCAAAGATCCTCCTTTTACAGCGAGAGCGTCAACACTTTTTTCAATTTCAGGGTCAGCTACGAGCGCCGGAGCATGATGTGGCTTTATTCTAGCATCAATAATTAATGGCCCTTTACAGCCCCAATGCTTAAACTGAGTAAATGAACCTACGCCATAAATATCATGTGAGGGGTTAGAACGTGTAAAAGTTACCCACATGAAATTAGAAAAATTAGCAGCTACAAATGGTGCGTCATCGGCAATTACAATCATGGTAATTTGTTCTAATTTACCCAGTTGAGCATTCAGCTGCTCCGTGAATTCTTTAAGTTCTTTTTGAGCAGTTTCATAATCTGTAAAAGCGTTTAATTGAACAACCACTAATCCTACAGAAGCCAATTTTACATCTTTTACACTTTTCGGCCATTCTATTTCAGAGGGAAGCTCTGTTGCCAACTTACGAATTGGTTTCCCAACAGCAGCAATAACTACTTTTGAGCCAAAATTTAACTCTTCGCTGCTATAATCTAGAGTATCAATTGTCGTTTTTGTCTGAAAATGTATATCCCTAGTCCAATCAACTCTTTCTAAAATATGCCTAAAGAAGTCCTCTTTTTGGTACAGTCTTAAAGACGGATTATCTTCCTTGGCAGAAATGAAAAGGTACTTTGCTAAAGACATCTGACCAAAACCTAAAATATGGTTGGCGATTGTCAATAATTCTGCAGGTTGCTTTACTTCTGCATAAGGTGTGTAGCGTTCACTTCCAATAGCAAATAAAAGTGGATGAACACCGGCCTCATCTACTGCATTTACTTCGTGCAAACCGGGAATTTCTGAAGGGATGATTGAGCCGGTTATTTCGTGGATCAAATCTCCAAAGCTTGTGTCTTCTTGCGGTGGTCGACCAACAACAGTAAATGGCCAAATAGCATCTTTTCGATGATAGACGTTCTCAACCCTCATCATAGGAAATTCATGTTTTAAAGAATAGTATCCTAAATGATCTCCAAAAGGGCCTTCAATTTTCGTCTCATTCGGATAAACCTTTCCACAAATCACAAAATCAGCATCAGCTGACAGCAAATGCCCGTTCTTGCGTAAATATCGAAATCTTCTGCCTCCCAATGCACCTGCAAAAGTTAACTCCGACAAACCTTCAGGTAGTGGCATAACGGCAGCAAAGGTATGCGAAGGGGGTCCTCCCACAAAAATGGATACCGGAAGAGGTTTACCCAATTCATTCGCTTTAGCTTGATGAACGCCTATTCCTCTGTGAATCTGATAATGTAAGCCAATTTCATGATCTAATTCATAGTCGTTTCCACTGAGTTGCACTCGATACATTCCCAAGTTAGAGTTCATTACTCCTTTTTTACTGATGTCTTCAGAGTACACTATGGGAAGTGTAACAAAAGCCCCACCATCCATTGGCCACGACTTTATTTGCGGCAGCTGACTAATTTTTGTTTGACCGTAAGTAATTGGAGCACTGCCAAAACTCTTCATCGGCAATGCTTTTAATGCAGAAAATGGTAAACCGGCATATTTTAATGGATGCTTTAGCGCTTTTGAGGGATCGCCTTTTAACTGTACCATTTGCTTTACAGCGTCTAAGGTATCTCTAAAAATAAATCTACTACGCTCAAGAGTTCCAAATAAATTTGACACAGCCGGAAAAGGACTACCTTTTACATTCTCGTAAAAAATTGCCGGCCCACCTGCTGCATAAACCCTCAAGTGAATTGCTGCCATTTGAAGATTTGGATCCACCTCTTCTTTAATGCGAATTAAGTGTCCATTTTTCTCCAAATCGCGAACCGCCGCCGCCAAACTTTTGTATCCCATTTTGTCAAATTTATTGATATAACAATGCCGGAGCAAAAAAGATTAATGTCTTCAAAAGTAAGTTTGAAAAGTTAGTGTTTCATTATTTTTTTGTGAAATAGTTGCCCATCTTCGGTTTCAAATCTTAGAAAATAAATCCCCGAAGAAACATTCAAACTCCAATACTTTTTCTTAGGAGAAAGAGATTTAATCATCTGACCTTTATTGTTATATAATTGAATATTTTCAAAAGCTATCGGACTATCAATTTGAAAGGTTTCATGAATTGGATTTGGGAAAACAATAGTTCGATCTTGAATTAGTTGTCTGTTGTCTTTTATTCCGGTGATTAAATCGCAACTGTAGCTTGAGTCTGGATAGTAACTATTACCATTAACACTTAAACACTCTAAATCATATGTTGCAGCTAAAAAGCATGGAATTGATTCCATAAAAGCGCCCGTATTCCAACCTATACCTTCTATCAATGTGTCTGTATTACAGTTCCGATTAAAGAAAAAGACTCTGTGTAAATTAGAAGATATTCGAATAAACCCTATACTATCAACTTGATTATAGTTAAGAGTAGTCGTTGAATTATTAAAAAATGTGCCTTTTAAAGTATCTCCCACTTGAAGGTCAAAATCATAAAATAAAACGTCATAAGTGCTGTCTTTAAGTCTTATATACACCTTTTTGTTTAGACTATCATTTCTTAAGTACCCAAAAGTTTCTTTCGAATAACTCACATTGGATCCACTATGATATATTTCATGTCTTGTAGTACGTTGCAATTTTTGATAGACCTTACTGTTAATCAAAGTGTCTTTTGTAATTTGATACTGGTAATTATATGATTGCTGCAAGCCATTTACATCTTCAAAATCCGTCCAATATGTACCTATCGACTCAGGAAAAGGTTTATAAGCAAAGTCTCCTTTTCTTAAATCTTCACAATCGCTGTATTGCCCTAAATAAGTAATAAAATCCTGATAAGAAGGTCGTTCAACAGTAACTATTGATGGAGGATTTCCTTCAAGATAATAATGCGGTGCATGATTTAAAGTGTCATTTTTGATTTTAATAAATGCATGCCCGCACAAATGCATGGGTGTCCGATAATCACCAATAACGCCCCAAGGAGTATAAACAGAATCTATTCTTGGAAGCATAACGATAACTGTATCGCCAACCTCACCTATTTGAGTAGCTCTCATTGTAATCGTGCCGGTACAAAAAAAGTCAGTGTCGTTCCACACCGGTATAGTATCTCGAAGCTCAGTTCCTTCTATCAAATCAATTTTCTTTAACCTTATACCGTGCTGATTAGTATCAATAATTTCAGCACTAAGAATTAAGTCAGGATTGAGTATGTTTTTATATTCACAAAAAGAATAAAATGGATAGCAGCTGCAAGCTACAGCCCAAAAAGAAAAGAAAGAAAAAATAAGAGAAAGTAGCGTTTTTTTCATGACTATTTGGCTATAAATGAAATATAAAGGTATCAAAATAATCACAACTAAAAAAGGGAGACCGTCGTCGGCCTCCCTATACCAAAAATTATGAATATGTGATTATCTCTTTTCTACAGGAACAAAATCTGTTAAATTTTTGCCTGTGTAAACCTGTCTTGGACGACCAATAGGCTCTTTATTTTCTCTCATTTCTTTCCATTGAGCAATCCATCCCGGTAAGCGACCTAATGTAAACATAACGGTAAACATTGAAGTTGGAATTCCAATCGCACGGTAAATAATACCGGAGTAGAAATCAACATTTGGATATAATTTACGCTCTACGAAATAATCGTCTTTTAAAGCTACTTCCTCTAATCCTTTCGCAATTTCTAAAATTGGATCGTTAATGCCTAACTTATCTAATACGTCATCAGCAGCTTTCTTAATGATTTTCGCTCTTGGATCAAAGTTTTTGTATACTCTATGACCAAAGCCCATCAATCTAAATGGATCGTCTTTATCTTTTGCTTTAGCCATGTATTTATTTACATCACCTCCATCTTTCTTAATTCCTTCCAACATTTCAATTACTGCTTGGTTAGCACCTCCATGAAGTGGTCCCCAAAGTGCACCAATTCCAGCTGCGATAGAAGCATATAAACTTGCATGCGAAGATCCAACAACTCTAACCGTTGAAGTTGAACAGTTTTGTTCATGATCTGCATGAAGAATCAATAACTTATCCAATGCATTGGCAATTACCGGATCTACATCGTAATCTTCAGCCGGCACGGCAAACATCATCTTCAAAAAGTTAGAAGTATAATTTAATTTGTTATCCGGATAGTTTGCTGGATGACCAATTTCATTTTTGTAAGCCCAAGCTGCCATTGTTGGCACTTTTGCTAATAACCTTCTAATGCTTAAGTCAACATCCTTGGCCGAACGGTTTGGATCTAACGATTCAGGATAAAATGCCGTTAAAGAAGACACCAATGAAGAAAGCACACCCATTGGATGAGAATTAGATGGAAAGCCATCTAATATGCTTTTAATATCTTCGTGAATTAATGTATGTTTTGTAATATCAGAAGTAAAACTATCTAATGTAGTTTTGTTTGGAAGTTCACCGTAAATCAACAGATAAGCTACCTCTAAAAAAGTAGACTTTTCTGCTAAGTCTTCAATAGCATAACCTCTGTAACGCAGAATTCCCTTTTCTCCATCTAAGAAAGTGATAGCAGATTTCGTTGAACCTGTATTTTTAAAGCCCGGGTCTAAGGTAATTAAACCAGACTCTCCACGAAGTTTACTAATATCAATTGCCTTTTCATCTTCCGTACCGGTAATGATCGGTAATTTATATACTTTATCTCCAACTTTTAATTCTGCTATTTCTGACATTTCTTCTGTATTTTAAGGTGAATATATTTACTGCATAAAAAAACAAGAAAATCAACTTTTTGTTTTCATTTCACAGGATTGCAAAAATAAGGAAGAGTCGGCTGTTTTACAAGTGATATAAGCAATGATTTTAGCCTAATTGAAAATCAATTGGAGAGTATCAATTCGATGGCTGGTATGGGTTGATTATTCTCACTGTACCTACTACTATTTTGAAAAAATCATATTGTTTACACAACAAAAAAACCTATCAAAAAATAACTCACAAACTAAAAAGATGGTTAATGTATCATCAAATTTAAAAAGTAAACGATTATATTGGTGTCTAGTAGAATCTTACTCCCACTCATCTCGTAATCTCTTTTGCAGTTTTAAACCATCTTCTGTTATGGACAATGTTCCAGCATACTTTAAAGCATCTAACCCTTTTTTTAACTTCTGCTTTCTCAATTTAGCTAACAAACGCTCTATAGCTTGTTTATCTGAACCCTTTTTTAATTCTATGACCATAACTCTCCTTTTTTAATCTCTATCAAAATTAAGCCTTTAATTTTTTCTGTACCCAAAATGACTCATTCAAGCACACAAATGCATTATTTTTCTTTCAACTGACAAATGGAGTGACATTAAAATTATTAACTGACTTCAAAGTGTTACTGCACTTCAAATTAAAACTATGTTAAACATGACCACACCACTATTAAGAATCTGTTATAAAGAAAACTAACATGTATTCTTGCAAAATTATATAAGTGAAACTATTTTAACGACTGAAGGCGAAATACCGCTTTTCTACATCGAGATATTTGTTTATAGTTCTACCTTGATGTGAAGTTTTCCGCCAAGCCCTTCTTCTACTACTTTTTTTAAAGTAGATAGTCTCATATCGCTAATAGCCCTTTCTATTTTGGAAATATAGGCGCGTTTAACTTTTAGTTTATCAGCTAACTCTTGTTGAGTTAAATGAGCTTCTTTACGAGCAGACTTTAACATCTCTGCAATCATATAAGCCTGAGCTCTTTCGTTAAAATCATCTCGACTTTTACTTCCTTTTTCACCGTATTTACGGTCAAGGTGTTCATTGAATGTCTTTGGTTTGTCCATGATTCTTTTAATATTTTATTGTAATCACAAACCACCTTTAGTGGTTTCATAATATTTTGTTCTTAATTGTTTCGCTCTTTGTATTTCTTTTCTAGGTGTTTTCCGGCTTTTCTTTTGGAAAGCATGTAGTAAAATAACTAAGCTTCCTTCATCAAAAAAGCAGAATATGCGAAATATATCGCTTCCTACTTTTACCCTAATCTCATAAATACCATCTTCCAAGTGTTTAAAAAACTGTTTTGGGATTCGCTCCATACTGATCACAACTTCCAAAACATATCTATTTTCTCTTGTACTGCCTTGGATTGAGCATTATAAAACTTCCAAAAATAATCTTCAAACGGTTCTAATGTTCTCATATACTTAAACACAAAGGTAACTAATTAGTTTCTTTTTTTGATTGTAATTAATGTTGTTTCTCCCTTTCTTAATAAACTTTCCACTACAAAAATGACGCTTCATTTTTACAATAAAAATCATATTCAAATCCTTTTGAAACAAACATTGTATTGCCTCTCAGGCGACAAATGAGGCAGCACTATAATTTTTTTGCAAATTTTAAAGACCTACAGCTATTCAGTTTTAACCTTTTACTTTATGTATTTTATTACATTATTTTCAAACAACTGATTTTAACGAAATTACAACACTACACTTGTTTAATTGACAAATAGGACGTTACTTATATTTATTACCACATCAAAAGAAAATACAAAATCATTGGCCCAAAAACATAAACCAAAGACAAGAATCCCTTAAGCCGCCATGAAAAACTATTTTTATTAGTGTTAGAGAACCTTTCTTCAAGAACGTCTTCATCAATTTTAACTAAAAAGTGCAATAAAATAGATAAAGCAATTATCAAAACAACAATAATTTGTAAACTATCAAATAATCTATTTATGTTAAAAGTTTTAGATATCAGTATATCAATTGAAAAGACTAAAGCCATAGAACTAAAAGCAATTACATAATTAGAGCTTATACCTCCCATACTTTTACTATCATCCCAAAGTTTTTTTTGAAATAAAAAAAGTCTAAAATAGATATACTCATAAAATGAGATTATATTTTGCATTAATTTTCTCAATTGTGATTCTTATTCATTATTTAATTTTTCCTTTAGATGTCGAATACCCAACACCAAAACATTTGAATTTGTAATTAAGAAGTTATTATTTTCAACATTAATGTTATAGCTATAAGTATTTTGCTTGACAATAGATACGGAATTAATTTTTAATAACTGTAACTCTTCTCCTTTCAAAATAAGAACTTCACCCTCTTTTTCAATATCTTCTGCTATTATCCAATTGTCTTCATCTACAAAAATTGGATGAGCTATATTAAATTCAAAATTGCCCCATTTTCTAAATCTATTCTAACTTATTCAGAAACTCCACTTTTAGCAAAAACATCAACACCTTGATTTTCAATGAACTTAACATTTAGATTATAATAATATATTATCTCCTACTTCTAGGTCTTCAATTATTTTCAAACAACTGATTTTAAAAAAATTACAACACTACACTTGTATAAGTGACAAATGGGACACTACCCCATTTAACCTACTACCGTATTCTGTGCACTTGGCGACAACAAACAAAAAACCGACAAAATGAAAGATAGTATTGCCTTCATTTTATCGGCTTTCAAGATTATTATTTAATTTTTTATTTAAACAGCTTCTTTGGGAAGTTTGCTGTACCGCCCAATAATTCTTCAATGCGAAGCAATTGATTGTATTTTGCCATTCGATCTGAACGAGAAGCTGAGCCGGTTTTAATCTGTCCGGTACTTAGCGCTACCGCCAAGTCGGCTATGGTGGTGTCTTCTGTTTCACCTGAACGATGACTCATCACAGAAGTATAGCCACTCTTAGTCGCCAACTCAACCGCTTCAATGGTTTCTGTTAATGTTCCAATTTGATTCACTTTAATCAAAATTGAATTCCCCACATTTTGATCAATTCCTTTTTGCAAGCGATTCACATTCGTTACAAACAAATCGTCACCAACCAATTGAACTTTATTGCCAATTGCCTTAGTTAAAGACTTCCATCCTTTCCAATCGTCTTCCCACAGTCCGTCTTCAATGGAAACAATAGGGTATTTATTCACCCAATCTTTCCAATAAGCAACCATATCGTCGGCAGTTAATTTATCACCGCTCGATTTGTGGAAATGATATACTTTCTCCTCCTCAATGTAAAACTCAGAAGCTGCTGCATCCATGGCAATACCAACTTCCTCACCCGGTTTATAACCTGCATTTTCTATGGCTTTTAAAACATACTCAATGGCTTCTTCATTCGAACCCAAATTCGGTGCAAAACCTCCCTCATCTCCTACATTTGTTGAAAATCCTTTGTCTTTTAACACCTTCTTCAAATGGTGAAAAATTTCCGTTCCCATTTGTAGAGAATGAGCAAAACTTTGAGCACCTATCGGCATCACCATAAATTCCTGAAAATCGATGCTATTGTCTGCATGTGAACCGCCGTTCAAAATATTCATCATTGGCATCGGTAAAGTGCGTGCATTTACCCCTCCAATGTATCGATACAAAGGCATGCCCATTTCAGCAGCAGCAGCCTTAGCAACTGCCAGAGAAACTCCAAGAATGGCATTTGCGCCTAAGTTTGCTTTATTTGGCGTACCATCTAAATCAATCATATAACGATCAATTCCAATTTGATCAAAAACATTGGCTCCATTCAGTTCTTCATTCAATGTTTGGTTGACATTTTGAACTGCTTTAAGCACACCTTTTCCTAAATATGCAGCCGGATCTTGATCCCTTAGCTCTACGGCTTCATGAATTCCGGTTGAAGCTCCCGAAGGTACAGCAGCTCTTCCTTGAACACCATTTTGAGTAGTTACATCTACTTCAATGGTTGGGTTACCTCTTGAATCTAATATTTGTCGGGCATGTATATTGGCTATTGTCATTTTATGCAGATTTACGTTTTGCTAATTTTTCAATAAAGTCATCAAATAAATACCTTGAATCATGTGGTCCCGGAGAAGATTCCGGATGATATTGAACTGAGAAGATATCTTTGTTTTTGTAACGCATTCCGGCTACCGAATTGTCATTCAAATGAACATGAGTCAATTCAATTCCTTCATGGGCTTCTAAGGAGTCTCTATCAACAACAAAACCATGATTTTGAGAAGTTACTTCACCTTTTCCTGTTAAAATATTTTTTACAGGATGATTAATACCACGATGTCCGTTGTGCATTTTTATGGTTTTTAAACCGGCAGCAAGGGCTAGCAATTGGTGGCCTAAGCAAATGCCAAAAATAGGAGTACCTGAATCAACTAACATTCTCACTTGCTCAATTGTATCAGGCATAGCTGAAGGGTCACCCGGACCATTACTCAACATAATTCCATCCGGTTGCCAATCTAAAATCTCTTTTACCGGTGTATTCATAGGAAAAACTTTTAAGAAAGCACCTCGATCAGTTAGGCAACGCAAGATGTTCTTTTTAGTGCCATAGTCAATCACTGCCACCTTATAAGGTGAGTTTTCATCACCAAGAGTATATGCTTCCTTAGTAGCTACTTTTGATGAGAGTTCCAAACCTTGCATAGAAGGCACTTCTTTAAGTTGTGCCTTTAATTTATCTACGTCGAACTCAACAGAAGAAATGATTACGTTCATTGCTCCCTTATCGCGAATCTGACGCACAATGGCGCGGCTGTCAACATCTGTAATCGCAACAATATTATTTTCTTCAAAATACTCTTGCAAAGAAGCATCTCCTGAAGGTCTTGAAAACCCGTCAGAGAACTTTTTACAAATTAATCCTGCTATTTTAACAGAATCAGACTCCACCTCGTCTTCTTGAACTCCATAATTGCCAATGTGTGCAGTTGCGCAAACCATAATCTGACCAAAGTAAGAAGGGTCTGTGTAAATTTCTTGGTAACCTGTCATTCCGGTATTAAAGCAAATTTCACCGGTAGAAGTTCCCAAAATACCGGCTGATAAACCGTGAAAAACTGTTCCGTCTTCTAGAACGATGATTCCTTTTGCGCGAGTCTTGTACTTCATCTGTTTAAAATAGGTTTAAAATTTAAGTCAAATATAATAGCTTTATTCAATAGTAAATTATACATCAAAAAAAAGGATAAAACACCAAGTTTTATCCTTTTTATAAATCAAATCATTATCGTCGCTTTGGACATAATTATGCTTTATCCTCTTTTTGATCATCAGACTTTTTAGGCTCCTCTTTCTTTGGAGCTTCTTCCTTTTTAGCTTCAGCTTTAGGAGCCGCTTTCTTCGTCTCTTCTTTAGACGACTCTGCTTTTGGCTCAGCTTTTTTAGCTTCAGGCTTATTATCTTCGGCTTTGGTTTCAGTAGTTGTAGCATTGCTGCTTCCACCTCTTCTACGACGTGTTTTCTTCTTAGCAGGAGTTTTACCTTCAGAAACGTATAGTTCGTTGAAGTCAACCAACTCCATCATACACATTTCAGCATTATCTCCCAATCGGTTTCCTGTGCGAATAATACGAGTATATCCTCCTGCACGTTCACCCACTTTTGGAGCAACTTCTCTGAAAAGTTCAGTTACAGCATACTTGTCATTTAAGTAACTAAAAACAACACGACGTGAGTGTGTAGAATCGTCTTTAGACTTAGTAATTAATGGTTCTACGAATCCACGCAAAGCTTTAGCTTTGGCAAGGGTAGTATTAATTCTTTTGTGCTGAATTAATGAACAAGCCATATTCGAAAGCATCGCTTTTCTATGCGACTTTGTTCTGCTTAAGTGGTTAAATTTCTTTCCGTGTCTCATTTCCCTTAGTCCTTATCGAGTTTATACTTTGATACATTCATTCCAAAGCTCAAGTTCTTGTTTTCAACCAACTCATCTAGCTCTGTTAATGACTTTTTACCAAAGTTTCTAAATTTTAATAAATCGTTTTTGTTGAACTGTACTAGTTCTCCCAATGTTTCAACATCAGCAGCTTTTAAACAGTTAAGTGCGCGCACTGATAAATCCATATCAACCAATTTGGTCTTCAACAACTGGCGCATATGAAGTGAATCTTCATCAAACTCTTCAACAGCTGACTTTACCTCCGTTTCTAATGCAATTTTCTCATCAGAGAATAACATAAAATGCTGGATTAAAATCGTTGCAGCTTCTTTTAAAGCTTCTTTTGGGTGTATTGAACCGTCAGACTCAATATCTATCAAAAGCTTTTCGTAGTCTGTTTTTTGTTCAACACGATAATTTTCAATGCTGTACTTCACATTCTTAATTGGAGTATAAATTGCATCTATTGGAATAAAACCTACAGGTGCATCTTCTACTCTATTTTCTTCAGATGGAACGTACCCTCTACCCTTGTTGATCGTAATTTCCATTTGAATTTTAACAGAGCGCTCCATTTCACAAATTACGTGATCAGGATTTAATACTTGAAAAGCCGAAGTAAACTTTCCAATATCGCCTGCTGTCATTTTATCTTGGCCGGAAACGGTAACCGTTACGGTTTCAGAGTCTGTTCCTTCAATTTGCTGCTTAAAGCGCACTTGCTTTAAGTTTAGGATAATTGAAGTTACATCTTCAACAACTCCGTCAATGGCAGAAAATTCGTGATCAACGCCTTCAATTTTAATACCTGTAATGGCAAAGCCTTCTAAGGAAGAAAGTAAAATTCTTCTAATTGCATTTCCAATGGTAATTCCATAACCCGGTTCCAATGGTCTGAATTCAAACTGACCATTAAAATCAGTTGATTCAATCATAATTACTTTATCCGGCTTTTGAAAGTTTAATATCGCCATAGCGTCTTTCTTTAATTTTAGGTTAAATACTATTACTTAGAGTAAAGTTCTACAATTAGCTGTTCCTTAATATTCTCAGGAATTTGTTCCCTCTCTGGAGAGTTTACAAACTTTCCTTTCATACTTTGCTGATCGAACTCTAACCAATCATAGTTGTCTTTTCGATTAGCCAATGACTCATTAATTGCTTCCAATGATTTTGAACGCTCGCGAACTTCAATCAAATCACCTTCTTGTAAATGATAAGATGGAATATTTACAACTGTTCCGTTTACCATGAAATGTTTGTGACCAACCATTTGACGAGCAGCTCTTCGGCTAGGTGCTAAACCTAAACGATAAACAACATTGTCTAAGCGAGCTTCACAAAGTTTCAACAAGTTCTCACCTGTAATTCCTTTTCTTCGAGAAGCTTCTTTAAATAAATTTGAGAATTGACGCTCTAAGATGCCATAAGTGTACTTCGCTTTTTGCTTTTCCATTAACTGTATAGCATATTCTGATTGCTTTCCTCTCCTTTTGTTAGGCCCGTGTTGTCCCGGAGGATAGTTTTTCTTTTCAAGTGCTCTATCAGATCCAAAAATTGGCTCTCTAAACTTTCTTGCAATTTTTGATTTGGGTCCTCTATATCTTGCCATTTCTTCTTCTTTTAATCGTAATTATTAAACTCTTCTCTTTTTAGGAGGTCTACATCCGTTGTGAGGAATCGGCGTAATGTCTACAATTTCTGAAACCTCAATCCCGTTATTGTGAAGGGTACGAATAGCAGACTCTCTTCCGGCACCAGGTCCTTTTACAAAAACTTTAACTCTTCTTAATCCTAAATCATAAGCTTCTTTGGTACACTCTTGCGCTGCCATTTGTGCGGCATAAGGAGTATTTTTCTTTGAACCTTTAAAGCCCATTTTTCCTGCAGAAGCCCAAGAAATTACTTGACCGTTCTTGTTAGTCAATGAAATGATGATGTTGTTGAATGAAGCGTGAATATGTGCTTCACCCATTGACTCAACAAGCACATTCTTTTTCTTCGATTTTTTCTGTGTAGATTTTGCCATTTTTAGATCTTTATCTTATTACTTAACAGCTTTCTTCTTGTTAGCAACTGTTTTCTTTCTACCTTTTCTGGTACGTGAGTTATTTTTGGTTTTTTGGCCACGCAAAGGAAGTCCCGCTCTGTGACGAATTCCACGGTAACATCCAATGTCCATCAAACGCTTTATGTTTAACTGAATTTCAGAACGCAATGCTCCTTCTACTTGATACTCTTCGTTTAGAATCTTACGGATTTTCGACAATTCGTCGTCATTCCAATCCTGAACTTTTTTATCAAGGCTTACTTTTGCCTTTTCTAAAATTCTAGCTGCGGAACTATTACCTATACCGAAGATATAAGTTAATCCGATTACTCCACGTTTGTTTTTTGGTAAATCTATCCCTGCTATTCTAGCCATAAATCAAATGTATTATCTTAACCTTGTCTTTGCTTAAACTTTGGATTCTTCTTGTTAATAACATACAGACGACCTTTACGTCTAACGATTTTGCAGTCTGCACTTCTTTTCTTTACTGATGCTCTTACTTTCATTGCCTAAATGTTTTACTTATTTATATCGGTAAGTAATTCTTCCTTTTGTTAAATCATAAGGAGACATTTCAACTTTTACTTTATCTCCGGGTAATAATTTAATATAATACATGCGCATCTTACCGGAAATATGAGCTGTAATAATGTGTCCATTCTCCAGTTCAACACGAAACATCGCATTTGATAATGCTTCTGTAATCGTACCGTCTTGTTCTATCGATGCTTGTTTAGCCATATATTATTTATTCTTCTTTTTATTTAATTCTTCTTCTATAAATTCGTGTGTTGAAAGTACTTCAGCTCCATCTTTTCGAACAACTACATCATGTTCAAAGTGTGCAGAAGGTAAACGATCAGCAGTAATTATTGTCCAACCATCATCGGCTTGTTTTACATTTCGCTTTCCGAGGTTGATCATAGGTTCTATCGCCAATACCAATCCTTCTTTAAGCTTTAAGCCATTTCCCCTTCTACCGTAATTAGGAACCTCAGGTGATTCGTGCAAGTTTTTACCCAAACCATGACCGACTAACTCTCTAACTACACCGTAGCCTTCTTTCTCCGCTAGCGACTGCACAGCAAAACCAATATCTCCAATACGGTTACCTGCTTTAGCTGCTTCAATTCCTGCTTTTAAACAAGCTTTTGTTGTTTCCAACAATTTCTTAACGTTTTCCGCAACTTCACCAACTTCAAAAGTATAAGCTACATCACCATAAAATTCATTAAGTAAAACCCCACAGTCAACAGAAATGATATCTCCATTTTGTAGTGGCTGATTAGAAGGTATGCCATGAACAACTTGCTCATTTACGGATGTACATAAAGTATTTGGAAATCCTCCATAACCTTTAAATCCGGGAACGCCTCCATGATCCTTAATAAATTCTTCAGCTAGATGATCTAATTCCAAGGGAGTAACCCCTGGCTCAACCATCTTTGCAACTTCTGCTAAAGTTTTTCCAACAAGTAAAGAACTCTCTCTTATTAATTCTATTTCTTCTTCCGTCTTCAGATAAATCATATTAGCCGGCCATATTTATACTTGAACGACCTTTGATTTTACCTGTTTTCATTAATCCGTCGTAATGACGCATTAACAAATGACTTTCGATTTGTTGTAAGGTGTCTAAAATTACACCTACCATAATCAAAAGAGAAGTACCTCCGTAGAATTGTGCAAACTGACCGTTTACGCCAAATTGTGCGGCAAAAGCCGGTAGTATTGCAACAATCGCCAAGAAAATTGATCCCGGCAAGGTAATTCTTGAAAGAACGTTATCCAAAAAGTCGGCAGTTCTTTTTCCAGGTTTAACGCCCGGAATAAAACCTCCGTTTTTCTTCATATCTTCTGCCATTTGATTAGGATTCACTGTTACCGCTGTATAGAAGTAAGTGAAAGCAATAATCATAATCGCAAAAATGAGGTTGTACCAAAATCCTGTGTAATCGCTTAATGCGGCTGTAATACCAGTTAAGCTATCAGAATCGGCAAAACCTGCTAATGTAATCGGAATAAACATAATGGCTTGTGCAAAAATAATTGGCATTACACCGGCTGCATTTACCTTCAATGGAATGTACTGACGTACACCTCCGTATTGTTTATTACCTACTACACGCTTCGCAAATTGAACCGGTACTCTTCGGGTTCCTTGAACCAAAAGAATGGTGGCTATAATTACGAGCAGCAAAATTACTAATTCTAATAATAATATCACTAATCCTCCGCCTTCAATTCTCGAAGCAAATTCTGCAACAAATGCAAAGGGTAAATTAGCAATAATACCAATCATAATTATCAATGAAATTCCATTACCTAAACCTTTTTCAGTGATTCTTTCACCCAACCACATCACGAACATTGTTCCTGTAATCAGAATGATAACTGTAGAGATCCACCAAAATAAATCATCAGGTCTTACGATAGCACCTGCACCGGTTAGTTCAGGAACTTGAGAAGCGATATAACCTGGAGCTTGGAATGCAACAATAACAATTGTCAACATTCTTGTAATTTGATTGATTTTTCGTCGACCACTTTCGCCTTCTTTCTGCAATTTTTGGAAATAAGGAATGGCGATACCCAAAAGTTGAACAACAATCGATGCTGAAATGTAGGGCATAATTCCCAATGCAAAAATTGATGCACGTGAAAAGGCTCCACCAGCAAATAAATCTAACAGTCCTGCAATCCCACCGGTATTCCCCGCATTAGCTACCTCTAAAGCTGCTGAGTCTACTCCTGGTAGTACTACATAAGATCCCAATCGATAGATTAAAAGCAATCCAAGCGTATTAATAATACGTACTCTTAGATCTTCAATTGTCCAAATATTCTTAAGTGTTTCGAAAAATCGCTTCATAAGCTTAATTAAACAGTTTCTGCTTTACCACCTTTTGCCTCAATCGCTTCTTTAGCGCTTTTTGAGAAGGCATGAACTTTAACATCTACTTTGGCATCTAAGGTACCTCTACCTAAAATTTTAACCAACGTATTTCTGCTTGCAAAACCATGTTCTACAAGAACATCCATATCAACTTTGTCTAATTTCTTAGACTCAACAATTATTTGTAGCGTATCTAAATTAATTCCCTTGTACTCTACACGGTTGTGGTTTGTAAAACCAAACTTAGGTACTCTACGTTGCAAAGGCATTTGACCACCTTCGAAACCAATTTTCTTAGAGTAACCTGAACGCGACTTTGCTCCTTTGTGTCCTCTTGCAGAGGTACCACCTTTTCCGGAACCTTGTCCTCTTCCCAGACGTTTACCGTCTCTTTTTACAGAACCTTTTGCTGGTGTTAGATTAGATAAATCCATTGTTTAATATCTTTATTGATTAAACCGACTCAACGGTAACCAAGTGTTTTACTTTATTGATCATTCCTAGAATCTGTGGAGTGTCTTCGTGAATCACAGATTGCTGATTTTTTCTTAAGCCTAAAGCATCCAAAGTCAATTTTTGATCTTTTGGTCTTTTAATACGGCTTTTTACTTGAGTAACTTTAATCTTTGCCATCTTTCTACAATTATCCGTTAAATACTACATCTAAATCAACTCCTCTATGCTTGGCAACTGTATAGGCATCGCGCATTGTTTCCAAGGCTTTGATTGTAGCTTTTACCACGTTGTGAGGGTTTGATGAACCTTTAGATTTGGCTAATACATCGTGAATACCTACACTCTCTAAAACAGCACGCATTGCACCACCGGCTATAACTCCGGTACCATGTGAAGCAGGCTTAATAAATACCTGGGCACCACCATAACGAGCTTCTTGTTCGTGAGGTACAGTACTATTTACAATAGGTACTTTTATTAAGTTTTTCTTAGCATCGTCGATCCCTTTAGAAATAGCTTCAGTTACTTCATTCGCTTTACCCAAACCGTAACCTACGATACCATTTTCGTTTCCTACAACAACAATTGCTGAAAAACTGAAATGTCTACCACCTTTAGTTACTTTAGTCACACGCTGAATTCCTACTAACCTATCTTTCAGCTCTATTTCGCTAGACTTAACTCTTTTTGTATTTGCGTTAGCCATATTAATCTGTGTTTCTTATCTTTTAATTAAAAGTTTAATCCTCCTTCGCGTGCGCCATCTGCAACAGCTTTAACACGACCATGGTAAAGGTATCCGTTACGGTCAAAAGAAACGGTTGTGATTCCAGCTTCTTTAGCCTTTTCAGCAACTAGTTTTCCAACCATTACTGACTTTTCAATCTTAGTTCCTTTCTTACTTGCCAAATCTTTATCTCTTGAAGATGCAGCAAGCAATGTTTTACCAGTTGTATCATCAATCAACTGAGCGTAAATTTCTTTGTTGCTTCTGAAAACTGACATACGTGGTCTTTCAGCAGTTCCGCTCACTACTTTGCGAATTCTTCTTTTAATTCGCAGTCTTCTATCTAACTTTGTTAATGCCATAATTCCAATTATTTTGCTGCAGATTTACCTGCTTTTCTTCTAATGTATTCTCCTACAAAACGAACTCCTTTACCTTTGTATGGCTCAGGCTTTCTCAACGATTTTAACTTAGCAGCCACCATTCCGATTAATTGCTTGTCGTGAGACTCCAATGTAATCAATGGGTTTTTACCTCTTTCAGATACCGTAGTAACTTTAATTTCAGAAGGAAGTTCAAAAACAATAGGGTGTGAATAACCTAAAGCCACCTCTAAACGCTGACCTTGATTAGCTGCACGATAACCTACACCAACTAACTCAAGCTCTTTCTTATATCCTTCGCTAGCACCAATAACCATATTATTGATTAATGCGCGATATAGTCCGTGCTTTGCCTTATGGTCTTTTTGCTCTGTATGTCTTTCAAGACGAACTTCTCCATCTTCAACATTTACAGAAATAACGGGATCGATACGTTCTTCCAATTCGCCTTTAGGTCCTTTAACACTAACGACATTCTTGTCAGAAACTTTAACTTCCACTCCCTGAGGGATACTAACGGGGGCTAAACCTACTCGTGACATAATTAATTCGTTCTCTTCTTTATTAATACACGTGGCATAATACTTCGCCACCTACTTTTTCTTTTCTGGCTTCTTTATCTGTCATTACTCCTTTTGAAGTAGAGATAATGGCGATACCTAAACCATTAATAACTCTTGGCAAGTTGTCGGCCTGAGTATATTTTCTCAAACCCGGCTTACTAATTCTGCTTAAGTTCTTAATCGCCGGAACTTTTGACACCGGATGGTATTTCAAGGCAATCTTGATAATACCTTGAGGATTTCCCTCTTCCTCGAACTTATAGTTCAAGATATACCCCTTTTCAAAAAGAATCTTAGTTATTTCTTTCTTTAGGTTTGAGGCAGGAATCTCAACAATACGGTGCTTAGCAGCTACTGCATTCCTTACTCTTGTCAAATAATCTGAAATTGGATCTGTCATGCTTCCTCTTATTTATTCTACCAACTTGCTTTTTTAATACCGGGAATCAAACCTGCGCTAGCCATTTCTCTAAACTTCACACGTGATATTCCAAACTGTCTCATGTATCCTTTCGGACGTCCAGTCAATTTGCATCTGTTGTGAAGTCTAACAGCTGATGAGTTTTTGGGAAGCTTTTGTAAAGCTTCGTAATCACCTGCAGCTTTAAGTGCAGCTCTTTTCTCAGCGTAAACCTCTACCATTCTTTCGCGTTTTCTTTCGCGAGCTTTCATTGATTCTTTAGCCATGGCTTATTGTTCGTTTTTATTTTTTTGAAATGGCATGCCAAATTCCTTTAGTAACGCACGAGCTTCATCATTCGTTTCTGCTGTTGTTACAAAAGTGATGTCCATACCACCAATGCGATTAACTTTATCAATATCTATCTCAGGGAAGATAATTTGTTCCTTTACACCTAAAGTATAATTTCCTCTACCGTCAAAGCCTTTGTTTTTAACACCTCTAAAATCACGTGTACGTGGAAGAGATACTGCAATTAAACGATCTAGGAATTCATACATCTTTGTTCCTCTCAAGGTAACTTTTACACCAATTGGCATCCCTTTTCTCAATTTAAAGTTAGAGATGTCTTTCTTTGAGTATGTAGCTACTGCTTTCTGACCGGAAATAGATGTCATTTCTTCTACAGCATTATCGATTAATTTCTTATCGGCTACTGCTGCACCAACTCCCTGGTTCAAAACAATTTTCTTTAATTGAGGAATTTGCATTGTACTTTTGTACTTAAATGTCTTCATCAAGTTATCCTTGATTTCCTCTCTATACTTGTCTTTTAATCTAGGCGTATACATTACTTAATTACCTCCCCGGATTTTTTTGAATATCGTACTGATTTATTATCCACTTGCTTTCTTCCAACACGTGTTGGATTTCCGCTTTCAGGATCAACTAACATCACATTTGAAATGTGAATTGGTGCATCTTGCTTAACGATTCCACCTTCCTGATTTTGTGCATTTGGTTTAGTGTGTCGGCTATTCTTGCGAATATGCTCTCCTTCTAAGATTACTCTTGAGGTTTCAGGCATAACCTTAATCACTTTACCTTCTTGTCCTTTTGATACACCGGCAATCACTTTTACCGTATCTCCTTTCTTTATGTTTAATTTCTTCTTCATCATTCAAACATTTTAAAGCACTTCTGGTGCAAGTGATACAATCTTCATGAACTGCTTTTCGCGTAATTCTCTAGCTACAGGTCCGAAAATACGAGTTCCTCTCATTTCTCCTGCCTCGTTTAACAATACAACAGCATTGTTATCAAATCGAATGTATGATCCATCCTGACGACGTACTTCTTTTTTCGTACGTACAATTACGGCTTTAGATACTGCTCCTTTTTTAACATTACCAGATGGCAAAGCTGACTTAACAGAAACGACAATCTTGTCACCTACTGAAGCATATCTTCTTTTTGTCCCGCCCAATACGCGAATGCAAAGTACCTCTTTGGCACCACTGTTATCGGCTACGGTTAATCTTGACTCCTGCTGTATCATAATTATTTAGCTCTTTCAATAATTTCAACTAATCTCCAGTTCTTATTCTTGCTCAATGGACGAGTTTCCATGATGCGCACAGTATCACCGATGTTACAGTCGTTTTGCTCATCATGTGCCATAAACTTAGAAGTTGATTTTATAAACTTCCCGTACATTGGATGTTTCACACGGCTAGCTACAGCAATGGTAATTGACTTATCCATCTTGTTGCTAACGACAACACCGATTCTTTCTTTTCTTAAATTTCTTGTATTACTCATCGGTATAATTATTTATCTTGAGTACTGCTTAACTCTCTTTTTCTAATTTCAGTTTTTAAGCGAGCCACTGTTTTTCTTACCGCACTAATTTGCTTAGGGTTCTCTAATGGAGAAACTGCGTGATTCATTTTTAACTTTGCTAACAATTCAGATTGCTCAGCAAGGTTCTCTTGCAAATCGTCACCGCTTAAATTTTTTATATCTACCTGTTTCATCTAATTTCTTATTTAAGCTTTGTAATCTCTTCTTACCACAAATTTAGTTTTCACCGGAAGTTTCTGTGCGGCTAAACGCATTGCTTCTTTTGCTACATCCAAAGGAACGCCATCGGCCTCAAATAAGATTCTACCCGGACGAACTACTGCAACGAATAATTCTGGAGCTCCTTTACCTTTACCCATACGTACTTCAGCTGGCTTTTTGGTAATTGGTTTGTCTGGAAAGACACGAATCCAAATTTGCCCTTCTCTCTTCATGTAACGCGTTACTGCAATCCTTGCTGCCTCAATCTGACGCGCCGTTAACCATGCAGAATCTAATGTCTTAATCGCGAAACTTCCAAATGCAATTTGATGACCACGTTGAGCATTGCCCTTCATGCGTCCTTTTTGCATTTTTCTAAACTTCGTTCTTTTTGGCTGTAACATCTCTGTCTATTTTATCTCTTTAATCTACTGCTTAATTTCTTTTTCTTCCACCTTTGCGAGCTCCGCCGGACTTTTTATTGCCGGCTCCGCCTTTGTTTGAAACAATATTTGGTGAAAGATCGCGCTTCCCGTAAACTTCTCCTTTACAAATCCACACTTTTATTCCAATTCTACCGTAAGTAGTATGTGCTTCAGACAATGCGTAATCAATATCTGCTCTAAAAGTGTGCAATGGAATACGTCCCTCTTTGTAGAATTCTGTACGAGCCATTTCAGCTCCTCCAAGTCTTCCACTAACCATAATCTTAATTCCTTCAGCACCCATTCTCATGGTTGAAGCTACTGACATTTTAGCTGCACGACGAAAAGAAATTCTACCTTCTATTTGTCTTGCTACACTATCAGCCACTAATTTAGCATCAAGTTCTGGTCTCTTTATCTCGAAGATGTTTATTTGAACATCTTTCTTCGTTAATTTTTTAAGCTCTTCTCTTAACTTATCCACTTCTTTACCACCTTTACCGATGATAATTCCTGGGCGAGAAGTATTAATTGTTACTGTAATTAGCTTTAGCGTTCTCTCAATAACAATCTTAGAAATACTAGCTTTTACAAGTCTGGCATTCAAATACTGACGAATTTGGTCGTCTTCTGCAATTTTATCACCATAGTTACGACCACCGTACCAGTTTGAGTCCCATCCTCTGATGATGCCAAGTCTATTCGATATTGGATTTGTCTTTTGTCCCATGCTAAGTACTTCTTATTTTGTTAAGTTTTCTTCGGTTAATTTATCCACTGCAAGAGTTACGTGATTCGAACGTTTGCGAATACGGTGACCTCTTCCTTGAGGAGCCGGACGTAAACGCTTCAACATTCTAGCGCTGTCTACCTTAACCTCTGAAACGATCAAATGATTATCTTCTGGTCGCTCACCTTCATTTTTAGTCTCCCAATTTGCAATAGCAGAACGCAATAATTTCTCCATACGTCCGGAAGCCTCCTTAGGGCTATATTGCAAAATTGATAAAGCTTTAGATACTTCAACTCCGCGAATCATATCGGCTACTAATCGCATTTTTCTTGGCGATGTAGGACAATTCTTTAAAGTAGCGAAGCTGTAAGTTTTTCTAGCTTCTTTAGCTGCTTCTGCTCGATTTCTTTTTCGTGCTCCCATTTCTTAATCCTATTATCTTTTTCCTTTGTCTTTACGATTGCCACCATGACCTCTAAAGGTTCTTGTGGGTGCAAATTCTCCTAATTTATGACCTACCATATTCTCTGTTACGTATACAGGAATAAATTTATTCCCATTGTGTACAGCTATGGTTAATCCCACAAATTCAGGAGTAATCATAGAAGCTCTAGACCATGTTTTAATCACGGTTTTCTTGCCCGAAGACTGAGCTTCATCTACTCGCTGTGAAAGCTTGTAGTGTACAAAAGGAGGTTTTTTAAGTGAACGACTCATAATTTATACTTATTTCTTTCTTCTTTCAATAATATACTTGTTCGATGGTTTTTTCGGTGTTCTTGTTTTGTAACCTTTTGCAGGTATACCTTTACGAGATCTTGGATGACCTCCTGAAGAACGACCTTCACCACCACCCATTGGGTGATCAACCGGGTTCATTACAACACCACGAACTCTCGGGCGTCTACCCAACCATCTGCTTTTTCCAGCTTTTCCTGAACGCTCTAAACTGTGATCAGAGTTTGAAACCATTCCAATAGTTGCTAAACAAGAAGACAAGATTAATCTAACTTCTCCTGATGGCATTTTAACACCAACATATTTTCCTTCTCTAGAAACTAACTGAGCATAAGAACCGGCACTTCTAGCCAATTTAGCACCCTGCTGCGGTCTTAATTCAATATTGTGAATTAAAGAACCCATCGGAATTTCTGATAAGTAAAGTGCATTTCCAACTTCAGGCTCTGCTCCTTTACCGGCATTAATAGTTTGTCCGACTGTTAAACCCTTTGGCGCGATAATGTAACGCTTCTCTCCATCGGCATAAACAACTAAGGCAATTCTTGCTGATCTATTAGGATCGTATTCAACAGTGGCAACCTTTGCAGGTACACCATGCTTGTCGCGCTTAAAGTCAATGCTACGATATCTTCTCTTATGACCGCCACCTATATAGCGCATTGTCATTTTTCCCGAATTATTACGACCGCCGGATTTTCCCTTGCCTTTCAACAATGACTTCTCAGGAGTTGCTGATGTAATCTCCTCAAAAGTTGCAGCGACTTTATGACGCTGCCCGGGTGTAGACGGTTTTAATTTCTTTACTGCCATTACTTATCGCTTTATATATTGCTGAAAAAATCGATTGTATCACCATCTACAAGTGTAACAACCGCCTTTTTAAATTTATTAGTTCGACCTTCAACCCATCCGGTTTTAGTATAACGCGTCTTGTGCTTTCCTTTGTAATTCATCGTGTTTACAGAGTCAACAGCTACGCCATACATTTTTTCAACAGCCGTTTTAATTTGCAATTTATTGGCCTTGTGATCTACGACAAAACCATATCGATTTGAAGACTCTGTTAGAGCCGTCATCTTTTCTGTAATTATGGGTTTTTTCAATATACTCATGACCAATATTTTAACTTAAAATTGTTTCTATTTTCTCTAAAGCACCTTCTGAAATCAACACACTCTTTGCATTCATCAAATCGTATGTATTTACGTCAGAAGCTGTTACAACTTTAGCTCCCTGCAAATTTCGGGAGGACAAATATAAGTTTTTATTTAAATCAGAAACAATCATTAAGGTTTTTTTATCGTTACTTTTTAAATTACTCAATATACCAATGAATTCTTTGGTTTTTGGAGCCTCAAAGTTGATCTCTTCAATGATTTGTAACTGACCGTCTTTCACTTTATAACTTAAAGCTGAACGACGAGCTAACTTCTTCAGTTTTTTGTTTAATTTGAAGGAATAATCTCTTGGTTTTGGACCAAAAACTGTTCCTCCACCTCTAAACAAAGGTGATTTTATACTACCTGCACGAGCTGTACCGGTACCTTTTTGTTTCTTAATCTTTCTTGTACTTCCACTAATTTCAGCACGCTCTTTAGACTTGCTTGTGCCTTGTCTGCGGTTGGCCAAGTGTTGTTTTACATCAAGGTAAATGGCATGATCATTAGGCTCAATACCGTAAATGGTATCCGATAGCTTTACTTTCTTCTTGCTGTCTTTACCGTCTTTATTTATAACGCTTAATTCCATTTTCTAATCCTCCGGTATTTTTAATTACTAATGAAAACAGTTGAACCTTTCGCTCCCGGAACTGAACCTTTCACAACGATCAAGTTTTTTTCGGGATAGATTTTAACGATTTTCAAGTTTTGTATGGTAGCTGTAACATTACCGGTTTGTCCGGCCATGCGCATACCTTTAAAAACTCTTGATGGGTCAGAACCCGCACCAATAGATCCCGGTGCTCTTAATCGGTTATGCTGACCGTGAGTAGCATCTCCAACTCCGGCAAAACCGTGACGCTTTACCACACCTTGAAATCCTTTACCTTTTGTTTTGCCGGTTACATCAACCCAAGTACCCTCTTCAAACAAGTCTACCTTTAGTTCTTCTCCAAGCTTTGCTTCTACATCCTTCAATTCAATTAAATGTCTTTTAGGTGTAGTTTTTGCTTTCTTGAAGTGCCCTTGCATTGCAGAAGAAGTTCTTTTCTCCTTGCGCTCTCCAAAGGCAATCTGAACTGCATTGTAGCCATCAGTTTCTACTGTCTTGACTTGTGTAACTACACAAGGACCGGCCTCCAAAACTGTGCATGGAACATTTTTTCCCTCGGCACTGAAGACGCTAGTCATTCCGATTTTTTTTCCTAGTAAACCTGGCATTTTATTTACAATTATAAATGATTATACTTTAATTTCTACGTCTACCCCACTTGGTAACTCAAGCTTCATTAAGGCATCAACAGTTTTTGAACTTGAACTGTAAATGTCTAATAACCTCTTATAAGAAGAAAGCTCAAATTGCTCTCTTGCTTTTTTGTTAACGTGTGGTGACTTCAACACGGTATAAATTCTTTTGTGTGTTGGTAATGGAATTGGTCCACTTACTACAGCACCGGTTGATTTTACCGTTTTAACGATTTTTTCAGCTGACTTGTCAACCAAGTTAAAATCGTAAGATTTAAGCTTTATGCGAATTTTCTGACTCATGCTTTCTATATATTAAGCTTCTACTTTACCTTTTGCTTTAGCAATTACTTCCTCAGATACGTTCTGTGGTGCAGGTGCAAAGTGCGAGAACTCCATGGTTGAAGTTGCACGACCTGAAGAGATAGTACGTAAATCCGTAACATATCCGAACATTTCTGACAATGGAACTTTTGCTTTAATTACCTTAGAACCTGAACGGTCACCCATTCCTTCTACCTGACCTCTTCGCTTGTTCAAGTCACCTACTACATCACCCATATTTTCTTCCGGAGTTAGTACTTCCAACTTCATAATAGGCTCAAGTAAGATTGGGTTAGCCTTTGGAATAGCTGTTTTGAAAGCCATTTTTGCAGCAACTTCAAAAGACAATTGATCAGAGTCAACTGCGTGGAAAGATCCATCCTTCAAAGTCACTTTTAAGCTATCAATCGGGTATCCGGCCAACACACCGTTATTCATTGATTCTTTAAATCCTTTCTCTACAGAAGGTATAAACTCTTTAGGTACGTTACCACCTTTAATTTCGTTTACAAACTCTAAACCTTGGAATTCTTCGTCTTCAACCGGCTCAATAACCACTTGAATATCGGCGAATTTACCACGACCACCTGATTGTTTTTTGTAAACCTCACGATGCTCAACTCTTCCTTTAATAGCTTCTTTGTAAGCTACCTGAGGAGCACCTTGATTACACTCAACCTTGAACTCACGTTTTAAACGATCTAAGATAATATCCAAGTGTAACTCACCCATACCACTTAATACAGTCTGTCCTGAATCTTCGTCGGTGTGAATTTGAAGTGTTGGATCCTCTTCAGCTAATTTAGCTAAAGCCATTCCCATCTTATCTACGTCTGCTTGAGTTTTAGGCTCAATTGCAATACCAATTACCGGCTCTGGGAAATCCATAGATTCAAGAACTATTGGATGTCCTTCACGGCAAAGTGTATCACCTGTTTTAATGTCTTTAAATCCTACCAATGCTCCAATATCACCAGCTTGTAACTGATCGATTTGGTTTTGCTTTTTAGCGTGCATTTGGAAGATACGAGAAATACGCTCTTTTTTACCTGTACGAGAATTGTAGATATAAGAACCTGCATCTAATGTACCGGAATAAGAACGCACGAAACACAAACGACCAACATAAGGATCGGTTGCAATTTTAAATGCCAAGGCGGCAAATGGCTCATCAGCATCCGGCTTTCTTCTCTCCACCTCTCCAGTATCGGGATTTGTACCTTCAATTGCTTCTGTATCCATTGGTGATGGCAATAACTCCATCACATAGTTCAACATTGTTTGAACTCCTTTATTCTTAAATGAAGAACCACACAACATTGGCACAATGCTCAATGATATAGTTGCTTCACGTAAAGCTTTAATTATTTCGTCTTCAGAAATAGAATTTGGATCTTCGAAATACTTTTCCATTAAAGATTCGTCAAATTCAGCTACAGCTTCCAACAAGTTTTCACGATACTCGCTTACCTCATCTTGCATATCAGCAGGAATGTCAATCTCTTCATAAGTCATCCCAAAGTCATCTTCATTCCAGATGATAGCTTTGTTCATTACTAAATCAACTACACCTCTAAAGTCCTCTTCTGCACCAATTGGCAATTGCAATGGCACTGCCTTGCTACCCAACATCTCTTTCACTTGCTTACAAACTTCTAAAAAGTTAGCTCCCTGACGATCCATTTTATTCACAAATCCCAAACGAGCTACGTTGTAATTGTCAGCAAGTCTCCAGTTAGTCTCAGATTGTGGTTCTACACCATCAACTGCAGAAAACAAGAAAACTAATCCATCTAATACACGCAATGAACGGTTTACTTCAACGGTAAAGTCAACGTGACCCGGTGTATCAATAATGTTAATATGGTACTCATTTCCTTTGTAAGGCCACAGAACTGTAGTAGCAGCAGAAGTAATTGTAATACCTCTTTCTTGCTCTTGCTCCATCCAGTCCATGGTAGCTGCACCATCGTGCACCTCACCAATCTTATGACTCACACCGGAGTAAAATAAGATACGCTCGGTAGTTGTTGTTTTACCGGCATCAATATGTGCGGCAATACCAATGTTTCTTGTGTAGGTTAAATCTCTTTTAGCCATGTTGTATTTCGGTCTTTCCGTTGTTAAAATCTAAAATGAGAGAAAGCTTTGTTCGCTTCTGCCATTCTGTGTGTATCTTCTTTCTTTTTAAAAGCAGCACCTTCTTCTTTCGAGCCGGCAATAATTTCTGCTGCCAATCGCTGAGCCATGGTTTTCTCATTGCGCTTTCTAGCGTATAAGATCAACCATTTCATACCCATGGAGGTTTTACGGTCATCGCGAATCGGCTGAGGAATTTGGAAAGTTGCCCCTCCAACTCTTCTGCTTCTCACTTCTACTTGCGGAGTAATGTTCTCCAAGGCTTTACGCCAAGTATCTAAACCTCCGTCTTCGACCTTCTCCTTTACGATATCAATAGCTTCGTAAAAAATACTGTAAGCAATGCTTTTTTTACCGTGCAACATTAAGTTGTTCACGAAACGCGTTACTTCCTGACTTTGAAATTTTGGGTCCGGAAGTAAGGGTCTTTTTTTAGCTCTGGATTTTCTCATGTTTTCTGCTTAAGAACGATTATTTTTTTGGTCTTTTCGCACCGTATTTTGATCTTCTTTGAGTTCTACCTTCAACACCGGCAGTATCCAAGGCACCTCTTACAATATGGTAACGAACACCGGGCAAATCTTTCACCCTTCCACCACGCACAAGCACAATCGAGTGCTCCTGCAAGTTATGTCCTTCACCAGGAATGTAAGCGTTGACTTCCTTACCGTTTGTCAAACGAACCCTTGCTACTTTTCTCATCGCCGAGTTAGGCTTTTTTGGTGTGGTAGTATATACACGCACACAAACTCCTCTTCTTTGCGGACAAGAGTCTAAAGCAGCTGATTTGCTCTTTTTCTCTAATTTGGTTCTACCTTTTCTTACAAGTTGCTGTATTGTTGGCATAAGCTCTTAAATAAGTCAATAAAATATTTCTCCCAAAATTTTGGGGTCGCAAAGGTACAAGAATTTTTAATTATTTCAAGCAGTGAATTCTTTTTTTTTGACTTAAACTGAAAGTTTTATTCAATTGCCCGCCGAATGGGACTTTCACTGCTTATTAGGAGTGCACAAAAGTAGCTTATTTCGCAGAATTATCAAATTATTATCTAAAAGATAAGAAGATGATTCTTCTATTTAAATTTTAGATAGTTTTAAAAGTAAACTTTTGTAAAGTTTTATACCTTTTTATATAGTCCTAGCTAATTCCTATAACATTAATTAAATTCTCTAAACAAGTTAGACTACCTGTACGATGACAATAGAGCTTGTGATTAGTCAATAAAAGATTACCCATTTATACTAAATCCTAAACGTCATATTAAGAAACTAGCCGGCCGTCTTCCGCAGATCCCGCTGATTTCTGCAGATTGGATTTCCGCTAATGCGGATTTGCAATTCGTGCTTAATTAATTTAAGACTTGTTGTCTAAAATATAAACAGCAAGGTCTTCAAGAGTGCGCAGGAGGAAGTATCATTTTGTTTCAAACCACTTCCATCCGAGTTTTCTGTGTATGTAACTATCTATCGTTTTTTTATTTCTGTTTGAAAGCTTAGAAAACTCTTCTCTTAATTTTGTTGCCTCTGAGCTAAAATTGGTACACTCCCCACTGTTAACCAGAAGTTGTAATTTTTCAAACATGCCGGTAATACGATACGCTAACTCCTTGGGCTCAACCTGCTCTTCTACATAAGCCACAAAATCTTCTAAAGCCTTTACCTGACTTTTATTTTGTATAATGTTACAACTTATAATTTCATCACATTCTCCAACAGGAATCTCAAACTCAACGGAGCAGCTAATCCCTTTCGATAATAAGCCGCCTGCTTCACACTTCATTTCCAAATTAAAAAATTCACCGCCACAATTACCACTTGATGTATCTACTTCATTACTTTGGCTAAAAGATTGAACACTTAATATATTTAATACCCAAAATGCCAGTATAAGAAAACCAGTTTGCTGTTTCATAACTATATCAGTTTTGCTTAATTAAATTATTTTCTTTGAGACTTTCTTCTATTTCATTTAAATTCTCAGTAAAAGTCAGAATATTCCCTTCAGGATCAAGTAAAATATATTTAGGAATACTATAGACACTGTACTTTTCTGCAGTTTGCATTTTATTATCTAATAATTGTGGCCATAAGTTGAGGTTTTCTTCCTTAATAGCTTTTTTCCAACTTTTACTTTCCTCATCAATTGAAATACTAATAAATTCTATTTGAAGATTTGAAAGGTCAACATATAAATTTTTAAGTCGTGGTATTTGTTTTCTACACGGCACACACCAAGAAGCCCAGAAGTCTAATAAAACATATTTATCTTTATTAACATCTTCTAAACTAAGCATCTTTTCATCCAATGAAGTTAAACTAAACATTGGTGCTTTTGAGTTTACTTTGATTCTATTTGAAGCAGCATGACAAATCGCTTTAGTGTATTTCGCATTTAAAACTCCTTTAGCATCATTGCATAGTGTTTCTAAAAAATGAAAATCTTCATTTTCAATTAACTTTGGAACAAATCCATAAAATAAATAAAGTAAGTATTTAGACTTCCCCTTTTCAAAATAAATTTCTTTCAAATCACTTAGTAATTTAGATTCAATTTGTTCAATTTTCTTCTCAATTTGCTCTGATTCTTTATTTGAATTAAGCTTTTCTGTATAAAACATAGTTGAATCTAAAGCCTTCAGAACAACTTCATAATTGTTCTGAAACATGTCTTGTCTATCACTACCTGTAAACTTTATAGCATTATCAGAACTTATATTTACATTTATAGTGTTAGAATCTAAAACTGCTAAGTGAAAAAAATTATTATTATCAGAAGTTGAGAAGGAAATGTATACTAAAGCTGACTTAGTACTCTTATATGAAGAGCTTATTTCACCAGTAAGAGTAAAATGCCTATTCTTGACAGTATCAGACGTTAATGAATCTCTACTACCATCTTCTAAGTTATATATGGAAATAATGGTTCCTTCAAAATTACTTGTTGTTCTTCCATTTATTGTATAACTGAATACAGCATCCCGACTCTGAGAAGAAAGTAAAAAGCTTAAAAATAAAAATTGGACAAAGAATAATAACTTCATAATTTATAAAAAAAAAGACGAGCAAAAAAACTCGCCTTGATTAAACCTTTATCATAATTCAAAAATAGGTTCAATATCTATGCTTTCAGCATAGTTATTCATTGCTTCCTTATTGGAAGTTGATAAATCATTCATCTGATTTTCAAAATCTATCAAACC
>MDTG01222336.1_pt1 | contig 52160 bp, 51 predicted proteins | sample 811421 | NCBI WGS metagenome assembly MDTG01 (sample SAMN05326645, study PRJNA326480) | marine metagenome | isolation source: seawater | place: Pacific Ocean: South East | collected 2011
ACGTTGATAGGCTGGATGTGGAAGCGCAGTAATGCGTGCAGCTGACCAGTACTAATAGCTCAATTGGCTTGATTTATGCACTGAAAAAAATTTTTAACTCGATATTGATAAGTGAGGTTCAAAAGTGATCCTCATATTAAAATTGTGTTCCTTGAAAAAACTCCATCAGTTGATATTTTGAATAGAATAATTTTGAAATATATTTCTAATGAAAAAAAAAATACCTTTATACGAACCAACGATCGGTCATTTAGAAAAAAAGTATGTTAACCATTGTTTAAATACAAATTGGATTTCTTCAAAAGGTAAATTTATTAATTTATTTGAAAACAAATTTAGACAATTTACTAAAATTAATTATTGTTTGTCGGTTACTAATGGCACCTGTGGCTTACATCTTGCTTTAAGAAGTCTTGAGGTTGGAAAAAAAGATGAGGTAATCGTTCCATCTTTTACTTATATAGCTACCGTAAATTGTATAAGTTATGTATCTGCGAAACCAGTTTTTGTTGATGTAGATCTTAATAATTGGCAAATTTCTTTAGATCAAATAAAAAAAAAAATAAATAATAAAACAAAAGCTATAATCATCCCCCATCTATATGGGAATGTTTGTGATATCAGCACTTTATTAAAAATCAAAAAAAAATACAACTTATTTTTAATCGAAGATTGTGCTGAATCTATTGGTTCTTATTATGAGAATAAACATGTAGGTAATTTTGGAGATGTTTCTGTTTTTAGCTTTTTTGGAAGCAAAACAATATCGACTGGTGAAGGGGGGATGGTTTGCACAAACAATAAGAATATAGCAAAGAAAATAAATAAACTTAAAGGTCAAGGTTTAAAAATTACAAATACAAAAAAATATTATTGGCATGATGTTATAGGATATAATTATAGAATGACAAATATATGTGCCGCTTTAGGATATGCTCAAATGAAAAATTTGAAAAAAATCCAAAAAAAAAAAAATAATATTTTTCAGTTTTATAAAAAAAAATTATTAAATGATCATATTATTTTTCCTAAAACTCTAAAAAAAGTAGTTAATTCCCAATGGTTAGTAGTATTTAGATTAAAACAAAAAAATTTAAGAAATAAATTAATAAAATTTCTACAAAAAAATAATATTGAAACAAGACCAACATTTTATTTAATAAATGAAATGCAGATGTATAAAAAAAAAATAAATCTATTAAATAGCAAACAAATTTCAAATAATGGTATTTGCTTACCTAGTTGGCCAAATATCTCCAAACAGGAATTAACATATATTGTTAGTAAGATTCAAATTTTTTTAAAAAAAAATGCAAAGTAAATTGTTTAGACAAAATGAAATCAAAAATTTCAGGATTTGAAATACTCACTAAGGGAAAATAAAATGCTGGATAGAGATTTTAAAAGGCTCTTAGAAAATTATAATTTTTCTCATCAAAATTATAAGAATGAATTTAATTCAATTATATGGAAAAAAATAAATGATGAAAAAAAATTTAATCTAGTCGATTTAGATAAAATAAAAAATTTCAGAAATAATGGGCTTTCAAGAGGATTTGACAATGATTACTTAAAAATTAACAACCTAGAACATAAAAAAAATTTTTTAAATTATCTGAATAAGTTAGAAATTAAATTTAATGACATAAAAAAAATTCTTCCTGAAAAAAATATAGGCAATAATCCAACTGCAATTAATTATGATGGTATCTATCTTGATTCAAAATCAAAAGATTTCTTAAATAAGTATAGTCTTATAAATAAGTATATTTTTAAAAAACAAGAAATTTATTCCTGCTCAGAAATTGGAGGAGGATATGGTGAATTAGCCAGAATGATTATTAAAACAAAAAAAATTAAATATATAATGATTGATCTTCCAGAAACAAACTTAATATCCTCATATTATTTAAAAAGTTATTTTCCTGATAAAAAGTTTGTATTATCAATAGATTTACCAAAAGGAGAGTTAACAAAAAATCTGTATCATGAGAATGATATTTTTATAATTTGTCCATGGGATAAATTAGGTGACTTTAAAGTAGATATATTTTTAAATTTTCACTCATTTATGGAGATGAATATAAAAACAAGAAAAAAATATTTTAATTTAATACACTCGAAGATAGAAGCTAATGGTTTTTTTCTTACAGAAAATAGATATTGTCAATTAGTAAAATTAGAGAAGAATTTATTAAAGGATTATGAATATGATAATAAATGGAAAAAAATTATTTATAAACAGAGCCAAGAACTAAAAAGAATGGGCATAATACTCACTCAAAGAATATCTAGTAACTCAAATGAGATAATTTTGATGAAAAAACAAATAGAAAAAGACAGTAAAGAATTTGAAGTTCCAAACAATTTACCGGTGGTATTAATTCTTATCTATAGATTTTTCAAAAATTTATTTAAAAAAAATGAATAAAAAGATTATTATATTTGCAAACTATTTTTGTGCTTGGGATGGTGGAATTGATTTATTAAAACATTGGCTTACATGTATTACACGCTCTTCTAAAAAAAAAAAAATAGATGTCCTCTTAGTTTTGCCAAAAAGTAATTTTACTTCCTTTCTAAAATTAATTCTACATCCTTTCCTTTTTTTTTTAAAAAAATTTATTTTTGAAAATAAATTTATTTTTAAAAAATGGCCATATTGGCATGGTGCTAAAGAAATTGAAAATTATGTTCTCAATGATTTAAAAAATTCATTTAATATAATTTATTCAGATTATTCACAAAAAAATAAAGTATTAAAAAAATATAGAGGTAATATTTTTTTTCCATCAATAGAAGAGATTTTAACAGAAAATAGTATAGGATATGTTTTTGATTTTCAGCATGAATATTTTAAAGATTTTTTTTCGAAAAATGAGATTTTTATTAGACGAAATAAAATAAATAAATTATCAATTTTAAAAAAAATTATCGTTAATTCTAAGAAAACAAAAGAAGATTTACTTAAATTCCACAAAAATTTTAAAGAAAATCAAATTTATGTAATACCTTTTGCACCCTCAGATACAGAACTTAAATTTGAAAAAAAAATGAATAGAGAGGGTTTTTTTAAAAATGAATTTTTTATAGTTTGTAATAAATTTTGGAAGCACAAAAATCATAAGGTTGTTTTAGAGGCTTTCAGAGTTTACAAAAAAAAAGGTGGTAGAAAAAACTTAATTTTTACTGGTGACAAAAATGACTACAAATCAAAAGATGTTTTACACAAAATTGAAAAATATATCTTAAGGCATAACTTAAGTGAATTTATTAAAATTACTGGAAGAATTAGCAAAAGAGATCAATTAAATTTAATGTTTAATTCAAAAGCATTAATTCAACCAACCTTATTTGAGGGTGGGCCGGGTGGAGGTTCTGTTTATGATGCAATATCTATGGGTAAAAATATAATAATTTCAAATATAGATATAAATAAAGAGATAAAATATGATAAGTTACTATTTTTTGATCCAAATAACTATAATAGCTTGTATAAAATATTAGATAATTTTGAGATTAGAGTATCTAAAAGTAAATTTAAAAATAATTTTAAAGAAAAAACTAATTTAAGAAAAAAGTGCGGAAATTTTTTGATTAAAACTTTTTCTACAAAATAAATATGCATATAATCAATACTTTAAGACCTTTTCTAAAAAAAATTTTCTCCGACAAAACTTATTATTTTTTGAGATCAATTTATAGGAAGGTAAAATATCCTATAAATGAAACTATAGAGTTAGTAATTCATTTTTTGAGATATTTTTCACTATATAACCCAGATTATAAAATAAACTTAAATTTAGGTTTTGGTAAAGAGGAAAGTGATTTTTTTCTGTCTAAATTAAAACAATGTGAATTTTATTTAGAGTATGGAACAGGTAAATCAACACTTCACGCACTTAAATTTAATAAAAAATTTATAGCAGTTGAAAGTGATAAAAATTTTTATAATTACATGAAATCAAAAATTGATAAACATGATATTTTTAGATTCGTAGATTTCGGAATTGTAAAATTTGCGTCTATTCCGATATTCTTTAATTTAAGGAAAAATAAACTCTCTAAATTAGCATATAAATATAATTTTGATATTTTAGATGAATTATCTTTAAAGGATAAAGTGCCAGACTTAATTCTTGTTGATGGAAGGTATAGGGTTTTAACTGGTATTGCGCTGTACAAATTTTTTCAAAAAAAACAAGAAAATTTTTTAATAATTTTTGATGATTATTTTAAAAGAGATTTTTATAATATTCTTGATAAGCTTTTTCATATTGAAAAAGTTGGAAGATTTGGAGTTACAAGTAAATTAAAATATGTAGACAATTCTGAATTAGAAAATTTGATCAAAATATTTTTAAAGGACTTTAGATAAAGTATGATTAATAAATATCCATTTTTAATTGCCGAAATATCAGCCAATCATGCTGGCTCATTAAATAAAGCAAAAAGATTAATTGACATATCTAAAAATGTAGGGGCGGATGCTGTAAAGTTGCAAACTTTTGATGCAGATATGATGACGCTGAATTCTAAAGATAAAGATTTTATTATTCAAGATGGAATATGGAAAGGTTATAAGCTTTGGGATCTATATGACAAAGCAAAAACACCATTAGAATGGCATCGTGAACTTTTTAGATATGCTAAAAAAATGAAAATAAAAATTTTTAGCTCACCTTTCTCAGAAAAAAGTGTGGATTTCCTCGAGAAGTTAAATTGCCCAGCTTATAAAATAGCTTCTTTTGAAATGTGTGATCTTACTCTAATAAAGCACATCGCAAGAAAAAAAAAACCAGTAATTATTTCAACTGGCACTCAATCACTCAACAATATTGAATTAGTAAATAAATATGTAAAAAAATATGGAATTAAAGATTATTCATTTCTTTATTGTGTAAGCAAATATCCATCTAAGATTGAGGATTTTAATTTAAATAATATAAAAATTTTAAAAGATAAGTTAAAATGCAAAGTGGGTTTATCTGATCATTCTGTTGGACCAGAAATTGCAAGAGCAGCTGTTTTTGTAGGGGCAGAAATAATTGAGAAACATATTAATTTAGATAAAAATGGAGAATCTTTAGACTCTAAATTTTCCTCAAATCAAAAAGATTTTATTGAATTAAGACATGAAATTGACTCTGCTTATAATTTATTAGGAAAAAAACACTTCTTTATTTCAAAAAAAGAGAAACAAAATAAAATTTTCAGAAGGTCAATATATTCTATAAAGGACATTAAAAAAGGCGAAATCTTTACTCGACATAATATAAAAAGAATAAGACCAGGAAAAGGACTAAGCCCACTTTATTTTGGTAAATTGATTAATTTAAAATCTCCTATTAATATTAAAAAGAATAAACCTATACCGTCAAAAATAACAAAACTATTAAAACTAAAGATATAAGTAAAGATGGAAAGTTTTTTTTCAAAAAAATTATCAAATTTTAGATTCATAAAATTTAATTTAAATAAAAAAAAATTTTCAAAAAACGGAAACAAATAAATTTGATATTATTTTGATTGAGTTTAATGCTTTCCAAGTTATTCATGTTGTTTTCTCTGTAATTTGTAATTTTTTTTATAAATCAAATAAAAAATTAAAAATTATTGCCTATTATAATTATGATGTATTAGTATCTAATTTAAAAAAAAACTTCTTTAATAAGATTGCTTGGTCATTTGGAAAGTTCTTTTGGATAAATAATTTTGGTATATATAAATCTTTTGGAGTTTGCGATTTTATTAGACCAAAACCAAACTTAGATTATGAATATAAAATTGAAAATACCATTTTTGAAATAAACAAATTATCTAAAAATGAAATATTGAATTATGAATTAAATGGTATCAAAATCGGTGATTTATTATATGACACATATATTAAAAAATACAAGTTAGTCACAATTAACTTAGAAGACCAAAAATTTAATAATTTATGTCGTAATTTTTTATATTTATTTTATTTTTGGTTTGACTATTTAAAAGATAAAAAAATAAAAAAAGTAATAGGTGTTCATACAGTATATTCTTACGCATTAATACTCCGAATAGCATTATTTTATAAAATTGAATGTTTTGTTATTAACGATGAATGCATATCAAGACTTTCCAAAAAAAATTATTTTGCCAATACTGATTTTAAAAATTATTCAAATAATTTTTTGAAATTAAAAAATAAGGTTAAAAAAAAGGGCCTAAATCTTTCTGAAGAAATTCTAAAAAAAAGATTGAAAGGACATGCGGGAATTAAATATGATTTAATATCTAAGAAGTCTTCATTTCATAATAAAATAACAAAAAGACAAATATCTAAATCAACAAAATTAAAAGTTTTAGTTTGTACAAGAAACCTTTTTGATGCAGTTCATGTTTTTGGGAAACAATTATTTGTAGATAATTTAGAATGGTTAGAATGTATAGGAAACATTTCAAATACTACTGATTATGAATGGTATATTAAAACTCATAGATTATACGAAGGAAAATTTAAAAAGTATCAACCCAAGTCAAACTTTACAATTCATAAAATTATTAAAAAATATCCAAAATTGAAAATTTTAAATCCAGACTACTCACATCAACAAATTATCACTGAAGGAATTAATTTTATAATTACACAACATGGCTCAGTAGGTTATGAATACGCATACCTAGGCATACCCGTGATAAATTCATCAATTAATAACCCTCAAATTTCCTATAAATTTAATATTAACCCGAAATCGAAATTAGATTTTATTAAAACAATCAATAATTTAGAAAAAATTAAATTTTCAATTAAAAAAAGAGATGTTGTAGAATTTTATTTTATGAGAAATATTTATCAAGACAAAAAGTGGTTTTTTAAAAATCAAAATGAATTGATGAATTATATTCATGACTGGGACGGGAAATATACAAATAAAATTTATGATTATTCCCTAATATATTTAAAAAAAAAAGACAATATAAAAAGAATAGAAGATAACTTTAAAAATTTTTTAAAAACAAGCGATCACACTATATCGATTAAACATACTACAAATGAATTTTGATAATCTTAGAATTATAACTAAAGAGACAAAAGATTTGTCTAAAAAAGAAATACAAAATATTTGTAATTTAAAAAATAGTTATTGGAAATATGGAAAAAAATCCCAAATGAGGTGGTTTAAAAATAATATTAAAAAGTTTGACCTTAATAATATGCTAATTCTAAATGAAAAATTAATCGGATACACTCTAATTAGAAATAGAAATCATGTAACAAAAAACAAAAAAAAATATGTTTTAATTGACTCAGTTGTATTAAATAAAGCTTTTCAAAAAAAGGGGTATGGTGATATTTTAATGGGTTATAACAATCTCATTATAAAAAAGATTGGCTTTGAAGGAATATTACTTTGCAATAAATCATTAGTTAAATTTTATAAAAAATTTAATTGGAACAAAACCTCTAAAAGTTTATACAATATTGATAATCTTAAAAAAAAAAACTACGTGGTTTTAAAATACAATGGGATTTAGTTTATGAAAAATAAAAGAATTAAAAAAGCCTTAAAACTTGTCGATAAGATTGAAAAAATAAGATCTAAAAATAACAAAAATTGGATGGACTTATTGAGAATATCTTTAGAATTAAATTTCGAAAAAACCTCAAAAGTTTTAAGAGAAATTTGTAAACATGATAATGATATAAGTAAACTTGCAAACAAAATAAATAATTTAAAAAAATAAATAAAATTTCTATGAAATTATATAAATTTTTTTTGTTAACAAAAAAAAAACTATTTTATTTAAATAGAAGTATCACAGGCAAAGAAACAGAAGAAACACTCAGAATAATAAAAAAAAATTTAAATATTTTAAAATTAAAATATACAAAATCACGAACAAAAGTTTTTGACTGGATCATTCCATATGAATGGAACGTGAAAACTGCTTATGTGCTAGATAATAAGAAAAAAAAAATTATAGATTTTAATGATAATAACCTGCACTTAGTGGGCTATTCACAAAAAATAAAAAAAAAAATTTTAAAGAAGGAATTTCTTAATAAGATTTATTCCTTGCCTGATTTACCTAATGCTATTCCGTATAAAACTTCCTATTATAAAAAAGATTGGGGTTTTTGTGTAACCCACAATCAAAAAAAACACATAATAAAGAATTATAAAAAAAATGATTATTTTCATGTAAACATTAACAGTAGCCACAATAAAAAAGGGAAACTCTGCTATGGTGAATTATTATTAAAAGGTAAATCTGATATTGAATTAATAATCTCAACTTATATTTGTCACCCCTCAATGGCTAATAATGAGCTTTCGGGGCCAATAGTGTCAATGGCACTAGCAAGTTATTTTAATAATAAACCACTTAATTATTCAATTAGATTTTTATTTATTCCAGAAACTATTGGATCAATAAATTTTATAAAAAAAAATTTTTCAAAATTAAAAAAAAAAAGAGTATTCGGTTTAAACTTAAGCTGTATTGGAGATGAGAGAAATTATTCTATGATGTTTTCAAAATACAAAAATTCTCCAATCGATGAGTCTGTAATAGAGGCATATAAATTTTTAAAGATTAAACCTAAAAAATTTAGTTTTTTGAAAAGAGGATCGGACGAGAGACAGTTTAATTCACCTGGTATAGATATACCTATGGCATCGTTATTTAGAACAAAATATGGTGAGTATCCTGAGTACCACACTTCCTTAGACAATTTTAATATTGTTACATACAAAGGCTTGCTCGGTGGCTTCAAGGTTGCAAAAAAAACTATTGAAATATTTCAAAATAAAATTATTCCAAAAAATAATATTTTATGTGAACCTCAATTGAGTAAAAGAAATTTATATCCAACAATGTCCAGTAATAAGATTGACTTAAAATCAAGGAAATATTTAGATTTTTTACAATATACAGATGGAAAATCTTCTTTAACAAAGATCTCTAATGAAATTAAGATTAAAAATAAGGATGCTTTAAAAATATTTGATATTTTAAAAAAAAATAAATTGATTGTTTAATGATTTGTATCATCCCAGCTAGAAAAGGAAGTAAGAGAATAAAAAATAAAAATTTGAAAAAAATTTTAAATAAACCTTTAATAGCTCACACTATTCAAATTGTAAAAAAATCTAAAATATTTAGTAGAATTATTGTATCTACTGACTGTGAAAAAATTGCCAAAATAGCAAAAAAAAATGGAGCAGAAATACCATTTATTAGAAAAAAAAATTTATCAGGGGATTATGTTGGGACAAAAGATGTTATGAGAGATGCTATTAAAAATTTAAATTCGGAAAACATAAAATATCATTTTTGTGTTTATCCTACTTCTATTTTATTAAGTATTAAGGATTTGAAAAGGGGTCTTTCAAAGATTAAAAGAACAAATTCTGATTACTTGATCACTTTAAAAAATTTTTTCCATCCACCACAAAGGTCTATTTTAATTAAAAATTCATATGAATTTAAATACTTGAATAAAAGTTTTATTTCTAAAAGAACTCAAGATCTTAAAAAATACTATCATGATGCTGGTGCGTTTTATATCTATAAAACATCTAGTCTTAATAAAAATAGAATAAAAAAAACATTTATAATTTTAAAAAAATTTAAATTTTTTGATATTGATGATATTGAGGATTTAAGATTTATAAAAAAAATTAAAACTAATACTTTTTAAGTAAATCAAATTTTGGCTCTTTTTCTAAGTAATTAAATATATTTAATTTCATTTCTTGGATTGCGACAGAATAAAAATCTCTCATTCTAAATGACCAAATTTCTAAACCAAACTTATTTTTAATGTAATTCAATCTTTTTTTTTTTTTTAATTTTTCAAAAAAATGTTCATTTAATCTTATTTTTTTTTGAATACCAATATTCTTAAAAAAAACAGACATATAAAAATCTGATATTATTATTTTGTTGTTGATTTTAATCTTATTTAAAAATTGTTTGTTATACCTATATGGGACACCAAAAATAGTTTCTATATGATGAATAAGTGTTACAGCCCGAGAGGGATGTTTTCCTATGTTAATTTGGAGAGTATCTAAATCTAACATTTTAGACCAAGGAGATTCAATTCCATAAGCATGTTTTGAAACATTCTCTAAGGATTTAGCATTTTTTCCATTTCCTGAAACAGACCAAAGAGGATGAAGACTTCTTATAGAATTTTTTTTTTTTCTTATATATTCAGAAAAAGCACCCATGTCCTCTGATGGGGAATCTTTCAAATCAAAAATCTTTGATGAATTACAATGACTTAAACTTCCAGTGGGAACGAATATTGTAGAAGGTTTATTAGTAACATTTTTGATTGAAGTATATATATTCTCTAACAAATCGTTTTTTTTAAGTCTTAATTTTCCCAATTTACTTAAATCAGATGCAACAAAAATATTATTATATTTTTGCAATTTTAAATATTTAAAGTTGCGGTTTAAAGTTGTATTAAATTTTTCAATCATTTTAATTTTTTTCATTTTTATGTAAAAAAAGTTTAGCTGCTAAATATTGATGAGGAGGAATAAACCATTTATCTGTTAAAGAAAAACTTTTTTTTGAATTCTTATTTTTGATGTAGTTTTTGCAAACTTTTTTCGCCAATAAAAATTTAAATCTTGTATTATTACCTTGTTTTTTCAATTTCAAATTTTTTTTAGGCTCTTTTATATTTATGTAAGATTGATTATAATTTACTACAGTCATTCCAAATTTTAAATTACTAAATCTTGATTTCATATATTTGATACAGCCATAAAATAATTCAGGTTTATTAATAAATGGAAAGGGTGTTTGTATAAATTGTTTTTTATATTTGATACATAATTTGATTATCAACTCACAAATATTCCAATATTCTATATGATAGGGTTCTGGAAAAGGCCATGTTTTTTTACTTAGACAGTAATCGAAATGTCCATAGTGAATTGCAAAAATAAAATTATTTTTAACATCATCTTCCATTATACTTTCTAAATTTTTAATGCCTTTGTCACTTTCTATCATAGGGATAAGTTTTATATTGTTATTTTTAACATTTATTAGTTTACTAATTTTTTCTATTATTTTGTAGTCAGTAACTTTTGGAATAAAAATTCCATTTATAAATTTTTTTTTTATAACCTGTTTTAAACATTTAATATCTTCATCAAAATATTTTGATTTTATTGAATTTATTCTAACATAAATACTATTTTTTTTTGTGCTTAGTTTTTTTGATAAAAAAATTATTCCCTGCCTACAATTTTTTTTTAGTTTTATTGTATTTTTATTATTAAATATATCTTTTGAGCTGTCTTCTAAATCTAAAATTATAGGAGTTTTATCATTTATATTATTAATTAATTTTAATAACCCCCTATATCTCACTAAAGATAAATATTGATATATATTAATTTTCTTTTTCATCTAATTTAATTTTTTTGCAAATTTTAAATCTTCATAAGTATTTATATCAATTGACTCTTTTGAATTTAATTCAAGGCCAATGCACGAAAGTTTATCGAATGTAAAATTAATATACTTACTCGAGGTATAATTCAAAAATTTATCAAAATATTCAACTTTAGAAATTCTTATTGCTGCACAATTATTATATATAGGTGGCCAATCTTGTGTTCTTTCAAAGTATTCCGGTTTGTATTTTAAATATTTTATTTTATCAAATATTAATCTATCCCTCTTTTTTATTACAGAAGTAAAAGGGTGAAACTGACTTAATGTGTAAGAGGAAATTGAATTAAAATTTTTATTTTTAACCAATTTTTTATATGCTTTTCTAATACTATTTGTAGTTAAAAAGGGAAATGTTGGTGGTAAAATTGTTAAATAATCGGGATACACAATTTTTTCCTTTTTTAACATTCTTAAAAAATGTAACACAGATGAAAATGTAGTCGCAAACGAACCTGAATATTTTTGTGGTCTATCTATTACATTTATTCTCATTTTAATTCCAATTTTTTTTATTTGAGAAGAATTTGTTGATAAAAAAACCTTTCCTATATTTGAATTGAGTGCACTTTTGATCTTTCTAGAAATTAAAGAATGTCCACCTATCTTCCTTAAATTTTTATTTTTAACTCGTGTTGATCCCTCTCTAGCTAAAATTAAAATATAATTAAGTTTTTTTTTAAATACTTTTAATCTCTTCATTTTTTAAAATTTTCTTAAACTTCTGATTAGAAAAAATTTTCTTACTCAAAACCTCAAAATTTTTAAGTTTTTTGTTATTATCTAAAATTAAGTCAGGATTATCAGGTTTATTGAATTTTATATCAACCCCAACTACATTTTTTATTTTTTTTTTTAATGCACTAATATATAGATTTTTCTTATCTCTTTTTAATAAAGTTTTCATGTTTACTCTTAAATAAATTTCAAAGTAGTTTTTAAAATTTTTTCTGTTCCATTTGAGCCAATATTTAAAATTTGTAAGTGATGAAACGATGACATTTATATTCTGTTCATCTAAAAGTTTTACGATTTTAGAAATTCTTTGTGCATTATTTAATCTATTAATTGAGGAAAAATCAGAATTATCATTAAATATTTTTCTTATAATATCACCATCTATATGAACCCATTTAAGAGTCTTTAATTTAAATCTTAGCATATATTTCGCTAAGGATGTTTTTCCAGAGCCAGATTTACCTAATATCCAAATTACCATTTGTAACCTTATAAGCTAAGTTTCTTAATATTGGGTGTATAGTATAGTAGGTTTCGCTGTGCAAACTTGTTTTATTTTTCCAGGTTTTTCCTTTTAAGAAATTAACAAAGTTTTTTGCCCTAATTATGTTGTCATAATCATCAAGATTCACTCTTTTTTTTGGCAGTTTATATCTATTTAAATAAAATATTTTCCCCCCGTCGATTTCTCTATTAATACGAAAAGTTGTACAATATATCTTCCTTTCTCTTAATATAGAGTAATAAATTGTTGTACTACCCTTATAATCAGGAAGTCTGCCAGTATGATTATGAAAACAATGTCTTTTTTTCATTAATTGTAAATTCTTTACTACTTCGCCGGGATACAAGCTTAATAAAATATTACGTTTTGAATTTTTAATTATAGTTTTAAAAAATTTTTTGTTATTTATGTTTGTATTTTGGACAATGATAAATTTATGACTGTATTTCTTAAGTAATAGAAGAATCTTTCTAAACAATACAGGATTTTTAAACTTTTTATTTTTGTAAAGAATTACTGAATATAACTTAAATTTGTTCTTACTTAACAAATCTAAATATTGTACTGATCTTTTTGTAACAGAACAAACTACAGATAAATTTTTTTTATACATTAAATTTTCTAATTAATTCAAATTCTTTCATAATATTTTGTTTGAGAATATTTAAACAATTTTGGTCCTTAATTTTTTTAAAATTCATTAAAACTTTGTCATTAATTTTTAGGCTTGCATTCAATTTTTTTAAGTCATTTAAACGTTTACTTTGTAAAATAAATCTATTTATTAATACATAACTTTCAATCTCAGCTTCGGTATTATTTTTTTTCCTGTTAAAAAAATTGTTATAATCAGAATAAACTTTTTGAAATATTTCAATTTTTTTATAAAGATTTGCAATACTGAGATTTATATATTTTTTATCTTTTTGACCTAAATTGTATAATTTTTTTAACGTATTAGATTTTTTAAAAAGTTTTGAGTTAAAGTTTTTTTTTTTTAATTTTTCTAAAAAAGATTTTCTAGATTCAAAATAAGAGTTTAAGAAACCTCTAGTAGTATTCAAATAAAATTTATAATTGTCTTTCGATATTCTTGATATAATTTGATGGTAATTCATAATTAATTATTCTTTTACATACTTTTAAGTCATTAACACTATCAATTTCTGTCCAAAATGTTTTTGTTGATATAAAACCTATATTAATGATCTTTTTTTTTATTGAGAGATTTATAAAAGTTGTAAAATCAATTTTTTGATTATTTAATTTTTTATAAAATTTTCGTAATTTAATAAAATCTGAATATTTAAATTTTGCTATACCCATAAATTGGTATTTAGGTTTTTTTCCAATAATTTTACCTCCTAGATTTATAATTTTCCCATTCTTTGTTGTAATATTTTCTGCATCTTTTAATATTTCTTTATTTTTCATTCTTTTTTTCCAATTTTGAATCCAGTTAGAATTTAAAGGAATAATATTTCCCCTCTTTCTTATTAGCTTTTGAATTAATTTCTTTTCAAAAATTATGTCTGAATAAATTACTATCACGTCAGTTTTGTTTAACTTTTCAATACTACAAAACATTGTTTCAACCATATTCGTTGAATTGTAGTTTTTATTTTTGATTATAATAAAATTTTTTTTTAAAAAAAAATTTATAGTATTTTGAAATTTATATCCTAGAACAGCTATTTTTTTAAAATTGACTGGAATTGCAAAATTTACAAAATCTAATATTCTTAATTTTTTTGTGACTTTGATTATAGCTTTTGGGTAATTTTTAGTAAGACTTTTTATACGTTTACCTTTTCCAGAGGCTAGGACTACAAAATTCATATATTTTTAAAGATGAATTTATCTAATAATTTTAATCTATTATATCTTTCAGGGTGCCACATAATTCCAAAAATTTTTTTTTTTTCGTTATAGTACATTTCAATAGAATTATCTTTAGCACATCTGAAACCGACATTTAAATTTTTACCAAGTTTATCGATACCAAAATTATGGTAAGAGTTAACCTTTATATTTTCTTTTGAAATTCCGAACTTATCTGTATTTATTTTTAAATAATGATTTTTTTTAACATGATTTTTGACTTTTTTAGTACTTCCTTTAAAATACTCGTTTATTTTAATAGCACCCCAACATATTCCAATTAGTCTAATTTTTTTTCTTAAACATTCTTTTATAACAAAATTATCAATTCTATTTCTGAGTAAATCACATTTTTTTTTTGAAAATTTAAGAGAGTCATTACCTCCTGAAATTATAACTAGATCAAAATTAAATTTTATTTTATTGTTTGTAATAATCTTTATATCGCTCTTTTTGTATATTTTTTCTAAAAAAGAGTACCAATTTGTGTCTAAGACATAGGATTTATCGTCTTTATAAAAACTCTTAATTGATGGCACTATTCCAATTCTCATATGAAGTTTATTGAGTTTAATTTACAATTTAAATTAATATATTTTTTATATTTGAGATTTTCAAATTTTTTTTCACCAACACCAATTGCTGCTGGTATATTTAATTCCGAACATCTAATTGCCATGTGTGAATTCACACCTCCATATTTTGTAATAATTCCTTTAATATTTTTGGTAAAAAGAAATTCATAACCTGGGTCAGCATTTTCTATTAGAACAATTTTTCCATCACAAATTGGAATTGATTTATCTGTATTTAGTAGGATGCACTTTGCAGAGGTATTTTTTTCGGTCACAAAATTAGATTTTATTAATTGATTCTTATAACAAAAAATGTCATCTGAACTTAAAACGTTATCTGGTAAATTAAAGTTTTTATAATAATTATATCTTTTATAATTTGCTGCAGACTCTGATTTTAAAATTTTTTCAATATCGTCGTCTATTAAACTTCTGTGCATATTTAAGATTGTTTTAATATCTATATAAGATATCTCTTCAATAGTTATTTTGTTTCTTTTTGAAATTAATTTTAAATAATCTAATATTTTTGACACATTTTTTGTAAAAATATATTTTGAATATTCTCTAAAGATTATTGCTTCTCTTATAAATCTCAAAAATTCGTTTAAACTGAGATTTATTTTATTCTTTTTTAAATGTTTCTTAATCAAATTTTTAGATTTTCTTGAAAAAGAAAAAGAGTGGTTTTTTAGTATTTTACTTTTTGTCTTTTTACCAAAATATCTATTATATGCATCTTTGTAAGTATCTGAAGTAATTTCATAAGTATCTGGTCGTAAATGACCATGAAGTTTAATAAATTTTAATTTTTTAAAATTGTTAAAATCTTTTGCAATTTTTGTGCTTATTGTTTTTAAACTATTCAAAAATCTCGACTTTTCATCACCACTTATGATTTTACAGTTTTGTAAGGAATTTAATAAATCTATAGCAACAAAACCACATCTAGCTGCACCCGCAAATACTTCTGTGCCATTTTTTTTGCAGTCTTCAATTAACCAATAAATTTTATCTATAATATATAGGTCTGAGTTAATTATTTTTTGAAAATTATTTTCTAAATTTTTAATTTTTTCTTTCTCATATTTGAGTTTTTTAATTGTGGTTGAAGTAATTTTTTTTAGAGAATTTTCTATTTGATTAATCTCTTTTTCAGTAAATTTATTTTTAAGTTCTAACAATCGTTTATTTGTAGAAAAAGTATAACAACTATATATTATATCAAATTCTATTTTGTCATGTAAATGTAAGTTTTTTTTAAATTTATCTAGGTAAAAGTTGACTAACTTTTCTCCTAATTTATTATCTATTTCTTTTGGTATCCATGAATTAAAATCTACTCTTAAGTCAATAAATGGTTTTCCTAGAAGACTTATTAAAAGGTGATGTGATCTTAAGTCTTTATAACCATAATTTTTTCTTTGTATTGACCAAATCTGATCAGTAATAAGCTCTTTGTATAGAGAAAGTGAAAGTGGCTTAGGTTTTAAACCTATCATTTCAGCTGGGTTCCAATCAGGCATTACTCCAAAATAACTGGTTCTTCCCAATAAGCTATAATGCTTTCTTTGAATTTTTTTGATCTTTTTAGAGATTTTATTTAGGTCATTTTCGTATTTTTTTTCCGAAATATTGAAATTTTTTTTTATAATTAAAGGTCTTACCTGCAATATATAAACTTTACCTTTTTTGTTGATTGCAAATTCAACATCCAAAGAGTCATTTTTAAAAAGTTTTTTTAGGTCGTTAATTCTTTTTAATAAAATTTTAAATTGATTTTCTTTAATATTATTTTTCCAAACAGTTATTGAAAAAGTATTTTGTGAACCACTTGTTACTACTGAGCTATCTTTAGAAAAGCTATAGTCTATGTTTGTATAAGGTAGAGCTGTATTTTTATCTTTTGTTGTAACCACTCCAGAAATAAAAATATCCTCAACCATTTCTTGAATCAATACTTCATTATTAGGGTTTTTATATTTCTTATAAGACGATATTACTGAATTGATATTTCTCTCCATTTCTACAATATTTTTTATATCTATATTTAAAACTGAAAGAAATTTACCTGCCATGCTTTGAACTACAGTGTCCTCAAATTTGGAAGAAGACCTAATTGCTACTTTTTTTTTAAATCGAAATCTTATTTTGTTTAAAATTTTAACTTTATTTTTCGCAAAATCTTTTTCTTTAAATATGTACAATTTTGGTACATGAAATTTTTTATATTTTTTAAGAAATTCAAGTGTCTTAGCTTTTGTTAAAATTTTCATTAATAATAATTTATATTTTAAAATTATTTTTTAAATGCTTTGTGCAATATTCATCTAGTTTCTTTAAAATTTCAGTGATTCTCTTATTTTTTATTTTGATTTCCATCATATTTGAGTCAGTAAAAAAGGTTGCTCTATTACTTATAGACTTATCCTCTTTAAGGTCAAACGTTTGAAGATATAAATAGTTCTTGTATTTCGCAAGAAGGCTAAACTTATTTTTATAAAGACTTTCAGATAAAATAATTTCTTTATGAAAATTTGAAAATAAACTATTTGTGCCGTCAAAGCTCTCAAATTTTTTATTTTTTTTATCCTTAAATCTCGAAGTCATACTTGGAAAAATATCAATTATGGATATATTTTTATCTTTTTTTATCTTGCCATTAAATTTTTTATCTTTAATAAAAAAGCCAATTTTATTAATTTCAGGGTTTAAAAGCTTTTGATAATTTTTATTTTCTGTAAATCTAGAACCGTGGTCGCCTAGTAAGATTATGGAAAAATCGTCAAATCTGTTTTTATTTAAGTATCTGTAAAGGGTATTAAGCTTAAAATCCGCATAATTGAATAAATTAAATTTATAATTGTAATAATATTCATACCAAACTCTGTGAGCTGTTTTTAAAAAACCTTTATTTTTTTTCTCTGTAGGTAAAAAATTTTTATAATATAAATTTTCCTCACTATCGAAATTTGCAAGTTCTATAGGTTTTACTTTGCCTAACAAGTGATGTCCATCTAACAAGTGTCCAATAATAAAATTGGATTTTTCTTTAAACATTTCAATATGCGCTATCATATTATCAACTACTTCAGGAGCTCTTTGGTTTTTGCAATATCTAAAAATATCTACACCCTCAATATTATTGTAATATGGATTAAACCTATCATTACCCGAATAACAACCAGTAACAAAATCTTGATTTTTGAAATAATTAAAAATATTTAAAGAGTTTTTTATTTGGTTATTTTCAAAATCTAAAGTTTCAGGTTTATAACAATTGTGACTACTAGTAAAATTTCCAGTAATTAAATTATTAAATGATGGAAGTGTCCATTCAGCATTTGACCAAACATTTGAATATGACTTTCCAAAAAATTTATTTGTATACTTTAGGGTTTTGGCAATATCGTATGACATTCCATCGAGGATCACTATTATTACAAGTCTTTTTTTGTTATTATTTTTTATGTAAAATGTTTTTAAAACACTTTGATCATCTTCAACTTTAAAAGTATTTTTTTTATTTGTTTTAATTTTAATAAAGTTAATACTATTTCTTTCAATAAGTTTTTGGTAATTTTTTTTGTCTAGTTTATAATTAAATAAAAGATTTTCTTTGTTATAAAAAATTATAATCACTTTTTTTATTTTTTTTGAAAGTTTTTTTAAAATTTTGTTGCTTTCCTTTTTAATCAAATATCCTTGATTGAAAAAATATAAATGGTTCTTATATCTAATTGAGTTTTTAAATCTATTTACTAAATAAAAATATTTTTGATTTTTTTTAAGTAAGTATTTGTAGTAGAAGTTATAAATTATTTTGATTAAATTATATCTGTTCATTTTGTCTTAAAAAGATTAATATTCATAATTTACTTTATTTATATACTTGTTTAATCATTAATTTCAAAATAATGAAATATAATCAAGTATACAGTAGATATTGTTTAAGCAAGATAATATTTAAGACCATTATTAAATCTTATAATTTCTTAAAAAAATTTACTATTTTTTGTGTTGAGTTTACTTTTGATAAATAAAATTTATTAAATTTTTTTTGTTGTCTTTTCCAAATAATATCATTTCTCTTATACAGAGCTTTATTAATTAATTGGTAAAAATTTTTTCTTGTTAGTTTTACATCAATTCCCATTTTTTCATGTGGGGTTTTTCCTTTTTTTTTAAATTTTTCAAAATATTCACCAAAATATAAAATGCTGGGTTTATTTGCGTATAACCCGTCTATATACGCGGATGATTTGGGCATAGAAATAAGTACATCACTTTTTTTTAACAAAATTTGTAAGGGATCACTTTCTATTCTCCATAGTTTTTTCGGAAATTTATGAAGTGTCTTGAAAAATTCAGTATTATTTTTATTTGGATGTATTTTGAAAATAATCTCTATATTTTTATTTAAATTTTTGATTGAGTTTAAAAAAAAATATAAATTCTCATGTAAAATAAGTTTATTTTTCTTTATTTTAATTTCTGAAAAGAATGAATTGTAAGCAAATAAAATTGTTTTTTTGTTTCTAACGTTTTGATTTTTTTTTCCAAAAAAATTATTCATTTTTTTTTGCCACCAAATATCTTTTTGTGGACAGCCAGCTTCAATCAAATTTTTTGGCTTTATTCTTTTTTTCCAATAATGGACCTCTTTTTTAGAATTCACTAATAAATAATCACAATTGAGTAATTTATTATTATATTGTTTTACTTTCCAAAAAACCTGTGGACTATTTGGAAAAAATATAATCTTTGAGTTATTTAAGCTATTAAAATATTGGGATTTTGAATTATATTCCCCTAAAACTATATCAATATTGTGAATCTTAAATCTATCTAATAAAAATTTTGGATCATGAATTATTTTATTTAAAGACTCACTTTTAATTTTGAAATAATTCATAATTTTTCTTAAACTTCTTGGTAAAAACTTAAAAAAGAGTGGTTGAATTATAATTTTTTTGGAAACTTTTTTTAAACATTCAATATAAAATTGATTTGATGAAACATTTAGATACGAGTCTTTACTTAAAAAATATACGTAAATATTGAACTTTTTTTTTAATTTAAAAAGAACTGGGAAAATCCAGCCCACTTCCAGTTCACCTCGACGAATAATTAAAAGTATATTTTTTTTCAATTTCTTTTTTTAATATAACCTGCTTTTAAAAGCTTGTTAATTGTATCAATATAATCAATTAATCTGAATTTTTTTTCATTACAAATTGTGAGAAGATCTTTTTTTCCTTCTGCGTTATTTATAACTTCTAATATAAATCTAGTTTCTTGAGATTTTGGTTTATTCTTATAATTCATTAAATTACTATAGAGTGGGATTTTAGACTTAGAAAGTTGTGGAGACCCATATAATATCTTTCCGATCGGAATAAAATTATTTTCAATCGTTTTGACTATATCTCTATAAAAATCAATTGATTCTGCTAAAGTTTGAAAAGAAATCAATTTTTCATTATCTAATGAAGTATGATATTCTGGAAATTTATTATAAGCTTTTCTCATAATTAATCCTATCGGCATATTGAATCCAGGTGAACAAAATTGTCTTTCATCACTACCATCAGGATAAAAATCAATTATTGAGTATTTTAATTTGCTGTTATTTAACAAATTAATTGCCGACTTATCTGCTAAAGAGTTTCCCATTCTTGATTTTTTATAGGTAAATTCTTTACCAACACCAACACAATTAATTATGTAACCAGCAACTATATTTTTAATTTTTTCTTTTGAATTATGAAGAAATGCAGCAGCACCTATATTTTCTGGGGCTATTAAAAACCTATAAGAATAATAATGAGGACCAGTATTTTTAATTATCTTGTATAACATTGACCATACTAAGGGTCCTGACAATTCGTTGTTAGCCATAGATGGATGACACAAATAAGTGGAAAACAATATTTCTTTTTTAGATTTTCCTTTGATCAATTTATCGGAGTAAACTAAGATTCCATTCTTTATCTTAGATTTTATAATTATATTATATTTACCTTTTTTCGGTAACTTTTTGAATTCATTATATGTCAAACAAAAACCCCAAAATTTTCTATAATAAGAGGTTATATAAGGAATAGCAGATGGCATTTTTTTAATAAAAAATAATCTTTTTTTTAATTCTTTAAAATTTAAAATTTTATCAACTGGTTCAGAATAATTTACAATATGTAAATTATTTTTTTTAAATTCAGCTATTTTTTTTCCTTTAGGAGTAACAATATAAGCGTCATCAATATTCCATTCTTTTGGGACAGTCCAATCTAAAACTTTTGTGCCAGATTTTACGTTGATTTTTTTTAAATCTACCAATTCACCAATAATATTTAAACTATTTCTAAATCCCTCACCCATAATACTCCTACAGATTGGAAAAAGTTTTTTAAAATACTTTTTAAGTAAATTCTTATCAATGCTATAACTATCAAGAGACTTGTAATTTTTCATGTTTTTTCAATTAAAAATTCATCAATTACTAAAAAATCTATGTTATATTTTTTAAAACATCTTAATGCATCATCTATATCATTTACGATTGGCTCTCCTTTTACATTAAAAGATGTATTCAGCAGGACTGGGATATTTGTTTTTTTTTCGAATGATTTTAGTAACTTCCAAAATTTATTATTTGTAGATTTTGTAACCGTTTGGACTCTACTGGTTCCATCAACATGTACAGTAGCAGGTATTTCTGTTTTAGCTAATTTATTTGCAGAACATGCAATAAGCATATGCTCACTTCTTTGATTTAAATCAAAATATTTTTTTTGTTTTGTTGCCAATATTGCAGGTGCAAATGGTCTAAAATATTCTCTAAATTTAACATTTTTATTAATGTGATCTCTCATAGAAATTGGAAAAGGCTTGCATAAAATACTTCTGTTTCCTAATGCCCTAGGTCCAAATTCACTTGGACCTTGAAACCAACCAACAATTTTACCATCTGAAAGTAATTTAGCTGTTTCATCGTATATTTTGTCTTTATAATTTTTAAATTTAAATTTATTTTGTCTTATTTTTTTAATTATTCTTGATTTTTTATTCTCTCTAAATCCAGTATAGAAATTTCTATTCTCACTACTTAGTATTTTTTTTCTTTTTAAAGTTGATACTAAACAAGACCCATAAGCAACTCCAGCATCCCCAGCGGCAGGCTGTACAAATATTTGTTTGAACAAACCAGATTTAACAATTTTACCATTCATTGAACAATTTAGACCAACACCTCCTGCAATACACAATTTATTTATTTTATATTTTTTTTTTAAAAACTTTAATTGTTCCATTACAACGTATTCAAGACGTTTCTGTAAAGCCGCAGCTATATTCATATGATGAGATTTTAAAACACCACCTTCCTGCCGTTTTGGACCAAACATTTTAAAAAATTTTTTACTAAGCCAAACGTTTTTCTCTTCATGGTAACTTATCCAATTTAGATTTATTTTAAAATTTAATTTATCTTTATCTAAAGTAATAATTTTTTTAAAAACATCATAATAAGAAATATTTTTCTTTTTTATCTTTCTATTTGCATCTCCAAATGGAGCAAGACCCATAACTATTCCCTCATCACAATGATGTTTCCAGCCCAAAAAGTAAGTTATAGCTGAATACAATAGTCCCAACGAATTAGGAAATTTATTATTAGATTTTATTAAGTGAAATTTTTTATTTTTAAAATAACACAGCATTGATGCATGTATTTCACCAATACCATCATAGGATACAACAAGAGAATCTTTAAAACCACTTGGGTAATATGCAGAATATAAATGACTTAGATGGTGATTATTAAACTCAATTTTATTATTAAATTTTAATTTTTCTCTTAAAATTTTTTCTAAATTAAGTTGACGAACTATTCTTTCTTTATCAAGGTCAAAAAACTTTTTTCTTTTTGGGTATTTAATTGGTAATTTTAGGTATCTTTCCTTTAGCATTAAATCAGGATCTGATCCATATGCCAGAATATCAATATCCTTAATTTTTAATTTTGATATCTTTAAACAATCTTTAATAGCATCAATTGGGAAGGCTCTTGAATGTTTAATTTTATCGTATCTTTCTTGTTCGCAAGCTGCAATAAGTTTACCATTTATAGTTATTGATGCAGATGTATCATGACCACCATAGTTAATTCCTAATACTTTTAATGACATAGTTTATTTTTGATATACATATATAATTTATTTGCTAAGTAAATATAATTTTATTTTATTATGATTAGTTTTATTGTTCCAACACATAATTACGGAACTTATTTAAAAAAATGCATTTTTAGTATATTAAAAAATAATCAAAAATTTGTTAAAGAAATTATTATTGTTAATGATGCAAGCACAGATAAAACAAAAAATATTTATTTTAAAAATTTTAAAAAATTTAAAAAGATAAAATATTTTGAAAAAAATTTTAACTCTCTAACAAAAAGTGTTAATTTTGGAATTAAAAGATCAAAAAGTCAGTGGATTTCTAAGGTTGATGCTGATGACTGGGTTAGTAGTAGATATGCGTATCATTATTACAATTTTTTAAAAAAAGATAACTTTGATTTTGTATATTCAGATTTAATTATAGTTAATAATAAGAATAAAAATTCGAGAATAAAAAAACAAAAAATTGAAGGTATTACAAGATTTTTAAAATATCCTGTTGGAAGTGGAACTATTTTTAAAAAAAAATTATGGAGTAGGGTAGGTGGATTTGATGAGAATTTGTTTTATCAAGATGATTATGATTTTTGGTTGAAAATTAACAAATTAAATTATATTAAGATTGGATATTTAGAAAAGCAACTTTATTACTATCGATTTCATAATTCAAACATGTCTAAGAATATTGTCAAAAAAAATATAGCCAAAATTTTTTTAATTTTTAAAAATTTTTTAAAATTATAATGAATATATTAGTAACGGGATCATCGGGTTTTTTAGGCACATATTTTATTGATAAATTACATAAAAAACGAGCTAAATACCTTGGGATAGATATAAAAAAAAATCCTTATATTAATATTAAAAATTTTAAAAAAATAGATATACGAAATTTCAATGACCTAAATTTTATATTTAAGAAATATAAATTTAAAGAGGTAATTCATTTTGCAGCTATTCCAGGTTTTGATGATTGTCAAAAAAATTTAAAATTAGCATTTGATACAAATGTAATAGGCACTTATAATTTAGTTGAGTTATCAAAAAAATTTAATGTAAATAAGTTTATATTTATTTCATCTTTTAGCACTAAAAACTATTTTTCTAAAATTAGCACTTATGGAATGACAAAATTTATGGGTGAACAAATTATTATTAATAGTAAAAAAAATTACTCTTTAAATGGATGTGTAGTAAGACTTTCTAATATCTTTGGAAAATATTCAATTCATAAAAAAAGTGTCGTTCACCAATTTTTAAAAAACTTTATTCAAAAAAAAATCTTTTTAATTCATGATACCGGTAAACAACAAAGAGATTTAATTTATGCAGGAGATGTAATTGAGAAATTATTCAGTTTATCAAAAGTAAGAAAATTTTCTAAAGACTTCTATGAGATTAGTAAAAAAAATATGATTTCAATTAATGAATTAAAGATATTAATTGATAAAATTACTACAAAAAATAATTCATCTCAAAAAATTAGAGCCCCAAAAGGCTATGATACAGAGATCTTAAAAACCAAATCAAAAGTGGATATTAAATATTTAAGTTATTTGAATAAAAGATTGTTAAAAGTACTAAATTGGTATAGGGAACAAAGAATTTAATATGAAAATACTAATTTTAGGTGGAGATGGATATTTGGGATGGCCAACATCTCTATACTTTTCTGCAAGAGATCATGACGTATATATTTTAGATAACTTTGTAAAAAAAAAAATTGAATTAGAAAATGGAATTAAAAATTTAATACATCAGCCCCCTCTTTCTGAGAGGGTAAAGCTATGGAATTCAAATAATAAAAAAAAAATAAAGTCATTCACCTGTGACTTGTTAAATCACCGATTACTTTATGATATTCTAGACGAAATTAGGCCAGAGGTAGTTATTCATTATGCTGAACAACCTTCAGCACCCTATTCTATGAAAGGAAGAGAAGCGTGCATATTCACACAGCATAATAACGTTATCGGGAATTTAAACCTTTTATTTGGAATGAAAAAATATTGTCCAGATGCTCATTTAATAAAATTAGGCACAATGGGGGAATATGGAACACCCAATATAGACATAGAAGAAGGTTGGTTAGAAATTGTCCATAACGGAAGAAAAGATAGACTTTTATATCCAAAAAAACCTGGAAGTTTTTATCATCTTTCCAAAGTGCATGATAGTCACAACATAGAATTTGCATGTCGAATTTGGGACCTTAAATGCACAGACCTAAATCAAGGTGTTGTTTATGGAATCAATACAAAAGAAATTGGCAATGAGGAAGGCTTGGCTACTTCGTTTCATTACGATGAGATATTTGGAACAGTGATAAATAGGTTTGTAACACAAGCATCATTAGGTTTGGATTTAACAGTTTATGGAGAAGGAACACAAGAGAGAGGCTATCTTAATATTAATGATACAATGAAATGTGTTGAGCTTTCAGCTTTAAATCCACCTAAAAAAGGAGAATTTAGGGTTTTTAATCAATATACAGAAACTTTTACAATAAATGATATTGCAAAAAAAGTTTTAGAAGCGTCACAAGAGCTAGACATTAGTATTCAGGCAAAAAAAATTGAAAATCCAAGGATTGAGCAACAGAATCATTACTATAATCCTACGAATAAATCTTTAATCAATTTAGGGTTAAAGCATGTTGAATTAAATAATAGTTTAATAAAGGATCTAATTAAGAAAATTAAAAATTATTCTAATAATGTTATTAGAGATACTCTTAGCCCAAAGATTAAATGGAAAAAGTAGATTTTAAGAAATTAAAAAAACCTTATATCATTGCTGAAATAGGTGGAAATCACTGCTCTAGTATTGAATTAGCTAAGCGCGGAATTATTAATGCTAAAAAGGCTGGCGCAAATTGTGTAAAATTTCAAATGTACAGACATAATAGTATTGTTCATCCAAATTTAAAAATATTACCTCATGTCAGAAAAATAGCTAAAGAGAAAACACAATCTGAGAGATTTAAAAAATTAGAGTTATCTGAAGATGACATTATTAATTTGTATAATCAAGCTAGAAAAAGCAAAATTCATTTTGCAGTAACGCCTTTTTCAACAGAGCTTGTAAAATTTTTATCTAAATATGTATCTTTTTTCAAAGTTGCTTCCGGTGATTTAGATTTTTTCCCAATGATTGAGGAAATATCAAAATATAAAAAAAATATTGTCATATCAACAGGCATGTCTGATTTAAAAAAGATTAAAGAAACATTGAAAATTTTAAAAAAAAACCAAGTGGTTGTTCTTCATTGTATTAGCTCATATCCCACTAAAAGCTCAAATTCAAATTTAAATTCAATAAACTACCTGCAGGAAAATATAGCTAATAACATAGGTTTATCTGACCATACAAAAAATAATATTGCTAGTTTGGTAGCTATTGGCAAAGGAGTAAAGATTTTTGAAAAACATTTTTTACCAGACAAAAAAATTAAAAAAGTAGGAGATTATGCATTGTCATTGGATCCTCTTGAAATGAAAAAATATTGTAATGAAATAAATGAGGCTCATAAAGCATTAGGAAGGGTGGAAAAAAAAGTTTTTGATTGTGAAAAAAAATTTTATAATAATCTATGTAGATCAATTTATTTCTCTGAGGATATTCAAAAAAATACAATAATTAATCTAAATCATCTTAAATTTATAAGACCATTCAATAAAAAAGGTTTAAAGATAAAAGATTACAAAAAAATAATAGGTAAAAGAGCAAAAAAAAATTATAAAAACTTGGATTTATTAAAAAAATTTTAATTATTATTTAAATCTAACATCATATTTTTTTGTCTTGAGTTTGAACGAAGAATTACGATTAGTTTTATAAATTTTTTTTTCATTTAAATACTTAATAATTTTAGAACTACTTAAGTAAATACCCTCTTTATTAATTAATCTTTTAAGTTTTAAAAAATCAGTTTTTCTATCAATAGTGATTGTAAGGTGATCTTGATTTGGATATTTCTTTTTTATTTTTATTGAAGAATATTTAAACTCATTTCTTTTAAAAAAATATGTAAGATACTCAGATGAATGTGGATCTCTTGCTTTTTTGTAACATTGTTTCAAGGCATTTATTGAAAAAATTTCAGGTTTCATTCCACTGGGTAAGCCTTCAGTAAAAGTATAATCATTTTTATTTTTAATATGTTTTTTTGAAATTTTATTAATTAAATTTACGTCTGTTAATGGATTATCACCAGTTATTCTTACAAAGTGGTTAAAATTATATTTTTTCTTGCAATCTAAAATTCTTTTGAAAATATTTTCCTCATCACCAAAAAAAATATTTAATTTATAGTCTTTTTTTATTTTTTTAAAAAAAAAGGAACTACTTTTTTTACTTGTACAAATTATTACATTATTCCTGTTAAATTTTTTCAACAATCTTTTGATTAAAATTTCAATCAAAGATGTATTATTTATTTTTAATTTTGCTTTATTTTTTAATCTCTTCGATCCTAATCTTATAATTATTAAAATCTTTATTTTATTTATTCTTAAAAATTCATCGTAAAATTTCATTTTTTAAAAAATTTTTTTTATATCTTTTTTTAGATTGAACATTTTTTTTGACATCTAACAAAGTTAAACCATGATTTTTAATCCTTAAAAAAATTAAATCATTAATATTAATTAGATCTCCTTTTTTTACGTTTCTACCTAGAACGGCAAATTTATGCATTTCTTTTCCATATTTTTTTTCATCAAGACTTTGATAAGTTCCATTATTTAAAGAAAAGGTTTCTTTAAAATATTTTAAATATTCCTGATATTCGTCAATTTCTAAGCTACTTGAAAAATCTGGTGGTTTTTGATTTCTATTTATTGTTACGTGTTTTTCAATATATTTTACTTTTTTTGTAATAGCTAAAGCTGTAGCAATATAGCCTTCATATTTAATATCAGAATTTGAATGATCAGAATAACCCGTGACAAATTTTGTTTTATTTAAACGATTTAATAGATTAAATCGTACATCCTTTAACTTTGATGGAAAAGACTGAAATCCATATAATAAAACTATTTTTTTTCTATTTGAACTTAATAATTTAGTAATTTTTTTTAATTCTATATCTTTACATCCAGAAATATTTAAGAATATTTTTTTGAAACATAAAATTGAATCTTTAATCATGTGAAAATTAAAAATTTCTGAAGATGAAATTTTAACAAAAACTTTATCTTTAAAATTTTTACAAAAATTATAACTCTCACTATCAAATGGTTCTAAAATTATCTTTTTTCTTTTATAATATCTATTTATTATTCTTTCCCAATTATCAAAAGAGATTTCAATTCTTTTTAAATTTTTATAAAATCTTGATGACTTGTGATTTAAATTTGAGTTTTTGTAAATTTGTAATTTAATAAAATCCGTATCAGTTTTACTCAGTTGAGTAAGAATTTTGTCTAACCGTCTTATGTTTCCTTTATGGGTTGAAGCTATTTCGGCAATAAACTTTAAATTATTCAATACTTTCCCAATTATAGGTTTCTTTAAAAGAACAATTTTTACATATCTTTAAATTTGACAACTCTTGTCTCTTATGCATCAAACGTACTCTTTTTAATTCATCATTCCGCCATATATCAATTAGTTTTTTAACCTCTGGTTTTAGAATATTAAAGTTCTCAGGTTCTTTTGCGAATTGAAGTAATTCAAAACCTTTACTATTTTTTTTTATTTTTTCTTTTACATTATTTATATCATTAATTTCCTTAAAGCCTTTTTTGTCTACATAACCAACTGGATGCTTGGCGCCCCAATCATGACAGCACATACCTACTTTTCCACTGTAAGTTATCATTAATCTTTGAAATAGTTGTTCGCATGGTTTTCTTGATCTTGAGACAAATATTGTGCCCTCTGGAGTTACCATATAAGGAATATTCTCATCAAGACTATTAACATTAATGTAATTTTTTAATTTATCTTTTTGCTCTTTTTTTAAATCATCTACCTTACCACCTCTTTCTTGGTAATGTGTGACCGTAACATCATCCACAAGATTTTTGAAAAGTTTGTAAAATTCATCAACTTCATTTCTAGAATTTTCTGTAAGAACCATTTGTATTTTTGTTATTGGAAAAGAGAGTCCCCTCTCTTTTTTTTTGGAGCAAAATTTTTTAATATTATTATAAGTATTTTCAAATTTATTTGATTTAAATCTTCCAGGTCTCATTTTTTCGTATGTGCTTTTTGTTCCACCATCGAATGAAAAAATTACATGATCTATTCCACTTATTAAAAGTTTATTTGAATTTTCCTCATTAAGTTGAGTTGCATTAGTATTTATTGAGACCTCTAAAACTCCTTTTTCTTTAGCATACTTTATATAATCGTAAATTTTGGGGTTTAAAAGTGGCTCTCCTCTCCAGTTAAGTTTAATTGATGGAATTCCAAGATCAGCTATCTCATCAATAATTTTTTTATAAAGATTTTCGTCCATTATTTTGTCAGGTGTCATTAGGTACTCCCTATAACAGTGTGGACATGCTAAATCACAAATTGATGCAGTTTCTATATCAATACATAGGGGGTTGATTTGACTTAAAAGTTTTTCATAATCTTCATCTTTATTTAATATTTCAAATGCTGAATGAGGTTGGCTCTTCCATTTACGTCTGTACTCGCTATATCTAAATTTAAAATCTTCAAGTATAGATAATGAATGATCTTCAAGATTGTTGCTTAATAGATAGTATTTATATGCTAAATTATCTTGCATATTTTTTATCATAAAATTAGTTTTATCGAATTTTTCGTCTATCTTGGAAGTTATGTGAGCTGATCCTTTAGAAACTTCTTGTGGAACGTATAGTGTATTCGTCATATTATTGTTTATATTTTTTAATTACACCTTATAATTTATTTGGCAAGTAAATTAAATCATTCATGCGCGAAATATTCAACAAAAACCATTACTTAAGATTTTCATTAATACTTGTCATAATGATACTTATAAGCTTTTTTGATATGTTATCTATAGGAGCAATAATACCTTTATTAACATTAATAAATGAGAGTTCGAATAATTCAGATATAATAAATTTTATTTCAAATTATTTTTTATCAGATTACTCTCAAAGTGAAAAATTAATTTATTTTTCGCTTTCAATTTTTGTTTTTTTTTTAATAAAAAATATTTTTACAATCATTAATACAAAAATAATTTCAAATTATTTGTTATTTTTTTCTGCAGAACTACAACAAAAGTTATTCGAAAAATTTATAAATACTGACTATAATAAATTACAAGAAAGAAATTCTGAAAAATATATTAGAGATATAACGATCGAAACTAGACTTATTGTAACCTCATACTTGTCGCCAATTTTTCAGATAATCATAAATACACTTACTGTTTTTTTTTTCATAGTCCTACTTTTAGTTTATGATTTTCTTAACACGATTATTATAGTTTCTATTTTATTTGTCTTATCACTTATAATTGTATTTGTTTTAAAACCTATAATTTATAAATTTGGACTTATTAGACAAGATTCAACTGGTAAAATAATAGGTTATATTAAACAAACCTTTGATGGTATTAGGGAATTAAAAATTGATAATTTACAAAAATTTTATTTTAAAGATTTTAAAAAAAATATTGAAAAATTGGCATCAACAGGAGTTCAAAGAGCTATTTTTGGAATTTTACCAAGAATTATTTTTGAGACCATAATAGTATTATTTTTTGTTGCATTTATAATTTTCTCAATACAAACGTCAGCAGACTTAACCCATGCAATAACTACTTTAACTATTTTTGGAGCAAGTGCGTTAAGAATAGTGCCTAGTATCACTAATGCAATAAGATCATATCAAAGAGTAAATTATTCTAAATCTGCATTAGAAACAGTGAAAGAAATTTTAAGAGAGAAAGAAGATAAAAAATATTTAATTAAAAAAAGTAATGAGATTTTAACATTCAATCAAGAATTTGAATTAAGGAATATAAATTTTAAATATAAAGATATTCAAATATTTAATGATTTAAATTTGAAAATATTAAAAAATAATTTTTATGGATTAAAAGGGCAAACTGGAGCAGGAAAGTCAACATTAGTAGATATTATATGTGGACTTTTAAAACCCGATAAAGGAGAATTTTTAGTAGATGGAAAACAAATAAATTCATTCGATCATAATTGGATGAATAAAATTTCCTATATTCAACAAAATCCCTACATATTTAATTTAAGTTTAGCTCAAAACATATCCTTAAATAAAGATATAAAAAGTATAGATTTCAATAAAATTAAGGAATTAATTACTCTAGTTGGACTAGGAGATTTTGTTAATCAGCTAGAAAATAATTTACATTCTATGCTACTGGATAAAGGGACAAATTTATCTGGAGGACAAAAACAAAAGATTTCAATTGCAAGAGCACTTTATAAAAATAAAGAGATACTAATATTCGACGAGTCCCTGAGCAACTTAGATAAAAAAAATAAGATGGAAATTTTAAATATTTTAGAGAATTTTAAAAATAAAAAGACTATTATTATGATATCCCATGATGATGAATGCTTGAAAAATGCTGATAAAATAATACAACTGCAAAATAAAAAAATTTCTTATGAAATATAATTTCTTTATAACCGGTGGAACAGGTTCATTTGCAAATCAATTTATTGAATACATTATCAAAAAAAAAATAGCAAAGAAGATTATAGTCTTTAGCAGGGATGAGTATAAACAATCATTAATGAAAAATTATAATTATGTAAAAAAAAACTCAAAAATTTTTAGATTTTTTATTGGTGATATTAGGGACCAAAATAGATTAAATTGGGCCATAAACCCAGATGTGGATATAATAGTTCATTCTGCAGCATTAAAGCAGGTTCCAACAACAGAATATAATCCCTTTGAAACTGTTCAAACAAATGTTATTGGAAGTCAAAATGTTATTGAAGTAAGTCTTCAAAAGAAAATTAAAAAAGTAATATTAGTTAGTACAGATAAAGCAGTTTCACCTTTAAATTTGTATGGATCAACAAAGCTTACAGCAGAAAAGCTTTTCATTTCAGCAAACATGTTTAGAGGAAAAACTAAATCAATGTTCAGTGTTGTAAGATATGGAAATGTAATGGGAAGCCGTGGTTCGGTCATACCGATACTTCTCAATCAAGATAAATTTGAAAATTTTTTTACAATAACTGATAAGAGAATGACCAGATTTAATATTGATTTAAATTCAGCTGTAAAATTTGTTTTAAAAAGTATTTTTGAAATGAAAGGTGGAGAAATATTTGTTCCTAAATTAAAATCCTATAATATCATGGATTTAGCAAAAGCAATAAATCCAAAAAAAAAAATAAAAATAGTTGGAATTAGAAAGGGTGAAAAAATACATGAAGAGCTTCTTAATGCTTCAGAATTTCAAAATACTATAAATTATAGCTCTGCATTTAAAGTCTTACCCTTAAGGGAATTCAAAAATCAAAAATTTAAATTTAATAAATCTTATAATAGTTTTGATAACAAGCCGTATTTAAGTATAGGAGAATTAAAAAAACTAATTGATGCAAACAGAAAAAGTTTCATAGATTAGTTCAAATAATGATATCTTATGGAAAACAAAGTATTGATAAAGATGATATTAAAAGCGTAATTAATTGTCTCAAAAGTAATTATCTTACGCAAGGTCCAATTGTTGAAAAATTTGAAAAAAAATTGTCGAATTATTTAGGATTTAAGCATTGCCTAGGTACAACAAATGGAACATCTGCAATGTTTTTGTTAAGTAAATTGCTTAAATGGAAAAAGGGAGACCTAGTTGCAATGCCACCAATAACTTTTTTATCAACTGCAAGTATTATTGATAATTGCAATGCCAAACCACTTTTTATTGATATTAACCTAAGTAATTATTCTCTGTGTCCAATTAAATTAGAACAACATTTGATCAAAGATAAAAAAAAAAGAATTAAAGCAGTAGTAGTTACTGATTTTGGAGGATGTCCTGCGGATTGGAAAAAATTTTACCAATTAAAAATGAAATACGACATTAAATTAATCAATGATCAATGCCATTCAATGGGATCAAAATACTATAATTCTACAAGATATGCTGGAAAATATTGTGATTTTAGCACTTTAAGTTTTCATCCTGTAAAAACAATCACGACAGCAGAGGGAGGGGCTCTTCTTACAAATAATAATAACTTATATAGAATTGCAAAATTAATAAGATCTCACGGAATTGAAAGATCGTCCAAATCTTTTTGGACATATAAAGTTAATAAACCTGGATACAATTTGAGAATTTCTGATTTAAATTGTTCTTTGGGATTAAGCCAATTTAAAAAAATCAATAAATTTGTTAAAAGACGAAGAGAAATTGCAAATACATACAACAACTTTTTTAGTAAATACAATTTATTTAAAATTCCAAGAAATGATAAGTATTTTAAAAATTCCTATCATCTTTACCCACTATTAATTAATTTTAAAAAATTAAAAATTAGCAAACAAAATCTCATAAGTTATTTCCTTAAAAAAGGTATAAAACTACAGGTTCATTATGTTCCGGTAAATTCTCAACCATATTTTAAAAAAAAGTTTAAACTAAATAAAAATGAATTTAAAAATTCTTTCGAATACTTTCAAAAAACTATTTCTTTACCAATTTATTATGACTTAAATAATATAAGCGTTAATAAAGTAATACTCTTATTTAAAAAATTAATTAGAAATAGTAAAAATGTTTGATGATACTTTCGAAAGTATAAATACTAGAGTTGATTGTATAGATGGAGGATTAAGAAAAAAAGGAATATTTAAAAAAAGTGAAGCTAATAAACCCCTTATATCAGTTATCACAGCTGTATATAACAGTGAAAAATATTTAAGAGAAAGCATTGAAAGCCTACACAATCAAAAATACACTAACTACGAACATATAATAATTGATGGTGGATCAACTGATGGATCTATAAAAATAATTAAAGAATATGAAGATAAAATAGATTATTGGAGTTCTAAAAAAGATAAAGGTATTTATGATGCGTTTAATATTGGTATGCAACTATCTAAAGGGGATTATATAGGTTTTTTGAATTCAGACGATAAATATACAGAGGAAGCACTAAGTTTACTTCATAAATATGTTTTAAAATTTCCTAAAAAAGATTTTATATTTGGATCAGTAAAAAAACATTGGGGTGTTTTACATGGCTATAAACCCTATAAGATTAAATGGAGCTGGGGATTTTATTCAAGTCACTCAACAGGTTTTTTCATAAAAAAAGACTCAGCAAAAAAAGTTGGATTTTATAACTTAAAATATAAGTATTCATCAGATTATGATTATTTTTTTAGAATGATAGTGAAAAAAAAAATGAAAGGTATAGCTACCAAAAAAGATGAATTATTTGGTATTTTTAGGAGGGGTGGATATTCAAGTCGAGTAAACTTTTTAGACCATTTTTTTGAAGAAATAAAAATTAGAATTGATAATAATCAAAATCTTTTTTTAGTTTTAATAATATTTATCTATAAATATTTTAAAAATTTTAAGAAAATAAATTTTAAAAAATAAAAAATGAATATATTGATAACTGGAGTGGCAGGGTTTATTGGATTTAATTTAGCAAAAAATCTTTTAAAAAAAAATAATATTTATGGTATCGACAATTTTGATGATTATTATTCTATCAAGATTAAAAAAAAACGTGTTGATAATTTAAAAAAAGATAAAAAATTCCATTTTGAAAATATAGATATAAGAAATTTTAAATTATTAAAAAAATACATTACTAACAAAAAAATAGATATAGTTATACATTTGGCTGCACAAGCAGGTGTAAGATATTCTTTAATATACCCCAATAAATATTTGGATGTAAATATCAATGGTTTCATAAACATTCTTAAATCAATATCTAATAAAAAAATTAAAAAATTCATTTATGCTTCGTCAAGCTCTGTTTATGGAGACAGTAAAAATTTTCCACTTAAAGAAAATCTAAAGCTTAAACCAAAAAATATATATGGTGAAACCAAGAAAATTAATGAATTAATAGCAGATCAATATAGTAAAATTTATAAAACTAAATTTATTGGGTTACGGTTCTTTACAATCTATGGCGAGTGGGGAAGACCAGATATGTTTCTTTTTAAATTATTTAAAGCTTTTAAAACAAATAAAAAATTTTACCTAAATAATTACGGAAATCATTTAAGAGATTTCACTTACATAGGTGATGTAGTAGAAATTATTAATAAATTGCTAATTAAGAAATCTTATAACCATGAAATTTTTAACATTTGTTCTAATAAACCAATAAATATTTTGGATATTGTAAATAATTTTAAAAAAAATAAAAAGATTACAATTAAAATGGTCAAAATTAACAAAGCCGATGTTTTAAAGACTCATGGTAGTAATTTAAAAATAAAAAAAAAATTGTCATTAAAAAAATTTTCTTCTTTTGAAAAAAATTTTGATAATATTTTAAATTGGTATTTAAAAAGCGGTTTTTACAAATTATAGGAATTTAAGTGAAAAAAAAATGTAAAATATGTGGTGATGAATTTTTTAATATAATAAACCTTGGAAAACACCCGTGTGCAGATACTTTTTTAAAAAACAGATCAAAATCCTTAAACTTAAGAAAGGTTTTTTTAAAAGTAGGGTTTTGTCAATGTTCTCATATGACCGCTCTTTATAAAATGCCAGAAAAGGAGAGATATCAAAGATACGATTACTCTTATACTTCTGATAACTCTCCCGTTTCACGAAATCATTTTAAAAACATTGCTAAAACCATTTGTAAAAAATTTAATTTAAAAAAAAATAATTTAGTTGTTGAAGCTGGAAGTAATGATGGAACATTTCTGAGTGAGATTAAAAAATTTTCAAAAGCTAGGACCGTTGGAATTGACCCTTCCCCCAACATGAATAAGCTTGCAAATAAAAAAAAAATTCAAACTTTTACTGAGTTTTTTAACAAAGAGAGTTCACTAAAGATAAAAAAAAAAATTGGTAAAGCAGACGTATTTTATGGCGCAAACGTATTCAATCACGTCGACGATAATTTGAATTTTCTTGATGGTGTTTGTAATATTTTAAAAACAGGGGGAATTTTAATTTTAGAGGTTCCTGATCTTAAATCATTAGTTGAAAAAATAGGTTTCGATACTATTTATCATGAACATAGGCATTATTATTCAGAAAAATCTTTACTAAAAATTTTAAATCTAAAAAAACTTAACGTTTTTAAGATAGAGAGAATTAATTATATGGCAGGATCAATTAGAGTTTATGCTAGTAAAAAATTATCAAAAAAAAATATATATAAACCTTCAAGCGTTTCGTTAAAAGATTTTAAAAAATTTAAAGAAAAAATCCCTAAAGTAATAAATTCTATTAATAATTTTGTGAAACTGAATTTAAGGAAAAATATCAAAATTTATGGTATTGGAGCTGCTACGAAAGGAAATACTCTTTTAAATTGCTGTAGACTTAATACTAAAAAGATTATCTCAATTTTAGAGAAATCAAATTTAAAGATTAATAAATTTACACCGGGAACTGGTATTAAAATTGTTAGTGAACAAAAACATATTTACAATAACGCATATATAATTTTACCATGGAATATTACAAAACATCTAAAAAGAAAATTTTTAAAAAATAAAGAAACAACATACACTTCTATTCAAGAAATTGTAAAAAAATTATGAAAATTGAAACAAAAATATTAAATTTCGAAAAATATTTAATTAGTCTTAATATAAAAAAATTAATTTTTTTTTATTTCCTTATTATTATTTTTAAAGTTGGAATTTGGTACCATCCAGCTTTATGGAAACACTTGGAAATTTCAATAAACCCATTTAATGAAATTTTGTTAAATAATGTCCTTGCTCATTATCTTTATTACAATTTTTTAGGAGTTTATATTGCTGACCTTTTGAATTTTTCAACCAAATTGTCTTTTTTTATTTATCACCTTTTTTTTTCTTTCGTTTTTAACTTAACTTTTATTTATATCGTTTTTAAAAATCTTGAAAAAAGAAATGCTGTTTATTCATTAATTCTTTTTTTAATTTTTCCCGTTTCAACAACAGTTTTCTTTTGGGTTGGTTACGACTCTATCATGCTATCTTTAATTATCTTAAGTATATTATTCCGATCAAATTATTTTTTGGTTTTTATATTTGGAGTACTATTGGGTTTGCAGCATTTTGAAATAGGTTTTCTGTCGGCTTTGACACTTTTTACCTTGAATATTTATAATAAATATTTTTCAAAAAAAAGTTTTCTTAATTTGAAGTTTTCTATATTTTTATTAGTTGGGGTAATTATTGGAAAAATTATTTTAACTATCTATTTTAATCATATTGGAATAGAGTTAAATTCTGGAAGAACATGGTATGTAATTACAAAATCTAAACATTTTTTATATAATAGTTTTTTTAATTTTTACGTAATTTTATGGTTTTCATTATCTTTAGGATGGATAGTGGTCATTAGGTATATTTTTTATTCTAATAAAAATAATTTTTTTGTTTTCCTTCTCTTTGGTCAATTCTTAATCATTTTAATTGTTGATGATCAAACAAGAGTATTTGCTGGGTTATCTTTTTTAATTCTTTTGTCTCAAATATTTTTAAATGAAGATTTTTTAAAAGAAATTAAAACACAAGAAATAGTATTATTATTAGCTCTTTGGATACTAATGCCTTATGGTTGGGTTTGGCAAGGAGTGCTAAGATCTTCAATGTTTATGTATGATTTTTCATATGTAATAAATTTTTTCTTTAATATATTTAATGACCCAAGTATTAAATCTAGTATTATTTGGCCATTTAAAACACTTAGATAAAATTTTAAATAAGCACCTAATGAAAAATAAATTTAAAAAAATAAAATCTATTAGTTTGATGTTTCCAGTTTATAGGGACAAACTTACAGTCCAACGTATGATTTCAAAAAGTATTAAGATTTTAAAAAAATGTAAATTAAAATATGAGATTGTGATTGTTGATGATGGGTGTCCAGAACATTCTGGAAAAATTGCAAAAAAAGAAGCAAAAAAAAATAAAGATATTAAAGTAATTTTTCACAAAAAAAATCTTGGTTATGGAGCTGCGTTTAAAACAGGTCTCAAAAATTGTAAGTATGATTATATATTTGCTACAGATGGAGATGATGAATATGATGTAAATGATTTACCAAAATTATTGAGAGCTTTTGCAAATAGTGATTTGGTAATAACATACCGTTTAAAGAAAAAGTATAAAACTATAAGAATTATTATTTCATGGATCTATAATATGGTGTTAAGATTTTTATTTCAGACAAAATTTAAAGATATATCAACAGGTTCTCGCTTAATAGATAAAAAAATTTTTAAAAAAATAAAATTAACGTCAAATAGTCCTTTTATAGGGGCAGAATTAGCAATTAATACAAGATTTAATGGATATAAAGTAAATGAAATTGGAATTCACACTTATCCGAGAAATTTTGGGACAGGATCATCTGTTAGTACAATTAATATTATCTTAACTATAAAAGAAATGATTATATTTTTTTTTGAAATAAATTTTAAAAAGTATTTGTGATTAAAAAATGGTATCCAGCTTGATCAAAAAAGATATTTTTAAGTCATTTGACAAAAGTCATACCTCTGAAATTTTAATAACAAAACCAGATAGGTATAGAGATCTAGAAAAAAATTCTTTGCTTACTGAGAATTTGATTACCATGGGATCTGCATTGTCTTATGTACCTGCAAGTTTTAAAAGAAATAGCCTCTCATTACTTTTTGAAAAGTTTGACCGTATTATTGAATTTGATAAAGAAAAAAAAACAATTACTGTTGAAGGAGGAATAAAATTAAGTAATTTTTTAAACTTTACATTAAGTCATGGTCTCTGGCTACCTCAAGTCCCTGGATATCCACAAATCTCAATTGCGGGTGCTGTTGCAACTAATGCTCATGGCAAATCTTGTGGGTATCATGGAACTATTAGAAATCAGATAAAGAAAATTACTTTATTCCACAAAGAAAATGGTTGGCTGAAATTATCAAAAAATGAAAATAAAGAAATTTTTGAGCTTACTATTGGCGGTTTTGGTCTGACTGGTACAATCGTTGATGTAACATTTGATTTACTTGATTTCTCTGGGCTCAATTTTTCTACAACCGTAGAAAATGTAAAATCTACAACTGATACAATCAATAAATTTAAAAATGAAAAAAATAGTGAAAATTTTATATATTCTTGGAATAGACTCGATCAATCAAATAAATTAGGAAATGGATTTATTTTTCAAAATCAAATTAATCCAGACAATAAAAAGATAAATTTTAAAAAAATAAATTATTCAAATTACAATCGTAATAAAAAAATTCTTCCTTTTAGTTTGTGGAATAAGTTTTCGATAAAATTTTTCAATGGTATTTATTTTCACTTTCATAAATTTTTGAAAAATAAAAAATATAATGACGATTTTCAAAGTGTTATTTTTCCTTTTATTGGCAAAGAAGGATATTTTGAAATGTTTGGAACTCAGGGTTTCATAGAAAGTCAGATACTTGTTTCAAATAAATATATTGACTTATTTATTAAGGAGTTTGAGTTTCTTTATAGAAAGCATAATCCATTAATTACTTTATTTTCTATTAAAAATATGAATGGTAAAAAAAATTATTTAAGATTTGAAGATGATAGTATATGTCTTACCTTTGATTTTGTTAAAAATAAGAAAAATTTAGAGTTTATGGAATTTCTAGATGAATTATGTATTAAATATCAAGCTTTACCATCAATAATCAAAGACTCAAGAATTTCCAAAAAGATTGTTGATAAGTGTTATAAATATGCTGAAGAATTTAGAAGTGATTTAAAAAAATTTGATAAAAAAAGAATTTATAGATCAGAGTTATCTGATCGTCTAGGATTATGAACTACTTAATAGTTGGAGCCTCATCAGGCTTGGGCAGAGATTTAGCTTATAAGTTTGCAGAAAATTCTCATAATCTTATTTTAATTTCAAGAGATCTCAGAGATTTAGAAGTTATTAAAAGTGATATAGAATCAAGATTTAATACAAAAGTAACAATTTACAAAATTGACTGTTCCTCATATGAAGAACTTGATAATTTTCTAAAATTAAATCAAGATTTTTTTAATAATGTAGATGGAGTGCTTTTCCCAATAGGAATGGTTGATGAAGAAGACAATATAAGCAATGTGTCATTACCTTTAAATAAACTATTATTTGCAAATTACTCAAGTATTTTAAAAATTGCTTTTGAAGCTAATAGAGTTTTTATAAAAAAAAATAAGGGAACAATTGTGGGTTTTGGTAGTGTTTCAGCTTTATTAGGAAGAGATCAAAATTTAGTTTATTCCTCCTCAAAAAGGGCATTGGAGTCTCTTTTTGAAAGTTTAGCAATCATAAATATCAAAAATAAAATTAAAATACAGTTTTACGTGCTTGGCTATTTAGAGAGTAATATGACATTTTCTAAAAAATTGATATTACCAAAAGGCTCAACATACAATCTTTCAAATCAAGTATTTAAAAATTTAGAGAAAAAATATAAAAAAATTTATTTTCCTTTTTGGTGGATTTTCATTGCTTATATTCTAAAAATTTTACCTTTTTTTATTATCAGGCAATTCTTTAAGCAGTTTAAGAAAAAATAAAAAATTTATCTTGTCTAAAGACTAATTCAGTATTGTTTTTTAAGAACATTTATACTATCAGATTTATAAGAATATTTTTTTTATGAAAATAAAATCTTCACATACTGATGACAGAGGTGATATATACGACATATTTGTCAACTCGCCCAAAGATCATTGCTCTGTAATTACTTGTAATAAAGGAGCTGTTAGAGGTAATCATTTTCATAAATCAAGCACTCAATTTACTTTTATATTAAGTGGAAAATTTAAAATATTTAAAGCTAATGTAGATGAAAATGGAAATTTAATTAGTAAAGTTTCAGTAGATATAATTGAAGAAAATGAATTAATCAAACATCCACCCTTTGAGGCACATACATTTGAGGCTATTTCAGATAATTGTAAAATCCTTGCCTTTGCATGTGGAAAACGGGGCGGAAAATATTATGAAGAGGACACTTTTAGACTAAGCGAAAAACTTAATAGTTTATAACCTTCTCATAAACTTTTTTAATATTGTTCATCATATTACTTTGGCTAAATTTTTTTACCCTTTTTGGTCCGTACTCATGTAAATAATTCACTTCTTTATCTGAATAAATGACATTTTCTATTTTTTTAATCATATCAATAGGCTCGTAAGGGTTGAATGAATATTTTTCGAGATCTGTAGCTTCTAATATAGCTTTATTATTACTTGAGATTACTGGACATCCATATTTCATGGCCTCGAGAGGAGGAAACCCAAAACCCTCATTTTTTGAGGGATAAATTAATGCTGTTGCTTTGATATAAAAATCAGCTAGTTTTTTATCATCACCATTTTCAAAAATAATATTTTTTTCATTTAAATTATACTTATGAATTAAAAATTTTTCTCTTTTGCTTAAAGTTTCGATACCAAAACAAATTAGTTTAAAATCCTGTAAAATATCTAAGTTTAGCGATAATGCTTTTAATAAATTTTCAAAATTCTTATATTTAAGTCTACTTCCAACATATAAAAGAATTTTGTCTTTATTTTTTTTTAATGGTGTATTCAGATTAAGGTCAGGAGCACATTGATATACTACTGAAGTTTTTTTGTAATCAAAATTATAATATTCAATTAATTCTTTTTGTGTATTTTTGGATGAACATATCACGTGATCAACTTGTTTTAAAGATTCTTCTTTAGGTTTCCAATTTTTAGACCTTTCATACATGTAGTGGAATTTTTCGTGACTAAGATCCCAAACATTGACAACCTTTTTTGCTTTATTATTTGAATATTTATAACTATTAAAATATGTTTGGTGGATTATATTTGGTTGCCATTTATAAAAATAAATTTCATTTATTTTAAAATTTAAATAATTTAATAATTTTCTAGAGAATTTTGGTATTGTATTTATTTTTTTTAGTTTAAAAATTTTTTTGTTAGAGTTTATTATTTCATTTAGATAAATTGGACAAAATATTTTTGCATTATATTTATCGTCTAAATTATTCACTAATTCATGAAAATATCTTGAAATACCCCCATATTTTTGTATCAAAAAAATTGTATGATCGTAAGCTATTTTCATTTAATAAAAATTAAAATAATCTATAAATTATTTTTAATTTTTTTTATTTTTAAACCACCTAAATACGGTGGAAATATACTTTTAATATACCAAAGCCATCTTGAAATAAACTTATTTTGAGAATTAAAACCTAATAAAAACTCATGGTAATTTTGCTTAAATCCTGAAATCATCATTGCTGCCGATATCACATTTGACTTTATATATGCTAAACCATCACACTTTGATAGCAATATAGTTTCGATTAATATTTCTTCACCCAGTTTAAAACGATGATTTTTTCTTGGATAAATTTTAAATAAATCTAATCTTTCCATTCTAAAACTTTTATAATACATACATTTTTCTCCAAATTCATTAATTAGAGCTTTCAAGTATTTTTTTTCCTCGGTTACGATAAAAATTTTATTATATTTGTATTTTTTCAAAAGTTTATGAATTGTTTTTATCATTATTTTAATATTAAAGGGATAGGCATGACCTCGTGCAACTTTGTATGTTGAACCCCTAAAATGAACACCTAATATTTTTTTTTTATTAATTTTTTTTTTTTGAAAAAAAGAGTTTGCAACTTTAAAATATTTTTTTTTTATTTTAATTTTATGAAAAAATTTGCTTATTTTTTTATCAGCCATATCTTTAATCATAAAATTTTCTATATTTGTGTTAGAAATGATCACGTTTTTACTTTTGTACACTTCCGAAAGATCATAATTATTAATTTTTTCAAAATAATATTCCCAAGCGTTTTTTGTTCCATTTATTTTATTTTTTTCATTATAAATTGTAGCAAAATTTTTCATGTCAATTACAGGAATTAGGTTTAATTTTTGACAGGCATAAAGATGATTTAAAATTATAGTTACATTTGAAAATAAACCAGCACCAGGACTTCTCCTAATAATATAAAAAATTTTATTTGGATTTTTTTTACCAAAAGAAATTATTTTAAACTTGTGACCCAAACAAATTTTAAACTTCAAATCCTTATTTTTAAAAATTGGTAAAGGACCAATATTAGTTAAATATTTCTTTAGCATCATTTAAAACCACCTAAAATTTTAGGAGCTATACTTTTATAATACCACAACCACATTGCTATATATTCATTTGACGAATTATAGCCGTTATCAAAATAATAAAACTTTATTTTATTTTTATTACTCATAAATCTTAAAAATTCACTGACATTACTTTCTTGACAAATTAAACCATGGCATTTTGATAAAATAATTGTCTCAATTAAAATTTCTTTTCCCAATTTATATCTATGATTTTTTCTAGGATATTTTTTAAAAGCATCATCAATTTTTGATCTATAAGAGTTTTGTAAGTAACAAATTTTTTCGCCTAATTCACTTTTCAAAAACTCAAACATACTTTTATCTTCTGTGCTTAAGAATATCTTGTCATAATTATTATTTTTTAAAATTTTTTTACAATATTTTATCATTTGATTTTTTGTAGGTGGTAACGGGTGGTTTGCTGATATTTTATAACTAGTTCCTCTGTAGTGAATTCCAAGCATTTTTCTATCAAAATGCTTTGACACAAATTTATTTGCCTCAATAATCATCTCTCTATTCAAGATTATGTGTTTTTCACAAAGTTTATATAGATCGCTATTTTTCTGAGAAATTTTATGAGAAAAACTTTTGTAGAATCTGTTTTCAGTTAAAATAACATTTCTACTCATATATACATCCTTAAGTTTGTACGGTGATATTTGTTTAAAATAATATTCCCATGAGTTTGAGGTATTATTTATTTTTTTATTTTCATTATAAATTGATTTAAAATTATCCATATCAACTAGAGGAATAAATCCATGTTTTTTTGCTATCGAAATATGATTTAAGACGTAAATAACATTAGAAAATAACCCAGCTCCTGGGGACCTTCTAATAATATAGAATTTTTTGTTTTTATTTAAATTACCAAAAGAATATATAGAGAAATTTTTATCATTTAATTTTATTTTATTACTATCAATTATAGGTAAAGCTATATTGTCTGAAAATTCAAAATTAATATTAAGAACATAAAATATTTTCCTAATGAACTTTTTTAACAAATTTAACATTGAATATAATGATTTATAGATATATTTAATAATTTACCATTAATTTATAAAATGAAAACATCTTTAGTAATTACTACAATAAATAAGTTTAACAAAAATTTGAGAAATTTTTCAAATAATTGCAATAAAAACAAATGGCAATTTATTTTAATTGGCGACAGGAAAACTCCTAATATTAAAATGCCATTCGGTAAATATTTTGATTTAAAAAGTCAAATAAAATCAAACTTTAAATTTGCCAAAGTCTGTCCAGAAAATAACTATGCCAGAAAAAATATTGGCTATCTAATAGCCATGAAGGAAAGAAATGAAATAATTATTGAGACAGATGATGATAATTATCCAAAGAGTAACTTTTTTAAAAACCCGAAATTAATTTATAAAACTAAAGAAATTAAAAATAAAAGTTGGGTAAATATTTATAATCTATTTACAAAAAAAAAAGTTTGGCCTCGAGGTCTTCCTTTAGATCAGGTCTTTGAAAATAAAATTAAAATAAGTAAACTTAAAAAAAATAAATTTTACTTACAGCAAGGAGTATGTGAGAGAAATCCAGATGTTGACGCAATTTATAGACTTTTAAACAAAAATATTAATATAAAATTTAAAAAAAATTATCAAATAAGTCTTGGAAAAGCCTTATCCCCCTTCAATAGCCAAAATACAATATGGTTTAAAAAAATATTTCCTTTAATGTATTTACCAGTAACCTGTACCATGAGATGTACAGATATTTTTAGAAGTCTAGTTTGTTTAAGAATTTTACATAATCAGAATAAGAAAATCCTTTTTTTTGGTACTAATATTTTTCAAAAAAGAAATATACATAATATTTATTCTGATTTTGAATTAGAAGTCCCAATGTACATTAATACCAAAAAAATAATGGATATATTGTTTTCACTTAAATTGAAAAAAGGTAATAAAAAAATTGTTGATAATTTACAAGATTGTTATTCTGCATTAGTTAAAAATAAAGTATTTGAAAAAAAAGAGATTAAATACTTAAATTATTGGTTAAAAGATATTAAACAATTTGATTTTTAGTGTTGTGAGATTTTAAAATTAGAAAATACAAAGTAATTGCTGAAAAAATTTATATATAATATAAATATTTTGAACATAATTTTATAAATCTAAATTAAAATTTGATAAATTGAAAAAAAAAACTTTAGGTATAATTGGTCCTGGTTATCATTTTGAAAAAAATATCATTTGGTCATTAAAAAAAAGTAACTCGTTTAAAATTACTGGCATTCTTAGAAATAAGAAAAAAAAGTACAAAAATTATGAAACTTTAAATGAAGCTGAATTCTTCAAAAAAAAATTTGATTTTATTTATATCAGTTGTCCCAACAAACTTCATGAAAAATATATTATTAAATCATTAAGATCATACTCTAATGTAATATGTGAAAAACCTTTTATCACCAGTCATAAAAAGATAAATGAAATTATACTTCTATCAAAAAAAAATAAAAAACTTATATTCGAAGCGTTTATGTACTTATACCATCCAGTTTTTTCTATATTAAAAAAGATAATCAAAGATAAAAAAAGAGGAAAATTGAGATACATTATCTCAAATTTTAGATTTCCCTCCTTGGACAAAAAAAATCAAAGGTACAAAAAACATTTAGGAGGGGGGTTTTTTTATGACGCTGCTGTTTATTTGATATCTTTAGAAAACTACTTATTCAATAATATTTCATTAAATAAAAAAGACTTAGAAAAACTGACAATTTCAAAAAATGTTGATCTAAGGGGCTACTTTACCATCAAGAATAAAAACTTTAAAAGATTTTACTTTTGGGGGGAGGGGCAGAATTACACCAATAATTTGGAGTTATTTTTTAAAAATTCATCAATTTACATAGATAGATTTTATAGCAAATTAAAAAATAAACCTATTCTAATAAAGATATTTGAAAATAAAAAAGTCAAAATAATTAAAATAAAAAAATATGAAGATCAATTTACAAATATGTTTAATGAAATAAAACAAAATTATAATAAAATTTCATTTCAAAAATACCATAGACAAAAAATATATAATCAAATTAAATTAATCAAAAACTTAGAGAAATAGGTTTTTTACTTACATAAATTTTTCTACTACCTTAAAATATTTTTGACAGTTTAAATTATAATTAAATCTTTCTAGAGATTCATATGCTTTAAATTTAATCTTATTATATTTTTTTTGGTCTGATGTGTATTGCATGATTTTTTTGGCCAAAATATCCTCTCTTTTACAAGGAAATAACATTCCCAATTTTCCATTTTTTAAAATTTCTCTTGGACCAGTTGGACAATTTGAGGAAATAACAAATTTCTTTAAACATATTGCCTCTAATAAGACATTTGGAAGTCCTTCATAAGTAGAAGATAAAATAAATAAGTTTGATTTATCAATGTATTTATATGGGTTTTTTTGGAAGTTAAGAATTTTAACAAAATTGTTTAAATTATTTTCATTAATAAATTTTAACATTTTTGACTTATTTGGTCCATAACCAATAATTAATAATTTTATTTTAATATTTTTTTTTTTCAAAATTAAAATAGATTTGAGTAGTGTAATATGATCTTTTTGATCAGTAAATCTGGCAATATTTATTGATCGAATTTTTGAATTTTTAAAAAAATTTATATCTATTTTTTCTTTACTTAATTTTTTAATCTCATTGATATTAAGAGGGTTGTAAATAATTGATGATTTAATATCAAATTTTTTATCAATCTCTTTTTTAAAATCTAAGCTATTAACAATAATTTTTTTTGGTATTTTCAATAAAAATCTAAATATCATATTTTTTAATTTATTTTTTGTCCATCCAGATGGAGAAGAGTTGGATCGAGTAATTAAATTGAATCTTAAAATTATTGATAATAAGCAACAATAAATATTTGCTTGAAAAGCGAAAACTAATCTTCTTTTTTTTTTAATTTCTTTATAAAGTAGCAATAGACATCTAAAATATTTGTAGTACTTCGAATAATTCTTAGATGAATTATTATAAACGTTTATTATTTTAATACTTCTATTAAAATTACTATTAAATTTTGTATCAAATGTAATAACACTTATATCTTTGATTTTCTTTGATAAATAATTTGTAATTATAAATAAGTTTTTCTCAACTCCACCCCCATCTATTGATGGCATGAAAATAATTAATCCCTTTTTAGACTGAGCCATAATTTTCTAAAAAAATTTTTTATTGAAAATTGTCTTGAATAAAATTTTTTATTTTCATTTAAACTATTTTTTGATTTTTTTTTTATTATTGCTAATCCACTTGAAATATATGAAAAACTTAAATCAATATTTTCTAAATTTTCTAAATAAATTTCTAGAATCATCTCAAAAGTTTCTTTATTATTTATTTCACAATAAAAGTTATTTCGACTAGAGTTTTTAAGATAAGGTAAATGAGAAATGTCATCAACAAAGATATATCCACCAACTTTAAGTAGATTATAGTAACCATATAAAATCTTTTTTACATGATTTGCTTCATGCACTGTATCAATAAGAATAACATCTAAATTGCGAGGTATTTTTGATTTTATATATTCAAAGTTGTCATCTCTAGTTTTTATAAATTTCCAATTTGTATCTGAAGATACTTCTGAACAGTCATCTAAATCTATAGAAAAAAGTTTTCCATTATTTTGTTTACAAATTTCTAAAAATTTTTTTGTTGATCTCCCTTTTTGAACTCCCAATTCTAAAATTATTGGTTTATCAAACTTTTTAATTAGAGGGATCAGAGAGTGATCCAATTTATAATTAAAATCATCCATTCAAATATTTTGCTTAATTTATTTGTTTAATTAGTTATATTTTAATAATATTAATACACTAGAATTACAAATTAGAAATACTTTGAAAAAAAAAATCTACTATTGGTCGCCCTTTTTGTCCCCAATTGCAACTTGTAAAGCAGTTATAAATTCAGCTAGTTCATTAAAATTATTTGACTCAAATTATGAACCATTTGTATTAAATTTTTTTGGTGAGTTTAATCATTTTCATAATGAAAGTAAAAATGAACAAACTAAATTTTTAAATTATTATAATTTAAATTTTACAAAATTTTTACCCAGTAAAGGTGTGATAGGAAGTAGATTCTCTTTTTTAATATTATTTTTATTTGGTTTTTTTCCTCTTAAAAAGATCTTAAAAAAAAATAAGCCAGATTATTTAATAATACATCTTATTACATCCTTGCCGTTGATACTCTTAATATTTTTTAATTTTGATACAAAATTTATTTTAAGAATTTCTGGATATCCGAGAATGAATTTTTTGAGAAAAATTCTCTGGAAAATTGCTTTTAAGAAGATATTTTTAATCACTTGTCCAACAAATAATACATTAAATTATATTAAAAGTTTGAATCTCACAGACCCATCAAAATTAAAACTTTTATATGATCCGATAATTCGAGTAAAAGAAATAAATGAGAAAAAAAAGGAAAAATTAGATCATAAAAATTTTTTTTTATCTGTTGGGAGATTAACAAAACAAAAAAACTTTATGTTTCTATGTGAGGCTTTTAAGGAGTTAACTAAAGAAAATAAGGATTTAAAGTTATTGATAGCAGGTAGTGGTGAAGAAGAATTAAATTTGAAAAAATTTATAAATAAAAATAAACTACAAAATAACATTATTTTGTTAGGGTATATTCAAAACATTTATCCTTATTTTAAAAATTCAAAAGGTTTTATTTTGCCTTCTTTGTGGGAAGATCCTGGGTTTGTTTTAATTGAAGCATCCTTTTGTCGAACTATGATTTTGTCATCTAATGCATGGCCTGGCCCTATTGAGTTGATTAAAGATAATTTAAATGGCATTGTTTTTGAAAGTAACAAAATGGAAAATTTTTTAGACAAATTTAAACATTTCGTAAAGCTGGAGGATACTGACAAATTCAAATTAAATAATTTAAGATTAAGTAAAAAATTTACCTTATTCTATCATTATAAAAATTTAGCAAAATTGATTTAAGTATAATGATTTTGACCTTTGTTTTATTTTTTACTTTTTCGTTAATAATTTTATTTTCTACTGCTGGCTATGGTATTTTGACTGTTAAATTGTTACAGTTTGAAAAATCAATTTCAAATTTTGGTATTATTGGCATTTTAGGTCTTTTTTCTTTAAGCATAATTTCTAGCTACACACATTTACTTTTTCCGCATGATTATATACACAACTTAGTAATAATTTTTTTTGGTTTATTTAATTTAGTATTTTTAAATAAAAACTTTTCAAAAGATACTAAGTATACCCTTATTGTTTTTACTCTTTTATTTATTTCAATAATAATGTCAAAAACTAATGAAGATTTTGGTTATTATCATTTACCCAACTCATTACAATTTGCTGAGCAAAAACTACAATTTGGTCTAGGAAACTTAAGTCATGGTTTTAAACATATAAGCTCACTGTTTATGCTTATGTCTCTAAATTATCTTCCAATATTTAAATTTTATTTGTTTAATCTCACCAACTTATTATTCTTAACATTTTTCATAACCTTCCTAATACTTGAGATTTATTTCAAAAATAAAAAAAATCTCAATATATCTAATATTTTTTTAAGTTTTTTATTAATTCTTTTTTTAACAAAATTTGCAAGATTAGCAGAATATGGCTCAGATATTTCTGGACAAATAATTATTTCAATTTTTATCTTTTACATTTTAGAATTTTTTTATAATCAAAATATTAATCAAGATGACAAAATTAACTATTTAAAGGTTTCATTAATATTAATTGTTTTTGCTATTACTTTAAAATTTATTTCGATAATATATTCAGCACTATATTTAATGTTTTTTTTAAAAGTAAAAAATAAGAATCTTTTTTTACTAAGTTTGTTAAAATTAAAATATTTGATTTTGATTTTCTCATCGTTATGTATATTTATATTTTTAAACTTTTCAGCTACAGGCTGTCTAATATATCCAGTTGAAATGTTATGTTTCTCAGAAAAGTTTGATTGGGCTGTAAGTTCTGAGGTAATTAAATACCTTAATTTTCATTACGAACTTTGGTCTAAAGGAGGAGCGGGCCCAAACATTTCTGTAGAAAGTAAAGAAAAATATATAACTTATATAAATTGGTTACCGCATTGGTTTTCAGTTTATTTTATTGGAAAATTTTCTGACTATATTTTAACAATAATTTCTTTAATTGTTGTGTTTTCTCTCTTTAATTTTAAAAATATTTTTTTAACAAAAAAAAAAATAGATAATCCCAATATTAGTAAAGTTTTTTATTTGTTGTTTTTATTAATCTTTTTTCTTTGGTTTTTTAATTTTCCCTCACTTAGATATGCTGGTTATATTATTGTTTTTCTATTAATTATTTATCCATTTTTATTAATCGTAGCAGAACGAATTGATTTTATTAAAAAGGATAACATGAAGAAACTTACAATTATCTTCATTATCTCTTATTCAATTTTTTTATTTAAGAATGTTTCTAGAATAAATGATGAAATAGCTATTTCAGAAAATCACAATAATAATTTTACAAATTTTCCATTATTCTGGATTAAAGATCAAAAGTATGAATTAGTAGAAATAAATGATCATAAATTAAATTTAATAAAAGGTTCTTCATGTTGGGCAGTTCCTTCAACTTGTATTAAGGGCACATCTGCCTTAAAAATTAAGAATAAAAATAATTATATTTTTTATATAAGAAAATGAAAAAAAAACCTCTTATATCAATAATAATTACATATTATAAAAAGAGAAAATTTATTAAAAAAACTATAAATTCAATTTTATCTCAAACTTATAAAAATTATGAACTTATTCTTGTATATGATGATGATGATAAAAGTGAAATAAAATTTTTAAAAAAAATTTTATCTAAAATCAAAAGAAAAAAGATAATTATAAATAGTAAAAATCTAGGAGTAGCAAAGTCTAGAAATATTGCTCTTAAAAAATCTAAAGGATCTTATTTAGCATTCATTGATGCAGATGATTTGTGGAAAAAAAACAAACTCCTAACTCAATTAAATTTTATGAAAAATAATTCTTCTTTCTTCTCTTTTACATCTTATGGTGTTATTGACGAAAATGATAAATTAATTGGTGAAAGAAAAGTTTTTTTTGATGCAAATTATAATAATCTTTATTATTCAAATTTCATTGGTCTAAATACGGTTATGATAAATAAAAAATTAATTTCAAAAATTTTTTTTCCAAGTTTAAAAACTCAAGAAGATTATGCTTTATGGCTAAAATTAGCTAGAGAGGGTTTTGAGTTAAAACATTTAAATCAAAACCTGTCTTTTTGGAGAAAATCTAAAAATTCTCTATCAACGAATATTTTACAAAAACTTGTTGATGCTTTTAAATTATATTATATTTATGAAAAAAAAAATTTTATATTTTCAATTTATAGTGTAATAGTTTTATCTTATAACAAGTTAATCAAAAGTTTAATTTAAA
>MDTG01184572.1_pt1 | contig 52133 bp, 54 predicted proteins | sample 811421 | NCBI WGS metagenome assembly MDTG01 (sample SAMN05326645, study PRJNA326480) | marine metagenome | isolation source: seawater | place: Pacific Ocean: South East | collected 2011
AATAGTATCATCAATATGAGTAAATCTTCTTGTTTGAGTTCCAGGTCTTACAACGGTTAATGGTTTATTTTTATTATACTGATCTTCAAAAATTCCAACAACAGTTGCCATATCACCAACTTTAATCTGACCAGGTCCATACACATTATAAAAATAAATAACTTCAAATTTAAAGTTGAACCATTTTCTTAAATTTTCTAATAATTCTAAATTTTTTGATTTTGTAAAAGCATAGGGGGATAAATTTTTATCATATCCTTTATTGCCAAGTGATGCTGAAGTAGCAGAATAAATAAGTTTTATATTATTATCAAGACAAAACTTAAAAACAGCATTTGAACCAATTGAATTTGATTTAAAACATTCATCAAATTTTTTAAAACTTTGATAAATTCTTGCAAATTCACCAAAGTGAAAAATTGAATGAATTCTTTTTTTTACATTTTTTAAATGTTTTGAAATATCAATAGTTTCTGCTTTTAAATATTTAACTCTATTATCTTTTATATGATTTTTTTTATTACCTGATGAATAATTATCTAAGCTTATAATTTTTTTATTTGTTTCTTTTAAAAGAACTTTAATTAAATTATAGCCTACAAATCCTGCACCACCAGTAACAATTATGAAGTTTTTCATTTTAGATATGCCTGGCAATGTCCTACTCTTCCGTGTCTTAAGACAAAGTACCATTGGCGCAGAAAGGCTTGACTTCCGAGTTCGGAATGGGATCGGGTATTACACTTTCGCAATAATTACCAGGCATGCATATATAGGTAAAAAATCTTATTTTGTAAACATGTATTTTAATTTTATTTTAATAAAATTTTAATAATTGAAGCCTATTTTATTAGTTTGATCAAAACTATTTGATTTAAAAATCCATTAAAAAATATAATTATTTATTTAAGATTATAGAATATTAAATCTTAAGAAAAATTTATACACTGAAGTTAAATAACTTCTTTTTTTTGCTTCAAAATTAAATATTGTAAAATAACATGCATTAATATGTGGTGAGAATCCTCTGATATGCCATAGTTATCTGCAGGAATGTGTACTGATATATCACTATGTTTTTTTAAATATCCACCTTTAAAACCGCTAAATCCTATTACTTTGACACCTTTTTTTTTTGAATATTTTATAACTTCTTTTACATTTTTAGAATTTCCAGACGAACTTATAATTAAAAGTAAATCATTTTTTTCAAATAAACTTTCAGCTTGATACTTAAAGATTTGATCATAATTTAAATCATTTGAAATCGCAGTAATAGTTTCTAAATTACTAGATAGACTAATTACTTTGGGTTTTAGTTTTGTGTGTTGTCTCAAAAATTTTAAATAATCACAAACATAATGATTAGAAATAGCTGCTGAGCCACCGTTCCCACAAACAAAAATTGTACCCTTCTTTTTGATAGTTTCTAAAATTTTTATCGAGACTTTCTCAATTTGATCAATTTTTGATAATTTGATCGAATTTATTAAATTAGATAGATAAGTCTCTAAAAAATTATTAAAGTTTTTTTTCATATATTTAATTACATTTGTTTATCTATCAAAATTCTATGAAAATAAAAGAGTTAATTTATACCTAATCTAATCAAAGAGTGATAATCTAATAATTTTTAAGAGTTAAACTAAAAGTGATATTTTAATTTATACACCAAAAAAAATATTTTTAAATTTATATATTCTTCTATTTCTAAAAACTTTTATTTTTATTAATCTCATTCATATAAACTGATTTAAAATTTTTCTTTTTTTAAGAATTAAATTAATAGATTGTTTCAATGAAAAGATTTTTTTTACAATAAATTATGAACTCGGATAATAATGATAGTTAATGTTAAATTAGACACTATTTTTTCTTATTTTTTTGATTTGAACTTAAAATTTAAGTCTATTTATTCAATAAAAACGAAAATTTCTTTATCTTACATCAATAGAAGTATCTTGTTCTATTTTTTTTTTGAAAAAATAGATTGAAGATAAAAACCTACTGGTAAACTATAAACTATCATAAGCCAATTATTAAAAAAATTACCATTAGTAGTTAAAGGCCAAATAGTTATAAAAATTGAAGCTAACAAGCATACTTGATAATCTGTTAAAGATCTTTTTTGCTTTAAAATTATGGATTTAAGTTGTCTTAATGATGTAATTACAACATAAACTAAGACACTTAACAAAAATAAAAATCCTATAATTCCTGTTTCAGCTAATAATTGAATATAAAAGTTATGTGGGTGGTTAATGCAGGGATTGGCTCCAGTCGCATATTTTTCATCTTTACAAATGACCCTAAACATTTTTGGACCATGACCTAATAGAGGTTGATTTTTGAACATGTTATAAGCTGTTCGAATTGAACTATCGTGTGAATTTGAAAAAATTACAGGCTTATTTGAGCTTTTAACTAAACCCATATCCTTTGCAGGACCCGCAAACATTCTTTCATTTAATATTGTTGAATTCAAATTTAAAATAAGAACAAAAATAATAGCGATAATAAACGTAATTAATCTAAACTTTTGATATTCTTTAATTAGTATAATTATAAATACCGTTGATAAATTTAAAAAGAAAAATGCACTTCTCTCACCTGACATAAAAATAAGCAAGTCTACTAAAATAAATAAAATACCTATAAAATAAACTTCATATTTTTGTTTTTTCTTTATTAAAAACAACGCAAATAATAAAGGAAACAATCTTGATAAGTATGAGCCCATTATCAACTCATCTCCAAAAAAAGATGAAACACGAATACCTGAAATTTTAAAACCTAATAAATTTACACCAGTAAAATATTGAAAATAACCATCAATTACTAAAGCAAAAAAACTTAAAACTAATGCATAATAAAAGTATATTAAAATACTTCTATCTTTATCAATTAAATACCAAATAAAACAACTGAACACCCCTATTCTAAAATAAAATAAAGAACTTTCAAAACTAAGCATACTATCATCGGCAACAAATATGCTTAATAAAATAATATAAATACAAAAAATAAAGAAAATGATAAGTGGTTTATTATTAAAAAAATAAAGTTCTTTATTTTTAAAAACAAAAAATAAAAAAAATAAAGCTGAGAGACTTACAATTAAATCTGGAAAAAAAGGTCCCCAAATTAAGAAGGGAATAATGGATGGTATTATTAATTTAATTAAAAATGAATTTGAGTATTTAAAATTATTCATTAAATTTTCTCAATCTTAAAGTTATTTAGTTTTAATTTTTACAACCTTATTTTCATCATTAATAATTTTTGGTGAATGTAAATCAGGCTCTGAATTTGATTGTTGCTCATAAAAATGATCAACTATTTTCGAATTTGATTGATATGAAGGAACTAAATTTGAGAGAACATTTTTAACATCCTCTGCTTTATTTTCTTCTATCAAATTTGATAAATGTTCTAAATTAATTTTAAGTTTATTAAAAGGTATAAAAGGATCTTGGGCTTTTCGAATTTTTTCATGAAAAGTTTTTTGAGGATTATCCCCTATTAATAATTCTTCATATAATTTCTCACCTGGTCTAAGCCCTATTATTTTAATTTCAATATCTCCATCTAAATTTTTATCATTTTTAATTGAAAGTCCTGAGAGTTTTATCATTTTTTTTATTAAATCAATGATTTTTACACTCTCTCCCATATCTAAAACATATACTTCACATTTTTCAACCATAGCTCCTGCTTGAATAACTAATTGGGCAGCCTCTGTTATCGTCATAAAATAACGAGTTACCTCAGGATGTGTGAGAGTTATAGGCCCCCCTTCTTTAATTTGTTTTTTAAATTTTGGAATAACAGATCCTGAGGACTCTAAAACATTTCCAAATCTTACAATTGCAAATTTAGTTTGTTTGTTTTGAATATCATGTAGAGATTGAACACAAATTTCAGCAAGTCTCTTTGTTGCGCCCATTATATTTGTTGATCTAACTGCTTTATCACTAGAGATTAAAACAAAATTTGAAATATTATATTTAATTGCAGCTTGTGCTAAATTAAACGTTCCAAAAACATTGTTTTTAACACTTTCACAAATATTTTCTTCAACTAATGGTAAATGTTTGTAGGCTGCAGAGTGATAAACAGTATCTATATTAAAAGTTTTAAATACTTGTTCAATTTTTGATTGATTCTGAATGTTAACTAGTAATGGAATAATTTTCGAAGTTTTATTTAATTTTTTTAAATCTTCACTTATTTTAAAAATAGCAAACTCACTGAATTCTATAAGAATTAATTTTTTGGGATTTAATTTTATGATTTGTCGTGATAACTCTGAGCCAATGGAGCCTCCTGCGCCTGTAACCATTACATTTTTTGAATTAATATTTTTAGACAATAACTCTAAATTTGGTTGAATTTCCTCTCTGTTTAATAGATCATCAACGCTTAAGTCTTTGATATCTGATACAGATACTTTGCCCTCAACAATATCCTGAAAACTCGGAAGTGTTTTAACAGTTATATTAAATTTATTGAGATTATTAATAATTTGACTCCTTCTTTGCCTAGTAATTGAAGGAAGGGCTAGTAAAACTAGATTTATATTTTTTTGATTAAATATTTTTTCTATATTTAAAGGATCATAAACCGTTTGGCCTAATATTTTTTGTCTATGAAATTGAGGATTGTCATCTAAAAAACCAAGAACTTTCATTTCTAAATTATTTTCTAAACTTGTTAATAACTGTCTTCCAGCACTGCCTGCTCCATAAATCAAAACATTAGTTTTATTTTTTGATTTTTTAACACTCGATAAAAATAAAAATCTAATACTTATTCTTGAAAATAAAATTAATAGAAATAATAGAATTGGTTGAATAATACCAATGGATCTTGGAATGCCTTGAATAAAGTAAATACCAATTACTGCAAAATATAATAATGAATAAGTGAGAGTTGCTACAAACACTGTAAATATTATTGATGAGCCTTGGAAACGAAAAATGGTGTTATACAATCCCGTTAGCCAAAATATTGGGATTGCAAGCAATACTGAAATTAGAACAGCTAAAATTGTTACATCATTGATTTTAATAAATTGCTCTAATCTTAAATAAAATGCAAGCCAAGTACAAAAAATACATAACCCTACATCTATTAAAATTGCTATTATCCTCTTTGTATAGCGTGGAAGATTTATAATATTTTCAGTTGCCTCTTTTAAAATTGACATGATCTAAATTTAAAATTTTATAATAAAGCACAATTATTAAAAAACAATAACAATAAGAATTTATAATGATTGTCAGTCATATCAAACATATTTTTTAAACTTCCAACTTTAAGAATAACCTAAGATATTTTGATTAATCATATTAAAAAAGATCAACAAAACCCATTCCATAAGTCATAAATTTTTAAATTCTTTTAAATTCAAAATTAATTTTAGGGTCTTGTTCCTATTTCTTAAATAATCGACTTTAAATTTTAGCTCTAATTTTATGTTTAATATAATCTTTAAGCTCATTATATAGATTTGGTTTATTTTGATTTAAGGTGCTTAGCTGAACTTTGTCTTTAAAGACTCTAACTTAAATTACCTTAGTATTAACTTTTTTCATATCTTTTTCTTTTTAAAGAACCATTTTTTAATATTCTTTTAATTATCATATTGAGTATTATTCTATTGATTATTTTTTATTTATTTTGATCAAATTCTTTTTATAATTTTGATATAATATAAATCTTTTATTTTAATTATTTATAATTTTAGATTTTAATTGTAAGATTTTGATTGATCATTATAACAAATAACGGTTAAACTTATTTATTTACTTTATATTAAAATACACTTAAGTTTAAAAAAGATTGTTGAGAAACATGGAAAATATTTTTGATAAATTAAAATATAATAGACTTGCTACAAAATTTAATAAAAAATACAAAGCTGCCAAACCATTTCCTCATATAAAATTTGAAAAATTTTTGGATAATTCGTATGCAAAAAAACTTTACAAAAATTTTCCTAAATATGATGACAATTGTTGGATAAATCATAAACAATATGGAAAAAATATAAATACTAATTATAAAAAAGCACAACATGATGAAAGATATTTTTCTAAAGAATTAAGAACATTCCTAAGATCATTAAATTCAAAACAGTTTATTCTTTTTTTAGAAACATTAACTGGTATAGATGGTTTAATTCCTGACCCATATTTCATTGGAGGTGGACTACATATAGCCAAAGAAAAAGGGTATTTAAATATACATACTGATTTTAATTGGCATCATAAGTTGCAACTTCACCGAAGAGTAAACATTTTAATTTATTTAACACCTAATTTTCAAAAAAAAAATAAAGGTGAGTTTGAACTTTATGATTCAAAAAAAAAAAGAAGAATAAAGCAGTACACGCCAACTTTTAATAGTTGTTTGATTTTTAGCACTAACCCAAATAGTTTCCATGGTCATCCCAATCCAGTTAAAGGTAAAATTTATAGAAGAGTTATCAATGTATATTATTACAGTGCAAATCGACCTAAAAATGAAATTTATAATCCGACATTTACAAATTATAAAGAAATTAAAAAGAATAAAATAGATTTAAGAAAATTTAATTTAAATAATTCACCTTTTTCAAAACAACTATTAGAGGATTATAAAAATTTTAAGTAATTTTTGTCGTTAAATTGAAATGAAATTAAGTATTATAATACCATGTTTTGATGAGATTAATTTCATTGAAAAAATACTAAATAAAATCGAGATTTCAAACAAATTTGAAAGTGAAATAATTATTATAGATGATTTCTCAAAAGACGGAACTAGAGAATTTTTAGAAAATATAAAAAACGATAAAAATTATAAGATTTTTTACAATGATAAAAATTATGGCAAAGGTTTTTCTGTAAGAAAAGGAATTGAGAATTCATTAGGTGAAATTATTTTAATACAAGACGCTGATCTTGAATATGACCCATCTGATTACTCCAAACTAATTACCCCAATAATTAATGATGAAGCTGATGTCGTTTATGGATCAAGATTTATCGGTTCTGATCTAGTTAGAGTACATATGTTTTGGCACAAAGTAGGTAATAATTTTTTAACTTTATTATCAAATATTTTTACTAATCTTAATTTAACTGACATGGAAAATTGCTACAAAGCTTTTAAAGCAGATGTTTTAAAAAAAATTGTTTTAAAAGAGAATAGATTTGGTTTTGAGCCTGAAGTCACGGCTAAAATTTCAAAATTAAAAAATCTAAGAATTTATGAAGTTCCAGTTAAGTATAAAGGAAGAAGTTATTCTGAAGGAAAGAAAATAAGTTGGAAAGATGGTTTCAGTGCGCTGAGATGCATATTTTATTATAATATTTTCAAATAAAATTTAAATTAATAAAAATATTCTTTAATAAATCCAGATCTTTTTAAACCATATAAATATTTAGAAAATTTTTGATTTGATTTATAAAATAAATCTTGATTATCTTTTAAGTCTTTGAATTTTTTTTCAAGAACTATTATGCTTCTATCCCTATATTCGAGATTTTTAAGTGGACAATAAATTAACAAATCATTATCCAGTGTTATCTCTATATTTTTGAAAATATTTATAAACCTTTTTCTGGAATATTTTGTTCTAATAGTTTTTATAAAAATATTTTGTAATTTAAGGTGTTTTTTTATTAAAGATTCATGGTTAAATAATTGAATGTTTTTTATCTCGAATCTCTCTTTAAAGACTCTATTAAAATTTTTAATTTTTTTTTCTAAAAATAACTTATTATTAAGTTTTTCTTTAGTATACAAGGAGTTTCCAGAATAACTTCGAAATCTTATTTTATATCTATTGTTTAGGCCAAGTAAATTTTGTCTTGCTAATTTAAAATCTGGAGTATCAAAGTAAATACTATCAACAGTATATTCATCCAGGAATTTAAATTTATTTTTATATAAATTATAAATTAGATTCTTTTCATATACTTTATTAAATAAATACTTTTTTTCGAATTTCATTGAATTTGATACTTTTTAAATGTTCCATAATTATAAAATTCAAATATTTCTTTATAAGATGAGTTTGGTTTAAGTAAATTATCACCATTTTCAATTATTGCTTCTTCGGTTAACAAATAGTTTTTATATTTAATTTCTTTTTCTACTTTTATTTTTGCATGATTATAATTTCTTTTTTTTATGTAACTAGCAAAAGTGAATGAATTACATAGATCGCCATATAATTTTTTTATGAGAACATATGAGTTATCTTTTGATGCAATGCATGTTTCACTTGAATTTATATTTGCATCATATATCACACCAGAACTAGTCTCTCCTACGCTGACTGCTTTATCTCCTATATTTTTAGCCTTGAAATTCTTTAATTTAAATTTTGACTTTGAAAAATCTATTCCATCCCCATTCAAATTTTCTAAATGAATCATTTCTGCATCTATATTACTAAAATCTGAGTCTATTCCATCAGAACCTATGTTTGATCCATCAATATGTACATTAAATAACTTTCCATTAGAATCTATTAAGTTTATTGCATCCTCTACATTTGCATTCATAATTTTGAGATTATTTAGTGTAAAATTTGAAATATTATACAAAAGCAATGCAGCAGAATAATCAGAGAAAATATTTTTTATTCCATTAGAATTTTTTATTTTAATACCATCAATCAATACAGTATTATTTTTATTTTCGTCTATAATTGCCAAACCTCCAATATCATCTCCATAAATTATAGTTTCTTTACCTTTTTTTGATCTTTCTGTAATCAAATCAGATAAAAATATTAAACTGCAATTTTTGCATAATCTAATTTTTATTCCACTTTTTATTAATACTGGTTTAGTAAATATTGTTGTTTTATCAAATTTGTAATCCTTTTTATTTAAATAATAATCTTCTTCAATTACATTAAAATTTAACGACAGTTCATTTTCTGGAATTAAAGATATATGATTTGTAATTTCAAAACTTTTATCATAAATCTTATATTTTAAGGAAATTTTATCGTCTAAACTACCTTTAATTTGAGTATTTATAAAAAATGGATTTTTTAATGTATTATTTGGAGATATTATTTTATCAATAATATGTTCCTTGGTAATACCATTTTCTTTATATATCACTTTATGAAGATATATCGGTAAATTGACTAAATTAAATATCTTAACATCACCATTTAAAAAATGTATAAAATTTATATGTTTAAATTTAGAAAACCTTTTATTAATTTTTTCTATATTAAATTGTTTTAAGCTAACATTATTCATTGTCTCTATTTTCTTAAAGTAATTCAAAACATTTTCATTAGTTTTTAAAATACATTCTTTTTCTTTTTCTAAAAAAAATATTTCATTTAATTTTATTATTTCTTTTTTGAAAACTTCACATAGTTTACTAATATCTATTTTTTTAATTTCTTTTTCATAGGCATTCTTAAACTCTGGACTAGAGACTATTTTTTGAAAAATCAAAATATAATTAAGGTTATTTATATATCTTGGCTCAGGTTCAAATGTATAACTTGCATCAGATGTAATTGGATCTAATTTTCCAGTAAATTTATTTAGATAAAATCTTATATTGCTATAATTAAGTGGATGAAAATTATTAAATAATGATGCTAGTATAAATTCATTTAAAAACCCAGATAAATTAATAATTTTTTCATTATTATTTAAATAATTTTGCATGAAATAACTAATTATTTTTCTAAATTTTTTATAGTTATTTTCATTGTAAAAATTCCAATCAAAATTTGGATTTCCAATAAAAGTTTCTTTGAAAAACAATTTTCTAAAAAAAAATTCCTTCATGATCACCAAGCTTTAGGATCGGTGACTCAATTAATTTTGAATTTTCAAAATATGTTGAGCCAAATCTTTCCTCAAAATCCATTATCCCCCATTCTATACTATTTAACTTAACTCTAACCAAACCCCTTCTGTTATCAATTAATCCAAATTCTTTTTTTAATTTATTATGAATAAAATCGTAGGGAAATTGTCTTGATGAGGGTTTTTGGACTCCTATTTCTTGTGGGAAAAATTTATTTTTTTTTTCAAAAACAATTTTTAATGAAGATCTTTTAAGATTTTTCCAGTTATCTTTCAATTCACCTTTTAATCTTATTTTGGCAGTATGCTCATATTGTCCATTTATGATTATTTTTGCTTTATGGTATTTTGGACTACCCAATAAATCTATTTTTAATGCACTTTGTCTTTCCAACTCAATTTTATATAGATCGAGAGGGTTTATGATTATATTAATTTCTGTGATATCCTTTTTTTTTGAAGAATTTGCTTTATTTAGATTAAGTATAAGTTTCGTGTATTCTTTAAGATTAAGATTCTTATCTGCATATGAAATTCCATTTTCATCTATAAATCTACTTAAATAAAATGTGTTAGTAATAATTGAGTAAACAGTAGCTGATAAATACAAAATGATTAGTAAAAGTGCTAAATAAAAAAATTTTACTCTTCTAGTAAGCTTCATTAAATTTTTCAACTTTTAAGATTTTATTTCCATAAATTGAAAAAAAATTATCTTTATTTTTAAGATTCAAATTATCATTAAATAAAATTTCTAATTTTTCACTTTCACTATCGAAGTTTATTCTATTGAAAAATATTTCATATTTATCAGCTATTTCTTTGTATTCTTTGATGTTTATATCTTTTAAAGTTATTATTAATATTTTATCTTTTTCGTTAATAATTTTTCTCTTTTTTTGAAAAAAATCATAAATCATTAGAATTAAAATTATTGTTATGCTTAAAAAGAGTGAAATAATAGTTTTACCAGACGCGAACCCAACACCTATCGCTACTGCAAAAAACAAATATACTAAATCTACAGGATCTTTGAGAGGCGTTCTAAACCTGACAATAGAGAGTGCTCCAACCATTCCTAATGAAAGCATTAGAGAGGACTGTATTACAGTTACTACAAAAAAAGTTACAATAGAAACGAAAAATATTACATAAAAATTTATTTCACCTCCAAAATTTTTTGCTCTAAAATATTCATAATATAAACTAACAATTAGTGAAATTATTAAACACAAAGAAAAATTTAAAATAATTAAATGGATGGGAAGGCTTGACGTTGTAATTTCTAAAAAATCATTCATATTTCTATAATTTTGCTACCTTCGTTTGTTAAATTAATATCAACATACTTTAAATTCAAATTGATTAATTTTCTTCTAAGTTCTTTTTGTTTATTTTCTTTTACCCAAAATAAAATAAAGCCTCCGCCTCCTGCTCCAAGCAATTTGCCACCTAAGACTAAATTTGTATTGTATACCCTTTTATAAACACGATCTATAAAACTATTACTTATCTCTTTTATTTCTCTTTTTTGCATCCAAGTTTCATTTAGAAGATCTCCAAAACTCTCAAGTTGACCATTAATAAGATAATTTTCAGCTATCTGAGCATGATTTTTAATTTCATTCAGATTTTTGATAATATGTTTATTAAGTTTAAAATTTGCGAGTGAATGTTTGCTGCTTTGTCTTTTTAAGTCAAGGTGAACCAAAATAATTGAATTATTTATTTGGTTCATAATATGTTTTTTTAGCTCAATTTTTTTTACCTTAAAATTATATTTATATTTTGTATTAAACATAATTTTATTTAAACCGCCATAAGCACATGCAATTTGGTCTTGATATCCACCAGATTCTTGTAATTTATATCTCTCTATATCAATTACTTCGTTTGATAAATTTTTGGGTGATATTTTTTTGTTTTTGCTGTGGTCTATTGCATGTATTAAACCAACGCCAAACGAAGAACTTGTTCCCAATCCACTCATACCAGGTAAATCAGCATCATAATGCATCTCTGCAGATTTAATTTTTTTTTCTATAAAAATCTGTCTTATTAGTGGGTGTCTTATTTTTTTTGGATCATTTAATTCTTCTTTTAAATTGTAGAAAATTGAAATTTTATTATCTGTTTCTAATAGGTTTTTTTTAAATGTTACATAGCAATATTTATCAATTGTGCTTGATATTACTAATCCTCCAAATTTAGAAAAATAATTAAATATATCTGTTCCGCCCCCAAAAAATGAAATTCTAAAAGGTGTTTTGCATAAAATCATCTCGAAAGAATATCGTTTGAAATTTTAATTCTATCTCTCCAATAATTTAATAGATCAATCATTGTGTCCTCAAATTTTATTTCATTTTTCCATCCTGTATGTTTATGAAATTTATTTACATCAGGCACTTGTAAATCTGCATCAATAGGCCTTAAACGGTCTTTATCAACTTGCACTTCAATTTTTTTACACGTAGATAATGATATTAATTTATTTAATACCTCTCCCACTTCACAAGTGTGGTGTCCTCCAATATTATAGAATTCACCTGGAATTGGATTTATAGTTAATGCCATATAATATGCTCGGACAGCATCTCTCACATCACCATATGTTCTAAGAGATTTTAAATTACCTACCTTAACGATAGGTTGAATTTGACCTGTTTCAATCAAAGCTATTTGTTTTGCAAACGAAGACTCTGCAAAAACATCACCTCTTCTTGGTCCTGTATGAGTGAACATTCTAGTGGTTATAGTTTTTAATTTATATGCCTCAGCATAAAATCTACCTATTAAATCCGTTCCAACTTTTGAGATTGCATATGGAGATGCTGGATGAAATGTATTGTCTTCTTTAATTGGAATATTTTTTTTGTCTACTCTTCCAAAAACCTCAGATGAAGAACAAATATGTATCCATGTATTTTGTAACCCTAAAAATTTAATACTCTCCAGCAGATTTGTAGTTCCTAAAATATTTGTTTGAATTGTCTCTAGAGGTATATCAAAGGAAGTTCTTGGGAAACTTTGGGCAGCTAAATGAAAAACATAATCGGGTTTTACCTGATCCATTATTTTGATTAGTGAAGATAAATCATTTATATCTGCATAATGTAAAAATACTCTATCAAAATTCTCAATATTTTTTATTTTATCTTTAATGTTTATTAATGGACTCCTCCATCTTAAAATTCCATGAATTTCTAAATCGGTATTATCAAATAAATAGTCACATAAATGAGATCCTACCATTCCAGTGATACCTGTAATAATCGCTTTTTTTTTCATAATAATTTAAGTTTTATATGTAGTTTTTCTCAAACCATCTATAAGTTTTTTCAAGGTTGTGATAAGTATCGGGTTTTATTTTCCATCCAAGTTTCTTTATTGTATTTGTATTAAATATCCTAATTTTTTGTCCTTCAGGCATCTTAATGTCATATTTTATTTTATACTTATACGAAGATATTTTTACTAAAGAATTAACAATTTCTTTAATAGTTAAAATATTATTTTGTGCAACATTTATTGATCCAACAAAATTACTTGTTTCTATTTTTTCCATTGCATCAATTAAATGCTCTATATAAAGAAAATCCCTTTTTGCTTTTCCCGATCCCCAAATAGTAATTTTTTTTTTATTAAATTTAACTGACTCATAAAATTTTCTTATTAATGCAGGTATCACATGAGAATTAACTGGATGAAAATTATCGTACTTTCCATAAATATTTGCAGGAATGCAATAAACATATGGAATTTTTTTTTCTTCATAAAGATACTTTAGGTGGACTAACATATTCCTTTTAGCATAAGCATATGCATCGTTAGTTACTTCAGGATGTCCATCTAAATAATCATCCTCATCCAAAACAAACTTTTCTAGTTTTTTTGGATACGCACAACCTGTACCCATTGCAAAAATTTTTTTTACCTTAAACTTTTCTGAATAATTAAGTATATTTAAATTGATTAAAGAATTATCAACAAAAAAATCTTTTTTAAATTTCATATTTGCAAGAATACCACCAACTTTGGCTGCAAGATGGAAAACTACATGTGGTTGATAATTTGAAAAAATTTTTTTAACATTCTTTTCAATTCTTAAATCATTTTTGCTTGATAAAGACTTAAAATCAATATTATTTTGCTTGAAAATTTTGATCAAGTTTCTTCCTACAAACCCTGAACCTCCAGTTACTAGCACTCTTTTATTTTTTAATTTTTTGAACATTTTGTTATTATTAAATTTAAATTAGTTTATATAGAGAAATACTATAATGACAAAAAAAAAATTTATTCTAATTGAATTTTTAATTTTAATATTATGTATAATATTTACTTATTTTTTTTCAGACAAAATTACAGAGCCAAATTATATAGTTGAACAAAAAATAATTGCTATCGACAATTTTACAAAATCTCAAATTCGCAAAAATAGAATTGTTGAAATCACAAATTTTGAAATTGAAAAAGTATGTGTAGAAGAAAATTTAAAATGTGAAATGTTAAATAATAAAAATAAATTAGAATTTATTGTTACATCTAATGGAGGAATTGGATGGGACAAAAAAGTTGCGAATATGATTATAAGACTAATCAAAAGGGCTTATTTCTTAGAGAATGAAAATTACAGATCTTGTAAAGAAATTAGTAATCTTATAACTAAAAATTTTGAAAAAATTAAAAATGAAATTTTAAATTCAAAAGCTATACCTGATGATAATTTAATAAAACAAATTACTAAAGATCAAAATTTATATCAGAAAAAATTTAGATGTGAAAGCTTTGAGGTTTTGCCTGAAATACACAATAGAATAATTTTAACCACAAAAGAAGACTCGATATTTAAAAAATTAATCCATTTTATTGCAATATTTATATTCTTTAATATTATAACTATTTATTTTCTACAGTTTATTAATCTAAATAAAAAACTATCTTCATGATTTATTTTTTTTAAAAAGATAATAACCATAGTATTTTTGTAAATAAAAATTATTCCATTTATTTGTTAATTGAGGTCTTAATGGGTAACACCAATTTTCAAACCAGCATTGATCAGTTCCATTTGCAGGATTAAATCCAAAATTATTATTTTTTATTAATTCTACTTTTAGTTTTTTTTTATTAAAGCTGTTTGTACTTTCATATTTAACTACATTTAAATAATTAAAAAGTATAAAAAAACTTATGAGCATAAAAAAAAGAACTTCATAATATTTTTTTTTATATTTCAAATTAGAATTTATACTATATGTATAAACATACGTTATAAATAAAGAGACTAATGCACCCAGACCAAATCTTATAGTTGGAGCATTCCATAACCAGAAAATTAATAGAGTAATAATATATAAATTAATTTGATACAAATATATATTTCTAATTTTAAATTTGTCTTTAAATTTTAATAAAGACTTACAGGCAAAAATAATTATGAATATTAGAAGAGAAATAATTAAAAAGTTTTTATGATTATATATCCAATTTTTAAAATTTATATAAGACCAAAAACTTTCCCCCACAATATGAGAAAAAATTAATTTTTTTTCATTTGTGGCAATATCTTTTACTGACCAGCTTGTATCAAAGCATAGAAACTCAGCAGGGTATATTATACATCCAGAAATTAAAAAATTATTTATATAAAAAATTAATAAACAAAAAATTAATATCAAAACAAACCTATCCTTAATTAATTTATCTACAAAAAATTGTTTATTAAAATTTTTAAATATTAATAATAAAAATATTAATATTGCAGCACTCGAGCTTTTTAAGCTTAATAATAAAACTATTAAAAAAAAAATAATATTTATGTTTGTATTTTTATTAAAAAAATTAATTATAAAATAGCTAGTTATCGTGAATATTATAAATACTGGGATATCTAGATCGGTTGCATGCCAGTAAATATATCTTTGATATAATATTAGAACAATTAACAAAATAATTGAGATTACAATTGAATTTAAATCTTCATTATTTTTTAGATAGAAGATAAAAAGTATTAGAGTGTATAGAAAAAATTTATTTATTATATTTAAAAAAAAAAGTTTATCGTGACCAAAAAAAGCTGAAACATATTCTATTATTGAATTGAAACCAAATCTTGAATGTATTTGAGACAAACCAATAATTACTTTATTATTAGAAATAATATTTTGTTGAGGAATATGATACAATCCAGCATCCCTACCAAATTGAAAGTATAAAGAAAAAAAACTAACTAGAATAGAAGTAATGAAAATTATAATTAAAATTTTTTTCTGCTTTTTTAAATTTAAATTTAATAGAAAAAAAATAGTGGAAATTATAATTAAATAAAAGTTAAATTTAGAATATATAGGGAAAAAAAAATTTATTAAAATTAAGGTAATTGCAAAAATATAAAGCCCTATCAAAGAACTTATTAAAATATGATAATAATCGTTATAACTTCTCTTTAATATATTTTTTTCAAAAATAAAATTTCCAATATTATAAAAAAAAAAATGGATAATTATAGTACTAAATATTATTTCTAATTTCACTATATGTAATTATTTTTTTTAGTTAGCAAATTATATTTATTTTTTTGAATATCTAAAAAATAAAAATTGTCTAAATGAAAATAAAAATTTATATTTATGTAAAATATCAAAGAAAAGCTATTTAAAACAAAAATAATTATTTTTTTTTTAGATTTACTTAGATTGAGAAAATATATTATAAATAATTTTAATTTAATGCTTAACATCTGTTGATTTAATTATTACTTTAAATGATCTTAAGATTATGATTATGTCTAAAATAAAACTTTTTTTCTTTCTATAAAAAAGTTCGTATCTAACTTTTTTTTTATCTGAAATGTTATCTCTTCCTTTAATTTGTGCAATACCAGTTATACCTGGTTTATCTAAAAATATCTCTCTTTCTTTCCTCAAATGGTTTAATTCTGTTTGAGATTCTAGGCTCGGTCTATAACCCACAATGCTCATGTCTCCAATTATAACACTTATAAGTTGTGGCAACTCATCAATAGAAAATTTCCTTAAAATTTTTCCTATTTTAGTAATCATTCTATGACTTTTAAATTTAGATGTCTCAATTTCTTTCACATTCTTATACATTGTTCTTATTTTTGGCATCGTGAAAATACTCATATTTTTTCCTACTCTTTTTGAAAAATAAAATATAGGAAAGCCATCTTCAAAGAAAACTAAAATAATAGAAATTATAATTACTGGAAAAGAAATGATTAGTAAAATTATTGCCAATACAATATCTATTATTCTTTTTATCATTAAATATTTTTACTTGAATATTTTTTTCAATTTACATGTCGAAAGAACTTTTGGATTGCTTAATGAATTAAATCTTTCATAAAAACCGAACAATATACTAGCATAAAGCAATATAATTTTTGGGACGTAGAATATATACGTTTTTTTTTTTAATTGCCTTCCAATGAAGTTTATTAATTCACATAAATTCATAGTTTTTTTATTTGAAATATTGAATATTTGTCTGCCCGGAATATTCAAAAAAATAAAATAATTAATTATCTCACTTAATTTATTTATACTTATTATTGATAGTTTTTTGTGAAATGATTTTAATGGAAATGGTACATTAAATTTAATTAGCAATTTAATAATGTGCAGATTATTTTTTAAGTTTTTTCCGTAAATAATAGGACATCTCAAAATTATAGAGTTTATGGATTTTTTTTTTAGCAAAAGTTCAAAAAAATACTTTTCCTTCGCGTATTTAGATACAGGTTTACAATTTAGCTTTTCATGACATAAGTGCTCATTACATCCTTCATATACTTTACTAGAACTCAAATAAATGATTTTTTTTGGTTTATTCTTTGCTGAAGAGTTAATAATTTTTTTTGATAACTTGTTATTTTTATTTGATTTTTTATCATAAAATAAATGTATAATTATATCACCTTTACCAATTATTTTATCAAAATCTAAACTGTAAATACTTTGATTTAAAACTTTTATATTTGGGTGATTAAATGAAATACTTCTGGAAATAGCTAATATGTTATTTTTTTTTTTAAGAGTATTAATTAATTTTTTTCCTATTTCACTTCCAGCACCAGTAATTATTATTTTTTTATTTTTATTTATTCTAAAATTTGAACTCATTTAATTTAATTAAAAATTTATTATAAAAATAATGAAAGTATCCTTCAAATAATTGATATTTTTTAAGTATCTTAATTATATAAATATTTTGTTTAATAATATTTGTTATATTCTTGTTTGATATTCCTCCAGCTCTCATTTTTGTTGTTATCATATTTAAATACTTTGATTTTAATTTAAAGTATCCTAAATATCTAACCATTAATTCAACATCTTTTGCAAGATCTCCATTATTTTGAAAATAGAAACCATATTTTAAATAAATTTCCTTTTTTACAATGAACGAGGGATGTGGAGGAGACCAACCTTTTGCAAATAATTCTGGTTTAAAATTACAACTATTCCATACTCTAATTATTTTATTTAATTTTGAAATAATTATTAAATTTCCATAAAAAATAGAACAAAATTTATATTTATTAATCTTTTCATTTAATTTTTTAAGTACATTATTATTATAAAAGCAATCATCTGAATTTAAAAAAATAATAAACTTTCCCTTTGATAATTTAATTCCTTTATTGAAAGCTTTATATATTCCTCTACTTGGAAATTTAATAATCCTCATCCTTTTATGAAGTATAGATCGAGACTTTTTTATAGTCTTATTATTAGAGCTTGAGTCTATAATTATATGCTCATAACTTTTATAACTTTGTTGCTTAACAGAATTTATCGTGTCCTTAATTGTTTGTTCTGAATTTAATGTTGCGGTTATTATTGAAAACTTTATCATTTAATAATTTTGTATATATTTTAAATATTTTTTTGTACCTCGAATTTTTTAATATTTTTTTTTTTATTTGCTCTTTTTCAAGATTTCTCTCTGATTTATGTTTTAAAGAAAAAAGTTTATTGTTAATTTTTTTTTTGTTTACTCTTTTTAAAGTTAAGTTAAGGTTTTTTTTTATTTTATTACTATTAATACCTGAGAATTCTAATATTTCCTTGTAAAATTTTTCTCTATACTTAATTAAATTATCAAAATTTACAATTAAAATTAAATTACTTTTTCTATTATTAAAAATGAATTCATAAAAATCTAGCCAATCATCTAATGAATTTTCAATTTTATAATCTGTATTGGAAATTTTTTTTCTATAATTTATAAATGAAGATATGCTTTCTGAAGGTTCTCTAAGTATAATTATCATTTTTACTTTATGTTTAATTGATAATTTCAAATTGCATACACTGTGAGTGTGTGAGGATATTTTTTTTGTATAATTTTCTAAAAAATATCTTAAAAAAGTTTGTCCAGATCTAGGGAAAGCCTCAAGGGTAATTAAAGTGTTTTTGTTTGCAAAATTAACCGCATTTTTTGCAAAATATTTATAGAATATGCTTCTTTTAATGAGTCGTTTGATGAGCATTTTTAATATAACTAACTAAATCTTTCATGGAATTAGTCCAAGACAAATCTTTGTATAATTCTTTATATAAAAATTTTTTTTTCTTATTTAACCAAAATTTTTGAGAAAACTTATAAATTTTATATAAATCTATATTTTTATTATTGTTCTTTACTTTAAAAAAAATTTTGTTGTTAAACTTTTTATAAATTTTGTTATAACCTGAATATACTACTGGTAGCCCATATTTTAAATAAAGCAATTCTTTTAATGCTGAGGTATTTTTTACACCAATCCTGTAAAAACCTAGATTACCAATTCCAACATCATAATTATTAATTATTTCTGATATCTGTGAAAGATTTAAATAATTTTTAAAGATTATTTTTTTCGATAAATTATTTTCTTTTACAATTTTAATTAATTTTTTTTTTTCTTTACCATCTCCAATTATTGTAAAGCAAGCTTTTTTTTTAAAATTTTTCATTGAATATATTAATTTATCAATTCCATGCCTTTCTGATAAATTAGCAATAACTAATAATTTTAATTTTGATATTTTTTTGTTTCTAAAGAATGATTTATTTGAGACCAAACCATTTGAAATTTCTAATGTATCTTTGAAAAAAAAATATCCTTTTCCACCAATGACAGTATATTTGTTTGTAAAAAGGCTTGATAAAAATCTTAAAAAAAATTGTAGTAGAGTGTATGAATAAGCTAACAAATTCTTTTGAATTCTTAAGTTTAAGTTTTCTAAAGGAAAAGTAGGTATTTCTTCGATTATTAAACTTTTTTTGAAAAATATTTTATAATAAGCTAACAAAAATATTAGAATTAAATTATGTGCAGGATGTCTAAAATATATTACATTAGGGCTCTCATGTTTTAAAAACTTTATGATATTAATATAAAAAATTAAATAAGATTTAATTTTTATTAATAAATTAATTTTTTTTTTTCTTTTTGTTAGACATATTAATTCAGTATCAAAGTGTTTATTAAACTCGTTAACTTGAGAAATTACCTTCTGATAATAAGCATCGTTTGTTCTTTTTTCAACTAATGCGAAATAAAGTAATTTTTTCATCTATTTAAAGTTTTTTATATTCTAAAATTGGATAAATTATAGAGAGAATTATACACAACTTTATATCAAATAATAAATTTGATTTGAATGCATATAAAAATGAACTTAGTATCAATAAGTTTAATTCAATATTATTTTTTTTTAATGATTTAGCTAAATTAATTAAAAAAAATTTGTGTATAAACATTAATATTACTGGAACTCCTAACAGTTGTATAAGGTAAATAAAAGCACTGTCTGATGCCTGAAAATTTCTATTCAATTTACCTGAAATAATCTCAATAATTGTTGCATCTATTATTTTGAATTGTTCCAAAGCTCTAAGTGGTGATTTAAAAATAATGTTAATTTGATTTTCAAAAATTTGAAAAACACTTGCCGTAACTATTAAAATAACAGTCGCTATTACTATTAAAAATGTGAAATAATACTTAGTATTTATCTTATAAATAAATTTATAATTAAAATATATCACTTCATACAAAATTATTAAAAACAAACCTGTTTTTCCTGATAAATATGCGCAAAATATTAAAAAAAACTTAAAGATAATTGTTAAAGTTAAATTGAAAAATTTATTGTTTAAAATTATAAGATAACACAATGCAAATATAAATGACAATCCAGTTCCGCCATAATTAAATGTAAATAACCTTTTTTGAAGAAAAATTCTTTCGAATGAGTAAAAAGTAAAAAAAGTTCTAAAATCTACAAAATATAATAATAGTTTTAGAGATATTGCTAATATTCCTAAAATTAAGATTAAAAATACAAAGAATTTTTTTAATTTAGCAATCTTTTGATGATCTAACTGATTAGAAAAACTAATGTATAAAAACCATATTATCAAACCAAAGGACAAAATCTTATAAAAAAAATAAAAATCGTAAATTCCAAAAATTAGGTATGATTTTGCATAATATAATAAAATTATAGACGTAAAAAATAAGTTTTCATATTTAAAGTTAAAAAATAAACTTGAGTTAAAAATAATTAAAGTAACAAAAATCAATATAAAAAAAAATAATATAAATTTATCAAAATTTAAATATTCTATGTTAGGTGCAAAAAGGATTGATATTAAAAGTACTTTTGCTATTGAAAAAATATTATAATTTTTTAAGTATCTCATCTTAGTATGATTATATTTTTAATCTGTTGAATAAGATTTAATTTATTTTTAGTTTGATATATTTTTCTATATTTTATTAAATTTGGTATTTCAAAAAAAACATCTCTTTTAGCCCTAATGAATGACTTAAAGTTTTTGTTTCTGAAATAAATTAGACCTAAAAAAATATATATCAAATGCAATGGTAAAGTTATAAAAATTAATATTAGGTTTAAATTTAATAAATAAACAATTTCAACGCTCCTTTGACTTCTATAAACATATGAGTCTGACAATCTTTTCGTTGTTGCTGAAACTGAGTGATAGACTTTAGATTTTGGAATATTATAAATTTTTTTTTTTTGTGATAAAATTTTAAAACTTAAATCAAGATCTTCATGTGATAAAAAATAAATATCATTAAAAAAATCAAGACTTTTTATGTCATTTTTTCTATAAAAAGCACAGCTACCTATTGCACAAAAAGTTTTTTTGGGTTTTTTTGATATAAATTTTATATTTTTTCCTTGTAACCTAAAATTTGATTTACCAAAAAAAGAATATTTTCCCCCTGCGCTCCATACTATATTTTTTGAACTTCTATATAAGATTAAACTATCACAAGCTGAGACATTAGGTTGATGCTCCATGAATAAAAATAAATGTTTAACACAATCAGTATCTAGTTCAGTATCATCATTTAAAAACATAATGTATTTTGTTTGAATTTTTTTTGCTGCATAATTAAATGCTTTTGTTACACCTTGGTTTTTTAAAAACCTAAAATATCTAATTTTTTTTTTTTTGTAAAAATTCTATAGTTGGTTGATAGCTTCCATTTGCAACCACCACTACATCGAATAAGCTAAAAGATTGTTTTTCTAATGAATTTATACATTCTTTTAATAAATCAATGTTTTTCCAAGTCAAAATTAAAATTGTAATTTTATTCATCTTTTTCCAACAATAAATTGAGATTGATTTTGTTTATTAGAAAATATTATATACTTGTTTTTCCCAAATATTGATTTTACTAAACTCATAATGGAAATTCCTTTTCCAGAACATATGTTGACTATTCCTTTTTTTTTATTCAAGGCTTCGTTTACAATCATTCTTGCAGCTTTTTTGATTGGTAAATAATCTCTTATAAAATTTGGATTTTCTATTAAAAAAGTTTTTCTTTGTTTTATTTTTGATTTTATTACTGGAATAAGTCTACCTTTTTGTTCTTTACTATTTTTATCTTTATCAAAAAGAAAAAAAATCCTACACCATATAAATTTAATTTTTTTCTTTTGGAAAATATTTTTTAAAGAAACATAACTTCTTAATTTGCATATTCCATATAAAGTATTTGGTTTAGTAGAACTTTTGGTTGTTAAATAATTTTCATTATTATTTAAATAATATTCAAGACAACTTCCTAATCCAATAAATCTTCCTATTGGATTGCTATAATTTTTAGCAATATTAATAATCATTTTTTTATGTTCAATATTCTTTCTAGATACTAAATAATTTTTAGGATTGGTATACCATACTGTATAAATAACTATTTCAAATTGATTTATAATCTTTTTGTTGAATAGAGATTTAAATTTTATTTGTTTGTCTTTAGGAAGATTTAATTTTTTTTTCTCTCTATATGTGCTTTGAACATTTATTTTTTTTTTTCTTAAAATTTGTATAATCTCATTTCCAATCCACCCATTTCCAATCACTAATACTTTCATTTAATCTATATGTAATTTGGGTACTAAAGTTAAAAATTTACAACCCCATTTTCTTACATAAAATAATTTTTTTTTAACTTCTTCTTTTATATTCCAAGGCAAAATTATAATAAAATCTGGCTTTATGTTTTTAATTTTTAATGGATTTTCAACCATTAAATTAGTTCCTGGAAAACATAATCCTTGCTTTTTTTTGTTGGCATCAAATAGATGAGTGATAATTTTTTTATGATTTTCTGTAAGAGCGAAATTTATCATAGTATTTCCTTTTGCTGCAGCTCCATATGCTACAATTTTTTTTTTTTTGTTTTTTTCCAGAAATTGTCTTAGGCTTAATTTAATCGAGAGTATTTTATTTCTAAAATCATTATTATTTTTTTTTGAGTCTTTAAAATATTTTTTTTCAAAGTTTAATAGCTTATTGTATCGGGGTGTAATTTTATTTAAAATATTATTTTTATGAGATATGTAAACTCTATAACTTCCACCATGAGTTGAGAGTGTTTCAGCATCAAAAATATTTAAGTTAAATCTTTTTAATATCTTATTTACAACTAATAGATTTAAATATGAATAATGTTCATGATAGATTGTGTCAAATTGTGATTTGCTAATTAAATTTATCAAAGATGGAAATTCTAAAGTTATTATTCCCTTTTCATTAAGTAATTTACTTAACCCTTTAACAAAATCAGCTATATCAGGTACATGAGCAAGAACATTTTTTAAGATTATTAAATCTGCTTTTTTATATTTATTTATAATACGTTCTGATTCTTTGGAGGAAAAAAAACGATTCAAAGTTTCTATACCTTTTTTTCTAGAAATATTTGCTGTAGATTTTGTTGGCTCTACCCCTAAGCAAGGAATTTTTTTTTTTTTAAAATATTGAAGTAAATATCCATCATTTGAAGCTATTTCTATTACAAATGATTTTTTATTCAGTTTCAATTTATTAATTATATCTTTTGTATATTTTTTGCAGTGTTGAAGCCATGATTGTGATACTGAACTATAGTATGGATATTTCTTATTAAAAATAACCTTACTGTCTATTTTATATTTAGTTTGATACAATCCACACGAAGCGCATCTTACAAAATGAAGAGGATAATTTTTAGATAATTTTTTTTTTTTTCTATAAAATTATTAGAAATAGGTAAAATACCTAAATTTAAAATCGACTCTGAGTGCTTAGATTTACAAAAATTACAGTTAAAATTACGTTTATAATTTCTTCGCATATCTATCCTGTTTAGATAAAATGTATTTTTTTATAGGCCATTCTATTTTAAATTTTTTATCTAATGGAGAAATTACCCGATATTTATTTTTATTAAATATTTGGGTATGTAAATATATTAGTCTACAATTATCAGTCAAAGCTTGAAAACCATGTGCAAAACCCTCTGGAAGAACTATGCATGTGTTGTCATTGTGACGCAATTCTGTCTTAAACAATTTTAAATAAGTTTTTGATTTTTTTCTGAGATCAATAGAAATATCAATTATTTTACCTTCAATACATTTTATAATCTTTGTTTCTTCGTAAGGTTTTGTTTGGTAATGAAAACCTCTTATAGTTCCTTTTTTTTTTGTATAAGAATAATTAATTTCTCTTATTTCATTATTAATAATTTTTTTAAAAAATGAGTGTGAGAAAATTTTAGTAAAAAAACCTCTATGATCTTTAAATTGATCTAGTTTTACTAGATAAACTCCACGAAATTTTGTCTTAATTTTCCTAAACATTTAAATAATCTTTAATTTGTCTTATACTTAGATTATTAATATTTTCTCTTTTTTGGTAAAAAATTTTATACCATGTCAAAATTCTGCCAACTGTAGAGTCAAGTGGAGAGTCGTATACAGTAATTTTTGATCTTATTTTTTTTGTATCTAAATATAAATATTTTTTTTCTTTGAATTTATTTTTTTTTGTTGAAATTTTTATTTGATTTTTAGAAAGAAAAAAACTTGCGAGTTTTTTAACATTGATATGATTATTTTTTTTTGGTCCTACATTGAAACAATGAAAACTTTTACTTTTTCTTAGTTTCCAAATTAAATTTAAGTAATTAATTAAACAATCAAGTATATCTTGAAAAGGTCTTACTGACTTTGGATTCCTTAAAATTAATTTTTTTTTATAAAAATAAGATTTTATAATATCTGGTAAAATTCTATTATCTGAAAAATCTGCACCCCCTATTACATTACCAGCTCTAGCAACTAATATACCAACCTTATTTTTAAAAACATAGTTAAAATATAATTTTGATAAATTATCTTGAGTTACCTTGCTCACTTCATATGGATCATCACCATTCAAGATATCTTTTTCTTTATAAAAGATTTTATTTTTATTTTGTGAGTAAACTTTGTCAGTTGTTGTAATAAAAATTAATTTTAAATTTCTCAAATTTTTTAATGACTCTAGAACATTAATAGTGCCTAAAATATTTACATCTAAAGTTTCTCTCAATTTTTTTTGACTTTTAATTACTAGAGATTGAGCTGCTAGATGAAAAACATAATCTGGATTAATTGTATTAACTAATTTTTTTAATTTTTTAATATTTCTAATATCAAAATAATAGTTTTTTAAATTTTTATTTTTATAGTTTTTAAATAAGTTTATCCTTGGGTATTTTTTTAAACTTATTCCATAAACCCTTGCATTTAATGTCAATAAGATAAAAGTTAACCAATAACCTTTAAAACCAGTATGCCCTGTTATAAGCACTTTTTTTTTTGAGAATAATTTCTTTAAATTTTCCATATTTTCCAGGGAGCTTTACCCTTTTGCCAGAGACTGTCTAATAAATTTTTATCTCTTTGATTATCCATGCATTGCCAAAAACCATTATGGATATATGCATTAATTTGTTTGCGACTACCAAGATTTGATAAAATATCTTTTTCAAAATTTAAGTTTTTATTATTGTTTAGATATTTAAAAATGTCCTTTGATATTACAAAAAATCCACCACTAATTTTATTCCTCTTTTCTGATGGTTTCTCAGTGAAACTTGTTACTGTATTTTTTTTTATAGCTACTGATCCAAACTTACTTTTCTGTTGAACTGCAGTTAAAGTAACAATTTTTTTTGACTGGATATGATTTTTGATTAATTTTTTTAAATTAACATTTGATAATCCATCACCATATGTAAGGCAAAAATTATCATCATCAATATACTTTTCTATTTTCTTAATTCTTCCACCCGTTTCAGTATATTCACCTGTAAATATAACTTTGACTTTCCAGTTTTCGTTTGATTTTTTTAATATATTAATTTTCCCATCATTTAAATCTACTTCAAAGTCTGAATTATTTATAAAATAATTTGAAAAATAATTTTTAATTTCTTCTGACTTATACCCAGAACAGATTATAAAATCATTTATTTTATACTCAGAGTAATATTTCATGATATGCCATATAATAGGTCTTGTACCAATTCTAATCATTGGTTTTGGTATCATGTGTGAATACTCTGCAATTCTTGTTCCTAATCCACCTGCTAGTATTACTAGTTTCATACTAAAAGAATTCCCTAATTTTTTTTGATATACTTTTTATTTCTTTGTCTCCTAAATGTTCTCCCACTGGAAGACTGATAATTTCATTACTTAATTTTGATGATTTATTCAAATTTTTAAACTTTATTTTAGAAAAAACTTTATGTTTGTGAATTGGGTTAGGATAGTGAATAGCTGTAGGAATGTTATATTCAAATAAATGCTCTCTCAAAAGATTTCTTTTTTTTGAGTCAACTCTAATTACATATTGATGGAATGTAGAAAAATTTTTATTTAAATCTTTTAATTGTGGCAATTTTATCTCTGAGATATTTTTAAGAAGTTTATTATAAAGATTTGCATTTTTTTTTCTTCTTATAATCCAATTTTTTAAAAATTTCATTTTTTCATTTAAGACTGCAGCTTGAATATTGTCTAATCTACTATTTCTACCTAATACATCATGTTCATGTTTTTTCAACCCCCCATGATTTGCAATTTTTTTACATAATAAAAAAAAGTTTTTATCATTGGTGGTAATGCATCCTGCATCACCAAATGCTCCCAAATTTTTACCAGGAAAAAAGCTAAAACATCCACTTATTCCAAAATTACCAACATTTTTATTTTTATATTTAGACAAAACTGCTTGTGCACAATCCTCAATAAGTTTTATATTCTTATTCTTGATTATTTTTTTAATTATTTCCATATTGCAAGCCATACCATATAAATGGACTGCTATTACACAGCTGGTATTTTTTGTTATTTTCCTTTTTAAATCCTCATAATCAATAAGATGTGTTTCAGGATTTATGTCTACAAGAACTAATTTATAATTATTTCTTATAACAGCTTCTGCTGTGGATATCCAAGTATTCGCTGGTACAATTATTTCTGAATTTTTTTTGAAATTACATGCCTGCAAAGAAATTTCTAGCGCATCAGTTCCGTTTGCTACCCCAAGGCAATACTTTGAAGAATTTAATATAGCAAATTTTCTTTGAAACTCATCTAAGTTATTTCCACCTATATATTGGTTTGATTTCATTATATTTTTGAAGGATTTGAGAATATTTTTTCCAACAAACTTATTTTGATAATTTAGATCCTGAAATTTTATCATTTAATTTTCACAGCAGGATTACCAGCATATATTCCTTTTTCTGGTATATTTTTAGTAACAACAGAGCCAGCACCAATTACAACTTCTGATGTTATTTTAACAGGCAAAATAGTTGCGTTTGAACCTATTAATACTTTGTCGCCAATTTTTGTTTCAAGCCATTTGTTTTTATCTCCATGTGCTCTTTTACCATTCTGAAATTTATCATTAACAAACTTTACTCCATGAGATATAAAACAATCATTTCCTATCTCAACTAGTTCACATATAAATGAATGTGATTGAATTTTGCAATTTTGTCCAATAATTACGTCTTTTTGTATTTCTACAAATGGTCCAATAAAACAATCATTTCCAATTGTACACCCGTACAAGTTAACTGGTTCAATTATGCTTACATTTTTTCCAAGCTTTACGTCTTCAGCAATTTTAATTTTTTTTATTGAGTTCATAAATTAATTTCTTTTTCACAAATTTATAATCATATTTAAATGGAAGAGTAATTTTTTTTTTTAACGCAAATGAGGAATATATTGCATTAACAACCTCTATACTTTTAAATCCTTGTAATCCACTAATATAGTTCTTTGATTTATATTTTAGTGTATCTATAACTGATTTATAAAAACTTATATGTCCCTCTCCATAGATATCATTTTTCTTAGATTTATCATTCAAAGGCGAATAATTTACTTTTGGTAATTTTTTTATAGTCCAGTGTCTAATTTCATTTAGTGATTTACCTGAAATTTCTACACTTCCTTTCTTCCCTAATATTGAAATTGATCCTTCTAAATTTGAAGGCCTGACTACATTCATTGCCTCTACTAAACCTACAGCTCCAGATTTAAATTCAAGAATTGCTACTGTCAAATCATCTGTCTCATTTTTTATAAAATATCTTTTACTTAAAGCTTGAACAGATTTTACTTCTCCCATCATCCATAAAAGCATATCTATGTAATGTACAGCTTGATTTCCCAAAACACCTCCATCATAATCCCAAGTTCCTCTCCAATCAGCTTGGTCATAGTAGTCTTGATCTCTACACCATCTTAGTCTCACTGTGCCCATAGTGATTTTTGAGAATAGTTTTTTTTCAACTGCATTTTTCAAAGCTAAAATAGGAGGATTAAATCTATTTTGCATTACCACAAAAAGCTTTTTATTTTTTTTTTTAAATATTTTTATTAATTCTTTTGCCTCATCTTTTTTTAAAGCTAAAGGTTTTTCAACAATTACGTGACAATTAAAATTCGATATAAGTTTAGCATCTTTATAGTGATTACCACTCTCTGTTAAAATTGATACTATATCTGGTTCTTCAAATCTGATTAATTGTTCTATATTTTTATAAACTTTATATTTTTTTTTTATTTGATGGTCTATTTTTGAAAAATCTTTTTCTGCTATACCTACTATTTGAAAATCTTTATTTTTATTTATTCCTATTATATGCTTTTTGGCTATTCTACCAAAACCCATTAAGGCAATTTTAATTTTTTTTTTTCATTAAAAAATTTATATAATTTTGTTAATTTCATCCAAAAACCAAGTTCACTTGGATATTCAGAATGTAATTTTGGTTTTTCATTCATATATCTTATAAAATCGTCATTACCCCATCCTATTTTTTTCAAAAAAAAACCTTTTATCAGTTTCTAAATCAGTATTTAAATCGTACAAATTTTGTTTTAACTCATCTTTTGCTTGATCTCTTGAAATCGCTCCTGACATAATTAGAGATGATAAATGTATTTTTTTCTTCTCAATTTTAAACTTATTAGGCAAAATATAATTTTGATAAAATCTAGTAAATATATTCTCTGAATGTTTATGTCCATAAGGTTTAAAATTATAATTGTTTTTTAGTTTCTCTACTTCAAAAAACTTATTGTAACCTTGGTAATCAAGATACGATATCCATTTAATTTTTCTGATGTATGTATTGTAAATATAATCGAGAGTACCAAAAGTGGGCAGAGACTTAATTTTCTTTTTTGTGAATTTTTTATATATTTCAACAATATTTTTTTTATCATACTTAAACCAATTCCAATTAGCTGGCATTTTAATACCCTCAGAATTAAAATTTGTTCCTGCAAGAATGTGTTTAATATTATATTTTCTGCAATATTTATAATTGATCGAAATCATTGCATTATCCATTAAAAGTTCAATATCAACTACATTTGCTGATAAAAACGATCTCATTAAATTTTTATATTCTTCCCAATCTATAATGTAAGTTTCAAAGTCTACATTCAAATTTGATACTAAATTCTTTATATTATTTTGCGATATTTCACTATTCCAACCATTATCTAAATGAACAGCAAGTGGTCTTAATCCATTTTCAACTGCTCTAACTAAAACAGTTGAACTATCGATGCCACCAGATAAGCCGATAATACAATCGTATTTTTTTCCTTTTCCATCTTCTTTGATTTGTTTGTGAAGTTTTTCTAACTCAGTTGCAGAATTCTTTATGTCAATTATTTTTTTTTTTAATAGATAATCCTCACAAAAATTACAAAAACCTTTTTCATTAAAATTAATATTTTTATTATTAATATTATCCATCAAGCATCTAATACATTCTCTAAATTGCATAATTATTTTTTGTTAAATCTTATTATCATAATTTATTAATACACCTTTATTTTTTTTTGAAAAAATAAACAACGAACCAACACAAACTGCACTTATATTTGGGATTTCGAGTAATTTTTTTATATCATTCATAGATGAAATACCACAATTATAAATTATTTTTTTATTAATTTTAGGTAATATAAATTTTAAACCAGAAATATCTGGACCTAAATAAGTGTTTTCTAAATTTGTAAAATTTATTAAAATTTCTCCCTTGTGAAATGAATTAAGTTTGCTCAAAAATTCATTGTTATTTGTTTTTAAGAAACTGTTAGATTTTGTATTAAATATTTTAAATTTACCTAAAAAATTTTTTTTTAAGTTGAGTGAAAAAATTATACTCTGAGCTCCAAAATAATCATTAAGAATTTTCAAAAATTCTAAATTTTCATATGCTGCACTTTCAATTATTATTTTTTCTACACCTGCATAAAATATTTTTTTTGCATCCTCTAAGGTATGAATACCACCACCATATATCATTGGTGCAAAAAATTCTGATGCTATATTTTCAATTAAGTCAAAATTTGGTTTTTCATTGTTAGTTGATTTTAAAATATCAATAAAACATATCTCATCTGCCTGCTTTTCATTAAAAATCTTGGCGATATTGATTGGATCTCCTATATAAGTTATTTTTTTTTTATTAAATTTATTTGTTTTTATAGACCTATTGTTATCAAGTAAGATTGTTGGAATAATTCTAATATTCATTAAATGTGATAGAACTTTTTAATTATGTTAATTCCTTGAAAATGACTTTTTTCTGGATGAAACTGAATTCCATAAATTCTATTTTTATTTATACTTGATACGAATGAGTATTCATAATGACTTTTTGATGTTACTATCTCTTCTTCACAGTTACAGACATGATAAGAATGTGAAAAATAAAAATTATCATTTTTGAGATTATTACTTATTATTTGATCTTCTTTTATATTTTTAATTTTTCTCCATCCAATATTAGGTAGCTTTGACTCTGAAATGTTAAATCTTTTGACTTTTCCTTTTAGGATTCCAAACCCCTCGGAGTCACCTTCCTCACTTCCTTCAAAAAAAAATTGCATGCCAACGCAAATTCCTAAAATATAAGTTTTTTCATCGTAAAAAATATCAATTAGTGGATTAAAAAATTGATTTTTTTTAATCTTTTCAATTCCATTTCCAAAATGGCCCATACCAGGAAGAATAAGTTTATTATATTTCTTAATTTCTTTTGGATTGGAAATTACATCACATCTAATATTTAATCTTTCAAATATATTGATATAGGATTTTATGTTACCGAATTTAAAATCTAAAATACCAATCATTTTTAGGAAGTTCTACTAAAAGAAGTTGTATTTTTTTTTTTTAAAAATGAATTAATATTTTTTTTATTTAAAAAAATTATTTTGTCTGAGTTAAACCATTCTTTCTTATATATTTTTTTCTGAAATAAAGGGTTCCAAACTCCCGTTTTAATATTTAAATCTAATGAAATTAAACATGAGGCACTACTATCAGATAAATGAAATTCACAAAATTTTAAGATACTTGAAAGATTTACTTTTGATAACTTATAATTCAATAAAACATTTTTATTATTTTTAAATTGATGTTCTAATTCCAAATAATTTGAAGAGTTATAAAAAACTTCTTTTTTTTTTAATTGTCTAGGATGAAACTTAAATATCCATAAAAAGTTTTTATCTTTATTGATATATTTTATCAAAAATTTTGGAATTAAGTTTTTATATAAATTATTTTTTTTTTTATGTAATTTATAAATTTCATCTAATCTGTCTTGCAATGAAATTAAAATAACATTTTTTTGTTTTTTTAAAATTTTTGAAAGGTAATTTTTATCTTTATTATTTAAAAAAATGTAAGGGTTATATGCAACTTTACAAAATCTTTTTTTATATTTTGTTTCAAGAAATTTTTTTTCTCTATTGCTCCAAACAATTAAACCTGCTTTTTTGAGATCTTTTTCTTTTTGTCGTATTATGAATTGGAAAAAATTTTTATAATATCTTAATCTTTTATCTATAATTCCATGTTGAACTTCATAACAAAAAATTTTTTTATTTATACAAAGTTGTAAAATATTCAAATCTAAATGTTGACCATATACTATATAAGGATCAAATTTATCTATTATTTTTTTCCAAAAAAATTTTCTTATGTTCAATGAAAAAAGAGTTTGGATAATTAAAAATAAACAAGAATAAAAGTTGTATGATTCTATTTTATAACCTTTTTTTACCTTGATTGAGCTAAATGACTCTAAAATAAAATAAATTTTTTTATTTGGATGTTTTTTTTTGATAATTGTTTTTATAAGATCGTCTTTATAAAAACCTTTTTCGTCAAAATTATATTGATTTGCATAAACTAAAACCTGCTTTTTTTTTGGATTTATAATTTTTTTATAAAAAAAAATTGATTTTAAAATTTTTGCATAATATTTTAACCTAATCATTTTCAATAAAATTTTTCAGTAGTTGTAGTCCATGATTAGAACTTTTTTCTGGATGAAATTGATAGCCAGTAATATTTTCAAATTTTATACCTGATATTATTTTTTTATTATCAATCCTATAATAATTAGTTATAATTTTTTTACTTTTTGGTACACAATGATAAGAATGCGTGTAATAAAAATATTTATTATAGCTTTTTTTATCCTCAGTTTCTATCCATCCAGTAATTGGGATTTTATTTTTTTTTGCAACAATTTTTTTAACATTTCCCTTTAAAATACCTAATCCTTTTGAATTTCCAAATTCTTCACTTTTTTCAAATAACAATTGAAGACCAAGGCATATTCCCATAATTGGAATTTTTTTTTTAACTCTATCTTTTATAAAAGAATCTAATTTTTTAATTTTTAATCTTTTCATAGCAAATCCAAACGCTCCTACTCCTGGTAATATTAAATGTGTTGATCTTTCGAGCAATTTTAAATTATTGGTAACAATAGGATTATAACCAATATATGTTAAAGCGTGTTTTAAACTAAGAATATTTCCAACTGAATAATCTATTATTGCAATTTTCCTCATTTATCTAATCAAAAAATTTTTAGATTTAAGCTTTTTTTTAATCGTTTTTATTTCAGTTTTTTTGTAATGCAATAATGATGATATACATAACCCATCTAAATATTTTAATTCTTTCTTGTTAATTATATCATCTAAATTAAAACCACCTCCTAAAACTAGTGGAACTTTACAAATATCTTTCACCTCATTTATTAAATCTATATCTAAACCTTTATTTGTTCCGTCTCTATCTACTGATGCCAACATTATTTCACCAACATTAAAATCTTGCATTTTTTTTATCCATTCAACTACATCAATTCCTGTTTTTTCTCTTCCAGATTTAGTATAGACCTCCCATTTTTTTTCATCTTTTTTTTTTGCTTCTATGGACAAAACTATAGTAGATGAGCCAAAAACTTTTGACATATTCTTTATAAATGACGGATTTTCAACTGCTGCTGTATTTATTGATACTTTATCCGCACCACACCTTAAAACATTGTAAATATCGGTTTCTTTTCTTATTCCCCCTCCAACTGTAATAGGTATAAATACTTCTTTTGCTAGCTTTGTAATAAGATGACTTAAATTATTTCTTCCATATAGAGAGGCAACAATATCCATATAAATTAATTCATCAGCTCCTGAGTTATAATAATCCATACCAAATTGATTGGGATCTCCAATTACTCTCAACCCATCCATTCTTACACCTTTAATCAAATTTTGATTTTTAATTTCTAACTTTGGAATTATTCTAAAGTTTTTTTTCATTCCAAATCGGGTGTCTTAGGATCCATTTTTTTTTCTCTTTTTTCCATAAATGACTGGAACGATTTTTATCAATTGTTTTAAAAAATAAATCTTCACTTATATTTATGTATTTTAGAAAATCTTTAAAATATTTTTTGGGAAACTCACTGTCATACTTTTTAACTAAACTAATGCCTTCATCTCTTGTTATTTTATTGTTTCTAATTTCTTGTGATGCATCATATGTAGCTCTACCTATTCCAAATTTTATTAATGTTGTATAATAATGAAACATATCTATTTTATCATCGATGCTACTATACTTTGAATAGGTTCCTTCTGTTCTTTCCTCATTAGCTTCGAAACCTGTATTCTCACTTGCATAATAATAACATTCCTGTGGGTCCCACTTAATATAATATCCAAGATAATGTACTTCTATTTTCTGTTTTATCAAATAATCCTCTTTTAATGGAATATAAGGCTGCAGGTCTGCTATATTAAATTTTGTATTGTCGATTATACTTTTAATAGTTCTGCCACCTAAAATAATCTTAGGTTTGTTTTTAGTTGAAAAGAAAACATTTTTCATTTTTGGATTTTTATTTTCTAAAGCTTTATTTCCATATTCAGCTTGATTTTCTCCATACATAACTAATTTAATATTGTATTTACTAGCAAATAAAGGTCCTATAATTCTTTGTCCTACAATAAAAGGTTGAAAAGGATGTAATAAATTTAAAAAAGATTGTTGAGTTAAATATGAATGCAATTTGCCGTTCGGTGTAAACAAAATGTTATCAAGCCCACCAATTTTAGACCAATTTTCAAAATTTCTCCAACCAATATCAGTGTATAAATGTGGTGACCATGTAACTGTTAGTGGATTCATACCATATTTATATTTTAGTATATGTGATGTGAAAGCACTATCTTTACCTCCGCTACCAGGAACTATTACATCATATTCACCATTCGATTTTCTAAATTTTCTTAAAAGTTTTTCTAAATCTATATCTCTATCTGCCCAATTAATTTTATTTTTAATTTCATTAAAATTGCATGCGTCACAAATACCTTTTTTGTCAAAAAAAATTGTTTTTTTTTTTTCTTTTATTTTTGCTTTAAACTCTACAGTCGAGCTTGGTCTCTGATTTGATATTACACATTTTTTACAATATAAAACTCTTCTTGGAAGACCTAGATTTTTCATTTTTTTAAAATTCTATTTCAAAAAATTTTTTTTGTAATTGTTTTTCCCAAAAATTTTTCTTATTTAAAATTTTTAAGAATTTGGTATCACTTTTTCCATTACCATAAATTTTTTCTACTTTTTTTTTTATATTTTTCATTTTATTAATGCATCTTAATATTTCATTAGAATTATGTTTGCAATCAAAGACATTTGGAGTTCTTTCTCTCATTTGCTGTCGTGATCCTACATTAATTGCTGGTACTCCGTAATAAGAGGCTTCTCTTATTCCTGCACTAGAATTTCCAATAATAAATTCTGAATTCTTAAGACACGATAAAAAAAATTCAAACCTCATAGAGGGAAATTTTTTTATTTTTTTACTTTTTAAGGATTTTATTTTTTTAAAAATATAATCAGATCCAGTATCATTATTAGGGTATATTATTATATAATTTTTTTCACTTAACTCTAAACTTTTAAAAAAAATATCTGCATGTAATTTATTATATTTTTTTTCTGTGGTAACTGGATGATAAATACATAAGGCATATTTATTAAAACTTATCTGATATCTTCTCCTCATAAGTTCTAAAGATGGTAAATTATTTGAATACATTAAATCGATATCTGGTGATCCTATATTAAAAATATTATTTTTGTTTTCTCCCATTTGTATTAATCGTTTCTCTGAATTTTTATTTGAAACAAAATGATAATGACTTAACTTTGAAACAGAATGTCTTATACTTTCATCGATTGTTCCTGATAATTCACCACCTTCAATATGTGCTGTAAGAATATTATTTAAAGACCCAACTATTGCTCCTGCTAAAGCTTCTACTCGATCACCATGATATACAATTAGATCTGGTTTTACTTTTTTAACAAAATTAGAAAACCCGTAAACGGTATTTGACAATATTATATCCATTGAATTGTTATGTTTTTGATTATTATATCGGAATATATTTTTATAATTTTCTTTTTTAATTTCTTCCCATGTGTAACCAAATTTTTTTAGATTATGCATACCAGTTATAAAAATTGTTACATCAAAAGCTTTTTTTTTGTTAATTATCTTAATTAGACTTTTTTGCTTTCCAAAATCTGCTCTAGTTCCTGTTAAAAAAACTATTTTTTTCACAGAAATTTTTTTTTGATTTGTTGGTTTGCTTTAATTTTAACTTTTGAAATTTTTCCAAATAATTTTTTATAATCTCGAGCTAAAAAATCACCATCTCCTGGTCTTTTAAAGGTACAATTTTTTTCGTTAATTTTTTCTCCAACCTCTATGTCTTTCATTGCTACAGCAGATGCAAATGCAAATTTTATAGTTGGTTTTTCTATACTATAAGGTCCTTTTTTAACTCCCATAGATAAAAAAATTTCATTAGCACCTTTAATTATTTCTCTTAAATCAACAGGATCTAATGATGCTGACATATCTGGTCCTTTACTTTTTTTGTCTAAAGTAAAGTGTTTTTCTATAATTCTTGACCCTAGAGGTATTGTTGATAATGCGGGATATATTGATGTAGAGTGATCTGAAATTCCAACTACTGAGTCAGGAAACTTTCTTTTTAACTCTGAAACACAATTGATGTTTATGTAGTTGAATGGTGTTGGATAAACATTAGTGCACTGCAATAGAGCAAATTTTATTTTATTTTTTCTCAAGATATTCACAGCTTTTTGAATATTTGGATAGTCGTTCATTCCAGTACTCATTATTACTGGCAATCTAAGGGAAGCAATTTTTTTTATTAATGGATAATTATTACACTCTCCAGATCCAATTTTAATTGCTGGTACTTTTAATTCTTTTAGTCTATCTACTGCAGCGAAGCTAAACGGTGTGGTGATGAATGTCATTTTTTTTTGTCTAATATAATTTGCAAGCTTTTTTTCTTTTTCTAAACTTAGACAATTTTTTTTGATAATATTAAATATACTTTCATTTGAATTTCCAGGAATTATTTTTTTTGCTGACTCACTCATTTCTTCTTCTGGAATATGAGTTTGATGTTTTATTATATTTGCTCCATTTTTTTTTGCAATATCCACAAGATTAATTGCTTTATCGATATTACCAGAGTGATTAATCCCTAATTCAACTATAATTACAGGTGGATAATTATCTCCAATAATATTCTGATTTATTTTAAATTTGGCCATATTTTTCTAATATCACTTAGTTTGTCAATATCTACACTTTTATTTTTACTCATTAAATATGGAACGGATGGATTTATTAAAAATTGTTTTTTTTTTAAAAAATAATAAGCATTTACAATATATATGGCTCCATTTGTATAAAAGGTTTTTGGTAAACTTTGAGAATTCATTGAGATGAATTCTTTATTGAAAAGATTTATCAATTTTCTTTTACTGATTCCTAAAAATTTTAAATTTATTTTTTCTTCAAACACACTTATTAAAGACCTGGCTTTTTCTCTTGTGTACTTTAACACTGACTTTCTTATATCTATATGTGTTCTTTGGGGTGAAGTAGGTTGAAGATAAACTATGTTTTTTTTTATTAAATTTTTATTCTTAAATAAAAAATCAATTAATACTTCTGAGGCAGTTGTATGATTTTTACAAAATTTTTTACTTCTTTTAATCGTTTTAATACTTTTGTATTTTTTGTTTACATAAGAAATCATTTCTGTTGAATCTGTTGAAAGATATATATCTTCAAAAATATTTGCCCTAATTGAAGAAATAATTGTAAAATCAATTAATCTTTTTTTACCTATTGGAAATAAATTTTTATTTTTTAGCCGGGTTGAATTTTTTCTTGCAGGTATAAATGCTATAAAGCTATTTTTTTTCATAAATTCGTTTCACCAACTTCATACTTGAAAGCGACTCCTCAAAAGTAGGTAGATAATTCTTTTTTTTTTGAATTGATTTAACGAACATTTTAATTTGATTTGTTAAACCAGGTTTGTAATTTTCATTAATAAATTTTATTTCTTGAGGTTGTTTATTTCTTTTTTCTTGAATTAATAATTTCTCAATAGGTTTTAAAAGATAATATTTTTTTTCAGTATTTACTGAAACAGACCAAGGCCCAGGAGTATTCCATAAACATTTGTATATTCCTATATCTCCTGATTTAAATTTTATCTCAGACAATATAAAAGAATATTGTTTACATTTAAAATTTATTTTATTTTTAATGCTTAAAATTTTTCCTCTACACAAAACAAAAAATAAATCAATAAGATGTATTGAATTTGCGTACATCCAATTTTTAACTACTTTTTTTGGAAATATATCTTTATAATTTTGGTACTCCTGATCTTCAATTAAAACTATTCTTTTACTTTTATCTTTAATCAATTCTTTTTTTAGAAAATTAATATTTTCATAATGCCTTCTATTAAAAGCTACAAAATTTTTAGATTTAGATTTTTTTGCAATATTAGTAATAAATTTTGATTCTTCGTAATTTATTCCAATTGGCTTTTCTACTAGATTTGTTGATTTATATCTAAAAATTTTTAATAAAACTTTTTTTAAAGCTAGTTCAGAAACAGCTACTATAAAACCATCTGGTTTAGTTTTTTTATACATATCATCAATGCTAAAAAAAAAATTTATTTTATTTTTTTTTGCAAACTTTTTGGCATTATCTAAATTCTTTGAAACAACACCTATTACATTAATAGAATAGTTTTTTTTTAATACTTTAATATATTCTTCTGCCATATAGCCAGAGCCTATTATTCCAATTTTAATTTTTTTTATGCCCATTTAAAAGTTCTAGAATTGTATTTTGTACTATTATTAGATTTAATAATTTTTTTTTCTATGTTTGATTGTTGTGCAAGCATTAAAACTTTTACAACTTGTCTTGACCAACTAAGATTTTTTAAGTATTTGTTTTTTAATAGATCTAAAATTCCATCTCTTGTTGTTTTTTCTAGATCTAAACTTAATTTTATTTTAGATACTTTGTTTATTTCAGGCAATCCATATCTTTGGGAAGGTAAATTTCTATATTGTTTTTTTCTATAATTTATTTTTAGGCTTCCATTAAATTCGTTTATATAAATTATTCCATACTTGCAATTATAAGTAACAGACATTCCATGGTGTTGTTTATATAAAGAATTAATTACCAAAAATTTTTTTTTCAAAGTTTTTACAAGAAGTATTCCAGAATTATCTTTAAATTTTTTACCTCTAGGATTTTTCAAAATTTTACTCTCTAGATTACAAAATACTTCTTTCACAATATCATTTGATATCATTAAAAAAGCATAAATATAATGACTACCATTCATTGCTAAACCAAAATTTCCTCCATTAACTGACATGGAAACTAGGCCACCTAAATTTTTTGAATTAATTATTTTAACTAAATCTCTGTAAATAGGCATATGCTCCATTTGATGATTGACCCTAATTGAAATTTTTTTTTTTTTGGCTAGTGATATTAATTTAAGACATTTGTCATATGAGTCAGCCATGGGCTTTTCTAGAAAAATTTTTTTAATTCCTTTTTTAATTGCTAGAATAGTGAAATTAAATCTAACATCTGTTGTTGTTGATATAATAAGTAGATCAATTTTATTTTCAAAAAAGTCTTTTTCATTTTTATAAAATTTTATATTTTTAAGATTTCTACTTTTTTCTAAATCATTTTTTTCTAAAATGTATTTAAGTCTGCACGATTTTATTTTTTGGATGGCTTTTGCATGATTTTGACCCATTCTTCCATAACCTATGATGCCAACACTAAATTTTTTTTTCATTCAAAATAATATAGATATAATTTTTTTTGCAGCCTTAAGAGAAATTTTAAAATTAAAATCATTTTTAAAGCAATTATAGCAAGCATATAACTTGTTAAATAAACCAACATTAGTGTTAATATCTCTTCTTTTCCATTCTGGATTGTTATCTTTTGCAAAATTTCTATAGGATTCTAAATCTAATTTTCCAATTTGTTTAAGAATAAATAAAGATTTGGCTACCTCCTCAACCAAATATTTTTTGGGTTTACAATACTTAATTATACCTAATGCTTGCCTTCTATAGGTTCTTTCATCATAAATGTTATCTGACTGTTTTGAAATTTTTATATTTACTAATTCAGGTTCTGAATATGATTTTTTATTCATTACTTGATGATAGTGAACAGAGTTAGTATCTTTATAAAATTTAAATCCGTGATTTTTAACCATCTCAGCAATTACTATGTCTTCACTTCTTTGACAATAACCATCATCTAAATTCAATGTAGATATTTTAAGAGAGTCTGTGTTTCCAAATTGCAATCCTGAAAAAGATCTCTCAAGTTGATCATAATTATCTGCATATTTTGCAAAAAAAATTGTATGTACTCTTGAACCTTCAATCCAATCGGCTTTATTTTTATTTTCAAATATACTCTTGACTGAATCTTTATCTATAAATACATCGCAATGAAGGTAAAAAAAATATTTAGTTTCGACTTGTTCTATTAATTTTTTTATTGAATACCCACTTGTTAAATATTCTTTATGATTAAAGAATTTTACTCTTGGAAAATTTTTCACTATTTCAATTGAATCATCTCCACTTCCAGCATCCCCAACAAGGATATTATTTATTGGTATATGTCTGTACCAAGAACATAAATTTTGGTAAAATAATGGTGTTGAATTTTTTAGAGGCAAGACAATGTCATAATTTTCCATTTTTTTATTTTCATTTGACAAGTCATAAAATTGCTTTTTTGACACAATATCTTCCCATAAGTTGTCTTTAATTATAAAATTTTTCATAAGTATTTTTTAAGACTAATAACTTCTGTATTTATAATATTTTTATCAAAAATCTTTGAAATTTTACCAAGTTTTAAAATTATTATTTTATCATAATAAGAAAAATTTTGAAGGTCATGTGATGCTAAAATCATGGTTTTATCTGAAAAGTTACTAAATATACTCTCACAAATATTTTTTTTATTTATTTCATCAAGAGAGCTAAAAGGCTCATCCATTATTAATAGTTCAAAATTTTTATAAATAGCTCTTGCAATAGCTAAGCGCTGTCTTTCACCTCCCGAAATTAATTCACCCTGTTGTCCAATTGCTGTGTCACCTTTATTTTCAATTATTTGATCAACTTTTGACCATTTAATTACATTGCTATATTTTTTTTGATTTAAATTATTTGAAAAAAGTGAAATATTATTTTTTATGGAGCTATCAAATACGTAATTATCCTGAGATACAAGTGAAAATAATTCATTAATTGTAGTTGACTCATTTTTGGAGCTTTTTTTTCTTTCGTTAGTATATAATACTTCTCCACTAACTGGTTTTACAAGACCCATTATTAAATTCAAAATTGTTGATTTTCCTGATCCAGACTTCCCAATTAGTAATACTTTCTCTCCTTTGTTTATACTAAAATTTATATTTTCAAGTTTAAAAGATTTTTCATTGTCTTTACCTTTATGCTCATAATTTACATTTTTGAATTCTAATTTGTTAAAATTTTCTGGGAAATTTTCAATATATGTATTATTTGTTTGATAACTTGTGTTTAAATCTTTCAATTCATTATTAACTGTAGAAAAAGATTTGTGATGATATGTTATAATTGACAAGGCGGAAATTATTGAGTTAGCAGCTGGTGACAATCTTGCACCTGCAATCACTAATATAGCAACGTATGATATTATAAAATTTTTTTCATAATTTAAGTAATCTAATATTAAAATTAAGACCAAAACTATTGTAACAATAATAACCTCAATAAAATATTTTGGAATTCTAGATAAAATTTGACTAATTTTGTCATTCTCCTCTACATTTGTTAAGTCTTTTAAGTAAAAATTATTTAATTTTTCTTTTAAATTGAAAATTTTTATCACCCTGATTGAAGAAAATGCCTCGTTAATACTTTTTATTATTGATGCTCTTAGCATTTGAGTATTTTTACTCCTAAAACTTAAATTTTTTTTGAAATAAAAATAAAACATTAAAATTAATGAACCCATTGTCAAAAATAATAATGTGGTAATAAGTGGATTTATTAAAATTAAAAAGGTAAAAATAAATAAAAACATAATACCTTCTCTTATTAAAACTAAATGATTTTTTATAAAATCTGCACTTTTTGGAACCTCCAAAGTAAGATTCCTTATAAAAAACGATAGATTATGTTTGCCATGAAAAGTAATATTTTGATTAAGATAATAATTAAATAATCTATCAGAAAAAGAAATAACTATCTTTTTAAAAAAATCTCCTTCATACTTTATTAAAAAAATTAAGATAATATTTTTTAATACGTAAATTAAGATTAAAAAAATACAAATTAATAAAAACGAAAATTGTGCATGTCTGCTCAGAGTTTCAAATAGCATAAAATTTAACACGGGGTCACCATTGTCAAAAAAATGTAAAAGAAATACAGGGATCAATGATAGTCCAGCTAATTCTAAAATAGACATAATATTAATAAAAATGATCATTAAATAGAATTTAATTCTTAGATCTTTACTTAGTATTTTGTATATTTTAAAAAAGTTATTCATATATTTTGAACTATTTTTTTAAGATTAGTTTTAAATGTTACTTTAAAAAACTTAATTTTGACTCTTTTTGCAATTTCTGCATCCACTTCACTATCTCCAATGAAAATAGAATTTTTTAAATCTATGTTCCATTTATTACACAATATTTTAATCATCCCTGTATTCGGTTTTCTTAAATTTCTTCCAACTCTAAATTTTTTAAATTTAGAATCTTTAAAGAAAGGTGCGTATACATAATCATCTATGTACACATTTCTTTTTAACAAATATTGATCCATATAATCATGCAAATTTTTTACGTCATCTTCAGTGTAATATCCCCTACCAATACCAGACTGATTAGTTACAACAAATATATAATATTTTCTTTTCAAGTATCTAATTGCGTCAATAAAAGTTTCATTCCATATGAAATCATTTTTTTTGTGCAAATAACCTATATCTTTATTTATTGTGCCATCTCTATCAAAAAAAATTGCTGGTTTATATGTCTCTTTAAAAATAAAATCTGATGTTTTTTTCAAGTCGTTTGGAACACCAATATCTATAAAATTTACATCATCAAATTTTTTTCCATACAGAGTCTTTTCTTTAATTAAAATTGGGAATATATCTTTTTCTAAAGAAGTGAATTTAGTTTTAAATTTAAATAATTTTCTATTAAATAAATAAACCCCAGCATTAATTATTTTAGAATTATTTTTTTTGTTTTTTTCTGAAAATCCACTAATTAACCCATTCTTGTTTAGTTTTAATGAACCAAATCTGCCAATGTTTTTAACAGTTTTTACAGCAATCATTGCATGACAATTTTTTTTTTGATTAAAAGAATGAAATAATTCATCCAAATTTATTCGAAAAAATGTATCTCCATTTAATAATATAAAATTCTTATCTAATAATTTGTAAGCATTAGCTAATGCTCCAGCTGTTCCTAGAGGATATTTTTCCTTTGAACAAACTATATCTATATTCTTATATTTTTTTTTATGATAGAGTTTTTTGAAGGTTTTACTTTTATAACCTGTTAATAAAATTACTTTACTTATTTTCTGCCTTGAAAGTTCATCTAATAAATATTCTATGAAATTCTTATTATTGATTTTAATTAACGATTTTGGCCTATTTGTTATAGTTTTGAGCCTAGTCCCAAAGCCACCACATAATATCAAAGCTTGTTTAATCATGAATTTTTAATAGTTTTATTATCTTGCATCTAATTTAAAAAATTTTTGTGAAATTTAAAAAATGATTTTGGCAACAAGGCATTTCCTCTAAATTGTTTAGAACTAATTACAATATTTTTTCCACCTATTTTATTTATAAAAGTATTTGGATAAATATTCCAAAATTTTTTTTGATATTTAAGTGACTCTTTTGAAACTTTGAAATTATTATCTATAATTTTACTATATTCTTCAAAAGCTGAAATAATTTCTTTATAATTATTTGTTTTGTAAAATAAATTAAATTTTTTTTGTAAGTCATACGATAGCTGATCAATTCCATATTTATTTTTTATTTTTTGTAATAATTTAATTTGCTTTTTAAGAGATAGTATTTTTTTATCCTCTTGAAAAAGACTCATTATAATGTACATTGATGGTCTAATTGCCAACCTTGTATTAAAATTATTTCCTAACATATTATTTGGTTGTAAAATTGGATGATCAATTAACCATGCAGTTACATCAACTCCTGTACCAGATCCGATATGCATATAGGAATTTTTTATTAAGTTATTCACATCATTCAAATTGTATTTTTTATACGATCCATAATCAAAAAGATTTTCTATTTTGTATTTTTGGAATGAATTATTTATTTTAATTAGTTTAATATTTTTTTTTTTTTAAATAATTTGCAATTTTTTTTATATCTTCAATATTTGTATCTCGAAATTTATCTCTAAATGTATTATATTTTAGATTTTGATACACAGAGTCTCTTATTGTAATTGTGCAGTACTTTCCGCTTATATTAATTAAATTTAAGCAATATTGTGAAGGTCTTTTTATTAAATTTTTTAAGATTCTATTACTATGATAAGCTTTTTTTTTCTGTGGTACTGTTACATGATTATTATACTCATGATCTTTTTTAAAAATTTTAGCCAAAACTATCCCGAGTTCGTAGGGAACAATATCTATATTTTCATAAGATTTCCAAATGTTAAGAAGATCATTGTTATCAACTTCAAATCTATCTAAAGCAAATAAATAATCGTTTAATTTTTTTTTATCTATTTGTCTTAAGGTGATTTCGGTATTTTGTAAAAAATGTCCAAATCTCGAGCTAAAAAGAAAAATAATTTTTTTTTTTTTTAACATCTTTAAATTCTTTGATAAAATAAGAATTCCCTTAAATACGATTATGATTTTTTTATATAAATTCACAATTTTATTGTTGAAAATATTTTCATTAAATTTGCTTAATCTTACTATTAATTAAAACTTTTTTATCGTTTAGATTTTAAGTTATATATTACTATTTTTTAGAATATTGAAATAATTTTTTAAATCTTTTTAAATTCTAGGAATTTTATTTTATATTTATTTTTTTAAAAAACTTTTAGGTAAATCTAAATTAATAATTTAATTCACAATGCACTAACTTGAAATCAACACAAATTTAAAGATTTTGCGGTTGTAAAATAATAGTCACCTCTGTAATTTAAAATTTTAAATAATCTTTTCCAATCATTATTGTGTAAAAAAGTTGAACCTAATAAAGTCCACTTTTCAAAAAGTTCTTTTTCTTTTTTATTTGAATAACCTGCCACAGTAATAAATGATTTTTTTGAAACTCTATTTATTTCTCTTAAAGTATTCACTACGTCTATAAAATTATATTTGTAAATTGAACTAAATCCAATAATGAAATCAAAGTAATTTTTTTTAAATGGGATTTCATAGTATTTACTAAAAATAATATTTTTTCTTAATTCTTTTTCAGAATTTTTGATTGGATATCTATGATCTTCAATTCCATATACTTTTGCTTTTGGTAATAAAATTTTAAGATCTTTCATAATAAAACCTTTTTTACATCCTAAGTCTAAAATCTTAGAATTATTATTTAGATTATATTTTTTTATTATCCTTGGTAATAATTTAAGCCACCTTCCATCATATTTAAATCCTCCATACCCATTGTTACGATCTCCATCATAATATTCTTTATCTAGGTTCCATGCTATAAATTTATTTTTTAATTTTCTTGTAACAACTCTATTTACTTTAGATTTTTTTTTAAAATATTTTGGGTCAAAATAAGGCATTTTTAAAATTTCACTACAGGTCTTAATATTTTTCCATCTTTAAATTCTTTTATTGCCTTATTGATATCTTTTAATTTAAAATTCTTTCTGGGTAAAATTCTTTTAATATTATTTATTTGATTTAGTAATATTTTTTCATTTAATTTAAAATTTTTCATAGTGGCTCCACCATTTCCCCATGCACCTGTAAAAGTTTTTCCATTAATAAAATCCCATGCATTTAGAGAAAACTTTTCATTTAATTTTGTGTTACCAATTAAAATAAATCTACCTGTAAAATTATTACATAATGTAAATGTATTTTCTATTAATTTTTTGGATCCAGTACAATCAATTATTAAGTCATATTTTTCATTTTTTGAATTAACAAAATTTTTTAAATTATCGTTATTGACTAATTTAAATTCAACTCCTTTTCTTTTTTTAAAAAGATTTAATTTTTTAATATTATTGTCTATACAAGTTACATTTTCACATTTTAAAAAATTAAGAACTAACAAACTCGCATATCCAAGCCCTCCCATTCCCATGATTAAAATCTTTGATTTTTTATTAATTGATGAATTATATAATATTGCATTAGAAGCTGTTGGTAATGCACAACCTAAAAGAATAGATTCTCTTAAATATTTATTTTTCTTATTAATTTTAAATACTCGGTCTTTACTAACTAAAGAATAATTCAATAGGGTATTGCAACCCCCAGTATTAATTTTTTTTTTAATAAAATAATAATTTGTCGGTAAGATTTTTTTGTATTGCTTTTTTTTTATCCAACTTATTACAACTTTATCTTTATTTCTTAAATTCTTTACGCCCAAACCAATAGAAACAATTTCACCAACGCCTTCATGACCCATACAGTGAGGTATAAATCTATCTTTGCCCAATTTACCACTAATTTCATTTAATTGTGTATGGCAAATTCCAGAAAACTTCATTTTAACCAGCACATAATCTTTTGGAACTTTTGGATAATCTAGATTTAAGATTGATAGATTTTTTTTTTGTTTTTTTAAAATTGCAGCAAAGTTATTTTTTTTCATAAAAATAATTATTTTAGCAAATGTTTTAGGACAGCATAAAAATTTGATTTACTTATTGATTTTGAATGCCCTAAAATATCTACTTTCAATGCTCCAGCAATATTTCCAATAATATTTGTAATTAGTTGATCAGTTTTTATAGAATATAATAATGAAGTTATCACTAAAAAAACATCTCCAGCACCTATTGTGTCAACAACTTTATCTGAAATTAATGCAGGTGTATTGACAATTTTTTTATTGAGATAAGAAAATGAACCATTTCTTCCTCTAGTTATTGTAATATTTTTACACTTAATTTTTTTTGTTATTTGATTTTTAACAATATCTTCTATTTCACTAGTATTATTTGATACAGCCAACCTAAGCTCTGGTTCATCAATACAAATAAAATCTGAAATTGGATATTTTGTTATTAAATTAAAACCTAAATTTGCACTATTAGTCTGACAATTTATGGCTAAGAATTTTGCTTTTTGTTTTAGAAGGTTATATATGTCATTATCAATAAATCCATGTCCATAATCAATCAAAATTACAGTATCAAATTTTCTTAACTCTTTATTTAAATAAGAAATAATTTTTTTTTTATTCTGATTTCCTAATAAATAGTCATCCATAAAATAGACTTCGCTTATTTTCTTATTATATGCGATATCAACAAATCTTTTTTTTCTTGTTGTAATTTTATTAGTTTCATAAAAAATTTTACTTTTAATATTTTTCTCAAACTGTTTTAGGGGTTTTTCTATGTCTTTATCATTTCCCATTAAAGTGCATACGGAAACATTTTTGTTAAATTGTGACAAATTTACTGCAGCTGCAAAAACACCTCCTAGAAAAATATCAGTTTTTAAGTATTTGGTTGCTAAAATACTTTCTTTAATCGGTTTGTTTAATGCTTTAACAGTATCGTACTGATCAATTATGGCATCTCCAATTATTAAAACTTTTTTGTTTTCAATATTTTTTAAACTTTCAATACTTTGTGCTAAAAGTTTATCTTTATTTTTATTTTCTAAAAACTTTGTCAATTTACTATCTAATACATACGAGTAGCTCTTATTAATAATTTCAGTTGAACTTTTTAATGGAGAATTTGTATAGATTATTTTTGAATTTACTCTCTTAACCTCTTTTATTTCTTTATACAGCCTTTCAGTTAAATCTTTTTTACCTTTGTAATCTTTGCCTTTAAAATAAAAATCTGGTTTTATTTGTTTAATGCTTTTTGTTGCATCAGGACTAAAATTTATAGCCACATAATCTACTATTTTCAAAGACTCCAAAACTTTAGCCCTAAAATAATGATTATTAACTGGCCTATTTGGCCCTTTATTAACAAATTTGTCTTCTGTTATTGTTACAAACAAATAATCACATTTTTTTTTAACTTCTTCGAAATGGCTTATGTGACCTGCATGTAATACATCAAATACTCCATGACAGAGACCAATTTTCTTTCCTTTTTTTCTAATAATTTTTGCAACATTTCCTAAAATTTCTAAATTGTATTTTTTCATTTAATTATAACCTAAAAGAATTTGACTCTGAAAAATCTGCTACTATCGAACTACCAGCTAGAGGATTTCCTCTATCTGAAACTATAAAATCAAAAAGACCTAAAAACTGCTCTCCGTGAGCTATTTTGTTTCTTGGTAATTTTTGTTTTATAAATTTATTATACACTTTTTTATTTTTTATTTTTAATCTTTCAAATGCATTATTTTCATACTCAAAAGCGCCCAATAAAATACAATGAACAAATATATTTTTTTTAATAAGTGATTTTGATAAAATCTTAGTATAGGCAGTTAATGAAGCTTTTACCATAGAATAACTAACTGAAGCTGTAGACTCAATTGAGGCAACAGAACCAATATGAATTATCTTTAATTTTTTGTTATATTTTTTGTTGTCTAAAATGATTTTATTTATTCCAACAGCTGTTGAAACGTTTAAATGAAATAACAAATTTAAATCATCATAACTTATAATTGGATTATGTAAGCCAAAACCACCGCCTAAACAATGAATTATTACGTCTATTTTTTTTTCGCTTTTTAGTATTATTTTTAAAAACTTTTTGTAATTAATTTTAGACTTAAAATCTAACGCAAAACAATTTTTTTTATTTTTTTTTGAAATTTCTTTTTTTAATGAATTTAATTTATTTTTATCTCTTCCTACTGTAATTAAATTATGTCCCAAAGAGTCGTGATGTCTACTGAGCATCAATCCTAATCCTGAAGTTGCACCTGTAATCAAGACTGTTTTCATATTAAGAGTCTAACAATTCTTTCCTGATTTGGTTTACTTTCTCAATACCAAGAAATGGATACATATTATCAAGCATAGCTGGTTGAAATGTACCATCTTTATTCATTTGTGTTTGAACTCTTGGAACTAATTCTTGCATGGGTGGTGTGATAATTTCGCATACAGACGCTTTTTTTGAACTTAAAATATTTTTTAAAGTATTCTTTAAATTATTTTCACTTTTTAATTTAACTGTCTCAAATCCAAAAGATTTTGCAACTTTCAAAAACTCTGGTAATGAAAGACCACTTTTATCATCGGCCCCAACAAACTTTTTAAAATTTTTTTGTTGCATTAATTTCATAGTTAAATAACCACCATTATTAATTATAAATAGCTTAAGAGGTATTTTATAATTAATAATTGTTTGGAACTCTTGTAAATTAAACATTAATCCACCATCACCAGAAATACAAATTGGCATTTTTGTCTTATCTGCAAAATAAGCTCCGATAACACCCGGCAAACCAAACCCCATTGCAGCTATTCCTGAAGAGGTAAAAAGTCTTTGATTTTTTTTAATTTTAAAAGATTGCATGGTGCATGTGAAACTAGTTCCCATGTCTGTTACAATATTTTCTTTGCCCTTTAAAACACTAGAAAGTAAATTTATAAAACGAAACGAATTAATAAAGTTTTTATTTTTTTTATACTTTTTATCTTCATCTAAATAATCTTTAAGTTTAATAATTTTTTTAATCCATAATTTTTTTGGAGTAAGGGTTTTTAAAATTTTTTTGTTAATAATTGTTAAGAAAGTTCTAACATCATTATTAAATTTTAGTTCTGTTTTTAATTTTCTTTTAATTATTTCTTTTTTATCAATATCAACAAAAATCTTCTTTGACAAAGGCGAAAAATTTTTCATTTGATATCCTGTTATAGGTACAGACAACCTTGATCCTAAAATCAATAATAAATCACAAGATTGAACTACAAAGTTAGAAATTCTATTTCCAAATAATCCAGGTCTACCAAAATAAAAATTATGATTAGAAGTTGCAATGTCGCTCGCATTCCAAGTTGATACAAATGGTATATTGGTTTTTTTTAAGAAATTTAAGAATTCTTTTTCAGCCTTGCTGATATGAACGCCATTCCCAACTAATATTAATGGTCTTTTTGAATTTTTTAACATTTGTAATACTTTAGTAATTTTATTGTCATCTATTTTTTTGTAATTATTTTTGCTTATTATTTTTTTACTAATTTTTTTTTTAACAAATTTTTTTGATTGCACATCCAAAGGAACATCAATCCAAACAGGTCCCGGTCTTCCTTCCAAAGCAATTGTATATGCTTTTGATAATTCAAATTCTATATCTGAATTTTTTGTTAATACAGTGCTGTATTTAGTAATAGATTTAACTATATCTTTGATATTAGCTTCTTGAATTCCAATTTGTCTAGTTTTTGAATTTGATATCATGTCTTTAGACTCAACTTGACCAGATACAACTATCATTGGAATTGAGTCAATCCATGCACCAATTACACCAGTTACTGCGTTTGTTCCTCCTGGTCCTGATGTTACTGATAGTATGGCAGGCTTACTATTTACCCTATAATAAGCTTCTGCAGCCATAGCAGCTGATTGTTCATGATGCATAAAAATGAAATTTAAGTTTTTTTGTTTTCTAAAAGCTTCGTTTAAAAACATTGCACCACCACCTGTTATTCCAAAAGCAGTGTTTAAACCTTTTTTTTGTAAAAATTTAATTATAAATTCTGAATTATTCATATTTAGATTAGGAAGCTATAATATATTAATATATATAAATCCACATATACCCAAATATTTTTATTATGAAGAAAAAAATACTTATTCTCGGAAGTAATAGTTTTTCAGGCAATCACTTAGTCAATTATTTATTGAAAAAGAAGTTTTTTATCATTGGATGTTCCTTATCAGAGGTTTCTGAGCCTAAATTTAATTGTCTTAACCAATTACCAAAGTCTTTGACTAAAAATTTCAAATTTAAAAAAATAAATATCAATAAAGAATTTTCAAAACTTGAAAAATTAATTTTTAAATATAAGCCTGATATAATTGTTGATTTCTTGGGACAAGGTATGGTCGCTGAAAGCTGGTATTATCCATTTTTAACATTTAATACCAATGTAATGTCAAAAATTAAATTATATACTTTTTTAAGTAAGCAAAAATTCTTAAAAAAATATATTAAAATTTCAACACCAGAAATTTTTGGATCTGCAAGAATAACTAGCTCAAATTTTAAAAAATACAATCCATCAACACCTTATGCTTTGTCGCATTCAACTATAGAAAATTATTTATTATTACTTTTTAAACAATTTTCTTTTCCAGTAATAATTTCAAGATTTGCAAATTTTTATGGACCTTATCAAAAATTATACCG